>Ga0247610_10000459_pt1 | contig 57703 bp, 48 predicted proteins | sample 174DNAGHGhighgp2_FD_193483 | JGI IMG/M metagenome (GOLD analysis project Ga0247610, IMG submission 193483) | Sheep rumen microbial communities from Palmerston North, Manawatu-Wanganui, New Zealand - 1742 DNA GHGhigh gp2 | ecosystem: Host-associated > Mammals > Digestive system > Stomach > Rumen...
TAGGACCCATACCATTCCAAATTAATTCTTTATAATATTTTTTTATTACTCTAGTTGAATCAATATTGGGTGTGGCATAGAATTGGTCTATTGCTGTGAAGGTGCCATATTCATATTTAGTTTTAGTAGCCATCATTTCTTCATATGTCCACTTCTCTAAATAATCATTTGCGTAAACATTATTTGAGATAAATAATGTTAGTATGCATAAAAGGGCTGCAATAAATGATGATATTAATATCTTATTTCTCATTCTTCATCGCCTCCTTAAATGTAATTACTAGCTTATATCCAAAATAGAATAGCAATAGTAATACTATTATTCCTATGATAGTTACCATTATGTTTCTGGCTAGTTCTATTCCATCAGCAATTGAATATGCTTTATCTTTAATTTTCCAAAGTGCTGAATCTGTATCTAAGATTAAACCTCTATCTATGATAGATAATGTTTCACCATCTACTTGGTCCATAGTTACAGCTACATCATAAACTTCATTATCGACTAAATAATTTAATCTTAATATTCTAAAGTCTTTTACTCTAGAATAATTAGATTCAACGCACTCATCTCCAAACCAGTCCCAGTTTTGTTCTGAATAATTTAGCATCATTTCATATTTATAAGATATTGAATCCTTTTCATTAGACATGAAGACTCCTTCTTTAAAACCGTAGGTATCATAAAGTCCGAATATACCTGTTGATTTCTTTTCAGGTCTCATTGATTTGATGATTTTTCTTTCATCTTCACTCATCCAAAATTGATACCATTCTTTAGTATCAGATGTTAGAACATAAGATACATCAACACGATATATCTTATCGATTGGGATTGTAGTATTAAAATGAACATAATGCATATAACCACCAAAACCAAAATCATAATGAGACTGTACTTCACAATCTTTAATTAGCTTATAAGCATGAGTTACTAATTGGCAGGCTGATTTACCTTTGAATTCTGGTTTTATACCTAAATCAAATTCAGCATATGATTCTATAGTTGATGAATATTTATTGTGTGGGTCAGGGTCATAATCAAATTGAAGCTTATCTATACCAACTTGGATATTAGAAATGTTATACTTTTGTGTAAGTGGTACACCAAAGTGTTCTCCATTAGATTTATATCCACCTATTGGTGATATATGAATAGATAGGTCATATTTTTCAAAATAGTAATAAAATGAATCATACCAAAATGGATTAAATAAATCATTTGTTGGATATTGAGAATATTCTTTTCCATTTAATTTTAAAGAATTAATAGTCATGAATTCTGAAGGAATATATCTAGATGTCCATATTAGATATAGGTAAGATGAACCACCTGAAGTTATACCATCATAATAAATACCTAAGACTCTATTAGAATCTAGATATTCAGGTTCAATATCTAAATTTGTTAGAATATCAAACCAAACATCATTCCATCTATTTTCATACATATCAATAATATTTAGTAATTCTCCATATGACATATTGGCAAAGTAATCCTTTGTATTGGCATTGCCTTGCCTATACATCTTTGTATATAGAGTTTGGTAACCAACATTACTTGATAATCTTTTATGTTGGTCACCAAATATTCCTACAGTTACTAAGTTATCTACCTCTTCTTGGATATCATCATATTCAGATGCATAAACATTAGATGATGTAATAATAAATAGTGATAATACAAAACATAATGTGGTAATTAATATCTTTAATTTTTTTGACATTTAGTGCCACCTCTATTTCTTATTTTTTCTATTAAATTTTTAATTAGATTAATTAGTGCTTTAATTAACTTAATTGTTAGCTTAATAAATAATCTAATTATTATAAGTAAAGCGCCAAATACCTTTGACGCTAAACTTAAAATTATTGTAAATATAATGCTAATCATTAATCATTATCTTCAGTATCTGAATCAGCTGCATCAGCTTCTTCATCATTATCATATTCAACTAATGTGAATTCATATTGAGATTTAAATGATTCTAGATATTTACCATCAATTTTATTAATTCTAAATGTTCTTTCTAATGGCATATCCTTTGTTCCAAATGAAGCACGAACTCTGTATGAGTAACTTCCATCTGGGTTTAATACTTTAAAATAAGTTGCAGGGCAACGAGTGAATACTGCGCCTTCTCTTTCATCTAAGGCTGATAGCATATTCTTTTGAGCACAAACATATCTTAACTTTGAGAAAGGCACCTTGTGCTTAGGTGATGCCTTAATTGTGCCATATCCATTCTTTGAATATGGTCCTTCAGGATTAGGGATTAAAGCTACCGCAACTACTGGGCTCTCTCCCTTGTTATCCTCCATTTTAACTTTACATTGAACTGTTACAAATCCTTCCATTGTTTTATACCTCTTTTTTCTTTCTATATTTTTATTCTTTAATTAGGCTTTTCTAGGTTTAGCCTATAACCTATATTTAGGCTCTAAGCCTTTCTTTAGTTTCTTTTAATAGGGACAAGTCAACCTATTTAAATATTGATATTTAATTTTTATTTTCTTTTTTGAAATACTCTATCAAAGATTTCACGCTGTTCTTTAGATGTTGATACTCTTACTGAATAAGCTAAGAGTATGGCAGTGATCCATTTTTCAGGTGTTTTACAATACCTGAGTAGATCCTCTAAAGCATCTTGGTTTTCTTTGATTTCTTCTGTTTCTACCACAAATACCATTTGCTTTCTCCTCCTTCTTTAGTTTTTAATCTTTAAGTTTTTCCTATTCCTTATCGATTACAACCTCATTTTAGAGGGGAGTATTAGCGTAGGACTGTACGAAAAATAGGTTTTGACTATAAAAACAAAAAAATCTCAAGAATTTTTGATTTTTTCTTGAGATTATTCTTATTTAAATTTGTTTTATTTCAATCTTATTATTAATTTTAGTTAGGACATAATTTTCATTATCTCCCATAAAATAAATTGAATAATTTTTATATGATCCTTTTATATCTAAAAACTTTACTGATGTAAATGGTTTATTTGAATTTGTAATACCACCATAATAAATATCTAAAGTTAAATTTTCATTTAATATAAATGTAATATTACCTTTATCACCGTTATGTCTTATAGCATTAGAATCAGCATTATAATATCCTAGTATTTTATTTAAATCATTATCAGTGTAATTAATTAAATCTTTTCCATTTACAATATAATAATTGATTTGATTATATCTACTTAATTCTAATTCAGTAGTTGAATTGAAATAGAATTCATTAATAACGCCATCTAAAGTAATTTTAAATGTTTTATTAGATACATCTCCTGTATATTTATTAGAGTCCGTAACTGAATCTGATGATACTTCTACTAATGTATAATCTTTTAATAATAAAAATCTTTTTAATGTATTATCTTTATAAGTTATTTTTAATAATCCATTATTTAATGTAAATGATTTAATATCATCTACTATTGGTATTAATCCTTCATAATATAATGATGTAAATCTTTTAATATCATTTGTATTATCATAAGTTGGATTTAAAAATGTTACATCTTTAACATTATCTTTTAATGAATAATCAAATCCTATAGAATTATCATTTTTATTTATATAATAAGATAAATCAAATTTATCATTTGCTACAGTATAGCAATCATACTTTTCATTACAGATTTCACAACTACCATCCGAATCTATTTTATGATATTTAGCATTTGGAATATTTATAGTTGATGATCCAGTAATAGATTGTAGGTTAATAAAATAATTGTCAGATGCATAGCCATATTCCTTTATATTTCCATCATCATCTAATTTAATAGATACCATTGCAAGTTCTTCTTCATTATTAAAGTTCTTAATATTAATATTTTGAGCTATAAAGCATTTATTAGTCTCATCATATGATACCTTGTCATAAACTAAAGATGAATAATGAACTGATAAAACTAATACTCTTTGGAATTTATAATATATATCATCAATAGATGCATATTTCTCATGACGATATCCATCAAGCCATGATTCTACTATTTCATTTCCACTTATATAATATTCATAAGTTTTATATGAATTATGATCATATATTCTAATATATGAAATATTATTCTTATTCATAAATGTAATATCATAATAGATATCATTTAAGAATTCCATATATGTAAATTCTATACATGAATCATTAAAAGAACCTAAAATTAATGAATTGTCCCAGATTGTTTGTGTTAGTGGCGTTCTTTCTATTTCTTCATCATATGAATCACCACAAACACTACAAGTATATGTTCTTACACCTTTATCATTAATAGTTGCCTCTTTATTTATAGTAATAATATCATATTTATGATTACCTAAAGGTAGGTCAGTTGGTTCTTCTAACTTTTGTTTACAGAACTCACAATAATATCCTCCAGTATGACCTTGATCTTTGCATGTTGAATCTACAGTATCATAAGAAACTGGAGTATGAGGTATCATTGGTACGTCTCTATAATCCTCATGACCACAAATTTTACACACTCTTTTTTCTTGTCCTTTGGAGATACAAGTAGCTTTAATTGAAGTTTCCCATTTATCATATGAATGTTCTTTTTTACTTACTATTGTAGATGGTGTTAATTCTTCATGACATACACTACAGTATGTTCCACCTATGTGACCTTCATGAGTACAATCTGAATCTAAGTCTTCATATTTAGTTTCAGTATGTGATGCCTTAGCTGTATCTTTATATTCTGTATGACCACAATTGATACATGAATGCTTTAACTGACCCTGAGAAAGACAAGTAGCCTCAATTGATGTTTCCCAATCATCATATGTATGTTCTAACATTGGTGTTTCTTCAATTTTTGAATATCCACATTCACAATAATATTTAATTTCGCCTTTTTCTGTACAAGAAGCTTCTTTGATTACTTCTTTATTAAGCTTATGCTCTTCCTTTTTAGTTATGTCACCACAATCACATTCAAGAAAGTGATAGGTATCATCATAAGCTATATGATATTCATGATTATAAAACACTAATTCAGATGTATCACATGATGCCAGCATTATAATAGCAAATAAAGATACTAAGAATAATAAATACTTTTTCATTAAGCATTTACCTCCTTCATATCTTCTATTATTTCTTCTACATGATGATATCTATTCATTAGATTAATATCCATACATTTAGATGTTATTTCAGATATCTTAGAATCATCTGTAACTGTAGCTTCTTTTTGAAAATAAATAAAATTGATAATTATTCCTAAGCCATAAATATCATTTTGTTCATTATATTTATTAAATTCTTCTAAAGTAGGATCAACTAGTGTTCCTTTTATTTCAGTACCTGAATTTGTTTTTCTAACCTTTTTATTTTTGGCAATACCAAAGTCAGTTACTTTAAGTGTTATTTCTTTATATTTTTTGTTTTCTAGTATCATGATATTAAACCATGATATATCTCTATGCATAATACCATGATTATGCAAATACTTAAAAGCATCTAATAATTGATTTATTAATGATAATTTAGCATTAATATCTAATTTATTATTTAACACATAATCTTTTAATGAATAATCACAATAATCCATTATATATTCATATTTGATTTCATCTAATGAATATACCTTTACAAGATTTGGATGATTTAGTGATTTCATTATTTCAAATTCAGTTTTGAATTTATCTATTTCTTTTGTGTCTGTAGATGTTAATTTCTTTAGTGCATAATTAGTTTCAAGAGATGGTACATATGCTTTATATACTGTTGCATAATTACCTTTACCTATTTCTTCTAAGAACATCGTATTAAATGATGATTGCTCTAATTGCTTAATATCAAAATGATAATAATACATTTTAGTCATCAGAACAGAACCTAATGATATTGTAAGTAATAATGCAGATATTATTTCATATGCTACCATGTCATAAAAGTGAATTACAAAATGAGGTACCTTTACACTTAACATACCAATATTAGATACAGCAATTAATAATAATGACATAGCAAATAATATTTTCTTATCATAGATAGAAAATGAATGAGCATTGCTTGAAGCATCAATTCTATCTAATGATTTATATCTTATAATATCTCTAATTAAAATATATGCATTTAATGCAATAATTATTCCTGAAAATATAAATGGATATATTTCATACGCAGCAATTAAATTAATTTTATATAAATAATATAGTGAAGCTAAGATCAATAATGATATTTCAATAATATCTATTATTATCATTGATAGCTTCATTTTTTTATTATTTTTATTAAAAGAAATATAGAATGCTAGGTTATTATCTTCTAGCTTTAAAGGAGATTTAGATTCTTTTATTATAAATGGATAAGAAAATGCATATATTAATAAAAATGCAGATGATATTACCAATGCAATATACATATTATTTACATTTTTAGTATTTAATACATTAATCGTAAGATTATATATTATGACACATAAAAATATAAAATATATAACTAATAACATCTTCTTATTATCTTTACGATAAAACATCTTTTCCATATTAATAACCCCTACAATAAAAACGAAAACAACAAGATGATTTTATCATAGATTTATATATATTTGTAGTAAAATATCTCACTTTAAAGAAAGATTTATGAATAAAAAAAGCAAAAAGGGAAAAATATGAATTTTTGAAGGCATTTTTATTAAAATTAATTGCTAAATTATATGAAGCGATATTATTTATTAAAAACGTTTCAACAATGTTATTAGGCATAGCAATAAGAACTTAGTTAGCTTAAGGAAGGGAGCGTGATATGGATATCTTTGCATTTATAATACTTTATATCGCATTACCTACTGCTTGTTCAGTTTTAGGTGCTGCAATATATGATGCAATTAAAAAGAAACTTAAAAGATAATGAATATGGAGACTAGAAAATATGAGAGACCCTCCAATATAAAAAAACTAAGAGATTTAATGTCTCTTAGTTTCATGAAATCAAATATTATTTATCAAATCTAAATTTAGATTTAACTAATTTGAAGTAGAATACTAATGTAATAGCGATATATGCTGCCATATATATTCCAAATCCAATAAATGGATTATCAATAAATTGAGTAAGTACAAAGAACATTGCTAACACAACTAAAATATAAATTATATTCTTAACTGGATTTAATTTATATTTTCTTACTATAGTAAATTCTACTACTACATACCATATAGCCATTACAATTACTGATGCAATAGAAATAGATAATGGTGTTTTAAAGATTAAATAAGCAACTAAATTTGCTAAGAAAGATATTGCTAATATAATAACACTTATAACAAAATATCTTGTCTGCTTATTTAATGCTTTATAATAATTAAACATTATCATTGATATACAACTTGATATAATCAAACCTGGTAATATTACTCTAAATATTGGGAGAGAATCCACATAATTAGGTAAGAAATTTTCAATGATAAACTTTAATGGATAATATGAACCAACACATAATGATACAACAATAGCAATAATGGCATTTAATCTATTATAATTATTCTTTAATTGTTCATCATTGAACACCTTAATTGTAGGATATAATACAACTGATATCGCAGCAATTACTGTTGTTATTAACCCTAGTAAATTATATGCAAATGCGTAGCTAGCATATGTTTCTATGTCAAATAGTATAGATACAAATTGTCTATCAATAGTTAAAATAAAACTAGATACTAAATTAGCAACAAGTAGTGGAAAACCAACTTTAAAGAATTTAACAATGTTATTTCTTTCATCCTTAAAAGCTGCAGTCTTTCCAAATGTAATATCCCTATACGTAAAAACATACCACAATGTTAGTACAACAGAAATCAATGTGTAAATTATAATATAAATATAATAACTAACAAAATCTATTACATTGAAATAAAATAATCCAGTTAATATAAGAATTGAAAGAGAGTTCAATATTGCTCTTATAGTATTTCTTATAGAAAGCTCCTTGAATCTTCCTGTTATTTGAGAAACAATTTGATAATATCCAGACATACTGTTAAAAATTACATTAATTCCTAAGAAAAAAAATACAATACCTAATTCATATCCCATAAATGGAATTGAAACTAATGTAATAATTAATGTGAAAATCAATTGAAAAACACATAGAAATTTTGTATATAACCTAAACTTTTCTCTATTTAGTTCTTTATATTTCATTCCTGCAAATATCAAATATATACCATCAATAATTCCTAATGGAAATAAACCGATATACCCCATATATAACGTAAAAGTCTTATATAGTCCATAATCAGCCTTTGTCATTATTTTAGGTAATAAAAAACCTACTAGAATTCCAGATAATAAAGTAAATATATTACTTATAGCAACAATAATTATATTTTTAACTACTTTACCACCGCTATTACTATTGTTGGCATTCTCTAATTTTTCATTATTCTCTTTTTCTAATTCTATCTCTTCCATATTTATACCTACATAGAAATTATTCAGCAACAAAGCCATTTTTAGCTTTTCTAATTCTTATTGATTATATCAATAATAATGCCATTTGTAAAGAAAACATTTGTTAAGAATTGATGTGTTTATAACTTATTCTTCATAATCATTTAATTGATTCATAATATCTTTACAATCATTTAATTCACTATTTAAATCAATAACATCTTCTTCTAATGAAGCATTTGGTATTGCATCATCAGTTAGATATCTTATTTCTTCTTCTAATAATGATTTTAAAATCATCATTTGATTAGAATTAATTGTTAGTTGCATTATCTTCCTCCTCCTTTTCTTTATTTTTAGGTGCAATGCCTTTAGCAAGTCTATAATACTTTCTTGCTGTAATATCAGATATTCCTAATGATTTATATATTTCATATACAGTAACATCTGGATTTGCTTCTATCATATCAAATACTTCTTTTTTATAATCTCTTCCTGTTCTTTTATCTTCAACAAATATTGAATGTAATGAACCTTCAGGAACATAATTCTTATCAAACTGTGGATATTCAAATCCGCCTTGTCTTCTTATTTTTCTAATTGTTTTAATAACATTATCAATATGCATATTAGATGCTTCTGATAGTTCTTTATAACTCATTTTAGGGTTATACCAAATAATTCGGTATACATCTTTTTCTTTTCTATTTAAATCTAGATTATGATAATCAAAATCTTCCTCATAATCTATTTTCACATAACCATCTACCAAATCAGATTTACCTTCGAATTTAATCATATTTTTTAATCTTAAACTTCGAATTGAACGTTCAACACCTTTAAAGGTAAAACCTTCCCAGATTTTTTTTGTTTCAGTATATATATCTTTAGTTTTTAAGTGTGGTTTGTCACATACTATTTTATATACAATTCCATCTAAATCCCATTCGCTTCTTTTACCTAGTTCAGGTTTAATAAATGTTTGTACACGAAGACTAGGTATATCTAGTTCTTCTTCGAATTTTAATATTAGTGTTATACAGCCTTTTTCGGGATCATAAATAGCTTTTGCTACATTCTCAATGATTATATTAACAATATTTGAATCATCTATTTGAAAATTATTTAAGAACTCATTAACTTTAGTTTCAACTTCTTGATACTTACATTCATCAAATGATACATTAGATAATCTTTTATCGCATTCTGTAATTAAAGTATTTAATTCTTGCATTTTAATACTAAATTTTTCTTGTAGTATCTTGCCATTAACATAATCTTCGAATAAATCAGCTCCTTTCTTTTCATATCTCTTTTTGTTTGCTGCAATTTCTTTTAATGTAGTTGCATCATTATATTTTTCAGATATTATATTTTCAATATATTGATGCTTATGGTCCAATATATGTTTATGCTTAAGTAACAACATATCATATATTCTTCTATTTAATAAATCTATTGGATATGACTTTCTACATCTATAATCATGATAAACTTCCTTACCATCAATAATTGTTGGTGTAATACCACAATATGAAAATTTATATCTATATCTAGCTAAACATTTTTTACAATATATCATACCTCTTACATTCTCCGATTCTAATTTTAAATTTTGATGTCTAATTAGATTACTATTAACATAAAGAAAATCTTCTTTTGAAATAATTGCTTCATGGTTGTTTTCAAGTATTATAGGATCACTATCAATTTTATTTCCATTATTTCTAGATTTAAAATTTATTGCCGTTCCAGTATAAAATACATCAGTTAATATTCTAGTAATTTCGTTAGTATCCCATTTAAAAGCATCTTTATGGTTATCATCATATTTATCAAGCTTACCCATTTTTATTTTGTAATTGAAATGCTTTTTTGGAATTTTTTCGTCTTCTAATTCTTTAGCAATTGCTCTCCTAGTTTTACCCTCTAGTATTTCTTTAAATACTCTTTTTACTACATCTGCCTCAGGTTGATATACAGATATCTTTTTATTATTAAAAATATATCCATAATGATAATTACCTAAGAATTCGTATTTACTACGAGCTAGAGTTACTCTTATTATCTTTTTAGATACATCTCTTATGTAATATTCATTTAGATAATTTTTTAACGCTACTGTTAAATAATCAAAATCAACATTAGAATCATAAAAATCATTTAAGGCTATTACTCTAATACCATTATCTAAGAATGTTTTTTCTAGATGTGTTCCTACATCTATATAATTTCTACCAAGTCTTGATAAATCCTTTAATAATAGAATATTAAATTCTTTATTCATAGCTGCCTTAATTAATTCTTTAACAGCAGGTCTATTGAAGTCCCTACCACTATACATATAATCTTCATAGACCTTACTAACTATAAAGCCTTGTTCTTCTGCATATTCTTTTAATATTTGCACCTGATTAGTAATACTTCTAGATTTGCCTTCTCTTAATTCATCTTCTGTTGAAAATCTAGCATAAATGACACAATTATTTTTCACCATTGTATAGCCTTGAGCTCCACATTATATTTTTTAAATAAATCCATATAATTTTCATACATTAAATAATCCCTTGATAATCTATCATAGCTACTGACAATAACTATTTCAATTTTATTTAATGAAATATCTTTTAACAACTTATTTAATCCTGGTCTATTTTTATCCTGACCAGTATAACCATCATCTATGTAATAATCAGATATATCAATATTGTTATCTTTGATATATTGATTAATCATTTCTATTTGCTCATCAAGGTTAGACCCTTTTAAACAGGTTCTAACATAAATAACTTTATTTCTCATATCAATCACCATTTCTATTTCTCATTTAAGAACTCCTTAATTACATTATCAATTCTTCTATATACAATAGTAATTGTCTTATTCATCTTTTCTCTTCTTTTTTTCTTACCATCAGTAGAAATATAAATACGACTAATTAATAATTTTAAATTAAAAGCTTCTACACAATTAATTGGATTAATTGCTTCTATTTTTTTAATGAAGTCTTCAGTATCGTCATAATAATCTGGCTCTAATTCATCTTGTTCTTTTATTTTATCTTCAATACTTTTAAGTCTCTGAGTTAAATCATTTCTTTCCTTAGTATATTTATCTACCATAGGCTTATATACTGATTCTAAAAGTAATCCTCTAACCTTATCCTCAAAAGCTCTTTTAATATATCTATCGATTTGAGATATTTTTTCTTCACAGCTTCTTTTTTCCCCAAGTAACATTTGTTTTTCATTAGTCATACCTGGTTTATTAGATAGTTTTTTAGCTGTATTTAAGAATTCATCTTTTTTTCTTAAAATTACATCTTTTAATTTTAAGATTTCATTTTTAATTACCTTATCCAAATCTTCATATAATACTGTACCTCTTGTTGGTCCACATCCTGGAGTTCTACAGGTAAGTCTAACAAAATCTTTTCTATCTTTTCTTACGTCAGATTTATGCATTAAAGGTCTATTACATACAGCACAAAATGCAATACCGCTATATCTATTGATTTTTGTGACTTCACCACGTTTTTGTAAAATGTCAGCTTGTTCTTTAGCTGAATCAAAGGTGTCTTTAGAAATAATTGGTTCATATTTATCATAAAATATATATTGATCTTCTTTATCAATTACTTCTTTCTTTTTAGATTTAAATCTTCCTCTTGTTTTACCTCTTCTATAAATACCTGTATATTCATCGTTAGTAATAATATCTCTTACTGTTTTTCTACTCCATGCATAAATACCATGGTCAAATACATTATTACCTCCACCATGTCCATATCCATATTTTTGGTAATTATAATATAACGGTGTAATTATTTCTTCTTCAGTAAGTTTTCTAGCGATAGCCGCATAACCATTACCCTCTAAGAATAAATCAAAAATATGTTTTACAACTGGTGCAGTATCAGGGTTTGGAACTCTATTGGATTCTTCATCAAATTGATATCCATAAAGAGGGTTAGAGGTTTTAACTGCTTTACCATTTTTCATTTGGTTATCAACAGTAAATCTAATCTTTTTAGATATATCTTTTGCATATAATTCATTGAATACATTTTTAAAAACTGTAAAATCATCTTCTCTTTGATATGTATCAATATTATCTGATATAGCGATATATCTAACATTATTGTTTGGAAAGAATGAATCAATATAATATCCAGCCTTTAAATAGTTTCTTCCAAGTCTTGATAAATCCTTAGTAATTATTGTATTGATTCTATTATTCTCTACATCATGAATCATCTCTTTAAATGCTGGTCTATCAAAGTTAGTACCTGAATATCCATCATCAATATAATAATCTACTATTTCCCAACCTTTTTTATTAACATATTCAGTAATTATTCTTTTTTGATTTTGAATAGAAACAGAATCTGATGTTGCAATACCATCATCTCTTGATAATCTACAATATATACCTACCTTTAATTGATTATCTCTTAATCTTTCCATACTTCCCTCTCTTACTTCTTTTCTTCAATGAATTCTTTTATGATTGAATCACATGCTTTATAATAAATAGTTATTTCTTTACCTAATCTAGAACCCTTTTCATGAAACGTTGTTATCATTATTTTAGATATTAGATTTCTTAATATTATTGATGCACTATAATTTTCTTCATCTAAATCTCCAAGTCTATCTATAAATTTTAATAATTGTGTTTCATCCTTACCATTATTTTCAGCCTCAATTATTAAGCAATACTTTTCATATTCAGCTTCTAATGATTTCTTCTCATTTATGTATTCTGACATAAACAAATTATATGTTTCATCTGCAAGGCATTGATTTATTGATTCTTTAAATAGATTTTCTATATATTGATCTACTTCTTTAATTCTATTTTTTATATTAATTAGTCTAGCTGAATAATCTGTATTAGGAGTTAAATAATCTATATCCTTTAGTTTCTTTAAGGCTACTTTTATAAATTCATCCTTATTCTTTAGTACTATTTCTTTTAAATTTAATAATTCTTTTTTCATTACTTCATTTAAATCATTTAAGATAATAGAACCTTTACCAATTTCATTATTATTAGAACAAACTAATCTTTCTTCAAATACTCCTTTACCACTTCTATGCCTTTGAATTCTTAAAGGTTTACCACAAATTCCACAAAATATAATTCCCGCATATGGATTCGAAATACCACTATTATTTCTATTTCTTACAAACATAGTTTGAGCTAAATTAAATACTTCTTCAGTAACTATAGGATCAAATACATTCTTAAATTCAAATCTTTCTTCCTTTGGAACTTTAATATTCTTTTTAGTTTTAAATGTAGTATAGGTTTTACCTTTAATGTAATATCCTATATATTCTTTATTAGTTAATATAGTTCTAATTGTTGCGGTATTCCAAATATTTGGATTCTTTCTATCAGTTCCATATTTTTGTTTTTCCCAATAGGCTCTAGGTGATGGTATATTATTTTCAAATAGATAATCTGATATACCTTGTAATGAATATCCATTTATAAATAAATCAAATATCTTTACAACTACTGGAGCTGTATCAGGATTTATGAATCTTTTTCTTAATTTTTCATCATTTGTATATCCATATAATGGCATTGTAGTATTAGTAAAAATACCTGCTTCTCTTTGATAACGACCTGTTGCTCTAATCTTTTTAGAAATATCTTTAGCATAGTATTCATTTAAGATATTTCTAAATGGTAATAAATCCATATTTTCTTCAGAATTAGTATCAACAGCATCATTAATAGCTATATATCTTATATGTTTTTCAGGAAATATTCTTTCTATGTATCTACCAGTTTCTAGATAGTCTCTACCCAATCTAGATAAGTCTTTAGTAATGACAATATCTATTAATCCAGCATCTATATCTTCTAACATTTTCTTAAATGCAGGTCTATTAAAATTAGTTCCAGTAAATCCATCATCTACATAAGTATTAAATATATTAAATTCATGGTCTAAAGCATATTTAGTTAAAATATTCTTTTGATTAGAAATAGATTGTGAGACATCAGAATCTCCATCATCTTTAGATAATCTACAATAAATGGCACAATTATTTCTGTTTTTGTTTAGATTCATTTATCTTATCTCCTTTTGGTCTTTTTTTATCTATTACATATGAATGAATCAAAGCATCTATTATAGAAATGCCTTTATCATCTTCCTTTCTTATTACCTTAATATTAGCTCCGTTAATGTTGTATTCCATATTATCCTCCTTCTGTTAAAGGAAAATAGTATTGGTACACACTAAATGTTTAATTTATTCTAAGTGAGATATTGAATAAAAAATAAATTCCTTTAACTAAACTATTAACTTTACACCAATAGTTTAAGGGGGAGTATTAGCGTAGGACTGTACGAAAACTAAGTTTTGCCAAAATAGTACCACATACATTGTATGTATTTATAATATAATTTAATTTTCGTTAATTGTCAACACTTTTTCACTTACTTTGTATGTGACATAGAGTAAAAAAAAGAAAAACAGGCTTGTTAGACCTGTTAGATGCCGAGTTTCTTATATAAATCTTTTTTCTTGTTTTTAACAAACAAAAATTTGAATAAACTTTTTACTTTATGTGTTATTAAATAACACCAATGTTTAACCAAGCATATTGGCATAAGATACCAATGTTTTCCTAATATGGGATATTTAGCTTGCTTATAAAGCTTATTTGTTAAGAAGGTTCTACTTACTAAAAATCTTATTTTACTCTTATGAACTACACTTTGCGACGTTACATCATTATTTTCATTTCCATGAATTCCATATTTTAGCATGTAATCAATAAAATAATCAATTTCAAGGATTTCAAACTTATCAAATTTTTCATTTGTAAAATAAAATATTACATTTAACACATTATTATATAGTTTTAATAACCCCAATGACATTAAAGAATTATGAAGTTCAATATAATTAATATTAGTTTTTTTTAACATATAATAGAAATCTAAAATATACCTAATACCAGCTCCAAATCTCAAATGATGAGCAAAATGAATAAGACAATATATGAAGTGTTTCGTGTCACTTAATCCATATAAACAATTTGCTATATTATGAGATAATTCGAAAGGATTCGAAAAAAAGCTAATAATTTCTTTAGAATGGCTATCATCAATCATAGCAAAATGTAATTCAACTTCTATATTATTTTTCTTAAAGCATATATGATGCATATTGTCTACTTCATCATATTCATATTCATTGTCTAATAGAAGTTTTTTTGCTTTTTCTAAGTTGTTAGGTGATACATATACATCTATATCTCCTCTAGTTCTTATACTAGGGTCATCATATAGATTACATAATACTGATCCTTTAAAATATAAATGATTTATATTATTAGAATTAAATATATTAGTTATTTCATTTTGAAGTGATAAGAATTCTTCTTGTTTTACTACCCAACTTATATAATATTTTTTATATCTAGGTTCACCATATGTCGGGTATAAAATAGTCTGTAATGACTGTTCTATAGCAAGATTTATTAAATCCTTATCATCATCTATTTTATTTAATTTTTCACCTTTTAAATATGCTTGTAAGCATTTAATAAATTCTTGCATAAATAATTCCTTTTAAAAATTTAAAAAGCGGTTAATTAATACCGCCTTTTATTTTACCTTATTTTATAATAATCTTCAAGGTTTCCTATATCTATTCTCTTACCTGGCATAAGGTAAGCATATACATCATTTCTTTTTGAAAACCATTCAATAAAACCACCTGGAGCGTCTACCTTACAACCATTAACTATTCCATTTTTTATTTCATTTAAGCATTCTTTCTTAAATATATAGAATGGAGGAATAGCCCAATTAGATTTAGGTTCTTTTGGTTTTTCTGCCATCTCTAGGATTTTGTCATTTGAATCAATTACTGCAACACCTGTTCTTTGAAGTCTTACAAGTTCAGGTTCATAATGTCTCATTACTGCATTTCCATTTTTCTCTTTTGAAAAATCAATAAATCCTTTTAATGAGAAATCAAGTAGATTATCACCAGCTAATACTAATATATCATCATTAATACTAGCTTTTTCAATTGCAAACCATATATCTTTAACTGCACCTAATCTATTTTCATTTGTTGTAGAACCATCATCTAATAATTTTATTTTATTATTAGAATGCTTATTCTTCCAATCATTAAAATGATTAATGAATTTATGATTAGATACAATAATATATTCATCTATTAAATTATTATTTTCTAAATCATCTATTAGATAATCTATTAATGTTTTACCTTTAATATCTAATAATGGTTTAGGAAAATTCTCAGTTAACGGATACATTCTTGTTGCGTATCCTGCACATAATAAAATACATTTCATAGATTATTTACCTTATAATTATCTATTTTTGATAAATCCCACATATCACCAAATAATCTATCCCATTTTTTTGGCTTAAATGGTACAAGTCCAGCAAAATGATAAAAAGTAAGCTCTCCAAAATATATACTTCCATTAACGTTATATAAATCCACTCTGACATGTGGAAAATCTTTTGATAAAACTCTACATATTTCTATCATTTTTTCAAAATTCTTAGGCTTTAAAATTGTTTTTTTTTAATTAGGATGTCCTTGTTTAACATATAAACAGTTAAAATTAATATCAAAAAAATCGAAGCAAACATTTGTATCTCTATCTGAACCAACGAATAAAAACTGTGGTTCACCATTAAAACAAAAAAACTTATAATCCCATGGTGAATGATTATCAGGAGTTTCAATTAACTCTTCAACAATAATTCTATTTAAATTGGGAGTATATGCATTTTCTCTTGCCCAATGTTTACCATTAATATATTCAATATCAAGCTTTGATTGTAATATCATTTTAATTTTATCAATATCAATTAATTTTTTATCATGGCAAACATAAACTCCACCAGAATCCAATGTATTTTTTACGACAAATTTTTCTGGTAATACTGAAAAATCGATTTCATCAATTGTATTAAATATTCCAATTGTTTTAACAATAATATCACTATATCCTTTAGATATAACATAATTTTTAGATTCAATTTTATCAACAACTTTTTTCATTAAATCATTACAATAATTTATTTTATACCAATTAATTTTTTCATTAAAAGTTTGAGGATTTTCTAAATTCATTTTATATTTTAATTGTATCTTTCCAAGACCTACTAAATAATCTTTATCTGAAATATTTTTTTTATTCTTTCGTTTAACATATATTTTCTTCCGAATTGTAGAGAAAAATGTATGATCTATGATATGATGAATAACGTTTTTAATCATTTTGATAGTCCTTTCTATTATTTCCAACTCCATCTTCAGATGTACAAATAAATAATTTAACCTTTTCAGCATATTCTGGATGTAATCTAGAATATTCTTTCTTGATATTTTCCATTACTTCCTTTTCATAAGCTGGATCAATAATAGCTAAACAAGCTCCATTAAATCCTCCACCCATAAATCTAGATCCATATACACCTTTTGTATTTACCATTATATTATATAAATCTATTAATAATGGTGAACCTGCTTCATACATATCTATAGATGATTTACCTGATTCTGATACTATTTTACCAAATTCAATAATATCACCTTTAGCCCAAGCTTCTTCTCCTCTTTTTACTCTATCACATTCATTATAGAAATGATGTGCTCTTTTAGCAAAGTTCTTAGGCATTTTCTTTTCATATTTTAAGAAATCATTATAATCTAAATCTCTTAGATAAGTATCTTTAAATTTCTTATATACTTCTAGATATGAATTAGTAATGAATGCAGCTGATTTGCATTCATCAACTCTTACATTATAGTAAGATCCTGCAAGTAATCTTTCAGCTCCACAATGTACGACTAAGAATTCAAATGGCTTAGCATTTTTTCCTAATTCTACTGTTTTATATTCTCCTGTATTAGTATCTAACACTAATAATCTATTCTTCTTAGATAATACTTCGCATGATTGGTCTAATTTACCAATAGACATACCAACAAATTCTGTTTCTGCTTGAAATGCATAATCTATTAATTCTTGATTAGATAATTCAAATCCGTTGGCATTACTAATAGCTGTTAAAAAACTAATTATATTAGCTGCAGATGATGATAGACCACCTACTGGTAATTCACCATAGATATATGCATTAATGCCATATTTAAGGTTATATCCATTCTTTTGAAGAGCTTTTACTCCACCACGGATATAATCACACCAATCATTTTGTTTTTCTAATACTTCAGTAACTCTAAACCTTTTTCTTTTTTCAAAATTATGAGATACAACTTGACATAAGTCATCATCATTAATTGAATAAGATATGCCTATACCATAATTTAGAGCAAATCCTGTAACTAAACCATGTTGATGGTCAACATGAGCACCTAAAGGACATATTCTGTATGGACAATATGAATATAAAACTTCATCTACTGATCCATAATGTTTTATATAATGTTCTGTTAAATATTTTTTATCCATATTTACCTCCCGATTAATCTCTTCTAAATAAATCTCTAGTATACACTTTAGATTCTACATCATCTAATGATGAATCATATATATTAGCTATAATAGCATTACTCATTTCTTTAAATTTATTTAAATCATTTACTACTAAGCTACCAAAGAATGTTTCACCATCTTTAAAAGTTGGTTCATAAATAATAACTTTAGTACCTTTGGCTTTAATTCTTTTCATTACACCTTGAATAGATGATTGTCTAAAATTATCATATTTTTCTAATTGTTTTAATCTATATTCTTTTAATGATACATCATAGTAATCATTTATATTATCTAATCCTATTATTTTATTTTTTTTCTCTTAATAATTTATCACATAATTTTGAACCTATAAAACCGGATGAACCTGTTATTAGTATTGTTTTATTTTGCATTTTATTCACAACCCTTTTACTATTTTTTATCTTTTCATATCCTTGGACTAGCTAATGCTAATCCAATATTATCAAAAGACAAACTATCTCTTATTATAATTCTTATCTAACCAATTCATGTATTCTCCAGATTCAACATGGCTTAACCATTCTTGATTTTCTAAATTCCATTTGATTGTTGCGATAATACCTGTATCAAAATTATGCTCAGGCTTCCAACCAAGCTCTGTTTCAATCTTTGTTGGGTCCATTGCATAACGTAAGTCATGACCAGGTCTATCAGTTACATAATTAATTAATGTTTCAGGCTTTCCTAATTCCTTTAGAATTGTTTTAACAACCTGTAAATTAGTTCTTTCATTATGTCCACCGATATTATATACTTCACCATCTCTACCATTTCTTACAATTAAATCAATAGCTGTACAGTGATCTCCTACATATAACCAGTCTCTTACATTTTCACCCTTACCATATACTGGTAATTTTTCATTTCTTAATGCCTTTTGAATCATTAAAGGTATTAACTTTTCAGGGAAATGATATGGTCCATAATTATTAGAACATCTAGATATAGTTATAGGTAAACCAAATGTTCTATGATAAGCTTGTACTAATAAATCAGCTGATGCCTTAGATGCACTATATGGGCTTGATGTATGTATTGGAGTATTTTCTGTAAAGAATAGATCTGGTCTATCTAGAGGTAGGTCTCCATATACTTCATCTGTAGATACTTGATGGTATCTTTTAATACCATATTTTCTACATGCATCCATTAATGTTTGTGTACCTAATATATTTGTCTCTAAGAAAATACGAGGATTTTCTATAGATCTATCTACATGAGATTCAGCAGCAAAATTAATTACATAATCAAATTTCTCTTCTTCAAATAATTTAAATACTGCCTCTCTATTACAAATATTTTCATGTACAAATTTAAAATTAGGCTTATTCATAATTGGAGCGAGTGTCTCCATATTACCTGCATAAGTTAAGGCATCAATACAAACATACTTATCATTTGGATATTTATTTACCATTATATGTAAGAAGTTTCCACCAATGAAACCAGCTCCACCTGTTACTAAAAATTTTGCCATATTATTCAATCTCCTTTAAATATCTATTTAGGGCATCCTTCCAATCAGGAAGACGTTTAAATCCAGCTTTATCTAAAGACTCTTTAGACATTCTTGAGTTTAATGGGCGTTTTGCTTGTTGAGGCACCATCTTTAAATACTCTTCAGTAGTTACATGGTTAACCTTAACTTGTTTTTTTGCTTGTTTAAATATTTCTTCAGCGAATTCTGCCCAAGAAATGAATCCTTCATTTGTTGCGTGATATATACCATATTTTTCTGTTTCAATCATGTCACAAAGTAGCTTTGATAAATCATATGTATAAGTTACTGAACCTATTTGGTCAGATACAACATTTAATTCAGTCTTACCCATATTAGCTAGCTTTAGCATAGTCTTAACAAAATTATTACCATTTTTACCAAATACCCAAGATATTCTAACAATGAAATAATTATCAATTGTAGATGTTACAAAATCTTCACCTTGGGCTTTTGTTTTACCATATACTGATAAACCTTTTTTAGGATCTGTAACATTAAATGGCATATCACCTAAACCATCAAATACATAATCTGTAGATATGTATACCATTTTAGCTCCTACAGATTTACATGCTTCTGCAATGTATTTAGGTGCTAAAGCATTTACTTCATATACTTTATCTGGCATTTCTTCTGCCTTATCAACTTGAGTCCATGCCGCATTATGCATTACAACATCAGGTTTATATTCATTTATATATTTTTTAACATCTTCTTCTTTAGTTAAATCTAGGTCATCGATGTCTATTCCTTTAACATTTGTATAACCTCTTAATGTTAATTCTCTAACACAATCATAACCTAATTGGCCTTTTACACCTGTAACAAGGATTTTCATATCCTTAGACATAATTATGCCTCCAATTTTAGTTTAAAATTTTATTTTTGAATCCTTTAGTGAAGGATGTACTTTATCCTTTTCAGATAATAATACCTCGCCTTTATATGGCCAAACAATACCAATTTCAGGGTCATTCCACATAATACCACCCTCATCTTCTGGGTGATATAATTCATCACATTTATATGCGAATGTTGCAGTTTCAGATAATACTACAAATCCATGAGCGAAGCCTCTTGGTATCATAAATTGATTTCCTTTTTCAGCAGATAAGATACATCCAACCCATTTACCATAAGTAGGTGAACCTGCTCGTAAGTCTACTGCCACATCGAATACTTCTCCTTCTAAGCAGCGAACTAATTTGGCTTGAGGGAAAGTCTTTTGAAAATGAAGACCACGAAGTACTCCAGCCTTAGATTTAGATTGATTATCTTGAACGAAATTATAATCTAAACCAGCAGCTTTAAAATCAGCTTCTTTATATGTTTCCATGAAATAACCTCTGTTATCTCCATATTTTTTAACATCTATTTTATATACACCTTCAATTTCAGTTTCATTGAAAGTGAAATTGCCAGATATCTTACTCATTATTTTAATACCTTACCTTCAGCGACATTAATTAAATGTTTGCCATATGAGTTTTTTGACATAGGCTTTGCAATCTCTAATAGTTTTTCCTTATTGATCCAGCCATTATCGAATGCAATTTCTTCAGGACATGAAATCATTAATCCTTGATGTTCTTCAATCATCTTAACAAAAGCTGTAGCTTCTGCTAGACTTTCATGAGTACCTGCATCTAACCATGTTAAACCACGACCAAATGTAATAACATTTAAATTATTGTCATCTAAATACATATTATTAAGTGTTGTTATTTCAAGCTCGCCTCTATCTGATGGTTTAACTAAATGTGCTTTTTTAGAAACACCCTTTGGATAGAAATATAAGCCAATTACTGCATAATTTGATTTAGGGTTCTTTGGCTTTTCTTCAATAGATATAGCCTTACCTTTTGAATCAAATTCAACAACACCAAATCTTTCTGGGTCTGGTACATAATAACCAAATACTGTAGCCTTACCAGCCTCTGCATTATTAACTGCTTCTTTTAAGTTACCTTTTAGACCATTACCATATAGGACATTATCACCTAAAATCATGCAACAAGCATCATCACCAATAAACTCTTCACCTAGTAAAAAAGCTTGTGCTAATCCATCTGGAGATGGTTGAACCTTATATTGTAGATTTAATCCAAAATGATTACCATTACCAAGTAATGCTTCCATTCTTGGAGTATCCTCTGGTGTTGAAATAATTAAAATATCTTTAATACCAGCTAACATTAAAATAGATAATGGATAATAAATCATTGGCTTATCATAAACTGGAAGTAATTGTTTTGATGTTACCATTGTAAGTGGATATAGTCTAGTTCCACTACCACCTGCTAAAATTATTCCTTTCATATTTACTCCTCTCATAATAAAATATTCAACTTTTTCATCAACTAATATACTTTATTATACTCTTAGCAAATTCAGTTAATGAATAATGACTATCGAAAAACTCTTTACTTTTCTTTTCCAAGCTCGCTCTCTTTTGATCATCTAAAATAAAATTAATTGCATTGATTAAACTTTGTTGTTTCTTATCTATCAACAAACAATTAATATTATTTATAGCATAATCACTCATAGAATCATGCTTTGTAATTATAATTGCTTTTTCGTATTTTAAACAATTTAAAAAAAATAACTGTCCAGATGAAACAAAATTAGAATCATCTAATGATAAAATTAAACCAATTGCTTTTTTTAACAAAAATAAATAATCATCTCCAAAAATATTATCCAGAACAACAACATTACTGTTCTTATAACTACTCTTATATGTATCAGAAAGAATGATAAGTTTTGGACAATTTAGTGGCCAATTTTTGAGAAGAAAATCATAGTCCCTATTCGTACGACCTGCAGACAAAAAGAATTTATCATATGATAATTTTGAGTTTACTTCTTTTATTTCTGATGAAATACCAATATGAACAAACTCAAAAATCTCTTTCTCTACTTTAAATATTTTAGAATACTTTTCAACTTCAAATTTTGTATACACAAATATTTTTTTTACATTGTGATACTTTATACTAAATCGAACAAATCGATAATATAAATAACCTAATAAGCCTTTTTTTGAAGTATATATGAAGGTCATAATATAAATATTCGGACTTTTCTTTTTCAAAAACAATCTACAATAAAATGCATAGACAATACCATAAAACTGTTGCCATGCTAAAATATTTTTTGTTTTTTTTCTTTTCAAAAAAATTTTAAAAGGAAATATAAAGTATTTTAAATAGATTGAAAAAAACTTATTCAATTTTGATTTTTGCTTTCCTGTAGAAACACAATTAACCTCAGTCCATTTTTCATTTGAAAAAGAAGTTAAATATTCAGAGAAATTCCACTCACTTCCATGTTTAAAATCAGTCAATAAGTAATTATCCATAAATACCTCACACTCAAACAAATAATCTAATTTTGATTTTTCTTCAACAAATAACTCTCCCAAATATTTAAATATTCATTTGCTATGTTTTTACTATTATGATTGTTTTCGACATACATTCTCGACTTTTTTCCGCCTTGAAAATAATCGTAATCATCAATTAATCTAGAACAAATATCATAAATAAATTTAGAATCCGGTTTTAGAGAAATGAATGGAGATGAATCAAAACCAAATCCATCTAAGGTTTCTCTCCTACATCCTGTTAATACAATTTTCCCCATTGCACCCGATATACATGCATTAATACCATAACCATACGTACAACACTGATCTACAATTACGTTTGTTTTTTCAATAATTCTTTTATATTCATCAAAAGGCAAATGTCCATCAACTATGATTTCAATTTTATCTCCATATTCCTTTTTAAGTTTAGAAAATGCTTCAACAATAAACTTTGTTCCTTTTGACTTCTCATTATTGAGGCCATGAAAAAAAACAATTTTTTCATTTACTATATTATCATTATATTTAATCTCGTCAATATTTATAGGGAAAGGAACTATTTTAGATACATTTTCAGTATTATGTTCCAATGAATACTCATATAATGAAGGAATAATAACATCAACATTTTTTTCAATATATAAATCATTTTTTCTTCTTAAATATGCTTTTAATCCTTTTCCAGTATAACTTTTTAAAGAATCCTCATTATATTTATACGTATTATATTCAAGTTTTCCATTTAAAAAAGCCTTAGCATATGAATAACATCCACCTGCCGCAGCAACTGCAATTATTCTATTATTTTTTTTTAGAATTCTAAACAATTTTTTCATAATAAAAACCGGAAAAATATTTATAGAAATCAACTGAACTACATCATAATTTTTTACTTTCTTAACAATTTTTTTCAATTTATGAATGTTTTTTATTTTTGTAAAAAAATTACCATTAAATGAAGGTAATAACACATCATATCCATTTATTTTTTTCCAACCATCTCCTGATGAAAACAATGTGACATCTGATATACCATTTTTTTGTAATCCATCTTTCAAATACTTGTGTAAAGAACTATATTCACCAATTAATGCTATTTTCATATTAAAAATACCAACTACCTTGTAACACTTAAATAATCATCAAGTTCCCTGATATATTCTGATGAATCATAATGAGTACTTGCTAAAACCAACAACACAGAATCACTACTAAAATCATACATCTCTTTCCAAATCATCTGTGGAATATATAATCCCATATGAGGTCGATTTAATTCATATATTTTTTCATTATTAAATTTATCAATTACCTTAACTTTACTAGTACCAGAAACATTTATCAAAACGAATTCAGATAATTTATTAGCATGTTTACCTCTAACAACGTTTTTATCTGAACCATATATATAGAAAACTCTTTTTATATCGAAAGGTATATCTTTATCCCCCTCAGCAATAACAAGTTTCCCCCTATCATCACCAAATTCGGAAAAATTAATTATTTTAACATCATTAATCGAATTCATAATTCACCTCTTAATATATTCCATTAAATATTCAATCATCGAATTATTTAACCTTTTTTCAACAACTTTAAATCCAACATCTTTATAAATCTTCAGCGCAACCTTATTGTCTTCAAACACTGTCAAAAATATTCTTTTTATATCTAATTTAATAAAACAATATTCTACTAACGCTAATACAGTATTATATCCAATTTTCTTTCCATGAGCTTCGTCATCACCAATCAATAACTTACCTAATTCTACTGATTTTTCATGAAAATTATATAAGCAAACACTTCCAACAATTCTTTTTAAAGAATTTTTTTCAACAATTGCAAACATCATAGAATCAGGATTGTTCAAATAAGAAAAAAACCAATTTCTTTGCATAATATCACTTATATAGGGTATTTTACTCAAATATTTGCAATTATTAGGATTATTTCTCCATATTCTCAGTTTTTCAATATCATCAATAGTAATTTGACGTAACATAATAGAGTCTTTTTCTATTACAACATTATGATTCATTTTTTGAAACTATTTATCACATCAATTACATATGATTGTTCATCATAAGTCATACCATTATAAATAGGTATGCTCAAGCATGTATCAGCATACTTTTCTGTAATTGGATAATCTCCTTTCTTTTTTCCTAAATAAGAATATGCCTCTGATAAATGTGGAGGAATAGGATAATGAATTATTGTTTTTATATCTTTTGAATTTAAATATTCAATTAATTCATCACGATAATCTGTTTTAATTACATACTGATGCCACGAAGAATCTGCTCCTGGTCTAACTTTTGGCAATTCAATAAACTGATTATTAATCTCAGAATTATAGCGATTAGCTAGTTTATTTCTTTCTAAATTAAAATCAATCATATGTTTTAATTTGACTCTCAATAAACCGGCCTGTAGTTCATCTAATCTACTATTAGCTCCTACAACCATATTATAATATCTTTTTTCACTTCCATAATTTCTATAAATTTTAAATTTTTTTGCTATTTCTTCATTATTAGTTGTTATACAACCTGCATCTCCAAATGCTCCACATCCTTTGCTTGGATAGAAACTAAAACAGCCAATATCTCCAATTGAACCTACAACTTTATTTTTCCATTTATTTCCATGGCTTTGAGCACAATCTTCAACAACTTTCAAATTATATTTTTGAGCTAATTCCATAATTTTATCCATATCACAAGATTGACCAAATAAATGAACTGCCAAAATAGCTTTCGTCCTAGATGTAATCTCTTTTTCTATTTTATTGGCATCAATATTATTATATTCATCAGGTTCGACAAAAATAGGAGTAGCACCATTTATAGTAATACCCATAACACATGCAATGTAAGCATTTGCACAAACAATTACTTCATCATCTTTTCCTATCTCCAAAATTTTAAAGCTTAACCATAAAGCATCTAATCCACTCGCAAGACCAACACAATATTTTGTTCCAATAAAATCTGCCCATTCTTTTTCAAATGATTCAACTTCATTACCTAATATATACCAACCAGATCTTAAAACATCAATAGCTTTTTTTTCATATTCGTCAGAGTGCAACGAATATTGTCTTTTCAAATTATTTGTTAAAATCATCTTATCACCTCAAAATAACATTATAATCTTGCCAATACCAAACAAAATTAGAAATACCATTATTATCCGAATAACTATTTCTATCAAGCATTATAAACATCGCAATCACTAACACAAAATAAACTAATACTTTAAATTGCATTTTCTCGATTAAATTTGGAATAGAAACAATCAAAAAAACACTATAATAAAATACTAGTCGATGAAACATATAATTTTTTTGTCCAAACAACGAAAATATTATTGAAACAAATAAAACAATTGAATATAGATAATATTGATTGTATTCATCATTAGAAAAGTAATTCTTTTTAAATACCATAAAATATAAAAATGCAATTAAAATTAAAATATAAATGACATCTTTTATATTAAATGCTGATTCATTTATAAAAAAATCATTATATATATATCCATAATATTTTGGAAAAATAGTTACCAATAAATCAAAAAAATAACTTGAAAATGCAATTAATAAAATACTAATAATAATAGTTATAATAAAGGCAATCTTCTTATTTTTTGCCTTCTCGATTATAGGAATAATAATAAAGCAAATGGCAGTATTATGTGTTAAAAACGCAAGAATAAATAACACTATAAACAAACACTTATTTCCTTTTTTTAAACATAAATAAGAATTAAGTAAAAAACCAATTGCTAACCATTCTCTCATCAAATTTAATGACTGGACAAAAAACATACCAGCAAATATTACACAACTCATGGCAATGTTATTCGAACTATGATATATGTAATTAACAAATAAGAAACTAGTTAACATTCCTGTTAAAAACAAAAAAAACTGATAATCTTTTGTAAACAATTGGCAAAACCAAGCAATAATTCTTAATAAAATTTCAATTCCTTCGACATTTTTTGTAAAAACACCATTATCCAACACATCAAAATAATAAGTTAAAATATAATTTTTGGTATCAGCTCCTACTGAAACACCACGTAATCCTATAACTAATCCAAAAAGTAAGAAGCAAAGAAATGAATATATAATTTTTTGTGTCTTACAATCATGATATTGATTGGTGTATTCAAATCCACCTAAATTATAAATCGGTCTAATTTTTATTATAAGACCAAAAATAATTACAAGTGCAAATACTGTATAATATACTTCCATTTTTCCTCCTTACCATTTTCTTATTTTATTTTATTAAATATCTCCATAAAAGTATCCCAATGTTTTATTTTTGAATATTTAGTTTCACATTCAAAACGAGCATTTTTACATAATTGATTATACAAATCAATATCACTAAATATCAATTCAATTTTTTTTGCTAACTCAATTGAATTTTTTGGTTCAAACAAATAACCTGTAATACCATCAGCTACCATTTCTTCCAAACTTCCAATTCTAGAAGCAATGACTGGCTTACCATATGCAAAAGCTTCAATTATAGTATTCGGTAAATTCTCATACCAAACAGCTGGTTGTATAACAGCATAGCAATGACTAATCATTTCTTCTAACTCTTTTCCATGTAAAAAACCAACAAACTCTATTCTATCTGATAAATTATTATTATCTATAATCTTTATGGTTTTCTCATCCAAATTTTCCTTAGAACCAGTAATTTTAAGTTTAATACTTTTATTTGAAATAAATTTTAACGCTTCAATTGCATATTGAAATCCTTTTTCAGGTGAAAAACGTCCTAAGCAAAGAAGATAATTTTCATGTTGACATGAAACATTAATTTTATCACTATCAATAAACGTTGGATTAACAAATACTTTTTCCGGCGTAAAAATACCATCTTTTATAAGTAAATTTTTAGTGAATTCTGGTGGTGTTATAACTGCATCAACATATTTATATTTATTGTGTTTTCTATTATACTTCAAAGACATAGCTCGAAGTCTTGATAAGGCTTTTGAATTCTTAACACATCTATGTTTTATACAATTCTTATAGCGACCATTTAAACATTCCTCACAAACACAATCATCTCTAACCATTGAATACTTACCACAAATTAAACGAAAATCTGAAATTCTAAGAATAACTTTTATCCCTTCATCGTGAGCAGCTTTAAAAATATCAGTAGTCAATTGCCCTGGAATCAAACAATATAACAAATCTGCCTTAGTATCTCTAATTAATTTTCGTAAATTCTTATATGCTTGTTTGTTGTGAAATTCATGGTAAACATTTTTTATTAAATACGAGATACTATGATTACTTGAGTCGTAATTTCCACCTGCATTCTTATCTCCAACAAAGTACTTTGAATATTCTGTTTCAACATTTGTTGGATAATTTACAGAAAAAGGTATAACTTCATGTCCATTCATTTTAGCCAATTCCATGAATTTAAACATATATCTTTCAGGTCCACCCTGTACATAATATTTATAATGTGCAATTATAATTTTCATTTTATTCACCAGTTATAGTATATCCCTGTGACTTTACATCATCATTAACAATATCTTCACCAGATTTCGTTTTTAGCATTTCTTTGCTTGCCTCACTTAATCCATTTTGAATTGCCGCATGTAAATCACATGTTGATAATTTATCTAAGTCTTCTTTTGTTACTTTTCCATCTCTATAATCTCTTACGATTTTATTTTCATACATTGAATATTTCTTCTTCTTGAAAAAACGTAAAATCTTATGTCTAAAAACCCACCACATAGGTATTAAAATATACTTTTTCATTGCTGGAGATGCAGAACCTATCATCCAACATTCTCTACCACAATTACAAACTCTTTTTCTAACTTCATTAGCTTGAGAACCATTCCACAATTCATCCCAAGACATATTATTAAGATTCCCCATTACTTCTTTATTTTTAGTACCGTTGCATGGCATAACATCACCATATGGATCAATAAAGAAAGTATCAACTGACATATCACATTTTAAAAGTCTTTTTTGACCATAAATATAATTAATTAAACCATGATTGAAATAAGCTCTAAACCATTTTTTTGGACTATTTGAATTTAATAACTCATTAATAAGATCTTCGAAATTTTGGGCTACCATTGGTCTATCATGAATGATATTTTTAGATTCTACAAAATAAAAAGAATTATGCAAAGTGGCTGTAGCAAATTCCATTCCTAATTCATTTGATATTTTATATAACGGAACCAAATCAGGAGCATTTTTATCTTGTACAGTCATTCCAAAACCAACATCCGGATGTTTCATTTCAACCAATTTTTTTAATGTTGTATAGCCTCTATTGAATCCATCAGGTAGTCCTCTAATTTCATTATTAGTTTGCTCAAGACCTTCAATTGAAATTCTTATACCAAGTGTAGGGAATTTTTCACACATAGAGATAATTCTATCTGTAAAAAAACCATTAGTAGAAATAACAACTCTATCAGTTTTATTATATAATTCTCTGATAATGTCTTCTAAATCTGTTCTAATAAATGGTTCTCCACCAGTAACATTAACAAAATTCATTTTAGGTAATTTTTTAATTGTTTCTACTGTAATTTCTTCATCGGGTCTAGAAGGTGCCTTATATCGGTTACACATTGAACAACGCGCATTACATCTATAAGTTACTATTACAGTTCCATTCAATTTTTTCATATTAGTTAGTCTCCTCGTATAGTTTTAACGTTCTATCTACAACTTCATTCCAATCAATTAAATTATCATTTTCCTGGTAATTCTTTCGATTTTTATTAATAATTACAAGTTGTTCAGCAAGTGAATCTATATTCCCCTTTTCAAAAAAATAGCTATTAATTGGGTCAATATTATTCTCCGAAATATTTGACACAAGACAAACTCTATTATGTCCTAATGCTTCTAATAAACTTAAAGGCATACCTTCGATATCAGAAGGTAGGACATATAAAAATGCATTACTAAATAGTTCTTCAAAAATTTCACCTTGAACAAATCCAGTAAAAATAATATTAGGATCATTGTCGGCTTTCCTTACCATTTCATCATAATAATCTTTTGAATGACTATCTCCACCTGCTATAACAAGCTTTTTATCTATATTAGATTTTTTATAAGCATCAATTAAATAATGAAGTCCTTTTTCCGGAACTATTCTTGCCAAAAATAAAATAAAATTTTCATTATCTAGTCCATATTTTTCCTTTATGATGTTTGCTTTCTTTAATTCGAATTTTTCAAAGCCATTTGGAATTAATATAGGTTCAATACCATAAGTTTCCTTAAAATAATCATAATCATTTTTACATAATGTTATTAGTTTATCAGAATACTTCACCATTCTTTTTTCAGCTTTAAGAAGTATTTTTGTCCCAAAGCCTTTGAATTTTTGTCTTTTCCAATCAATTCCGTGACAAGTGCTAATTATTTTCTTTTTCGAAAATTTAGTCAGCCACATAAAAAAAGTATTACCAGACGCATGAAAATGTAAAACGTCATATTTACCAAAAAGTCCTTTTAATGTCGCAAAAAAAGAATATACAAGTGCATCAGTAGATTTTTTGTTAATTGTGAAAGTTTTCTTCACACTAACACCATTATAATTCTTATCTATTTTAGTTCCTCTTTTTTTTCTTACAAATACTGTTACATCATTGCCTCTTTCAACCATTCCTGTTGACAATTTTCCAACAACTACATCTATTCCGCCTTCCCTTGACGGAATGCGTTTAGGACCAATCATAGCAATTTTCATAGTTTAGAATTCACTTCCTTTTATTTATCGTGATTTCCTTTTCTTCCTAAAACAGCGAAGGCTGAACTGAAAATCAACTTTAGATCAAACCATAAAGATGCATGCTTAACATAATATGCATCCATTAAAGCTTTATTTCGATATTTAACATTATCTCTTCCGTGTATTTGCGAAAACCCTGTAACACCAGGTTTAATAGCAAATACTCCTAATTCATTTCTCATATTATTTAAATTTTCTTCTGTAAGAATTATAGGTCTATAGGATATAATAGACATCTTACCAGTTAAAATATTAAATAATTGAGCAAGTTCGTCTATACTTGTTTTTCTAATAAACTTTCCTACTTTAGTAACATATGATTTTCCTTTTTCCATATCTTCAGTAGATAAATTTCTAGGTGCCTCAACTGCCATAGATCTAAATTTCCAACATTTGAATGGTTTGAAATTTTTACCCATTCTATCCTGTTTGAAAACAACTGGTCCTTTAGAATCTACTTTGATTGCTATTGCAACAATAATAAATACTAAAGATAAAAGCAATATACAAATTAACGAAACAAAGAAATCAAAACATCTTTTTATAAAGCGATAAAAGTATCTCTTCTTTTTATTAGGAAGAAATACTTTTTTTATTTCCTCATAAAACTCATCAGAATAATCCTTTGAAGGATCAAATTCTTTTGGAAATTTAAATTTCTTGTCATTGATATGTTCAACGATATATTTTTCTGTATCGTTCATATAATCAACTCCAAACTATCATAATAATTTAATATAATTTTATTCTACTGTAACACTCTTAGCCAAATTCTTTGGCTTATCAGGATCAATACCTTTACCTAGACTTGTGTAATATGATAACAATTGTAAAGGTATTATCGTAAGAGATGGTGTAAATAAATGAGATATTGAAGGAACATAAATTTGATATTTAGAATTCTTTTCCATCTCATTATCTTCAGTTGTAACAGCTACAACTGAACCAGCTCTAGATTTCACTTCTGTCATATTAGATATTGATTTTTCAAGAAGGTCTGGTTGAGTAGCTACAGCTACTACAGCTACACCTTCTTGAATTAAAGATATTGGTCCATGCTTTAATTCACCTGCAGCATAAGCTTCTGAATGAATATATGTAATCTCTTTAAATTTTAAAGATCCTTCCATACATAGGCAATAATCAATACCACGACCGATGAAGAATACATCATGTTTACCAACAAATCTTGCTGATAAATGCTGTATTTTATCTCTATTATCAATAATAGATTGAACTTTAGAAGGTATTGTTTCTATTTCATCTAAATAACCTTTTAAAGTTTCATAATCAAATGCTTGTTTAGCAAATGATATTTTAATAGCTAGCAAGTACATAATTATTAACTGACATGAATAAGCTTTAGTAGTTGCCACAGCAATTTCAGGTCCAGCATATGTGTATATATTAAAATCTGCATCTCTTGTTATTGTTGAATCTTTAACATTACATATTGCAAGTGTTTTAATACCTAATTGCTTACATTTAAGTAATGCTTCATGCGTATCTTTAGTTTCTCCAGATTGAGATATAAATACACATAGTGCATTTTCTCTTAATCTATAATTTCTATATTTAAATTCTGATGCCAATTCAACTCTTGCATTTATTCCTGTTAAATTTTCTATTAGATATTGTCCAATCATACCAGCATGGTATGCTGATCCACAAGCATAAATATATACTGCATCTAATGATTTTAAATATTCATTTGTAATACCACATTTTTCAAAATTAATTTTATAATCTTTAATATTTACATATTCATCAATTGTATCCTTAATAACAACTGGTTGTTCAGCCATTTCTTTAGCCATATATGTAGCGTATTTACCTTTATCAGCTGCAGATGCTTTCCATTCAATTGTTTTCAATTCTTTTTTAGATGTTATGTCATCACCATTTAAATCATAGAATTTAACTGAATCTTTTGTAATACAACCACATTCTAAATCATCAACATAATATACATGATTAGAATATTTTAGTATTGCAGGTACATCTGAAGCAAGATAACATGCATTATCTGATTTTGCTACAATTAATGGCGAACCTTTTTTTGCAAACCATACTTGATCAGGATAATTCTTACACATTATAGCTATTGCATAAGAGCCTCTTGCTCTAACCATAGTTTTATTTATCGCATCAATTGGTCCTTGCTTATATTTTTTACAATAATAGTCTATTAATTTAATTAAGACTTCTGTATCGGTTTCAGAATAAAAAGAGTAACCATGTCTTAATAATTTTTCTTTTAATTCTTGATAATTTTCAATAATACCATTATGAACACCAATGATATTATAATCGTCTGAGTAGTGTGGATGCGAGTTATTTAGACTACTTTTTCCATGAGTTGACCAGCGAGTATGTCCCAACCCAGCAAAGCCTAACAAATTCATTTTTTCTACTTTTTCTATCAAATTATTTAGTTTACCTTCAGCTTTTACTATTACAGTATCTTCTTTATGATTTCTTACTGCAATTCCTGCAGAATCATAACCACGATACTCTAGTTTTTGTAAGCCATGTAATAATATAGGAGTTGCGTTTTCATCTCCTACATATCCGACGATACCACACATATTAGGTACCTCCCAACTTATTTATTTAATCGCAATCTTTCGATTGTTGTTATTATCTATTTAAATGTTTTAATAATTTATTAATTGTATGTGTCTCACTTTAAAATAAGTACTTTTTCTATATATTTAGGTCTCACATTAAGATAAGCAAACAGCACCATGAGTTGACCAACGGCTATGTCCAATACCTGAAGTACCAATTATATTTAGTCCTTCAACTTTAGATATTAAATTGTTAAGTTTTCCTTCAGCCTTAACTACAGTTGGAATATTAGTTTTTTCACGAACAGCGATTCCCGCTGAATCGTATCCTCTATATTCTAATTTTTGTAATCCGTGTAGAAGGATTGGAGTGGCATTATCATCACCAACGTATCCTATGATTCCACACATAATTATTTCCTCCCCAATATGTGTATTGGTTAATTCTTTCAATTTAATTTTATCTATGTCATTAACGTTTCATTTGAAACTAATTATCTTCTTTTTTATTAAGTCTCACTTTAAGGTATGTAATATTTTACATAGAACATGTCTCACTATAAGAGGTTTAACCATCTTATAGCAATCCCTGCAGAATCATATCCTCTATATTCCAATTTTTGTAGTCCATGTAGAAGGATTGGAGTAGCATTATCGTCTCCAGCGTAACCTATTATTCCACACATAGGCTTCCCTCCCTATATTATTTTACTTCATAACCCTTATTCTTTATTGTATTAATAACAATATTTGCATATTCATTACATATATTAATATCTTTTGCTTCTACCATTACTCTAATTAAAGGTTCTGTACCTGATTCTCTTACTAAGATTCTTCCTGTATTATCTAATTTAGATTCAATTAATTTAATACTATTAATTACATCTAAATCATTTTTAACCTTTTCTTTATCACTAACTTTAATGTTAATTAATACCTGTGGATAGATATCTATATCTTTAACAAGCAAAGATATCTTTTTATTGGTATTAACTAATACCTCTAATACCTTAAGTGATGTTAATATTCCATCACCTGTAGATGCATCTTTTATGAATATAATATGACCTGATTGTTCACCACCAATCACACAATTATTTTCTTTCATATATTCATATACATATTTATCTCCAACCTTAGTTTTAGCATATTTTATGTCTAATTTATCTAATGCTTTATATAGACCAAAATTAGACATAACCGTTGTAACTACGGTATTGTTTTTTAATTCATTTTTATCTTTTAGATATTTTGAATATAAATATAATATGTGATCCCCTGATAAGATATTACCTAATTCATCAACAAGTAGACATCTATCAGCATCGCCATCATAAGCAAATCCTATATCAAAATTACCATCCTTAACTAATTTAGCTAAACCCTCAATATGAGTTGAACCACAATTAGTATTTATATTAATTCCATTAGGATTAGAATTAATAACTTGAGTTTTCGCACCAAGCTTATCAAATACAGCTTTAGCTACACTTGAGGCTGCACCATTAGCTAAATCAAGTGCTATATTAAATCCTTTTAGATTTGGTGCTAGATTAACTAAATGATTTATGTAATCATCTTTTAGATTACTTGCATCTATTATTTTACCTATTAAATCTCTTTTAGGCTTTTCATATATGGTATTAGAATCCATATATTCTTCTATCAAATTAATAACATCTTCAGGCATCTTTTCACCATTTGATGTTAATAATTTTATACCATTATCATAATATGGGTTATGAGACGCTGTTAATACTACGGCAGATGATGCATTATATAGTTTTGCTAGATAAGCTACTGCAGGAGTAGGAATTACACCAACAGAATATACATCCCCACCCATTGAAGTTATTCCTGCAGATATTGCAGCTTCAAGCATTGTACCAGATAATCTAGTATCACGGCCAATTAGGAATTTTTTATTATTATAATTTTTAATAAAATAATAAGCTAAAAATTCACCAACTTTAAATGCTTGAATCGCATTTAAATTTTTATTAACTTCTCCTCTAAATCCATCTGTTCCAAAATATTTTCCCATATTAATTCTTTTTACAAATAACTCCATTTTTAAATATTGAATTAGAAGGTATAACGCCTCTAACCCCTGATAAAGGATATATATTAGTATTTTTTCCAACTATAGTCCCTGGATTTAAAACACTATTACATCCTACCTCAACATAATCACCTAAGAATGCTCCTACTTTCTTTCTATTAGTTTTTATATCAATATCAGCATGTATAATTACATTTAATCTATCTGATTTAACATTAGATGTTATAGCCCCTGCACCCATATGTGCCCTATAACCTAATATTGAATCACCTACATAATTAAAATGTGGCACCTCACAGTTATCAAATATAATTACATTTTTAAGCTCTACTGAATTACCTATAACACAGTTTTTACCAACAATTGCATTACCTCTTATAAAAGCTGAATGCCTAATTTCAGTATTAGCTCCAATAATTGTAGGACCTAAAATACATGCTGAAGGATAAATTTTTGCAGTTTTATGTGCATATACATCACTAGATAATTTAATATATTCATTCATATCTAAATCTTTAGATAAATCAATAATTAAATCTTTTATTCCTTCTAATGCTTCAAATGGATATTCAAATTTCATTAAATATTCTTTAGCTATAGTCTTATCTAAATCATATAAATCTTTTATTTTAATATCCATTAGCATTCTCCTATCTTATAAATTCTGGTATTTCTTCAAACAATTTATGATATTGATTTTTATATTTCTTAGAAATTAATTTCTTGACTTCAAAAAAATCAATATTACGTCTTTTAGAATGACAATCTGAAGAAATAAAATCAATTAAATTATTTTTTAACAAATATTTTAATTTCTTTTTATATATCTTATTTATAAATGATTTTGAATTAACCTGAATTAAAGCACCATTCGCTTTAATTTGATTATAATCATCATTTGATAAATATGGATATCTTTCAATATGGGCTACAATTGGTTTATAGCCAGATAATATAATATCATATACAATATCAGTGATATTAGTTTCAATTTCTGTTGAAAATTCAACTAATATATATTTTGTATCATTGATAGTTAATAATTTATTATCATTCAAATCTTTAATCATACCTGAATAATAATAAATTTCAGATCCTAAATAAAATTCAATATTATAGCTTTTAAATTCTTCTTTGAATTTTATAAATCTTTCTTTTAATTCTATACTTCTTTTTAATTCTTCATTTTGATGTGGAGTTAAAATGATTTTAGTAATATCATTTAATCTTGCTTCATCTAACAGGTATGCTGATGTTTCTTTAGAATCAGAACCATCATCAACACCATATAATATGTGAGTATGAATATCTACCATATTTTATTTATTATCACTATAGTCGTAATAATAATATTCACCTCTATCTTTTAAATTAGCTTTTGTTACATTTATACCAATTATATTAGCCTTAGCATCTAATAATTCTTCTAAAGACGCTTTTATCTCTTTTTTCTTACCTTGGTTAATTGCAATATTAAATATTATTGCATCTGCTAATTTTGAAATTATTGCTGCATCATTACATGCAGTTAAAGGTGGAGTATCTATAATAACATAATCATATGTTTCTTTTAATTCATTAATTAATTCTTTTAATTTTTGACTTTCTAGTAATGTTACAGGATTAGATACTTCACTACCTACTGTAATAACATCTACTCCAATACTAGATTTCTTAATTAATTCATCTAATTTAATTTGACCAGATAAATATTCAACAATACCATTTTCCTTTTTAACATTAAATACTTTATGAATTCTTGGCTTTCTTGTATCTAAGTCAACAATTACTACTTTCTTTTCATTATGTGCTAATGTATATGAGAAATTAGAGCACACAGTAGATTTTAATTCATTTACTACACTAGATGTAAACATTAAAACCTTATATGGATTATCTACATTTGAAAATTTAACATTTGATATTAATCTATTATATGGTTCAAAGGCTTTAGGTGTTGCATCTATAAGCGATGATGTATTTGCCTTTTCCTTTGATTTATCATTAATTAATGTATTTAATACAGGAATACCTAATGTTTTTATTTCATCTACTGTTTGGTATTTATTAGATGCAAATTCTTTAATAAATACAATTACCATTGATAAAACTAAACCAGCAAGTAATGATACAATTAAATATAGCTTTTTATTAGGAGATGCATATCCTGCCTTAGATGCATAATTAAATATTCCTATAGAGCATTGGAATCTATCTTTATCAGAAACATCATCAGATTTTGAATCCATTGAATATTTAGATATTTCTAATGCTAAATCATTAACTAAATCTATTGCGGTTAAACCATCTCTATCTGTAACTGATACTACAACAAAGATACTTGTTGTATCAGCTGATGTAGAAATTTCATTATATAGCTTTGATGCAGTAGTTTTATCTTCATTTTTTTTAGCTACTGCAGATATAATCTTTTCATTTTTAATTGCTAAAGCTACTGAATTAACATATCTAAGTGCTACAACTGTAGCATTTGATATATCACCAATATCTGCATTCTCTTTTAGTGGTACTTCAACCTTAATTGTTGCTGTAGCCTTATATTTAGGTTTTACAATTAAAAATGTATAGATAGCACCTAACGCAAATATAAATGCTGTTACTATTGCAATTAATATCCAATTTTTTCTTAAGACTCTAACAATATCAGATAAAGATATAGAACTATCCTTAGCTTCATTCTTTTCAAATCTTAAATCATTTTGTGTATTTGACATAATTCTCTCTCCAAGACGTATATATATATATATATTTAGAAATATATATGGTATATACATTCATATTATACATTAGTTAATTAGATAAAACAAAGGTTTTTCTTAAGAAAAGCATACGAAATTCATTTTTTTGTCTTTTTTAGCATCAAAATGTGAAAATTGTTACACAAATTATTAGTTTTTATGTAAAAAATGGAACTTCTTAAAATCGTTTTTTTTAATTTAGGCATTAAAAAAACATAGGCACTTCGCCTATGCTTTATTACTTTTTATCACCATATTCATAATAGTAATAATAATTGTAGCTATCTCTATCTTTTATGTTAGCTTTTGTTATATTTATACCAATTAAATTAGCTTTTGCATCAATTAATTGATCAATTGAAGCTTTTATTTCTTTTTTCTTACCTTGATTAATTGCTACATTAAATACTACAGCTTCTGCAAGTTTTGATACTATTGCAGCATCATTACATGCAGTAAGTGGTGGAGTATCTAATAAAACATAATCATATGTTTCTTTTAATTCAGCAATTAATTCAACTAATTTTTGACTTTCAAGTAATGTTACAGGGTTAGATACTTCTTTACCTACTGTAATAATATCTACATTTTTATCAGTATGCTTAATTAATTCATCTAATTTAATTTGATCAGATAGATATTCAACAATACCATTTTCTTTAGTTAAATTAAATACCTTATGAACTCTAGGCTTTCTTGTATCTAGGTCAATTATAATAACTTTCTTTTCATTATGTGCTAATGTATATGCATAATTAGAACATACAGTAGTTTTTAATTCATTCATTACACTAGATGTAAACATAATAACTCTATATGGGTTATCTACATTTGAGAATTTAACATTTGAAATTAATCTATTATATGGTTCAAAGTTTTTAACAGATGGTTCAAGTAATGCCTTATCATCTTCATTTTCCTTTGATTTATCATCAATTAATGTATTTAAAACAGGTAAGCCAAGTGTTTTAACCTCATCTGGTGTTTGAAACTTATTAGATGTAAATTCTTTAATAAATACTACAACTAATGATACAACTATACCACCAAGTAAAGATACAATTAAATATAGCTTTTTATTAGGAGATGCATAAGAATATGTATCACCATTAGCTGTATCATAGAATTTAGAAATAGAGCATTGGAATTTATCATCTTCTGATATATTTTCATCAGTTGATGTATTTGAATATTTTGATATTTCAGTTGCAATATCATCAACTAATATTCTTGCGTTTTCTCCACTTTTATCAGTTACTGTAATATCTACAAAGAAATTAGATGTTGAAAATGAAGAAGATACTTCAGATTTCAATTGCTTATATGTAATAATATCTGTATGTCTTTGTGCTACTGCAGATATAATCTTTGAATTCTTAACAGCCTTAGATACTGAATCAACATATCTTAATGCCGCACTTGAAGCATTTGAGAAATCACTTGCCTTTGCTTCTTCTGATAGAGGTATTTCAACCTTTATTGTTGCAGTAGCTTTATATTTAGGCTTAACAATTGCATAAGTATATACTGCACCACATAAGAAAACAAATACAGTAATTACTGCAATTATTATCCAGTTTTTCTTAATTACCCTTAAAATATCAGATAATGTAATAGAACTTGCTTGGTTATTATTATTTTTATTATTTTCCATAGCAAACCTCCACTTAATGTAAAATAATCAAATTTATTATAATATATATATTTTTTTATTTCAATAAGATAAAAATTTAAAAAATTTGACAGAAACAAAAAATACATAAAAACACCTCAAAAAGAGGCATTTATTAGTTAGATTTATTATTGTAATTTATCTTTTAATTTTTGAATTCTTGCTTCGATTTCTTCAATTCTTTGTTCTGCTTCTTTTTGAGCTTTTACTGTTTGATTATCATTTGTAGCAATGATCTCTAAAGCTTCAGCTTGGTTATTTAAAACATTAATTTCAGTTAACATTTTAACCTTTTCTAAATTATAAAAATATTCTAAATGACCACATTTAGTACATGCTTTCATAGTAATATCTTTACTATCCATAGCAATATCAATAAATACTTGGTTACCACAATTTACACATTTCATTTTTATGTCCTCCCAACAAATAGATAATAACACATAATTAAAATTATTTCTATCATTTTAAAAATATTATGAAATGAATGCATTTTCATAACCAAAATAATACTATTTTATTCATATTTTTGCTATAAAAAATAAAAAAATAAGTAATTTTTAAACATTAAAAATATCGTGTGTAAAATATGTTCGTTTTTGTGAATAAGCAATTTAATTATGTTATTTTTTGTGATAGAATTTTCTGAATGCGCAACTTTTTCACTCTCCTTGTTGCACTGCTAAATCGTTTTCAGTGGGTGTAATAATTTTACTTTACTTTTAGACTAAATAATTATATAATTATCGTAGTTTTCGGTAATAAAAATTTTTAGTTGTTTTTAATTAGTTAATACACAAAAGATAACATTATTGAGTATTATTATGCTTTTCCGGGAGAGATTCTTATCATGAAAAAAAATATGTTTATAAATTTAATAATGCTATCAGTGACATCATTTTTGCTTGTTTTAGTATTAATGGCTTGGTATGTATCTAACCAACAAGTTAGCGCATCTGGTATTACAGGTAAGACAGAGGATGGTTCTTTTACGCTAGAGCTTGAACGTGGTACATATAATAGTGCTAATACTGAAAAATGGACATGGCAATCAACAAAGGCCTTATCTATTTCAAACATGCAACCAAATGATGTTTTTTTCTTTAGATTTAAGATAACTGCTAAAAATGGTGGATCATTAAAGGTTAAATTATCAGGTATTGAATCTGCCATAACATCAAGTGTAACTGTATCAGGTACTTCTGTTTTAATTGGTGGAGTTAAATATTTTGATTTAGCAAATAATAAAGTAACAGTTAAAAACGGTGATACAACACTTGGAACATTATACAATTATTCAAATAACGAATTATCACTTGCCGATTTTAAAGTTGAAGATACATTTAAATTCTACGATTATGGAATTGGTACAGCAAACTTTTATAAACCAGAAAGTACTACATACTATACAGATTCTATTAGTGAAGCACCAAAAACTGGTGTAGTATTAAGCAATATTACAACAACATATCCAAATCTAAGTGAGGGTGTATCTTATGGATATTTCGCATTAGAATTTAATGATGAATTATCTTTAAAAACATATACACACTTAGATGGAACAGTAAAAACTGATAGTAATTTATATCAAGCACAAACATTATCTATTTCAAGTATAAGTGTTGAAAGCTCAACAATTTAGTTTAAGAAGGTATTAAAATGGACAAGAAATCAAAAAAATTCAATATCATTTTTATTGCACTATCTATTTTAGTACCTGTACTACTTACGATTGTTGCAATATCTATTATTAGAGCATGGTATACAAATGTAATTCAAACAGGTAGCTTAGATGCTGAAACTAAAAATGTAGCAATTAAATATCAACTTAATGGTGGTGATGAAAATGTCACTACTTATTCTATTTCAAATTTAGTATTCTTTGATGCAAATTCAGATAAAGAAGAAAAATATTTAAAAACAATGGCATTTGAAATAAATTTAAAGCTAACTAATAATTCAAGTGATGATATAAGCTATAAAATTGAATTCGAATCAATTAAAACAAAATTAACTACAGTATCAGTAGCATATGCAGCATGCATCTATGATTCTGTAGAGGTTAGCGGAAATGAAACTGTAGATGATTATTTAGTTTCAAACACAACAAATAAAACAACATATGAAAAAGCATATGATAGTAATACAAAATTTAAGGCAACTAAAGAAAGCAGTGTTAATTTAGCACCTAATGCATTTACAACTGTAAAATTATATGTCATTGGTATCCAAGAAGTTGATTCAGCATTATCTACTGATTTCTTGTATACTGATTCAACTAAGGCTGACACAAAGAGCTATAATTTCACATTAACTATAGTTGGTACACCTATGGGTAGTGCTACTGTAGAAGAAAGCCAAGCTGAAGGTGACTAGGAGGTATTAAAATGAAAAAGAAAAAATTAATATTCTTATTTGCAATATGCCTTCTATGCTTTTCAGTTACTTTAGTTTATGCAGCATTTATGTATAACCAAACAGTAACTGCAACATCTAAGGTTGGAAATATTGAAATTATCAGTAAGAATTTTATTTCTTACGCACCAGATGTTGATTATACAGATAAAACAACATACCCTGGTGGAAAAGCTGATAAGAATTATTTAGATGCAATTAAAGCAAGAGAAACTAAAGGTGTTAATTTCACTCAAGATTCTGTTACATGCTATGCAACAGAAAAGGAAGGCTATAATGAGGAATTAGAGCCAACAACTACTGAAGGTAATAGAAACTACTTCTATTTAAATCAATTAGGTTTTAATATTGAATTCAAAACTGATATAGATGTTTATGTTAGAATTCATTTTAGCGATGCATGGATTAGAACAAAAACATACAATGGTAATACTCAAGATCCAGAATATATTGTTAAAGGTCAATTTGATTTGGATACAACAAGCTCAAATTGGGTATATGACGCCGAAACAAATACACAGAATTATAAACAAATGATATCTGCATCATCTGAAACACAGCAATTTAGCTTTGATTTAGATGATGATTACTTCTACACTTTTGGTGAAGGAGATACTATTGTTAACGGACATCAATCAGTAATGGTTCAAGTATCATTTACTGTAGATATAATTCAAGCAAATAGAGCATATGCATTATGGGGATATGACCCATCAATTAAATATGCTAATTAAAAGAGGTAATGTATTATGTCTAAATTATTTAAAAATAGAAAATTTATTATAATATCCATATTTTCGCTATTAATACTTATAGTTTCGACTATAAGTTTTATTCAGTTATTTAGCAAGAAAAATGATGGTGTTCCAATATTTAAATATAATTCTGGATATTATAATGATACAAGTGATGCAATAACAACTAAAGATTTAAATTCAAAATATATTAAGATGAATACATTATATTCTAGATCTGGTTCTTCTGTAACAAAGCTTAATGTTACAATTACAACTTCTGATATAATCGCAATCGAGAGTGAATCAGATTTACATGCATTCGCATATTTAGCTAATAATTATGATTCATTCTTAACTTATAATTATGTTCTATTAGCTAACATCGATATGAATTCTAGAGTTGGTGAAACAACAACATTATGGAATTCATATGACTTATATCCAATCGGTTATAAAGGAACAATATTTAGCGGAACTTTTAATGGTAATGGTCATATAATTAAAAACTTGAAGCTAAAAGCTGTAAGTAACGAAAACGCAAGACAATTTGATAACACTCATTATTATGCTTTCTTCTGTCAAAATTCAGGTACAGTTGGAAATTTTGGTTTAGTAGATCCAAATATTTCAATCAATGCTATGCCAGCTCCATCAGATACTGATACTGGTACTGAAGCTTATTCAGGAATTTATTATGTATCAAATATTGTTGGTAAAAATACTGGTACAGTTAATAATGTATTTGTTAGAGATAGTCTAGATGATGATTCTAATAAAACAAGTGCTGGTATTGAATTATTAGCTAATAACTTCCATATTTCAGGACTTGTAGCTGTAAATACCAACGTATTTAAAAATTCATATTATGCATCTACTACTGTTATTTCATCAAATACAAATCCAGCCGAATTCCAAGAGGTTTTAATTCAAGGAACTAATGGAGAAACAGGCCTATATTTTTATAACAGCTTAATTGAAACTTATTCTGACACATCTGTTAAATATGGTGGATTCTTAGATAAAACATTTAATTATACTAAAAGATATGGCGAATATTGTTCTTCATTAAGCGTATTAAACACTAATGTAATGGGTACATCTAATGCAGAATTCAAATGGTATATGGGTTCATCTTACGCTGGTATTGAAGATTTACCTACATTCTTTAATACCGTTATAACACCAATTACAAGAGGCTTTAGAACTGGTCAAGTTACTTATGGAACTGATAATAAATATCATGTTAATATTGAAAATACAAATGATTTCTCATACATTTTCGAATTAATGGATCAAAATTCAAAATTCGCATCAAATTCATTCGTTTATGAAATTGATGATAATATTAATATGGATAATGTATTATCACCTAAATATAAAAATGGTATAGCAGCAACATTCACAACAAAGGGTGCAACAAGCTCTACTTCTTATACCGATTATAAGACTATCGTTTTAAAGAAATTCTCATATAGTACTACTGTATTAGGATACGAAGCATATGGAGTATTCCCATATTTAACTGGAACAGTAAAATATTTAAATTTCGTTGTTGCGGATAATACTGACTATGTAACATTTACAAGAAATGCAAATGCCACATCTGGTGGTAACGTTGTAGCTTATGGTGCTATCGCAGGTTATGTTGAAGGTGGTACTATTGATAGCTGTAATGTATACAATAATTTAAGATTTGATTCTAGTGTAGGTAGATACTTCTTCGGTGGTGCCGTAGGTATCTTAGGTGGTGAAGGTAGTGTAACTAATGTAGTTACATCAGGTACTATTACTGAAACAAATTCTTCTCCTGCCACATATGCTGATAATTCTAAAAATGACGTATTACCAGGTGTTGTTTTAGGTGGCGTTATCGGTTATGTTGAATCATCACTTGGTTCTGTTAATAAATTATTAAATAAAGCTACAATAACATCAGCTGGATATACAGGACATGATGTAGCACTTGGTGGCGTAGTTGGTGCTGGTTTCTTCCAAAACACAACTGAATTACAAAATAAAGGTGCACTTACATTTGAAGGCAATTATAATGCATTATATATATCAGGTGTAATTGGTAGATTACTTGGTGTATCTAACCAAATATCTATGATGACTAATAACGGTAATATTACTGTTACACAATTAGCCAAAACAACATATATATCAGGTGTATTAAATGCTGATATAACAACTTCAAGCTCATATGGTACATCTATATTTAAACAAAAGAGTGCATTCTATTTTTATGCATCTGCATTATCTAATGGTGCAAATATAACTGTATCAGGTACAAAAGCATCAGCTGGAGCATTTACTAACGTAATTAACGTATTAAGTGCAAATGGATTTATTACAAAATTATCGGGTATATATAACTTAAATTATAGATTTGATGCAGGCCAAGCATCTACTCCTTTAGGTGCTCAATCAATAGATATGTCTATATTTAATAATTTCTCACCTGTGTTATATACAAATTCAGCTAATGCTAACAATTCTGTTGACCTAATGACTGCATATAACTTAAGAGATATGGAATTTACTACTGGAGCTGCAATATCTGGTACTAATTTAACATTAACTTATACAGGATGTGCATTAGGTAATAATATAAATTATGCAGACGTTAGAAATGAAGGTAAGATGACATTTACTATTTCTAAAGCTGTAACTGCAAATATTAAAGCTTTAGGTGTATTCGACGAATTATCTGCAGGATTTACTGCAGCATCTATCTATAATGGTGGAAATATTGATATCAACTTTACAGCAACAATTACAGGTAATGTATATGCAGCTGGTATTTGTTATGCAAATAGGAATGGTATAACAAATATTGATTCATATAATCCGACATCTAATAATTATGATTCAAAGCTAATTGGTTCATTAAATGATGTAATTAATAATGGTGCTGTAAAAGTATCTAGTACTTCTTTTAGCAATATTACATATACTAATTACTGGTATAGACACCAAAATACAATTATGATTTTGGCTAATATTGTAAAAACTACATATAGTGATTCAAATCCTAGAATAAAAGGAAACATAAATGTTGCTGGTATTGTAGTAGTAAATGAATCTGTTATTACTAATACATTCAATTTAGGTGATGTAAAAGCGCTAAATTATATTACAGAAACAACAGAGCGACAAATTAATGCAGGTGGTATTTCAACATTAAATATCGGAAAATATGCCTATATTATAAATTCAGCAAATAATGGAGATATTACAGGAGCAAACTTAGCAAGTTATAATTACACTACTACAAGTGGTACTGCAACAAGTGATGGTCTAAATAGTAACCATTCAGGTATGATATCAGGAACGACACAATACAATTCTGATGTAACAATTGGTGGTATTACATCAAGAAATGATAAAACGGAAACAGGTCTAAATTATAGTTCTAATGTTTCGAACCCAAATTCTAGTCAAATAATATCATTCACTATAAATTATGGCGCAATTTATGCATACAATTATCGTGAGAATGATTCTTCACCATCATCTAATTCAACAACTAAGGCAGCTGGTATCATTGGTGCCGGTCTATGTAATGTAGTAAATATTAATAACTATGGTAAAGTTTACTCAGGTAATACTTCAGCAGGTATATTTGGTCAAATCTCATTAAGCAAATATGGAGCAGAAATCCAAAATAATACTATTTATATTGCTAACACACTTAATTACGGAAATATTTATTCATTAAAGCATGCATATGATAATAGATATGCTTCTACAGGAATAACAAATTTAGATTCTAATGATACATCTAATCCTACTTATTCAAACTTTAACAATGACACATTAGCTCAATTTGGTTTCTTATCACAAAATGAGAATGGTACATACAGATATTACGCAGGATCAATCATTGGAATTATTGACTTTAATTCAGATCAATATGCAGCATCTAATATTGTAATAAGATACTTGGTAAGTTTCTACGATGCAATTTCTATTTCAGGTGCTGAAATGAATGTTAATCAATCAGTTCCAGCAATCACAAATACTATTTACTCACCATTCTTAAATGTTGATGTTAATGGTTATAAAGATAGAGATGATTATCTAGCTACAAATGTACAATATGCTCCATTATCATCTGAAGTATTCGAAGCTGATTTCTTAAAAACAAACGCTTCATCTGGCACTGATTATCATGAAGTAATGACATTCCCAGGTGTATTTAACAAAGAATTCACATTTAGAAAAGTTTTAAATGGAGACTATACTGATGGTTCTACGTATTTCAATACTACAACATATAAAACAGATAGATTCTTAACTGACTTCTTCCAATTTGTACCATATACATTTGTTAATGAAAATTTAATGGATAAAATTGGTTGGAAAACAAGCGCATACTTAGATGCAGCAAATAAATTTGCGAATTCATTAGAAGGTACATATTTACTATATAAGAATGATTTAATCTCAGGAACAACTTATACTGCTGATAAAACTGCAGCATTTAATACAAGCACATGGAGCCAATATGCTAATCCAGAAATTTTAGTTCAATTAGTTGATTTATTAACTGATGGTTCTAATGTTTCTGCACTTCAGGCATATATTGATATATTTTCTCTCCAGATAATGCTAATTCAGCATTATTCACAAATGAATTAAGAGGAACAATTGTAGAATATATTTATGAAAAATATCCTACTGCTATTAATCCAGCAGCATTAACAAATTTCGTTAACGGATATTCAACTATTTTAGCTAATGCATTATGTTCAAATACTGATAATGAAGTAAAACAAGATATAATAACTAATTTATCAACTTATATAACTGAAATTAATGATGAAGAATTCACTAAAGAAACATTGTTATTAGCATATGTTAGTTATTTAAAATCTAACACTACAACTACTTTCTTTGAATCTACATCAAATCTTTCTAAATATGAAATATTACAAAATCTATTTAGTAATATAAATAATGAAAGCTTCTATACAACACTTCTTTCATTATTCAGTTCAGGAAATCAAACTATTATTAATGGATTTAGTGATGCCTTATCTGGATATGGTGGATTTAGAAAATTAACTGATGCACAAAAAATTACATTCTTTACAAATGTAATTAATAATACTTATAATACTCCTGCAAGAATGAAGAATTATTTAGATTCTTTCGCAACAGAAATTGGATTATTTGACTATTTAAGAGTTGATGGATTTGATGAGCCTTCATTTGCTGGATTAAATACTAATATAGCATCAACATCAACTACTAATACTGACCAAGATATAATTGAAGAAAGAGTTAAGTTATGGAATAAGATTAAAGACACTAATACATTTAAGGCTTGGTTTACTAATAGTTTAGTTGGAACAAAATATTATTTGGCTACTGAAGCAAATAATACATATCAAACTGATTCAGCACCTATATATAGGGGCCATGAAACTATAACATATGTAAATTTAGAAAATCCTAATGTTCTAGGAGTAAGCTCTGATTTGAATTTTATTTATACACAAGAAGTAACTCCAAATACATTCTTCTATGGACCATATTCTAACGCAAGAGGCCAAAATACTTATATCCCAAATGGTGATGGTACGACTTTATCATCAACAAGACAAGGTACTATTAACACTAATACAACAGGAATAAGTGCAACATTTACATCAAATACTTATACTAGCAACTATAATGCGATATTTTTGACAAATCATGCATTAACAAATCAACAAAAAGGTCAATTCACATCTGCTGCAACAGGTGTTTCAGGAAATGGTAATATCTTATCCAATGATGATCCATTGGTTATATTTAGAAGAACAGAAACAAATTCAATTGATGATGCATGTATTTATCAAACTCAATATAGAGATAATTTAACATATAGGACAATATATACTGATGATTATATTATAGATTCATTAGGTAATAAACAATCATTAAGCTTTGTTTATTTAAATCGTCCAAAATATACTAATACAACGTTTAAAATTGGTGATTTAACAATACCATGTAATAATACAGGAGCTGTTACATATGATGTATATAGTAATGGTGTAAAAGTTGCAGAAAATCAAACAAACTGGAACTATATAAGAGACAATTATGTATACAATATAACAATTAATACTGTTAATACCAACTGGCATTCTACTGCTAGAACGGGAATCTATGCAATGTTTTCTCGTTCCACTCAACAGAGAAGATATAATTATGCTGATATTTTCACAACACGTTACATTGATTACAAGGCATCTCATTTATTAAAACTTGATGGTGTTTTAACTAATTATGATGATGGTAAAACTATTAGTAATGATGAAAGAGATATTATTAATAAAGTATTTAATGAAATATTATTAACAAATACAAATAGAACTGCATTCTTACAAGTGGTTGCTAAAGCATTATTTGAAACTTTAGGACATGTAGATTTCACTAATACAGAAAATATGGCTAATCATATTGCATTTATTGATAATTTTATTGGTAATGGCGTAACAACTTCTACAAAAGTTGCTAATACTGTTCCTCTTACATACTTATATCATAGTGGTACTCAAACAATAGCAACATATTTATCTACATTATCAACTGATAATGAAACTAAAAAGAAAATATTAAATGCTGCTGCAAATAATGAAGCAGTATTCATAGAGTTAATTGAAATATTATTTGATGAAACTAGAACAAACGGTGCTGATACATCATGGAATCCTGATGGTAATGGCTATGGTACTTCTACGGATTTGAAAGAACTGTACGATAAATTAAATTCATCAGCTACTACAATAACTGATGGCGTGCCATATGTACCAAAAAATTATGCATTACCTATTAGAAATTCATCATCCGATTTTATAGCACCAGCTAATGCCAAAACTAATACCACTGTAAGTAATGGTTTAGTTAAAGATGTAGATAATGCAACTACTCAAGCTGCTAAAAATACAAATATAGGTTATTATATTGGTGATGAGTTAAAAATGTATGTTGATTCATCAACAAATTATAATAAATTTTACTTCCCAAAAGACTCAGGTAGCTCAACTGATTTAGATAATCAAACAACCACTACATATCCAGCACCTTCTACAGATGTTAGAAATTATTTAACCAAAACACAGACTGCAGGAAATACAACTTATAGAAATGGTGATTATCTAATGAGAATTGCCGCTTCTAAACAAGAAATAACTGGATATTTTAATGAAGGAAACCTAGTTTATATTCCTAATGGTAGAGTTGGCGATTATACTGGTGGTATTTTAGTCCCTAGAAGAACTATTTGGGTTGCTCCACGAGCTGCAGGAACTATGAAATTTGTTATCGTTAATTCAGAAAATCAACCTACAAGTTTCGCAATATACCGTTTAACAAGAAGTACACCTAAAAACTATAGTACATATATTTCTAAATCTGAAGAAATATTCTACTATAATGCAACACTTCTAGCTAATAAAGCTTACTATTTTGAAGTTAATGTATCATTAGAAGACGTTAATGCAGGATATGAATATTGTATTTGTGGTGGTGACTCTAAAAAACCATATGTAGCATATGTTGATATGGGTGCTTCTGCTGAGCAAGATTTGACACCATCTAAAACATATTATGTTCAAAATACAATTAAAGCGACAACTAATTTAACTAAATATGATGAATTCTTAAATCAAATTATCGCATATTTAACACCACTTGATGCTGGCACAACTAGAGTTGGTAGCACTAATTCGACTAAAACAGTTGCTGATTATCAAGCAAAAGCATTCTGCGATAGATTCTTAAAGAAACTAGCTAAATCTTCTAACGAAGCAACTAAGACTTTAATTAATACAATAACGGATGCTGATATATATAAAGAGATATTAGAATATCTGGTAAAACTAGATTCAAGAAATTTTGATTCTATTATTAAATATGCTAGTGATCATAGTCTAATATCATCTAATTATGAATATTATCTAACGGGTGGTTGGTTAGCAACAGATTATTATCGTAAATTTAAATCCGATTTAACTACTACTACTTTATATACTAGAATAAATGCTTTAAGTGATACATACAAATATATTACTGGTGCTCAATCAATTGATGTTGAAAAATTCCAAGCATTATGTGAACATATTGGTTATCCATTCGCTATGAATTATGGTATATTCGCACTAGCTTCTAATGAAGGTATTAAAAATGGTGTATTTATTCCAGATAATCTAGAATTAGATACTATGGATCCTGAATATAAGACAGATACAAATGTTAAATTTGTTTTAAAAGATGCTACTGAAGAACGAGTAACAGATGCCTCATGGCGTGGTGGTACTACTTCAAATGAAGATTATACTGATGCAATTGCTACTTATGCTTCTAATGGTGTATCAGTAAATGAAGCATTCTATATTGAAATGAAACAATTAAATAAATCTATTTCTACTACTGTATTTGAATTAACATTAACAAAGAGTGATGTTACATATTTTGGAGATATAGATTTAGATAAGCATGTAATTACATATTATGTACCAGAAATTACTGCAGGTACATATGAAGTATCTTCTATCGATTTAGCATATAGAGCTACTGCATATGAAGGAACGCCTACAACAGCTTCTGGAACAAAATTTGGTGTTAATTCAACTGTAACAATTGATAATACAGGTGCTTCTAATAAGCAATTTACAGTATTTGCTGAAGATACTGATGTAAAATCAGTTTATACAATTATATTTAAAACTTTAACACCAGTATTAGATATGGAATATGATACAACTAAGACAACTGGCACAACAGATGCTACTCATTTATCAATTGCTTCATCAGAAAATGATAAAGAAGTTGTATTAAATTTAAAGGCACCTTCTAATCTACCAAAAGGATTTGATTTAAAGCCATATTTATCATTAGTATTAATGGATGGTGAAACTGAAACTAATACTATTTATGATATGAATTCAGAATATGTAATACTTTCTACTATTTCAACTGACCATAAGGTTAAAACTAATGGTAGTGCTGTTATTACTATGACTATTTCTTATAGAATTCCAGATGGAACATATCACATTAAATTATCAATTTGTGGTGTATCTACATATGTTACATTTATAAAAACAGCAAGTGCATTAAAAGTATTAACAATTAGATATAATAATGCAAATGTACCATTTGACGCTAATAATGAGGCTACATCAAATATTCCATTTGGTAGAGCATATAATAATATCGAATTAACAGATATTGCTGAAACATATAATAGTTATTATCATTTCTATCTAGATAGCTATACAGTATCAGCTAACGCAACAGTATCAGCTACTGCTACTAAATCAACAACACCAAAGACATATTATTTTGATGATGAAACATATGTTACATACAATATTACTTCTTATGTTGTTACATATTTAGTAACAGCCGAGGATGGCACTACCGCAACATATAAACACACATTAACTGAATTAGATCCATATGTGGATGGTGCTGATTATGGTGATTTATATGGTGATGGTGATACTATAGAAACTGTTAATACGACATTTAGTACTACTGATCCTACAAATCAAACAAAGGTTTCATTTGAAAGAGGATTCGGTAAATATTATAGAATTAAATATGGTTTCTCAAATATTTATACACTAAGTGATAATGTTGTATATTCATGTGAAGAAACAACAGCTTCTGATTTAGCTGGTATTGCTACACTAAACCTTGAATATAGAGGTATTTCAGCTGATGTTAATGATGATTGTGATGCTGGTATTTATTCATTCATTTATAAATATAAAAATACTCAAAAATGGAATATAACAGTAACAGGTACTGCTGAAACTGGTTATACATTCACTGTTGGTGAAACTACATATATTGAATACACATTCCCAAGATTAGTAATTGAGAAGACTTATTCTACTGATGCTACACTTCATTCAATTGTATTAATTGACCAATATAAGGAACAAAGTGAGCAATCAACAGTAATGGATATTCAATCATTAAGACCTGTTCAATCAAGCTCAACTGTAACTTATGATACTAATGAAGGATATTATCGTAATTTATTTACAGAAGAAAATGCTAATATTAAAGTATCTACTCCAATCAACTATCAATTACATACTACAGATTATTCAGCTGTAAGCTATAAAGATTATTTCGTAGTAGGTACTGTATCTAATGCACAGCTTGCAAATTACGCGCCTACATTTACAACTGAAAGCCATGCTATGCTATTCCAATCAATCACATTAAGAAAGATGACAGGATATGGTAGAGGCTCACAAGGTAATAATTCAGATTATTCAGTATTAACTGATCATACATCAGCATCTGGTAGTCAATTATTCGTATATTTACCATTCACTTACATTAATAATGGTGCTACTGCTACTAAGATATTCTTAGGTAAGGTTGAAGGTAAAACAATTACTGGCATTTATAATGACCAATATAATGGTACTGGTGAAAGTGTTGCAACATTAAATAAGACATTAGATGATTTAAGAAAATACAAGCTTGATGATACAAATATCACAATTACTGAAGGTGGTGTAACATATACATTATCAAAAGTAGTTGGAGATAGAACCAATAACCCATCATTATACATGGATTATATTGGAAATCCATTAGATGATCATTTCTGGTTTGTATCATATGTAGTATTTAGTGAAGATTACATAAGATCAGCTACTTCAACTGATTATATTAAATTCTATCATATAGCATTAATTGATATTTCAAATAATGTTTACTTCACAATTAAGGTAGTTGCTCCTAAGGATGAAATCTTTACAGCAATTAACCAAGTTTATGTAACTGTATTAGGAAATGTACCTCCTGCAAATTCAAGTACAACTGAATTTACTCAAAAGGTTGTTGGTACATATGTAACAAAGACAATTGTTGATGATACAGAAAATACAATTACATATGAATTAGTTTATTCAATAACAATCATGCCATCTGCATATTATTACTTCTACATTGATTTACCAGGTGGTTATGTTGCTACAACTGAAATAACAAATCCTGCTAAGGTATTCAAAGCTGGAGTAAGCTCAGATTATTTAGAGCATATTGCTGATTATCCTGGTGCTTATCTTCCACCTTCATCTTTAGTAGTTCAAAGAGTTCCTCTAACAATTACTGTTACTAGAGGAGATTCAAGTGATTCAGCATGGGCAATCGCAACCTCTGATATTTACACTAGACAAGCTGTTTTAGTTGTAAGCAATGAATCAAACTAATAATAAAAATGTCTTAAAAGGCAAATTTGATTGGTTTAAATTGAATTAAAAAGACAAAAACACTTAAGTATTTCACAAAAAGCTTAAGTGTTTTTTTATTTTCCTTTTTTTGCTTTATATTGATTTTTTATATTTATATCAAGTATTTAATCATTATTCCAAAAAAGACTTAAAATATGCTAAAATACGAAATATATGACATATTTTTATATTGCAAGTACTACTTGTCAAATTTCAAAGTGTAATATGGTAGTTTGCAATTGCATTTATTTATATAATTAGGGTGTAAATAAAGAGGGAGAGACTAAATATGAGAAAAATAATTAAATACTTTATATTATTATTTATATTTACATTAACTATTTGCTTTAGCACACTAAATACTAAAGCTGATACAGGACCACATGCATATACTAAAATTAGTATTAATGGTGATACTAAAGGAATGTATATGACTCTATTAAGTAAAAAGAGTCATTCAGGACCACATGCAGCATATAGTGAATACGAAAGGGATTATTCTTCTGAAGATGAAATAATTCAAAAGGTTAATAAAAAATTTATTGAATATGAAGATTCTGACTCTTTTTATTATCTACAAGCATTTAGTTTAATAGAAAAAAATGAATATAGTTGGAACTATATGCCACCTGATACATTTAAAATATTAATATATGATTCTATAAATGATAATTTTATAACAGATAATAAAATATATGAAAAAAAAGAATTCGCTACAATCTATAAAGTAATATTAGAACCTGAAAATCTATCATTTATGGCTATTAAAGAAACTAAAAGTGTAGGAGAAAGTATAGCTTCTTTCTTTATTAGATTTACAATATGTTTATCTATAGAGGTATTAATTGCTTTAGCATTTGGTTTTAGAAAAAAAGAATTATTGCCTATATTATTTGTAAATCTAGCAACACAAATAATATTAAATGTCATACTAGCAATTGATATATACAATAATGGATTTAATATGATGAATATATTAACACATGCATATATTCCACTTGAGCTAGGAATATTAATAGTTGAATCATTAGCATATATATTTACATATAGAAAATTTAAATTTAGTAGAGAAAATAATATATCTATACCAAGAATATTAATATATACCCTAATTGCTAATTTAGTATCATTCTTAGGCGGATTTGCAATTATATCTATATTAGTTAATTTAAATATAATTGTATAATTAAACATAATACCAACAAAAAAGGGATGATTAACCGTCATCCCTTTTCGTTTAACTAAAAGAGTAACACTTTCAACGAGTTATCCAAAAAACACCCTGATTAAGAACATAAAATAAGTCAACTTGAAATGTAAAAAAACAAATTATTGCTTTAACATATTAATAGGTATAACAAAAATTCCATCTTTTGTCTTATACAAAGGCCCACATGCAGTTATTACTGCTAAAAAGGAAGGTTCTTTAAATCTACTATAGTCAATTTTATTCTTTATTTTTCTTAGAGATTCTAGTCCTTCATTAATTAAGTTTTCACCACCAAGTTTAACTTCCAACGCAGCCCAATTACCATTTTTCATATGTATTACAGCATCGCACTCTAATCCATCTTTATCTCTATAATGATATAAATTAGCTTTTAATCCTTGTGTATATATTCTTAAGTCTCTAATTACCATGTCCTCAAAGAATAATCCCATTGTATTTGTATCATTAATTAAATCATTGGGAGAAATACCAAGTGAGGCAGTCGCTATTGATGTATCGACAAAATGTCTAGTCGGAGTAGTTCTTATAGCTGTTTTAGATCTCAAATTAGGATTCCAGGCATCTAAATCCATTAAGACAAACAAGTTTTCTAATTTTTGAATATAACTTGTTAAGGTTTCATCATCAATACTGGTATTATCTGATTTTTTTATGTCAGATAATATTGTAGTATATGCGGCTTCAGAGGAAATATTTCTAGCAAATGAACGTATTATTAATTCGGCATATTTCCTATTATTAAAATAATTCTTTTCATCGCGTGATTTATAGTTAATTAATCCTTCATAATAATTATAACTAATTTCTAATGAATCTTCTTTATCAACCATTAAAGATGTTGGCCATCCACCACGACAAATTAAATATGCAATATCATCTAAAGTAATTCTATCATTTAAATCAAAATAGTCTTTATCAGGATTTTCAAATAAATCATTTATTGATACTAAACCATTTGAATCTCCTGATTCATATAACGAAAACCGAAAGATTGGCTGTAGCAAAGCCGAAAGATTGGCTAAAATATGCAATTTATAAGATAGGCTTGTCATTTTAAGAATCAGTAGAGCAATTGAACAACAGTCTCGACTGGTTTACATTCAGTCAAACGATATATATATCAAATAAATCAACTAAGAATGATAGTCTAAGGATGACACATTATATATCCACATTTTATGTCATTCTTTCATCCTTAAAATTTAAAAAAGTAAGGATGCCAATTTTTGAAAACAGGGTATATCATTTCCTATTTTTTATGGCATCCTTAAATTATCTTATTCAATTATTTCCCAATGGCCACCTTTAGATGATCCAACATATTTTATTTTAGTCGATGCT
>Ga0247610_10000460_pt1 | contig 57603 bp, 45 predicted proteins | sample 174DNAGHGhighgp2_FD_193483 | JGI IMG/M metagenome (GOLD analysis project Ga0247610, IMG submission 193483) | Sheep rumen microbial communities from Palmerston North, Manawatu-Wanganui, New Zealand - 1742 DNA GHGhigh gp2 | ecosystem: Host-associated > Mammals > Digestive system > Stomach > Rumen...
CTCTGCGAGGAACGCATCAACTATTACTTCGAACAGGGTTGCCGGTATCTCGACCGGGTGCAGGTGCCTGAGGCGCGCAAGACCATCCTCCGCCAGTATATTGCACAAATGATGAACCGTCAGTCGTGATGCTTTCGTTTATCGACACCCATTGCCACCTCGATGGTGACGAGTTTGCTGCCGACCGCGACGAGGTGGTGGCGCGTGCCCGTGAGGCTGGCGTCGCCAAAATCCTTGTGCCAGGCATCGACCTCAAGTCGTGCCAGACGGCTCTCGACACTTGCCGCCAGTACCCCGACTACTGCTATCCGATGCTCGGCCTCCATCCTGAAGAGGTCCGCGCTGACTGGAAAACCGTCTTGGCACAGCTCAAATCTTCCATCCTCCATCAGCCATCTTCCATCATAGCCATCGGCGAAGTCGGTCTCGACTACTACTGGAGCCGTGAGTTCGAGCAGGAGCAGTTGGAAGCTTTCGAGGAACAGGTGCGCTGGTCGGTGGAGACACGCTTACCCCTGATGATCCACTGTCGCAAGGCGCAGAACGAGATGGTGGCCATTCTTAAGAAATATGCCACCGACCTGCCCGGCGGCGTGTTCCATTGTTTCACCGGCAACGAGATAGAGGCTCGCGAACTGCTCCAGTTCGATCGGTTCGTGCTTGGCATCGGCGGTGTCCTCACTTTTAAGAAGTCGAATCTCCCCCAGACTTTGCCTGCCGTGGTGCCGCTCGACCGTATTGTCCTTGAGACCGATGCCCCCTATATGGCACCAGTACCCCATCGCGGCCAGCGCAACGAACCGGCCTTCGTGCTCGAAGTGTTGCGAAAATTGGCTGAGGTCTATGGTGTCAGCGAGGAACAAGTTTGTCAGCAGACAAATGCCAATGTAGCCCGTGTCTTCGGTCTCAAATGATAAAGAATATTAATTATTCACTATTCACTATTCACTATTCACTTCTTTTTAGTACCTTTGCAGCCGCAAATCTTTGGAGAGGTGCTCGAGTGGTTGAAGAGGCACGCCTGGAAAGCGTGTAACCGGCAAAACTGGTTCGCAGGTTCGAATCCTGTTCTCTCCGCAAAAGAACAGGATTCAAAGCGCCCTGAGGCGAAATCCTGTTTTTCTTTCGAAAAAGAAATGAAGAGGTTTTATCTATTGTCCGTGTTGCTTATGTTATTGGCATTGCCACAGACTGTGGGTGCTCAGGATATATCTAACCCCGATTCTTCAACCGTTATTCTTGCTGATTCTGTCGCAAACGACTCCATTGTCACCACGATGGTCGACGATGCGACTTTGTCTGATGCCACAGGCGAGGAGGAAGAGGCTGGCGGGTTTCATAAGCAACTGAAGACCAAATTCATCGATGGAAATGTCGGTTTTATGTCGTTGGTGGCTCTTGCCCTCGTGTTGGGACTCGCCTTCTGCATCGAGCGCATCCTCTATCTGATGATGTCGGAAATCAAGTCCCGTAAATTGCTCGACGATGTGGAGGCACGTCTCAAGGCCGACGACCTCGAAGGTGCCAAGCAACTCTGTCGCAGCACCCGAGGACCTGTGTCGAGCGTGTGTTACCATGCCCTGTTGCATATCCATCAGCCCATGGACGCTATTGAGCGCAGTGTCACCAACTACGGTGGTCTGCAGGCGGCCAACCTCGAAAAGGGCTGTTCCTGGATCAAGCTCTTCATCGCCATGGCGCCCTCATTGGGATTCCTTGGTACTGTGATTGGCATGGTCATGGCCTTCGATAGCATCCAGACGCAGGGTGACATCAGTCCCACCATTGTGGCGCAGGGAATGAAGGTGGCACTCATTACCACCATCTTCGGTATCATCGTGGCGCTGGTGCTGCAGCTCTTCTATAGTTATATCCTCTCGAAGATCGAACACCTCACGGCTCAGATGGAAGAGTCGGCCATCCGACTCCTCGACCTGATGGCCGTCTGGAAAGAAAAGCATTAAACTATGCCATTCGTTTCACCCCTCGTTGCCGACGTCATGCTCTGGCTGATGTATATCGCCATGGCTGTGGCCATTATTGTCACCATTGTGTCGATGGTCCGCACGGTACGTCTGCGCACGAAGGATGAAGAAGTGGTCAATGGTGTGCCCCGTACGCGCATGGCATGGATTGTCATCGTGGCTTTCCTGCTCTGTCTTGTCCTCACCTTCCTGTTGGGCTCCTCCGAGCCTGTCAGGACCAATGGTGAACTCTTTACCGACACCTTCTGGTTGAAGGCTGCCGATATGTTTATCTACACTTCCCTCATACTGATTCTCGGATGTTTCGCAGGCGTCGTTTTGAGCAGATTCCGGAACTGAACACCAGTTCCACGGCCGACATCTCGTTTATGTTGCTGATCTTCTTCCTCGTGACATCGTCGATGGACACGGACAAGGGGCTTTTGCGCCAGTTGCCGCCGCTGCCCCAGGAACAGACGCCGCCCACCGATGTGCGCAAGGATCATGTCATGCAGGTCACCCTCGATGCCCGTGACCAGTTGGCTATCAACGGTACCCTGCTCACGCCCAAGCAACTGAAGGAACAGATTATGGCGTTCGTTGTTGCCGACCGCACAGAGCATGTCATCAGCATCCGTACCGATCGCGCCACCACCTATGAGGCCTACTTCCGTATGCAGAACGCCATTGTGGCAGCCTATGCCCAGTTGCGCGAGGCCTATGCCCGCGAGCGCTTTGGAAAGAGCTATAGCGAGTTGGTGGAGGAGCAGCGCGACGAGGTCAACCAGTATTATCCCCAGCGCATCAGCGAGACGAAACCGTCGGAAGGAGGTGCCGAATGAGACGCATGCAGTCCATCTTTCGTCGTTCGTCGCATGAGATGCCCGGTCTGAATCTCGCCTCGATGCCCGACCTCATCTTTACCGTGCTGTTCTTCTTTATGATTGTCACCCACATGCGTCACGATGATGTCAAGGTGCGTTATGAAGTGCCTGCCGGTACCGAGGTGCAGAAACTACAGCAGAAATCAGCTGTCATCAATGTCTATGTGAGCGCCTCGCAGATTCAGGTCAATAGTCAGGTTACCGATATCGATCATCTTGCTGGTTTGATAGAGGCCGAGCGCAAAAAACTCTCCGGGGAGAATGCCGAGCGCCTGACCGTCAGCCTCAAAGCCGACAGACACACCCCTATGGGCGTCATTGCCGATGTGAAGGAGGCCCTCCAGTGCTCCTTCGCCCTCCGCATCAACTATAGTGGCACTGAAGCACGCGAGTAGTCAAAAAATGTATGGAATTGAAATACAATAATTTAAAAAACAAAACAATGAAGAAGATTATGAATTGGGTGCTTGCTGCCACCCTCGTATGCAGCGCAACGGCTTTCATGACAGGTTGTAAGGAAGCTAAAGCCAATGAAGACAATCCCGCACAGGCGGTGAAGAGTGAAGAACTGATTCGTACCTCGCAGAGCTGGGACGGCGTGGAACTGCCTGACTACCTGCAGGGACGGCCTGAACTGGTGGCCGTAAAGTATGAGTTCCCCGCTGGACAGAAGCTGGGATGGCACCACCACCCCGTGATGAACTACGGTATACTGGTGCAGGGTGAACTGACCATCATCGGACAGGATGGCAAGGAGAAAGTGGTACACGAAGGCGAGGCCGTCGTTGAGATGGTGAACACCATCCACCATGGCGAGAACCGAGGCACGAAGCCCGTCATCCTCTACATGTTCTACCTCTCTCAGAAAGACATGCCGCTGGCCGTACAGCACCCCGAGATCCCACTGGATTAACAAACAGTCAAACAAAAAAGAACCGTCCCCAACTGTTTGAAAAGGGCTGAAAATAATAATCCCCGCTCGGTTTTGAGCGGGGGTTGTTATGTTTACTGGGTGAGAAGTCTCAGCTTCTGCTGTGGAGCGAGGGCGTTAGAGGTCTTCTCGGTGTACTCTTTCAGGGGGAGGGAGACCGTAGCCTTGATATCGCGGCTGGAGGCACCGATGCGGAAGGTATAAGTGCCGGCCTCGGAGAGCCACTGCGAGTTGGCCTCGTCGAAGGATGCAAGGTCGCGCACGGGGATGGTCATCGTGAGGACCTGACTTTCGCCGGGCTGCAGCTCGCGGGTCTTGGCGAAGGCCTTCAGTTCTTGAGCGGGCTTCTCCAAGCGGCCTTTCGGTGCCTGAACGTAGACTTGTGCTACTTCCTTACCAGCCACGGAACCGCTGTTCTTGACGGTGATGCTCACCTCGACGGCATCCTTACCCTTGGCTTTGACGACGGGCTTGGCATATTCGAACGTGGTGTAGCTCAGACCAAAGCCGAAGGGATAGGCGACATTACGCTGGAAGGTGTCGAAATAGCGGTAGCCCACGTAGATGTCCTCCTCGTGGTTGGTGTAGTCGTAGCCCTGTACCTGACCCGTGTAGCCTCTTGTTACCTCGTAGGTATAGAAGTCCATCGTGCCGGGATAACCCTTGGTGGAAGGATGGTCGGTGGCGGCGAGGGGCCAGGTCATGGTAAGTTTGCCAGAAGGATTGACTTTACCGGTGAGCAGGTCGGCTATGGAGTTGCCACCTTCCATGCCTGGCTGCCAGGCGCAGAGGATGGCATCGGGATAGCTGCTCCAGGAGGCTGTCTCGATGACAGAACCGGAGTTGATGATGACGACAACGGGTTTGCCAGCCTGATGGAAGGCGTTGCAGACGTCCTTGATCAGCGACAGCTCTTCGGGGATGAGGTTGAACTCTGTCTCGATGTCGCGGTCGATGCCCTCACCGGCCTGGCGGCCGATGGTGATGATGGCAGCGTCGGCGGTGCTGACTTCCTTTTCTATGGCAATCGGCGAGATGCTGATCTCAGGATACTTCTGCTGACCCATCATCTCAGTCTGGAACCACTTGGCGGGATGACGCTCGGCCTGGAATTTTACGCGGGCATAGGCGATGTATTTGCGGTAGATGTCGGTGAGCTGGGCCGACGACTTGATGCCAGCGTTCTCAAGGCCCTGAAGCATGTCGACCACATAAGGGGGATGCACACAGCCGGAACCGGTACCACCGGAGAGGAAGTCGTAGGAGTTCTCTCCGAAGAGGGCGACGGTCTTGATTTCATTGACCATTGACCATTGACCATTGACCATTCTTTTTGCATTCCAAGGCAGGGTGCCGTTGTTCTTGAGAAGGACGATACCTTCATTGGCGCTCTGGCGGGTGATGGCAGCGTGGGCCTTGAAGTCAGGATTGTTGCTGGCCGGGTATTTGTGGAAACTCGGTGTCTTGACGATGTATTCGAGCATGCGACGTACATTGCGATCGACATCGGCGATTGAGAGCTTGCCATCCTTTACGCCCTTGATGATTTCCTCTACCTGAGCGGGCTGGCCGGGCTCCATGAGGTCGTTGCCGGCATGTACCTCAGCGGTGGTCTCAAGTCCCTTGCGGATGCCGATCCAGTCAGTCATCACGATACCCTTATAGCCCCAGTCGTCGCGAAGGATCTTGGTGAGCAGGTCGTGGTTGCCCATCGAGAATTCGCCGTTGATCTTGTTATACGAAGCCATGATGGTCCAGGGGTTGCTTTCCCGCACGGCTATCTCGAAGCCGCGGAGGTAGATCTCGCGGGCAGCGCGCTGCGAGAGACGCTCATCGACAGAGGTGCGGTCGGTCTCCTGGGAGTTCACGGCGAAGTGCTTGGCAGAGACGCCTGCGCCTTGACTCTGCACGCCATTGATATAGGCGGCTGCAATCTTACCCGTGAGCAGAGGATCCTCAGAGTAATACTCGAAGTTTCGGCCGCAGAGGGGATTGCGGTGGAGGTTCATGCCTGGGCCGAGGATCACGTCGCAACGGTATTCCTTGGTCTCGTTGCCGATGGCCTGACCTACCTGACCGACGAGTTCGGTGTTCCACGTAGAGGCGAGACACGAGCCGATGGGAAAGGCAGTGGCATAATAGGTCTTATCGGTACCCTTGCGGGTAGGGTCGATGCGCACACCGGCAGGGCCGTCGGTGAGCACGGTGGCAGGGATGCCCAGTCGGGGGATGGCCGGTGAGGTGCCTGCGGCTCCTGCCACGAGGTCGGCCTCGCCGCCAACGACGGCTCCAGTGCCGAAGAAGTTGTTTGCACCGCCAACGAGTAGTTTGGCTTTTTCTTCAAGGGTCATGGCCTTGAGCACCTCGTCGATATTATCGGCGCGGAGCTGGGGCTGCGCATTTGTTGTCATAACGAATGTGGTTGCTAATAAGCAGGTTGTTAGTAATTTTTTCATATTGTTGGAATTAATAATCTGAGTATTCGGATCAAGGGAATATGCGGAAAGCGTACCCCTGGTCCTTAAGCCACTGGAGGGACTCGGGGAGGGCCGTGCGGAGCTTGTCGATCGATTTCAGTGAATCGTGGAAGGTGATGATCGAGCCATTGCGCGCGTACTTCTTTATATTATTGACGACATCCTCGGAAGTGAGCCATGTGGAGTAGTCGCGGGTGACGAGATCCCACATCACAATCTTGAATTTACGGCTCAGCCAGGCATACTGACTCAGTCGCATCCAGCCGTGTGGCGGTCGCACGTAGTGACTGTGGATATAGGCATTGGCCTTCTCGACGTTATAGCTGTATTCCTTGATGGTATGTCGCAGTCCGCCGATATGGTTATGCGTGTGGTTGCCTACCTGATGGCCTTCAGCCACAATCCGCTTGTAGATATCCGGATACTTACGCACGTTGTCACCCACCATGAAGAAGGTTGCCTTCACGTCGAACGCCTTCAGGGTGTCGAGGATAAAGGGTGTCGCCTCCGGGATGGGACCGTCGTCGAAGGTCAGATAGACGGCCTTCTCGTGACGGTCCATCCGCCAATAGGCTCTGGGATAAAGCCAGCGGAGGTAGATGGCGGGTTGCTCTATAAACATCTTATTACTCGAATTTACCGCCCTTGGCGTAATAGAGTTTCACCAGCGCGTCGAGTTGCTGCTCTTTCTCAGTGCCCTTCTTCTCGTCGATGGCGGCCTGCACGTCAACCAGCTGGTTCATCACGATGATGTTGATCTGGATTTCGCGCTGCGAGCTATCGAAACGGTAACCGTCGAGCGAGCAGTACCACTGCAGGTATTGCTGCGATTTCTTCCAGAGCAGGTCAACCATCTGTTGGGCCTTCTCTTTCTGACCGGTGAGGTTATAGGCACGGGCCATATCGATGGAGCCGCTGGCATAGTCGTGGGCTACGTTATAGCCTGGCAGTTCCTTCTCGCACTTGTCGAGCACTGCCTTCGCCTTGTCGATCTTACTCTCGTTGATGAGATTCATGGCCAGCGTGGAGAGCAGACGGCGATGGGTGTAACACATGCGGGTGACAGTCTCGTCGAGGTAGATACCCTTCTGACTGACATTGCCGTACTTGTACTTGTTCATCACATTGTCGTAGACCTTCTCCGTATCGAAGTTGGCAACACCCGCTACGGGGATGAGGTTGCCCCGACTGTCGGTATCGTGGGTATGGAACGGCGTAATGCGGTTGGCGAGGCCCTCCTGTACAAAATTCTCACCGAGGTTCATATAATTCTCCTGACCGACGGTGGTGGCCACGTAGATAGGACGCTCCCAGTTGGCATTGGCAATGAGTTCGAGCATCATCAGGTCGCCCTTGTAGAGAGCACCCTTGCCCTTCAACGAGATGACCATCTTGTCGGGGATGGAGTCGCTGGCCATCATCATGCCACTACGACGGACAGCCTCCTTGTCGATCGTGACATAGACGGTGTCGGTGGGGATGACGTGGAAATCCTTGACCGATGAGCGTACCCAGTTCTTGAGGATGTTCTTCAGTTCGAAAGGCTCGTCGCCGAACTGTTTCTTTGCCTCCTCAGGACTCTGGCGGTAGAGCTCGAGCACCTGTGACTTGAGCGATGGGTCGACCTGTACATATTCGTTCGTGCCGGCACAGTATTCCAGACGGTTCCAGGTAATGGGCAGCGACGGCGAGTCGTAAGCCGGACGCACCATCTGGTCGATATACCAATCGGTTTGCAGGTAAGACAGGTTGCAGACGCGGGCATCTGTGCGCACGCCCTCCGTATCCTGGTTGTACCACAGTGGGAAGGTGTCGTTATCACCATTGGTGAAGATAATCGGGTTGCCCTTCTCCTGCAAGGTCATGAGGTAGTTCTGTCCGAAATCGCGGCAGCAATAGCGGTCAGAACGGTCGTGATCGTCCCAGGTCTGACTTGCCATCTGGATGGGGACGAACAGTCCGACCAGCCCGATTACTCCGGCAAGGACTACAGACTCTTTCTTGAGTTTGCGCTCGAGCCAGTTGATGATGGCTGCTATGCCCATGCCACACCAGATGGCGAAGGCATAGAAGGAGCCTGCGTAGGCATAATCACGCTCACGAGGCTGCATCGGGGTCTGGTTCAGGTAAATGACGATGGCCAGACCGGTCATGAAGAACAGGAAGAACACCACCCAGAACTGGCGGATGCCAATGGGGTCGTCGATGGTCTTTTCGCCCACCTTACGCTTGCGCGTGTACCATGCTTGCCAGAACAGTCCTAACAGACCAAGAATAAGGGGCAGACAGTAGAATACGTTATGTCCCTTGTTTTCCTTCAAATCGTCGGGCAGCAGATTCTGGTCGCCCAGACGGGCATTGTCGATGAAGGGAATACCGGTAATCCAGTTACCATGCTCCAGCTCACCATTGCCCTGTATATCGTTCTGACGACCGGCAAAGTTCCACATGAAGTAACGCCAATACATGAAGTTGCATTGGTAGGAGAGGAAGAAGCGGATGTTCTCGAACTGGCTCGGCACCTTGATCATCATGGGCTCGCCACAACGGTCGTAGGGAACCTCAGTACCGCTGACACCACCCATCCACGATTCATAGGCACCGGCGTGACCGGCATCATACATACGTGGGAAGAGCATGTTCTGGGCATATTTGTATTCATCCTTCGTGCGGACTACAAAGTAGGAATCTTTCTCGTCGGCCGAGGCCTTCTCTTTGCGCTGATAAACGGGCTTGCCTTTCGACATGATGGGCTTACACATATTCCCCTCCACCTCGAGTGCTACCTGTGAAGTATAGGCTTGTCCATAAAAGAGTGGACGCTGGCCATACTGATCGCGACCTAAATAGTCACCCAGGGTGAAAATGTCCTCAGGTGAGTTCTGGTCCATCGGGGGATTGGCCGACGAACGGATCACGATGAGGGCATAGGTGGAGTAACCGATCATGAGCATGAGTAAGCAGAGCAGCGCCGTATTCTTGGCACGGGCTGTGACGAGTGGTAACTTATCCTTCGAGTATTTCAGTACGAACCAGAGGACTGCCAGTACGATAATGCCGATAATGAAGGCCGACCAGCCATAACCGTAGAACGGAATACCGAGCATACCGACGGCAATCAGGAAGGCGATATTCTGCACGGTGAGGCTGTGCTTTTGCGTCTGAGTCTCGTAGACCGCCCAGATGACACAGGCCACCAGGAGGATGATATAGATAATCTCTCCCGTGTTGAAGGGCATGCCCAACGTGTTGACGAAAAACAGCTCGAACCATCCGCCAACGGTGATGATGCCTGGAACGACGCCATAGAGCACGGCGGCCAAAATGACGACAGAGATGCCTAAGGCCACCAAGGAGCCTTTGAGGTTGGCATTGGGGAACTTACGATAGTAATATACCAGTCCGATAGCGGGCAGACAGAGCAGGTTCAACAGGTGAACACCGATGGAGAGACCTGTCATGTACATAATTAATACCAGCCAACGGTCGCTGTGAGGCTCGTCGGCATGGTCTTCCCATTTCAGGATGAGCCAGAATACCACAGCCGTGAAGGCAGAGGAGTAAGCATAGACCTCGCCCTCGACAGCAGAGAACCAGAACGTATCGCTGAACGTGTAGATGAGTGCACCCACGAGTCCGGAGGCCTCGATGGTAATCAGTTTCGTCAGGGTGATATCCTCAAACCTGTCGACAAGGAGCTTTCGCACCAGATGGGTGATACTCCAGAAAAGGAACAGAATACATGTGGCCGACAGGAGGGCACTCATGATGTTGACCATCTTCGCCACCTGTGTAGGGTCGCTGGTAAACTGTGAAAACAGGTTGGCTGTCAGCATAAAGAACGGTGCCCCAGGCGGGTGTCCGACTTCAAGGCGATAGCCTGTGGTGATAAACTCCGGGCAGTCCCAGAACGATGCTGTGGGTTCAATGGTAGAGCAATAGACAAAGGCGGCAATCATAAACGCAAGCCACCCGAGGACATTGTCCACCAGTCTGAATTGTTTCATCTAAAAATTATATTTTTAACGTTAAAAATCTGATTTGGATGCAAAGGTAATAAAAAAAAGCTACATAAACAAACCTGCACCATAAATTAAGATAATATAACGAAATATCTTTCCCAATGTGATGGCAATAAACGTAATGATGATGTTAGAGCGCATCAGACCTAAGACGATCGTGATGGCGGTACCGATGACCGGCAGAAAGGCGAAAAAGCCCATCCACGCGCCCCGTCCGGCTAAGAACCGGTGGGCACGGTCGAGGTTTTTCTTTTTCACATGCAGATATTTCTCGACCCATTCCATCTTGCCTAATCGGCCTATATAGTAGTTCAGCACGCTGCCCAGCACATTGCCAGCTGTGCCGTAGACCATCAGCACCCACGGATCAAGACCGGTGGCCATCAGGCCGATGATGACCGCCTCGCTGGAAAAGGGGAAGAAACTGCCAGCCAGAAAGGCTGCCAGAAACATACCCCAATAACCGTACTGGGTCAGAAAATGAATGATGAAGTCCATAGGTTGAAACCGGTCAGCGCGAGGGCTGTGATTAGAATGACACAGAAGGCGATATTGGTAATTTTCGTATGGGTGAGTGCGATGAAATGACCGATCAGGGGACTCGTCAGGATGATGGCCGGACGGAACAGCAGGTCATGATACTGCGGGAACAAGGGGAGCAGCGTCAGAACCACGATGTCGAAGAACATGATGCTGTAATAGAACTGTCGTGTACGGATCTTGTCGTTGTAGCTCGTCCGTAGGAAATGGATGATGCCCGTGACGGTCAGGATCACAAGGAAAGCATAGGTGAGGTAGTGGGAGAGAGGAAAACTGTCGTAGGCGGTGAAGAACGTGATCTCTGTGAGCGGCATAAAATGGCCGGTAAACAGTGAGAGGTCGTCTTGGTAGAGCAACACCACGGCCGTGATCCCGATCCAATAAGGCGTGAGCAGACCTAACAATGAGGCTATGAAGGTGCGCAGGCTAAGACTGCTGAGGAAGATCATCAGGATCCAGTAGACGGGGATGAACACCAACAGATGCACCTTTGCCAGACTGGCCAGACCGAGAATGAGGAACGTATAGTAAATCCATCCCGTCGCCTCACGGTTCTGGTACGTGGCAAAGAGCGTCAGCAGACTTGCGGCAAAGCCAATGGTTACAAGGCCGCCCTCCAACGAGGGGAAGAGGAAGCAGGCCACACCCGAGAGTATGATAAACGCCGAGGTGATGGCGCGGCTGTACACGCGGATGAGGGCATAGAAGTTATTAAACAAGATCATCAGGTAACAGGCCAGGGCGTGACAGCCCAACTGAATCCACCAATCATGTTGGATCACACCGCTTATTATCCAGATGGCCAAACCATAGAGAACCGTCACCGGTAAGGTGAGACGGCTCCCCGCCACGATTTTCTGAAACTGACTGGCTTCCAAAGTCGTGAATTATAAGTCGGCTCCGATGTCGCGTCGGAAGTACTTATCGGTGAACTGAATCTTCTGGGCCTCCTCAAACGACTTCTGGAGCGCCTCGGCCTTGTCCTTGCCATAGCTGCTGACAGCAATCACACGACCGCCAGCCGTTACCACTGCGCCGTCCTTCAGGGCCGTACCGCTATGGAAGACGATAGAACCGTCCACCTGGTCAATGCCACTGATGGGATAGCCCTTTTGATAGGCTTGGGGGTAGCCGCCACTGACAAGCATCACACACACGGCTGCCCGAGGATCGAATGCGATGCTGCGCTGGTCGAGATTGCCCTCGGCCACACCCTCAAACAGGTCGACGAGGTCGCTCTTCAGACGGAGCATGACACTTTCTGTCTCCGGGTCGCCCATACGACAATTATATTCGATCACGTAAGGCTCCGGCTCGCCAGTTGGGGTATTGGTGCGGTTGATGAGTCCGAAGAAGATAAAGCCCTTGTAGTCGATACCATCGGCAGCCAGACCCTCTACCGTCGGACGGATAATGCGGTCCTCCACCTTCTGCATCCATTCTTTCGTGGCAAACGGCACTGGCGTCACGGAACCCATACCGCCGGTGTTCAGTCCCGTGTCATGTTCGCCGATGCGCTTGTAGTCCTTCGCCTCAGGCAGAATCTGATAGTGCTGACCGTCTGTCAGGACAAATACGCTGCATTCGATACCACTCATAAACTCTTCGATGACCACGCGGCTGGAAGCATTGCCGAACATGCCGCCCAGCATTTCCTTGAGCTCTTTCTTGGCCTCGTCGAGGGTCGGGAGAATCAGCACACCCTTACCGGCGCAAAGCCCGTCGGCTTTCAGCACATATGGCGCTTCGAGGGTTTCAAGGAATTTTAAACCCTCCTCTAAATGTTCGCCGTCGAAAGTCTGATAGCGTGCTGTGGGGATGTTGTGGCGCTGCATAAAGGCCTTGGCAAAGTCCTTCGAGCCTTCGAGCACGGCACCGGCCTTTGAAGGACCGATCACAGGGATGTCCTTCGTACGGGAATCCTCTCGGAGGTTGTCGTAAATACCTTTTACCAAGGGGTCCTCAGGGCCTACCACCACCATTCCGATACCTTTTTCCACACAAAACGCTTTGATGGCCTCGAAGTCGTCTGCCTTCATGGCTACGTTCTCGCCACAGTTGCTGGTACCTGCATTACCTGGAGCAATATAAAGCTTCTCACATTTCTCACTCTGAGCTATTTTCCATGCGAGGGCGTGCTCACGGCCACCGCTGCCTAACAATAAAATCTTCATATTATCACTATTCACTTTTCACTATTCACTATTCACTATTCACTATTCACTTCTTCAGATAGTCTTCGAAGTATTGTGTAATTCTCTCGTGGAGATGCACGGAGGCATGGCCGCGCATGTTGTGCTCCTCGCCTGGGTAGGCAAAGAAGTCGGGCTGGGTACCAGCCTTGATACAGGCATCGAGGAAGGAGAGGCAGTGCTGAGGCACGACGGTATTGTCGTTGTAGCCCGTGATAATCTGCAACTTGCCCTTCAGGTTCTTCGCCTTGTCGATGAGGCTGGTCTTGGCATAGCCCTCGGGGTTGTTCTCGGGTGTGCCCATGTAACGCTCGCCGTACATCACTTCATACCATTTCCAGTCAATAACGGGGCCGCCAGCTACGCCGACCTTAAACACGTCGGGGTAGTTAGTCATCAGCGAGATGGTCATGAAACCTCCGAAGCTCCAGCCATGAACACCCAGACGGTTCATATCGACATAGGGCAGGGTGCGCAGATAGTCCACACCTTTCATCTGATCCTGCATCTCAATCTGTCCCAGTTGATGGAAGGTGGCCTGTTCGAAGGCACGCCCACGATACTGGCTGCCACGATTATCGAGAATGAAGACGATGTAGCCCTTCTGAGCCATGTAGGTCTCCCAGGAACGAGAAGCCCAATGCCAGGAAGCCTGGACGTTGTTGGCATGAGGACCACCATAGACATAGACCACAGTAGGATATTTCTGGGTAGGATTGAAATTGTAGGGCTTCACCATCCTGTAATAGAGGTCTGTGACGCCATCAGCAGCCTTGATGCTGCCACATTCGAAGATGGGTTGTTCGTAACCAGCCCATGGATCTTCTGCTTCGAGTAGATTCGTATGAACAGGATTCTTCTTGGTTAAATCCACGACATCGATAACACGGGGTCTTGTAGGTGTCGAGAATCTGTCGATGAGGAAATTGCCAGAGGGTGATAATACGCCACTGTGTACACCATCTACCGTCCCTATTTGTTTGGTCTCTCCTTTCATGTTGACACTATACAACCGGTGATGCAGGGGGTGTTCCTTATTGGCCTTGAAGATGATGGCTTTTTGTTTCTTGTTGAAGCCCAGCACATCCATCACTACCCACGGGCCCATGGTGATTTGTTTCAGTTCCTTGCCACTCTTGTCAAATAGATAGAGGTGGTTATACCCGTCCTTCTGACTCTGCATGATGAACTTTGTGTCATCCCAAGGCAGGAACAGGATCGGATGCAGGGGTTCTACGTATTTGTCGGAGGTCTCTTGATAGAGTTCTGTGATTTTTTCTCCTGTTGCGGCATTATACGACACCAATCGGCAGTCGTTCTGGCCACGATTCAGCTCGAACATATAGATGGCCTTGCTGTCCGGGCTCCAGGCGATATTCGTAAAATATCGGTCTGTAGGATCTCCAGCCTTCAGGTAGATGGTTTTATCGGTCTGCAGGTCATAGACCCCTACCGTCACTTTGTGTGAGGTCATTCCTGCCATCGGGTATTTGTCGGGCTCATATGAGGCACTCCGTGGGAATATATCTACCTGTGGATAGTCGGTCACCATACTTTGGTCCATGCGATAGAAGGCCAGTCGTTGTCCGTCAGGACTCCAGAACGTACCTTTATTGATACCAAACTCATTACGGTGAACGGACTGTCCATAGACAATCTCACGGCTTCCGTCGGTGGAGAGCTGATGCTTCTGCTCATTGGCATCCACCACAAAGAGCTGATGGTTGTCTACGTATGCCGTCGCCTTGGAGACTGCATTCCAGTCATAGGCTGTCTGCCCGGCGATACTGTCCTGCCAGACAATCTTCTTTTGTTTGAAGTCCACGAGGATCACCGCCTTCCTGTTACCCACTTGAACGACAGGCTGGTCAGGGTAGGGGAAAGAGGCATTCATCAGATGACGCACATATTTCTCATCGTCACTCCCTGCCCACTGGTTGATATCTTCAAGAGTGAAGAGCTTTTCCTTCTTGCCGGTCTTGGCATCAATGGTGTAACACGTCTCCACATCGGTCTGTATCAACTGATCACCCCACCAGGTCAGCCAAAGGTTCTTCGGTTGGAATTTGTGATAATTTGTACCACCGAAATTCAGATCCTCGAGGGTGAAAAACTTATCCTGGGCAATCATGGTTGTCGAACTTGCTAAAAAGGCCAGAAGTGCTAGCCCAGCCAGATTTTTAATCTTCTTCATTATCGTCGAATCTCCTTTTCTTCGTGAAGTTGCGTTCAGCTTTGTTGAACTTCCTGTCACCACGGTTGAAACGTCCGCCTTTTTCCATCTTTCCACCCTTTCCTCCACGACGGTCATCACGGTCGTCCTGATTATTCCGTTTACTCCGAATATTCCGATCCTCCAGGTCATGATGATGGAAGGTGAAGCTGCGGATATCGGCCTCTTCGTTCTGCTCAGTCTCCTCAAGACGCTGTTTAAATTCGCGCTCTTTCTTGAAACGGTGTTTCTGAGCCATCTGACGTTTCTCTTCCTCGGTCTTTACGACACCGCCTTCATGGCGGAAGTCCTTCAGCTTGCCATCAAACATCTGATAACGGCGGAACTCACATTCTAGAGAACCGTTGTAGAGCGGAATCTTGATACTGGGCTTCAGACCGATCTGTTCGAAACACTCCTCACGATAAGAGAGAATCCACGCATCATTGCCTTTGAACTGGTGTTTCAGACGTTCACCGATCATCCGATAGGTTCCCAGAAGGTCGGGCGTTGAAATACGCTCACCATATGGGGGATTGGTAATCATGATGCTCTTGTTCTGTGGTTGAGTAAACTCCTTGAAATCCTGTTGCTCAATAGTGATGACACTTGTCAAACCGGCAGCCTTCACGTTCAGGCGCGCCGTGTTGACGGCCTTCATGTCGATGTCGTAACCATAGATATGATGCTTGAACTCCCGCTCCTGACTCTCGTCATTGTAGATCTCGTCGAAGAGGTCGGCATCGAAGTCAGGCCATTTCTCAAAGGCATATTCCTTACGGAATAGTCCGGGTGCCATGTTCTTGGCAATCAGCGCCGCCTCGATGGGCAGGGTGCCAGAGCCACACATCGGGTCGATGAAATCGGTGTCTCCCTGCCATCCCGAGAGAAGGATCATACCAGCTGCCAATACCTCGTTCAGGGGCGCTTCGACGCTCTCCTGGCGATAACCACGGCGATGCAACGACTCACCACTGGAGTCAAGACACAGCGTACACTGGTCTTCTGCGATGTGGATATGCAGGCGGATGTCAGGATTGGCGATGGAGATATTCGGACGTTTACCGGCCTTCTCGCGGAAGAAGTCGACAATGGCGTCCTTGACCTTGTAAGATACGAATTTTGAATGACGGAACTCCTCAGAGAACACGACGGAATCAACTGCAAAAGTCTTCTCGGGTTCCAAATATTGGGTCCAGTCGATCTTCTTGATTTCTTCATAGACATCATCCGCACTCTTTGCCTTGAAGTGGCGGATGGGTTTGAGGATACGGATGGCGGTGTGAAGTTGGAAGTTCGCCCGATACATCATTTCCTTGTTACCGGTGAATGACACCATCCGTCGACCAATTTGTACATTGTTTGCCCCTAATTGGGTCAGTTCTTTCGCCAGCACAGGTTCCAGTCCCATGAACGTTTTGGCGATGAGCTCTTGCTCAGCAATATGAGCATTACTCAGATTCTTGTTCTGTTCCATTTGACATGTAATAGTGGAAATCCTTCATATAAAAGTATGACATTTGTCAACTTTTCGAGTGCAAAGTTAATGCAACTCGGGCAAAAAAACAAATAAAACGCAAAAAAAAGTGCTACTTTTTTGTGTTATTCGGGATATTTTCTTAATTTTGCCACAATTCTAATTAATAATGGATTTAATTCTGCTCAATACGACTGTTTTTGGACCCCAATTCGTCCAGTTGTTCTGGCTTGTTGGCGCCTTTCTGTTCGTGCTTCTCTGTTATGGTATCTTCCGCCAGGTGAAGAAAGGTCGTCAGTTGCGTCGTGAGCTGCGGGAGATAGAGCAAGTGCGCCAGAACAACATCGAATACGAATTCTTGTTGAAGGCCATGAAGATAGCTGTGTGGCACTATGATGCTAAGACAAAGGCCTTTGCCTTTGACAATGATTTCCGTGAGGGTGAGGGCAATTATGTGGTTGGCGCTAACGAGACGTTTATGGAGACGTTGGCCTCGATTGCCCCTGCTGACGTGAATCGTGTAACACAGGCGTTCTACGACATGTGCGAGGGTCGTGCGGACTTCTATCATCAGGAGTATCAGGTGGTCAACCATGGGAGCAAACCTTATTGGGAGGAGAGTTATGCCACCATTGTGGAGCGCGATGGCGATGGCAAACCGGTGAAGATTGTCGGTACGTCGCAGCGTATTGATCAGCGCAAGAACTTAGAAGCCTCGTTAGTGGCTGCCCGTAACAAGGCAGAGGAGAGCGACCGCCTGAAAACCGCTTTCCTGGCGAACATGGGTCATGAGATCCGTACGCCACTCAACGCCATTGTGGGCTTTGCCGACCTGTTGCCGGTGGTGCAGAGCGAGGAAGACCGTAACCAGATGATTTCTGAGATACAGATGAACAACCGCAAACTGCTCCAGATTATTGATGGTCTGGTGAGCATGTCGAAGATTGAGGCGGGTGCCAAGAGTCTGCTGATGGGTAAGGTCGACTTGAACCAGATCCTGCAGCAGATAGCTGAGACGTACCAGCCGAATACGAACCTGCCGATCAATGTACAGTGTCCGTTGCCGGAGTTGAAGATTGAGACCGATCGCGAAAAACTCATAGAGATACTCGACCACTTGGTGCAGAACGCCGTGAAGTTTACGACTGAAGGTGAGATCAGTCTGAGTTATGAGGTGCAAGGCAACAAGGTGCGTGTGAATGTGACGGATACAGGTAAGGGCGTGGCCGAGGCCGACCAGGCACGTATCTTCGAACGGTTTGTTAAGGTCGATGAGTTTGTGCCAGGCGCTGGCTTAGGTCTGTCTGTCGTCGAGTCGCATGTCAAGAACCTGGGCGGTTCGGTTGGCGTGGAGTCGGCATTGGGCATGGGCTCTAACTTCTGGTTTGTCCTTCCATTAGAATAAGCAATTACGATGCGTCGTTTCCTTTTATGTTTTGTCTGCTGGCTGGCAGTGATCGGGGTGGGTGCACAGGAATTCTCGGCCCAGCCGATTCCCGATTCTGTGTTCCATCGGATGCAGGGGCGCTCCTGGCCCGAGGGCTGCACCATCCGACGGGCTGACCTGCGCTATCTGAGACTGACGCACGTGGATGCCGAAAGCAAGGAACATGTGGGTGAAATGGTGTGCAACAAGGCGATTGCGAACGACCTGATTGAGATTTTCAAGGAACTCTATCGGCAGAAATACCCCATCCAGCGCATACGGTTGATCGATGACTACGAGGCTGTCGACGAGCGGTCGATGCGGGATAATAATTCCTCGTGTTTCTGCTATCGCAAGGTGTCGGGCACGACAAAGCTGTCGAAGCATGCCATGGGTATGGCTGTCGATATTAATACGCTCTATAACCCCTATGTCAGGACTGGCAAGGACGGTCGTCGCATTGTGGAGCCTGCTACTGCCACGAAGTATGTAGACCGGCGTAAGACCTTCCCCTATAAGATCGTGAAAGGCGATTTGCTCTATAGACTCTTCGTGCAGCATGGCTTCAAGTGGGGTGGCTCTTGGCGAACTATGAAAGACTGGCAGCATTTTGAAAAATAATTCCTGGTCTGCAACTTTTCTGCTATCGGTTACGTCAAACAGACAAATTGATTAATAAAAAGGTAAGAAAATGAAATTAATTCAGTATCTGGTTTTGGGCGTCATGTGGTTGATGATTGTTTTGGGTTTGACCTCATGTGTGACCTGTGAAAGACCCTTTCCTGGGGATCCGATTGTGGAAACAAGACTGCACCGTGGGTTTGAACGGGTGGAGATTAGTGGTTCTCCCAACGTAGTGTATACACAGGCCGATACGTTTGGCGTACGGTTAGAAGGTCCCGAGAAGATGGTCGACAACATGATGACGGAGGTGAAGAATCATACCCTCTATGTTCATAATAAGGGACGCGTAGACGTGAAAGTCGGTTTCATTAATCTGAACTGGGGTGATAAGGACGATGTGACAATCTATGTGTCGTCGCCGGATTTGGTAGGTGTGCGTGTGAACGGTTCCGGTGACTTCGTCTGTCGTGGTCCCCTCGATACCGACATGATGAATATCGTGCTGCGTGGTTCAGGTGACATCGCTTTCGACGATATTATCTGCGACGGATGTACCACGGAACTGGTAGGCTCTGGCGACATCACCATCGAACACCTGGATGCACGCACCTCGACGGCGGTGCTGATCGGTTCGGGTGACATTGTCATCAACGAGGCTAATGTGGTGGAGACAGACCTGTCGTTGAGGGGATCGGGTGATATCGTCGTCCATTTCGAAGATGGCTGTCAGTCTGCACAATGTCAGTTAGCAGGTTCCGGCGATATCGCGCTTAGTGGCACCCTGTCGCATTTCGACTGTAAGAAAAGCGGTTCGGGGGAGATTAGTAGGGAAGATCTGATTGTGAGATAAAAAAAGCCAAGAGTGTCATCGCGACAGTCTTGGCTCTGTTCTAACTAACTTATTATCAACTATTCATTACTCATTCTGAATTTGCGATGCAAAGGTACGCACTTTTTCTTTGATTTTAAGCGATTTAGAGTGAAAAAACAACGTAAACGTTTGCGAGGTTCGAAGTTTTTTTGTAACTTTGTCGCCGTATAGTCAGTAATAGAAGAAATGGCAACAAATAAGCATCGAACGTCGTTGAAAGACCTGGCTCAGGAACTGGGTGTCAGCATCGCTACTGTTAGTCGTGCCCTTCGTAGCAGTCCAGAGATCGGACAGGACATGCAGATGAAGGTTAAGGATTTGGCCAAACGCCGCAATTACCGGCCTAATCCATTTGCGCAGAGTCTCCGTAAAGAGGCGCCAAGGGTGATCGGTGTTGTGGTGCCTAATCTGGTGACACACTATTATGCCGCTGTCTTGGACGGTATCGAGGATGAGGCCAGTAAGGCGGGTTATTCAGTTATCAGTGCCAATACGCATGAGGATACCGATGCTGAGATACGTGCCATCGACAACTTTATCAGTCTTCATGTGGAGGGTATCATCGCCTGTCTGTCGCAGAATACCACTGACTACAGCCATTTTGAGGAAATAGCCAATATGGGCATCCCGCTTGTATTCTTTGGACGTACCTGTCTGACGGACCGTTTCTCGAGTGTGACGGCCAATGGCGACGAGGCAGCCTTTAAGGCTACGCAGCATCTGATTGATACGGGGAGTCGGCGCATTGCCTTTATTGGCGGACCGAATCATTTGGATATGGTGAAGCGACGTAAACATGGCTATTTAGAGGCCTTGCGTGAGAACAGAATTCCCATCGATCGCAATCTAGTGGCCTGTGAGAAAATTGATTATGAGTGGGCTTTGGAAACTACTACCAATCTGCTGCAGCAGGCGGAACGGCCGGATGCCATCTTGGCCTTCAACGATATCATTACCTTTGCAGCCTTCACCGCCATCAAGCAACAGGGATTGCGGATTCCTGAGGATGTGGCGCTGATCGGATTTACCGATGATGTCCATGCCCAATATGTGACGCCCAGAATGTCGGCCATTGAAGACCAGTCGCACCTGATGGGACAGACGGCTTGTCAGCTGCTGTTGAAAACGATCAATGGCGATCTGAAGATCTATCGGAAGATTGTGCCGCAGAAGCTGGTAATCCGCGACACCTCAGCCAGAAAGTAAGGGCAAAGAAGCCAATTCCTTATACAATTCCTCATAAGAAACGGACACGGATTCCAGTCGATGGAACTCCGTGTCCGTTGTTTTTGGATCGGGCGATGAACTTATTTCCGCTCGCGCCAGAGTTTGGTCATATCCTCGAGGGTCTTGCCCTTCGTTTCAGGAACAAGCTTCCAGACGAAGATGGCAGCGATGACACAGATGATGCCATAGAGACCGTAGGTGAACCAGTGGCCGAAATCGTCACCCTCAGTGAGGTGCATGTTGAACATCGGCACGAAAGTTGACGAGACGATGAAGTTGGAAATCCACTGGAAAGCCACAGCGATGGCCACGGCCGCACCACGGATGGTGTTGGGGAATATCTCGGCGATGAGTACCCAACAGATGGGACCCCATGAGAACATGAACGATGCCGAGTAGATGAGCAGTGAGGCTGCCGTAATCAGTGAAAGGCTGTCATTGCCAAAGGTAACTGCCACACCGAAGGCACCGATAGCCATACCTAAAGAACCGGAGATGAGCAGCGGCTTGCGACCCCACTTCTCTACCGTGAATACAGCCACCAGCGTGAATGTAATGTTGATGATACCCATGAATACCGTCAGCATCATCGGGTCGTCCATACCCATATCGCCGAAGATACGCGGAGCGTAGTAGAGCACAGCGTTGATACCCACAGCCTGCTGGAACACGCTGAGCATGATACCGATGAAGATACACATCGCACCATAGGTCAGCAGTTTCTCGGTCTTCACCACCATGGTGTCCTTGATGTCCTGCAGAATCTGAGCAGCCTTGCTCGTGCCGTTGATTTTCGACAGGATGCCGAGGGCCTTTTGGTCCTGACTAATCGAAACAAGGTAACGCGGTGTCTCAGGTACGAAGCAGATGAGCAGGGCGAAGAGTCCTGCAGGCACAGCCTCACTACCGAACATATAACGCCAGCCAGTAGTGACTGTCCACTGTGCTGCGGGGTTGATAGCGGCAATGCCCTTGCCCATCTCCTCAACGAGCGGCTGGATGTGGTCGCCCAGAATGAAGAAGTTGACAAAGTAGACCACCAACTGACCGAAGATAATGGCAAACTGGTTCCAGCTGACGAGCATACCACGGATATTGGAGGGGGCTACCTCGCCGATGTACATCGGGCAGATAGCCGAAGCCAGACCCACGCCGATACCACCGATGACACGGTAGAAGTTGAACATGATGAGCAGGGAGTAGGTGGGCTGTCCATATTCGAAGAACATAAACTCAGGATCCATTGAGCCGAGAGCCGAGATAAAGAAGAGGATACCTGCAATGATCAGCGACTTCTTACGGCCGAGGTTCGTGGCCAGGAAACCGGAAAGGGCTGAACCGATGATACAACCGATGAGGGCAGAGGCTGAAGTGAAGCCGTGCCAGCCATCGGTATAGGCGAAGTCCTTAGCTTCCATGAAAAACGCCTGGAGACCCTTCTCGGCTCCAGAAATTACTGCGGTGTCATAACCGAAGAGCAGACCGCCTAACACGGCCACCATCACGATACTGATGAGGTAGGCTTTGCTACCTTGTTCTGTTTGTTGATTCATTGTTACTAATTTATGTGTTGAAACTAATAGTTGATATTCAAACGTCAGGTCTTAAGAAAAATTCTCTGCAAAAGTACTTTTTTTCTGCGATATTACCAAATATTTTGCCAATTATGCGTGTTTTTTTGCAGAATGTTTGCATAGCTCGCGTTTTTTTCTTACTTTTGTGACATCAAATAACAACTAACGCGATAAAAATGAATCTTTCGATGAAACGGCTATCTTTCCTGATGACAATCATCTGTCTGGTCTCTGAGTTGAGTGCCGGTGTGATACCTGATATGAAATTCAAACGACTGGATACCCGTGAAGGACTTTCGAATTCTACTGTCAATAGTATCCTTCGCGATTCCAGGGGGTATGTCTGGTTGGGTACGGGTTATGGTCTGAACCGTTACGACGGCTATCGTGTAAGGACCTTCTTCTCGTATAGCAACGACACCACGACCCTACGCAACAACCGTATCGATGAGATACAGGAAGGCTATGGTGGACGCCTGTGGTTGAAGCAGGGTATGAACTACTCCCTCTACGATCCCCAGACGGAGACTGTAGATCGCACGCCGGCTCGTTGGCTCAGTAGTCAGGGCATTGTTGGCAGTATCGAGAGTATCCATCTTGATACAGGGAAGAACTACTGGGTCAAGACTTATGAGGATGGCTTCTACTATTATGATCCTGTCAAGAAGAATCTTCAACATTTCAATTTCGGCTATGGCCCTTACGAGTTTTCCAAGGAATTCGGTGTCTCGGCTTATGCGGAGAGTGAGGAGGGTATGATCCTGGTGTCCACTTATGGCGAACTGATGTGTATCGACGGTCCTCATGGAAAGGTGATCTGGAAGGATGACTACGTCAAGCGTGCCCTCGATGCTTATAATGATTATTGGGTAACTGTCGACAAAGAAGACAATATCTGGGTTATTACCCACTCAACGGGAACCTATATTTATAAGAAAAGCGAGAAGCGCTGGTATGCCTCTCTGACGGAATTGATGCGGGCAGAAGGCTTTCAGGATGTGCCGGATGATATCCTTGTGTGGGAGATCTGTTATGACAGCAAGGGCTTCTTGTGGGTGGCTACCGACCACCTTGGCGTGCTGGTGCTCGACTTCAAGACCAAGGAGTGGCGTCAGTTCACAAATGTGAAAGGCGATGATTCCTCCCTGCCCGATATTACCTGTAAGCACCTTTACTTGGACCAGTTAGGCCGGATGTGGGTGGCTACCTATAAGAACGGTGTGGCCATGTGTTCTGAGTCGATGTCTAACTTCGTCAGTCTTAACATCGGCGATATCAATGCCATCTGTGAGGATCAGCAGGGTAATTATTGGATTGGTCGTAACGATGGTGGTATCATCAAGATGGATCCCAAGACTTTGGAACCCATCGATACTTTCTCGAAACAGCGTCTTGGCGTGCCCAGCGACATCATCGTGGGCAGCTATGCCGCAAAGGACGGAAGCCTATGGTTCGGTACCTATGAAGGTGGCATCCTGCAATACAAGAACGGAACCTGGAAAAACTACCGTACGACAGATCCGGGTAGCGCACTTGTGACCAACAACATCTGGGGCATCACGGAAGACCGTTGGGGTAATATCTGGGTCGGTGTGCTGGGTGGCGGTGCCGTCAGGATCGATAAACGTACTGGCAAGCAGCAAGCCATTGTGTCTGATAATTCCATTCTGAATACGGTCTGGACCAATAGCATCTCTACGGCTTCGAACGGTTGGATTCTTTTGGGTAACTCTGAATATTTCGCGCTGATTCATCCAGGCAATTTCAGAGTTGTCAATGGCTGGCTGGCTGATACGAAGGGGAATAAATCTATCACCATCTCAAATGCCACTTCCCATGCCGTGATGGATAGCCGGGGGCTGATCTGGCTCTGTTCACCAGCGGGCGTCGCTGTGCTCGACAGAAAGCACGACCAGACAACGCTGTTGGATATGAAGTCGGGCCTTCATGGGTCGAATGCCGTTTCGGTGACAGAGGACACGCGTCACACGATGTGGGTTGCGACAGATCATGGTGTATCCAACATTATACCGCAGCAGCAGGACGATGGCACCTGGACCTTCATTGTCCGCAGCTACAACGATCGCGACGGATTGCAGCCTGGACCGTTCAACCAGCGTGCTATCTATTGCTCCCGTGACGGACATCTACTGGTTGGTGGTCAGGATGGACTCGACATTATCAGTACCCTCCGCCTGAGTGAGAACAACGGCAAGGAACAGGTGGTGTTCAGCGGTCTTGAACTGTTCGGCCAGTTGGTAGAGGTGGGTGCAGAGGTCAATGGCCGTATCCTTCTGGATGAGGCGCTCGACCAGCAGCGCAGCATCACGCTGAAGTACCATGAGAACCAGTTCACGATCCTCATGGCTTCCGACGATGGTGGCGTGAGCAACAAGACCCGTTTCGCCTACTGTTTGAAAGGCTTTAACGACACGTGGATCAAGACCTCTAACGGTCAGGCCGACATTACCTATATGGGACTCCCCCCAGGCGACTATACGCTTTGTGTACGTATCCTTCACGACGACGGAACGATGGACGATGAGATCAGCGAACTCGACATCGAGATCCTTTCGCCCTGGTATCGTTCGTGGTGGGCCTGGATACTATATGCATTGATAGTCGGCATCCTGTTCTTTGGTCGGGGGCGGATTGTCCGCACCGTCAAGGGGCTTGGCAAAAAGCGCAACTCGCGACCAGCGACCAATTCCGATGAAACTGAGCCTTCTGCAGCCGACCAGAAGGAGGTAATAGAAGAAGCGATATTAATGGACGAATAAAAAATGGTTAGATGAAGAAAAAACTGATTATTCTTTGTCTGATGGCACTCAGCATTGCGGCCGAGGCGCAGACATCCTTTATTCCTGACTTGAAGTTTCGACGGCTTGACACCCCGCAGGGTTTGTCGAGTTCTCAGATAAACTGCATCTTCAAGGATTCCAAGGGATTTGTGTGGATTGGAACCCCCTATGGTCTGAACCGCTATGACGGCTATAGGGTGAAGACTTTCTATTCCAATCTGCGTGACACCACCACGATGCGCGACAATTACACCGACCGCGTGTATGAGGATGCTGAAGGGCAGTTGTGGATGCGACAGGGCATGAACTACTGCGTCTACGACCCCAATACGGAAACTTTTGAGCGCAAGGCTTCCAGGGCGCTGGCCAAATTGGGCTTGAACTGTAACGTGGAGTGGTTGTATATCGACTCGAAGAAAAATATCTGGGTAAAGGACTTCGAGAAGGCTATCTATTGCTATCATCCTCATGCCAAGGAGAACAAGATCACCACCATCAAGATGGGATACGGCATAAACGAGTTCTCTCCCAATTTCGGCATCTCCACGGTTGCGGAACAGGGCGACAGACTGCTGGTCGTCACTAACAATGGTGAACTGATTTGCCTGAATGGCGACAGTGGTGATGTAGAGTGGATTGACCGTTGGATGTATGAAGCCTGCGGCATCGATAGCCAGGAGTACCGGCTCTATGTTGATAAGGACAATAATATATGGTGCAACGTATTGTCTTTTGTGTTTGTCCAGGAGCATAACACCAAGAAATGGTATACGATGTTAGACTATCTGGCCATGAAAGGTATTGGAGATGTTCCTTCCCAGCTTCAGGTCTGGAATATCATTGTCGACGAGAACGATTGGCTCTGGCTGGTTTGCGACCACGACGCTATAGTGATCGTCGATATGAAGAACAAACAGTGGAGGCAGTTCATGAATAATAAGTACGATGAGACTTCCATCAGCGATAATACCCTTCGTTGTATCTATCAGGCTGAAGATGGCAGTATCTGGATCGGCTCTTATAAAAATGGCGTCAACCAGTATATCCGAGGCCTCGCCAGTCTGAAGAGTATCGATCTGGGCGATATCACAACCGCCTGTGAAGATAAGGCCGGCAATTATTGGCTGGGCACCAACGACCAGGGTATCCTGGTGTATAATCCCAAGACGGGCGAGGTGGTGAACCATTTTACGAAGGACAACAGCGGACTGGTGAGCAATATTGTCGTGGGCTCCTGGGCTGCGAGCGATGGTACCATTTGGTTTGGTTCTTACAACGGTGGTCTGTCGCATGCCGTCCCATCTGCCTCTGACCCCACACAGGCTCATATCATCAATGTGCAGGCTTCACCAGGCGGATTGGCCAACAATAGTGTCTGGGCTCTTACCGAAGACAAGTGGGGCCGTATCTGGTTCAGCACCCTGGGCGGTGGTTTGCAGATGTGGGACCCCAATACGAAGAAGTATACCACCTGGAACACCCATAATACCATTTTGCCATCCGACTATCTGACATCCGTTGAATGGAATAAGAAGGGTTGGCTGATGACAGGTACGAACAACTTCTATTCCTTGGTGAATCCCGTGAGCCACAAACTGGTGAATATGGAGATACCCGAGAATCCCAATGTCAATGTCAGCGTAGGTAATACGAATTATGTCATTGAGGATAGCCGCGGATTGATTTGGCATGGCTCTAACGTAGGTGTCATCGTCTACGATCCACAGACCAAGTTCCAGAAACTCATTGATATGACGGATGGCCTGCCCAGTACAGGTGTTAATTCTCTTGTCGAGGACCTGGAGCACGCTGTCTGGGTAGTCACCGATCATGGCATCTCGAAGATTATTCCACAGAAACAGGATGATGGCACCTGGCAGTTTACTATTCGCAGTTTCACCAGCCGTGACGGTTTGCAAAAGGCTACCTATAACCAGCGTTCTACATGGCTCACACGCGATGGTAAGATTCTTATTGGTGGACAAGCCGGTCTCGATATCATTAATCCGGCATTGTTGGAAGAGAATAATAACAAGGAGCGTCCGATATTCAGTGGCTTGCAGATATTCGACCAAGATGTGGAGGTCGGTAAGAAGTTCAATGGCCGCGTGATTCTCGATGAGGCCCTTGATGTGTGTAGGGAGCTGACCTTGAAGTTCAACGACCAGTTTACCATCCAGTTGGCAACCAACGAGGTGCGCATCAACAACCACAAGCGCTTTGCCTATAAGTTGGAAGGCTTCAATGAAAACTGGGTGAAGACCTCTGAATTGAACCCGAACATCACTTACAACTCGCTGCGTGCCGGTTCTTACACCCTTTATGTACGTATCCTTAACGATGACGGCTCGCTGGGTGCGGAGGAGAGTCAGCTCGACATCACCATCCTTCCCCCCCTTTATCGCACGCGCTGGATGATACTGCTTTACATGATTCTCATTGCCGCTGGCGCATGGCTGTTTGTGAAATGGTATCTGAAGAAACAGAAGGAGAAAGCCGACTTGGAACAGCTCCGTAGGGAGCAGGACAAGCATCAGTGGATGAGCGAGATGCGTGCCCGTCTGATGAAGGAGAGCCAGAACAACCAAAAGGTAAAGGCTGAAGGAGATGAGGCGGAAGAGGTGATCCATGAGTCGGAGAGCTTCGACGACAAGAGTTTTGTGATGCCCGCGATGCCGAAGTTGGAGACGCATCTCAGTGAGGGCGATATCGTGGCCTTCCTGAAGAATCTGTGCGATAATTATAAGCCGTCGGAAGACAAGAAACTGAAGCTGACCTTCAATTCACCGCTTGCCGCCATCCCCGTGGCTTTTGATGAGGCGCAGCTACGTATGGCTATTGAGATATTGCTGGGGAACTCCGTGAAGTTCGGACCTTCTACCTGTAAGATTCAGATAACTGCCATGAAACCGTCGGAGAACCGTGTCGCTCTGCTGCTGGTTGATAATGGTATCGGCATTCCAGATGAGCACAAGCCTCATATGTTTGAACCCTTCCTCGGTGATGAAAAGGAAAATCTCAGACTCGACAAGGTGAAGCAGATAGTGGATGCCCATCACGGTACAATCAAGGTCGATGATAATCCTGGCGGCGGAACGGTGTTTACCATATCTCTGCCTGTGGAGGATCCCGACATCGAGGAGGCCACGATTATTGAAGATGAATCATAAAAATGAAATACTAAAATGAAAAGACTTATTTGTGTGATGTCTGCCCTGATGGCTACCACGATGTTGATGGCTGATGAGGTGCAGAAGAGTGGAAACAGCGTGACGATTCGCCCTGACGGAGGTCAGGCTAAGGTTATTCGTCTGGAAGTGATCAACGACAACATTATCCGCGTGCGGGCGACGTCGAAGGAGGCCTTGCCCGATAAGCCTGCCAGTCTGATGATCGTGCCTCAGGCAGCCCCCCCGAAGGATATCGACATCGACGATGAAGACGACAAAGTGACTGTAAAGGCCAAGAACGTGAAAGCGGTGGTTGATACCGAAACCGGTGGCATCACCTTTTTCGATGCCGATGGCAAAGAATTGCTCAAGGAGGCCAAGGATGGTAAGCAGTTCTGGGACTTCACGGTGCCAGAGCGCGAGCTGGGCATGAAGACGGGCTATACCGTGCCTGAGGCGCAGAAGCACGGCCTCACCTGGCAGATGAAGTTCGATTCGCCCGACGATGAGGCGTTCTATGGCCTGGGCCAGCACCAGAGCGAGGAATTTAATATGAAGGGCAAGAATGAGGATCTGTTCCAGTATAACACCAAGGTGTCTATTCCCTTTGTGCTGTCGAACAAGAACTACGGTCTCTTGTGGGATTCGTACAGCTATTGCCGCTTTGGCAATCCCAACGACTATCTCCAGTTGAACCGCGCTTTCAAGCTCTACGACAGAACAGGTAAGGAGGGTCACCTCACCGGTACTTATGTGGATCGTCAGGGTAAGAAACTGGTGCGCGACGAGGACAGTATCTATTATGAATATGGTACGCCCGCGAAGTCAGAGATCGCCCTCAAGACCGATAATGGCGGTATCAAGAATTTCCCCAAGGGCATTAACCTGATGGGTGCTACCGTGACCTACGAAGGCTTTATCGAGCCCGAGTGCTGTGGTAAGTGTACAGGTAAGTCGCAGTCGTATCAGTTCATCCTCTATTATAGCGGATATGTCAAGGTTTATCTCGATGGCAAGGAGGTCGTGCCTGAGCGCTGGCGCACAGCCTGGAATCCCAATACCTATAAGTTTACGGCCGATGTGCGTAAGGGCGTTAAGAACCACCTGCGCATTGAGTGGCAGCCCGACGGTGGTGAGGCTTATTGCGGCCTGCGTGTAGCCGAGCCTCGTAGTGCCGAAGAGCGTGGACAGCTTTCTGTCTGGAGCGAGATGGCCAAGGATATGGACTATTACTTCATCGCTGGTGAGAACCTCGATCAGGTCGTCTCTGGCTATCGCACCCTCACCGGTAAGGCCAGCCTTTATCCTAAGTGGGTGCTGGGCTTCTGGCAGAGTCGTGAGCGCTATAAGACGCAGGATGAGATTGAAGGTACGTTGGCCGAGTTCCGCAAGCGTCATATCCCCATCGACAATATCGTGCAGGACTGGAACTACTGGCCCGAGGACCAGTGGGGCAGCCATCAGTTCGAGGCCTCGCGCTATCCGAATCCGCAGCAGATGCTCGACAACGTCCACCAGATGCATGGCCGCTTCATGATCTCTGTATGGCCCAAGTTCTATTGCAACACGGATAACTACAAGGAATTGGATGCGAAAGGTTGGATGTATGTCCAGTCGCCCACGGACGATATCCACGACTGGGTAGGCCCTGGTTATAAGAATGGTTTCTACGATGCCTACGATGCCGGTGCTCGCAAACTCTTCTGGAAACAGATGAATGATGCCCTCTACACCGGTCTGAGCAAGAAAGGTCAATGGTCAATGGTCAATGGTCAATGGTCAACGGTTGATGCCTGGTGGATGGATGCTTCGGAGCCCAATGTGCGCGACTGCACCCCGATGTGGTATCGCAAGGCGCTGAGTGGTCCTACTGCTTTGGGTACATCTACGGAGTACTTTAATGCCTACTCAACCGTAAATGCCGATGCCATCTACAATGGTCAGCGCTCTGTCTGGAAGGGTAAGGCCAACGAGCCGCGCGTCTTCCTGCTCACGCGTAGTGGCTTTGCTGGTGAGCAGCGCTTCTCGACGGCAACGTGGAGTGGCGACATCGGCACCCGCTGGGAGGATATGCGTGCCCAGATGACGGCCGGTCTGAACTACTCCATCTCCGGTATTCCTTTCTGGGGTATGGACCAGGGCGGCTTCTGTGTGGAAAACCGTTATGTCGCAGCCCAGCAGCTCTTCGACCGCACGGGCCAGGAGAACGAAGACTTGAAAGAGTGGCGTGAGTTGCAGACGCGCTGGAACCAGTTCGGCACCTTTATTCCGCTCTTCCGTTCGCATGGCCAGTGGCCGCTGCGTGAGATCTGGAACATCGCACCTGATGAGCATCCTGCCTATAAGTCATTCGTATACTACGACAAGTTGCGCTACCGCCTCATGCCTTACCTCTATTCTTTGGCTGGCTGGGCCCACTTCAAGGATTATACCCTGATGCGTGCGCTGGTGATGGACTTCAATGGCGACCGCAATGTTGAGAACATCGGCAACCAGTGGATGTTCGGCCCGGCTTTGATGGCTTGTCCTGTAGGCTATTACAAGGCCCGCAACCGCAGCGTCTACTTCCCCGAGCAAAACGGCTGGTACAACCTCTATACCAACGAGTTTATCGAGGGTGGTCAGACCTTAGTGGTCGATGCACCTTACGAACAGATTCCTGTCTTCGTGCGTGAGGGTGCCATCATCCCCTTCGGTCCTGAGATGGAGTGGAGCGATGAGAAACCCGCTGAACTCATCAACCTCTATGTCTACGCCGGTCAGAACGGCTCGTTCCAGCTCTACGAGGACGAGGGCACGAACTACAACTACGAGAAGGGCAAATATGCTACGATTGACATTACTTATGACGATGCTTCGAAGACTGTCAGTTTCTCCGCTCGCAAGGGTCAGTTCAATGGCATGCTGAAGAACCGTCGTTTCAATATCGTGCTCATCACCAAGGATGCCCCGAAGGCGCTTGACCTCGATAATCCTCAGGGTACGATGGTGCAGTACAACGGCAAGGCTGTGAGTGTGAAACTTTAATCTTAACAGAAACAATAATACCAACATGAGAAGATATTTGATTTTACTGGCTGCAGTACTGGCGGTACTGACGGTACAGGCACGCGACAGACAGAATTTCGATCAGAACTGGCGCTTTATCCTCGGCGACTCCATAGCGATGGCCAAGGCCGATTTCGACGATAGCAAGTGGCGCCTCCTTGACGTGCCCCACGACTGGGCCATCGAGGGCGACTTCTATGTCAGCAATCCCAGTGGTGCGGGTGGGGGAGCCCTTCCTGGCGGCATCGGGTGGTATCGCAAGCACTTCGACGTCTCTCACCTCTTGAAGGCTAGGGGCAGGGGCGAGAGCGGCAAACCGTCTGTTCATCGCTTCTTCATCGAGTTCGACGGCGTGTATATGAATTCAACCGTCTATGTCAATGGTCAGGAGGTGGGTCATCGCCCCTACGGCTATTCGAGTTTCGAGTACGACATCACCCCGTATGTCCGTGAGGGCGACAATGTGGTGGCTGTCCGTGTCAACAACTCCGACCAGCCTAATTCCCGTTGGTATAGCGGTTGTGGTATCTACCGCCACGTCTGGTTCACCACCACCAGTCCCGTGCATGTGGCTCATTGGGGTGTCAATGCCAGCAGCAGCGTGGTTAAAGGCAAAGGCCGCCTCAATATCGAGGTGACGCTCAATGGTCAGGGAACGGTCGAAAATACCCTCATCGACCCCAATGGCAAGGTCGTTGGCAAGTCAAAAGGCCTGAAATCCGCCATTACCGTCTCCAAGCCGATGCTTTGGTCGTGTGAGACCCCATATATATATAAGGTACGCACGCAAGTGAAAGTGGGTGGTAAGGTGGTTGATACTTACGAGACTACGACAGGCTTCCGCTTTTTCCGCTTCGATGCCAAGACGGGCTTCTGGCTCAATGGCAAGAACTTCAAACTCAATGGCGTCTGCGAGCATCACGACTTTGGCTGCTTGGGTGCCGCCCTCAACGAAGATGCCCTCCATCGCAAACTCTCGAAACTCAAGGCGATGGGTGTCAATTCCATCCGCAGTTCTCACAATCCCCCAGCTCCTGAGCTCTTGAATATGTGCGATACGATGGGACTCATCGTGATGGACGAAAGTTTCGATATGTGGCGGCGCAAGAAGACGCAGAACGACTACGCCCGCTTCTTCGACGAGTGGCATGAGCGCGATCTCACCGACCTGGTGGTGCGCGACCGCAATCACCCTTGCATCCTCATGTGGTCGATTGGCAATGAGGTGCTCGAACAGTGGTCGAGTAAGGATGCTGATGAGTTGACGCTCGAGCAGGCCAACCTCCTCTTGAATGCCGCCCGCGATGCCTCCACGCTGGCCAAGGATGGCGAAATGAGTCCTAATTCCTTGCTTACGAGACATCTTGCTGATATCATCAGGCGCAACGACGGCGAGAGCCGTCCCATCCTGGCTGGTTGCAACGAGCCTTCGCCCAACAACCACCTCTTCAAGAGCGGTGCCATCGACATCATCGGTTTCAACTACCACCACCAGTGGGTGAAGGATGTGCCAAAGAACTTCCCTGATAAGCCCTTCATCTTCTCGGAGAGTGTATCGGCGCTGCAGACGCGCGGCTACTACAAGATGCCTTCCGACGAGATCACCTGGGCACCAAAGGAGTGGTATCTCCCTTATACCGACCCCTCGTATATGTGCTCTTCATACGACAACTTCCATGCCTCATGGAGCTCGACACATGAAGAGACTTGGGATGTAGTGAAACACAACGACTTCGTGGGCGGACAGTATATCTGGACGGGTTGGGACTATATCGGCGAGCCCACGCCCTATGGCTTCCCCGCACGTTCCAGCTACTTTGGTATCATCGACTTGGCCGGCTTCCCCAAGGACAGCTATTATATGTACCAGAGCGAGTGGACCTCGAAGCCTGTGCTGCATCTCTTCCCCCATTGGAACTGGGTGCCGGGCGACGAGATCGACATGTGGTGCTACTACAACAATGCCGACGAGGTGGAGCTCTTCATCAACGGCAAGAGTCAGGGTGTGCGACGCAAGACGGCAGAGAATCCCGAGCATCGTTACGACGCTCATAACATGAAGACGAGTCTCAACACCGAATATCACGTCGGCTGGCGCGTCGTCTTCGACCCGGGCGAGGTGAAGGTAGTCGCACGCAAGGACGGCAAGGTCGTTGGCGAGCAGGCCATCAAGACTGCCGGTCCTCCTGCCAAGATCCGCCTCTCGAAAGACTATCAGGGAAAGACCACGACCTTCATCACCGCCGAGGTGGTCGATAAGGACGGTAACCTCTGCCCCTGGGCTGAGGATCAGATTGTCTTCATCAGCGAAGGAACTGGCCGCATCTTAGGTACCGACAACGGCTGCCAGACCTCGATGGAACGTTTCACGTCGCCACAGCGCAAAGCCTTCTTCGGCAAGTGTATGGTGGTGGTCACGGGCAAAGGCTCCGTCACCGCCAAGTCGCCTACGCTTCAGGCCGACGTCATACAGTTCTGAACAAATAATCCCCCGCCAGTCTGCGGGGGATTTCTGTTATCAATATGGCCTTAGTCAAACTGGGCGACGGTTTGTAGGATGTCAGGGATATCGATACCGAGTTTCTCCAGCATGGTGGTGAGCGGGAGAGGCTCATCGACGTTGTCAAACTTCACCATGATGGTGGGATAATAGCGGCCGGTAGCAGAATCGCTGACGGTGCCCATGAAGATATCGCCCAAAGCCGTGGTCTGGAGCAGAAGCGACAGCGCCAGGTTGTCGTTGAAATCTGCCACCAGTTGCTGGCATTCTTCCTCGGAAGTGCCCTCCTTCATGTATTTGGCAATCTTCACGCCATCGACCACCAGATAGTTCACGTTGTTCGAATGGCCGCTGAACACAAAGAGTCCGTCGATGGCCGAGACGGTGAAGTCGGCCTCTACGGTAACATCGTGCTTGATCAGCTTGAGGATGTCGGCATCGTCGGTCAGCGTGGTGTTCATCACCAGAAGCGGTGATTCCTTGTCTGTCTTGCCATAGGAGAGTACCACGCTCCGCTCGTGGGTATGCAGCTGTTTGTAATCGAGGGTGACCACATAGTCACGATAGAGCAGCTCACCGGTATAGCTGTTGCCACGGATGAGCAGCGGCAGCCACACGGGGCGGTTTTTCTCCGTATTTGAAATCAGGCGCAGCACCAGTTCCTCATCCTTGTAGATATAGAACTGACTGGAGCCTGTGATATAAAAGTTCCAACTGTAGATGGAGATGTCCTTTTCCATCTCTGCCGATATGTGGTACTGCTGGCCGTTGCGGTCAGTATAGTTTATCTCGCCCCTGCCATCAGCCTTGAGGCCGAACCACGACGAACTGCTCTCCCCGTTTTCCTTGAGGATGCCCGACAGATCGTAGGCCAGTTCGAGAGCCGTGTTGAAGTCGTCATACGAGAACCGTCGCCCCATGGCCCGGCGCTTGCCATCGTCACCCTTGAGCAGCGTGAGGAGCTCGGAGAGTTTTACATCGAATTCAGATACTTCGTCGTCGCCCCTCGTGTTGGTGGCGATGGTCTCTGCCAGTGGGTCCAACTCATTGAAATTGAGGCCTTCCATGTCAGCATTCAGATTCTTGGCTACTGCTTCCAGCGGCGTGAGCGGCGTCACTATCTCAGGTTCAGGACTCTGATTGTCGTCTGAACTACATGCACCGAACAGGAGTGCACCGAATATGGCCATCATGACCCAAAAGCATTTCTTTTTCATAAGCTCATTACTCATACTTTCGGTGCAAAGATAGTGGAAAGTTTGATGAGTTCCAAGAAATTATCTATTTTTTCTTCAAAGGGATATGACTATTTAACTTCCTTTTGCCTTTCTCTTTCCCTTTCTTTTCTTGTCTGTTTCAAAGATATTTTGTAATTTTGCAATAAAATTCCGACTTATGAACCACAACATCACTGAAGGCTATATGCCTTTTATGGGCTACCAGACCTATTACCGCATCGTGGGTGAGGCATCAGACAAAGCGCCCCTGCTGCTCCTCCACGGTGGACCGGGAAGTACGCACAACTATTTCGAGGTGCTCGACTGCATCGCCGATACCGGGCGGCAAGTCGCTCATCCTTTCCTCGGGTCACGCCTCCAGCAGCCTGTGGGCGAGTGAGCAGCACAGACTCATCAAGTATCTGTCGGAAGAAGATCAGGCTGCCATCCGCCACGCTGAGGCTACGGGCAATTGGGACGATGCCACCTATCTCCGCGCCAATGAACACTACTTCGAGCAATATGTCATTAGCGTCGATGCGCATTCACCCGAGTGTCTGCGCCGTCCCAAGCGCTCTGGTACCGAGGCATACCTCTACGGCTGGGGCCCCAACGAATATCAGCCCCTCGGCAGTCTGAAGGATTTCGAATACACCGACAAGCTAAGTCAGATCTCTCAGCCTACACTCATCTGTAGTGGTACGCGCGATATCTGTACACCTGTGGTGGCAGCCTCGCTCTATGAGCACATCCCCGGCAGCCAATGGCATCTGTTCAGGCAGGCCCGGCATACATGTTTCGTCGATGCCCACGAGGAATATTGCAAGGTGCTTACCCGCTGGCTGCAAGAAAATACCCTCTAAAAAGGCACTCGAGTCAATCAATCGAATCACTCGGGTCAAATGATCAATTGACTCGAGTCAATCGATTAAATGACCCGAGTCACATTCTTTCTCGCATGGGACAGATTTCAGGATCTTCGCGCAAACCCCGATCATAACTACCTGACAGGAATAGTCATGGGGTCTTTGATTTGTTCCCCATAGATGGGAATAGGAAACGGAAGTCGCTTCCGTTTTCTTTGGCAAATCATTTATTCCTACGCTTCGCAATAGCAGCGAAGCCTATTTCTGGTTAATGCTCATATTGCGAAGGATCTCGGCAAGAATTGAATAAAATCGCATAAGAATTTGGAACTTATTGATTTTTACCCTATCTTTGTAGCCGGATTTCCTTCGACGAGGACCGTATGGTTGAGATACTGAAGAACTGCGACATGTCGCTGGTCGTAACAGTTATGGAATGATGTCCCCAGTCGTTTGGCGTCTGAGCGTTGGAACAAAGAAGAAACAGCAATGAGAACTACAACAATGAAATCATTCCGACTGTGGATGTCGGCCGTCATCCTGACAATAATCAGCTCGACAGTCCTGACGTCGTGTAGCAAGGACAACCCCATAGATCCGCCGCCAGAGCCGCACCCAGTCATTCTCAAGGGCGAGGCTGCCGTGGCGTGGACGAGGGATCATCTTGACTCGCTGGTGAATGTATATATGGCCGACTGCGGCAATCTGCTGGATCCTGATATGACGAGAGACCTGCTGAAGTGCATCGGCTATACACGCCTAAATGTGCTCGACTATCGGGAGGCTGGCTGGATGATAGACAGCGTGGTGTTCATCCGACTGATGGAACGCGCCACCGAAGCCAACAACAAGACCATCCTCTTCACGATGGGGATGTACGGATGCGGCAAGACGACGAGCATAAACAACAATCCCGAAATAAAGAAGCTGACCGACGAGGTAGGCGTGATTTCTGAAGGTGCTTACAACAACGTGTAATACTTCGACGAGATGGTGGAAAAAAGTGGCGCAAGGGGATTTGAGCCCAGCCTTCTTTATGTGTATAACGATGCCGAGACTGGCTATGCCAACTGCATGGAGCGACTGATTAAGTCGAACCGTGCCGTGACCTGTGAGGCGTATATCGCGGTATTCCCGCAGTTCAAGGGCAGAGTGGAGTACATCGAAGAACATTATCCCGATATGCCATTCTACTGTCTTGACAACAGCCAGAACAACGGTGGCATACGCGTAACCAATGAGGAAGCAAAGCTGTGGGATTGTTCGATGACGGAGGATTTGCAGCAGAAGATCTATGCCATCAAACAGTCTTATATCGACTCAGGCAGGCTAACCGCCGAGCAGATTGAGGCTTTGCAGTGAAGAAAACCTAAAAATAAAATAGTAGCTATATGAAGGCAAGATTCAAGAAGAATGCCAAGGTATTCAATATCATGATTATTGCGGTGGCAGGCATGGTTTCAGTGGGCATGATGGTACTAGCATCGTGTAGTAATCGCGACAATAGTACTCCACCTGACACGACGGCACTCACAACGTGGCAGGCCGGAAAGACCATCAACGCCGAAGCCGTTGCTGCCTATGGGGGCATTGATAAGTGCTTCGCAGCAGAGCCCATCCCTGATGACGTATGGCAGCGCATGCAGGGTAAGACCTACAAGGAGAATCCCAATATAGGTCGTGACGACCTGCGCCATGTCCGTGCCCTGCACTGGGACTACGACAATCAGATGCACATCGGTGAGATGGTGTGCAACAAGGCGATTGCCGACTGCGTGGCCCGCATCTTGCGCCAACTATTCGATGCGAAGTATCCCATCCAGCGGATGCTGCTGCCCGATGTCTATGATGCTGATGACGAGACACAGATGCGCGACAACAACTCGTCGTGCTTCTGCTACCGTACCATCGCAGGCAGCACTAATCTGTCGAAGCATGCCCGTGGACTGGCCATTGACATCAACACGCTCTACAACCCTTACTATAAGGTGCGTGATGATGGCTCGCTCTTCATCCAGCCCGCCACGGCTGAGATCTTTTGTAACCGCGACTGGGACTTCCCCTACAAGATAGACCACGACGACCTCTGCTTCAAACTTTTCACCGAGGCTGGCTTCGAATGGGGCGGTGACTGGACCACACGTAAGGACTACCAGCATTTTGAACTTATAGAACAATGATAATAAATCTGCGCATCATGGTAGTCGATTTCATCAGCATCAACCATGAGGACAATTACTCGCTCACCAACAAGCCCTTTGGTGTAGACCTGGCAAATTAGTGCTGTGAGGCGCTACTTGACAGCACGGATGCAACGGCCGCTGAAACGATTACTTGAAAGTTTTCCGAAGGTTACGTCTATATTAGAGCCGTCGAATTCCAGACAGTATGACTTGTCAGGATTGAGCGTATAGAGCGTCGATGTCCAGTAAATGCCTTTGATGGCGCGGAACTGAACGCCCCCATAGAAACGGAAACCGGTAATGGGAAGGAAAATGGAATTGCCCGTCTTCTTTCCTGTTACTTTATAGCCGTTGATACCATCTTTCGTGATCCATTCCCATTGGCATTTGTTCGGGTCTGTCAGTTCCTCATACTCATCAGCCGTGGGCATCCTCCACTCACCGCCCCAATTAGCGCTGGCTGCATCGTCAGCGGGAACCAACTGAGTCCTTTTGTCGGCGTTGGAATATTTGAGCATGAATGTGGTACCTTTATGGCTCCATGAGTAGGTTTCCCAGGAATAATATGGTTTTGGCTTGACCTCACCCCAAGCGAAGTAGGTGCCAAAGCCGGAATCCTTCGTCGCGCCAACATTCATGTTTGCCCACTTCACACTAAGTCCTAAATCAACAGCCTCCACGCCGTCGGGCGTTTTTGCCCCGTTGTCATTACCATTTACCTTTGCATTGCCCACTGTCCCAACGAACATGAGAGACAGCGTCATAAGAATAATCTTCTTCATATAAAATGTTTTTGAAAGTAGCCTATTCGTGTTATTTCTTGATGAATTCCACGCGACGGTTTTTGGCGCGGCCAGCGTCGGTCTTGTTGTCGGCAACAGGTTCGTGGGAGCCCTTACCGACGGCACGCATGTTGAACGGGTCGCAACCAAGCTGTTCGAGGGCTTTGACGACGGCCTCAGCACGCTGCTGGGAGAGCGGATCGTTCACAGCGTCGGAGCCCTGATTGTCGGTATGACCCTGTACCTCGAAGCGGGCGCTGGGGTTCTTCTTCATATAGTCGGCCACCTTCTGGATCTCCGTCATCGACTCAGGCTTCAGCGTAGCCTTGCCCGTCTCGAAGAGGATATTGTTGGTCACGAATTTACCTGTCTCGGCAATCGCTTTCTCAACGGCTGTCATCGACTGCTCGTTGCGGTCATAGAGTGCAACGGCACCCTTGGCAATCACCACATTGCGGATGAAGGTCAGATTCTCATACTCGAAAGGCACCTGGAACGACATCCATGTCGGCTGCTGGACTCTCGGCAGATTAATAACACGCTTGCCATTAAAATAGACTTTCAGCGCACGCTTGTTGAACGAGAGGGCCACATGGTTCCAGCCTTTCTTGAATTTATACTCAAACCCCGTATCCCTGGTATTTCCGCTTCCGTTATTATAATAATAGACATGTTGCTCCGAACTATACACGCCATGTACTAAACTGAAAGCACATCTGTCACCCAGATAATTCGACCACTCATTTCGGTCTGCATCATTGCCGAGGCATAATTTCATATCATTCAGTCCAATGTCGTCTTTACCACCCGTCCAATAGTAGAAATCATATTCGATGGTGAATTCCTCGGGCAGATAGGCACCGGGCTCCTTAATCAATGGCGTGATGACACCATTGTTGGTCACCTCGATGGCCTTCACGCCGCCATGCGACTTCACCTCGGCATTGCCATCCAACAAGTCCCACTTCGAGGGGAACTCACCGACGGTCTCAGCGGTCACGTCATCCTGGAACAAAACAACGCTACCGCGCTTGAAATCGGATGATGTTGCTGTCTGAGGCTCATTCTCGGTCTCAGCCTCCTCAACCTCCTCGCTAACGGCCTCATCGTCCTTCGACTTCTTGCCCTTTTTCTTTATCACCTTACCGTCGAAAGTGTCGTCTACCGCCTTGTTGGTCTCGGTATACACTTTATGCTGCACATTACTCTCAATAGCACTCTTTGCAGTACTCACGGCCCGGTCTTTCAGTCGGCCAAGGAATCCTTGTGCATCAGCATTCACGGCGAATGCCAACATCACGATCATCGCTAAAACAAGTCTTTTCATACGCCTTTAATTTAGTTTATATTCATAGATAATATATATTGTGGTTGCAAAGATACGAACGATTTCCCAAACTTCCAAACTTTTCCGCACGAAAATTTTGATATCTCGCTGATTTACATTATCTTTGCACACGTATGATGAAAATAGTCCATTTCCAGATGAAAAGAATGATTGTTGTGGCCTGGGCCCTCTGTGGGGCGATGGCCGTGAATGCGCAGATTCAGACGAATGCAGGCGTGCAGTACCTGCAGTGTATGCAAAAGGACATGTCGACAGACTTCTACGACCTGTCGAACACCTATTTCCTGGCTGATTCGCTGGTGAGTTTCGATACGGCGAAGGGTGAGGGGCTGGTGCAGTGGAAACGTTACAGGCTGAGTCCGCGACAGGCGTTCAACTTGAACGGCTACTGGCCCGTCAGGATGCAGATGCTGGATTTCCCCGATGCGGCGTATGATAATGACCCGGCGCTGAAGATCAAAATCGAATGGATTACACCAAGGACGGCAAGAATCAGGATGCTGACCACGCCTGTGGTGCCGAAACAAAGCGATGCTGACGATGTGATGTTCTGCGAGGCCTTTAAGACATCGAGTGCTTCGCAAGTTGCGCACACAGGGGCCAGACCCCGTGAGTCGCGGGATGCCATTACCTATTCATCGCCTTATGGCAGCATCGATATTCAGAAGTATCCTTGGCGCATTGTGATTAAGGATGCGAAGGGCAGGATCCTGACGCAGACGAGGCACCTGATTGATAACGACTCGACGCAGGTGAAACTGTTGCCGTTCTCGTTTATCAAGCGGGGCTCGGATAATTCGCGTAGTGTGAACCCCGTGCTGTTGCTGTCACCAGACGAGCGTATCTATGGCTGTGGCGAGTCGTTCACATCGCTGAATAAGGTAGGTCAGAAGGTACACCTCTCCGTGACAGACCCTCAGGGACCTGAGACCGATGGCATGTACAAGCCCGTACCCTTCTATTTCTCTAATCGTGGCTATGGCATCTTCATGCACACCTCAGCCCCGGTAACCTGCGACTTCGGCGCCAGCTATATCGGTGCCCAGCGTCTGTTTATGGCCGACGAGCAGATGGACTTCTTTATCTTCTTCGGCGAACCTAAGGACATCCTGAATGAATATACGAATATTACGGGTAAGTCGCCCATGTTGCCGCTTTGGAGCTTTGGCACGTGGATGAGCCGTATCACCTATTTCTCGCAGGAGGAAGGTCTGGAAATTGCTCGACAGCTGCGTAAGAACAAAATCCCTTCAGATGTGATTCATTTCGATACTGGCTGGTTTGGTGTCGACTGGCAGTGCGACTATGAATTTGCCAAGGAACGCTTCAAGGACCCCGTCGGTATGCTGAAACAACTCTCGAAAGATGGCTTCCATACCTGTCTGTGGCAGTTGCCTTACTTCACGCCCAAGAACCGCTTCTTCCCTGAGATCATTGAGAAAGGCCTGCACGTGGTGAACGCCACGGGCGGCATGCCTGTGGAGGATGCCATCCTCGACTTCTCGAATCCGGAGACAGTAAACTGGTATCAGTCGAAGATTGAGGGTCTGATGAAGCAGGGTGTCTCGACCATCAAGTGTGACTTTGGCGAGGCGGCGCCCTATAACGGCTTCTATCACAGCGGCAAGGGTGGACTTTATGAGCATAACCTCTATCCTTTGCGTTACAACAAAGCCCTCTGGGAAGTGGTAGAACGCTCGCATCCTGGCGAGGGCATCATCTGGGCGCGCTCGGCCTGGGCTGGTTCCCAGCGTTACGCCCTCCATTGGGGTGGCGATGCCGCGACAAACAATATCGGGCTGTTAGGCGATCTGCGTGGCGGTCTGAGCTTCGGACTCAGCGGCTTCTCGTTCTGGAGCCACGATATGGGTGGTTTTGTTACGGCCTCGCCAGAGGATATCTACCGGCGTTGGCTGCCCTTTGGCTTCCTTTCGAGTCACACGAGAGCCCATGGCGCGCCTCCCACGGAACCCTGGCTGATTAGCGAGAGCTTTACGGATGCTTTCCGTGATTGTGCGGAGATGAAATACAAGCTGATGCCGTATGTCTATGCCCAGGCGAAAGACTGTTCAGAGCGTGGACTGCCCATGGTGCGCGCCCTGTTGGTGGAGTTCCCGCACGACAAGGGTGCCTGGCTGGTGGAGGATGAATATATGTTCGGTTCACAGATCCTTGTGGCACCGCTCATGGAGAGTGGCAACGGCCGTGATGTCTATCTGCCGAAGGGTAAGTGGATTGACTATCAGACGGGTAAGATCTATGAAGGTGGCTATCAGACCATCGAGGCAGGCAAGATTCCCGCCATCATCCTGGTGCGCGACGGCTCGCTGATACCTCACGCCCCGCTGGCTCAGCGCACAGACCAGATCAATTGGAACAAGATAGAGTTGAAGGCTTACAAGGCTGATGCCTCGAAATGTACAGGCTTGCTCTTTAAGCCAGGTGATAAGAACATAAAAAAAATCGAGCAATGATGCTCGATTTTTTTGTTTACTGATAGTCGCGGATGCGGACATCTATGCCGCTGCCTGCCAGTTTCATGACAGCCTGAGAAATCGGCGTCTGACTGTAGTGGTAGGGGAAGAGCACTTTGGGCTTGATGGTCTTGGCAACCTTTACTAACTGATCGACAGTCATGGTATAGGGCTGGTTGCAGGGTAGGAAAGCAATGTCGATATCCTTGATGGCCTCCATCTCTGGGATATCCTCCGTGTCGCCAGCAATATAGATGCGCAGACCGTCGAGGGTAAGGATATAGCCATTGTCGCGACCCTTGGGATGGAACTGCGTGCGCCCCTCAGTATAGTTATAGGCGGGCACGGCCTCGATCTTGATATCGGGGGCATAGACAATGCTGTCGCCGTTTTTCAGCGGAATGCTGTTGCGGAACATGTTATAGACGGCTGTGTTCGAATAGGTACTGGTGGCCGGTGTGCGTACGCAGGTAATGGCCTCGCGGTCGAAGTGATCCTTGTGCTCATGGGTGATCAGGATGATGTTGGCCTTCGGAAACTGGGCGTAGTCGGTGGTGGGCTGTACGCCGAAGCCTACGGGGTCGATCTGGATCTCCGTGCCGTTGTAGTTGATCTCGATACTGGCGTGCTTGATACACGTGAATGTGACTTTCTTGCCGCTCTTGGTGGTAAACTCATCGACCTTCTGCGCGGCCTGGCAGCAGGCGAATGTCATCACTGCTGCACATAAAGATAATAATGATTTCTTCATATTTATAAATGGATTATCTGTTTAGCTTCACGACAAAGCGGGAACCTGACTGATAGGAGGTGTCGAGGTCGACGGTACCACCGAGACGGGTGATGATGGTACGACAGAGGGGCAGACCGAGACCCAGACCTTCGCGGAAGGTGTCGACCTTGAAGAACCGTTCGAAGATGTGTTCCGCTGCATCTGCGGGGATGCCGCTGCCCGTATCTTCCACAGCCAGTGTGACCTGTTGGTCATCGCCACAGGCCTTCAGCGTAATCGAACCTTCCTTGGTGTATTTGATGGCATTGTCGAGCAATAGGTTGATGACACGCTTGAGCATCGCCTCGTTGGTCTGCAGACTGATGTCGTCGTTTAACGTGCTTTCGAACTGTAGTTTGATGGCCTTGCCGACCTTGTATTCATTCTCCTGCAACAGGTCGCGTAGCAGGTCGTTCACCTCGACGTTATCGTCCTTTGCAACGGCTTCGGGCGAATTCTCGTTGAGCGAGAGTTCAAGGATCTCGTCAACCAGCGACGTGATGAGCTGCGTGTTCTTCTGCATCATCTCGGCGATGTGTGCGCGCTCCTCGGGCCCTGCATCGAGGGCAGGGTCGGCAATGACTTGTGCAAAGCCGCTGATGATGTTCAGAGGTGTGCGCACCTCATGGGTGACATTGCGGATGAAGGCCGACTTCATCTTGTCTGACTCCAAGGCGTGGTCGTAGGCCCTCTTCAACTGGCGCATGTGGCGACGGCGTGCAAAGACGATATAGGTCATGGCTGCTGCGAGCAGGCCTAACAAGAGGACACCGATGGTAAGGGCAATCGTGCGGTTGCGGTTGGTTCGCCGCTCTACATCGTGGAGGGTGAGCTGTTCGCGGACACCCGCCATGCTGTTGATCAGCACGACATTGTTGGCGGAGTCGTTGGCAGTAGTCTCCTCACGAAGTGCCTGGTAGGCTTCCTTCCATCGTCCCGACATCTCGTAGATCTTGGTGATAAAGCTGCTGCTCTCGTCGCCCAGTTCTTCCCTGGCCAGTTCGATAGCCTCGTCGGTCTTGCCCTTGCAGGCGAGGTAATACACCTCCATCGCACGACCGTGGACAGACGACTTACCTGCCTCCACGCCCCTGCGATAAGCCTCGTAGCCAGACAGGAACTTGCCGATGTCGCCGCTGTTGAAGTAGGTCAGCGACTTGCGCGTCTCGATGTCGAACACACGTTCGGGCGAGTATTTCTCAGCAATCTCCTTGGCCTTGTCGAGCAGACGGGCTGCTTCATCGGGGTCGTCGTCAATCTCAACGTTCACGAGGTTCATGTAGATGGGCGGCATGCTCTCGTAGTAGCCGTATTTCTCCATCTCGCTGATGACGTAACGGAAATTGCGCCTGGCGGCTGACTTGTTGCCGCAGTAACTGTTCAGATGGCCTAACATATTGTAGGCCATGTACATCTCTTTGTTCAGCTTCTTCTCGCGGAGCTCCATCGAGAGGTTGCGGCCCAATACGTAGGCCTCGTAGATCTTCTGGCGATTCAGGTTGAAGACAATCTCGTTACAGCGCTGGGTGTAGTAGGCATGCAGGTCGCCCTGTTTCAACAGGTAATCCTGCAGATTCTTCAGCGCAGGGAAAAAGCGTGCACTATCAGCATCGTTGAAAGCGTGATAGACAGAATCTCTCAGAGCCAGATACTCCGGAGATTGCTTATAGTCGTCAGCGGCCTGTGCTTGACTGGTGGTAAGCAACATGGTCAACGCCAAAAGGATTGTCTTCGCACTCATAGTTGTGGTCTCGATATGATTTTTCAGTTGCAAAGATACAAAAAAAATGGAAACCACAAACAAAATCGGCAAAAAATTTTCTTGTTTGGGAATAATCCGCTACCTTTGCACCCGATGGAAATCCTACCGATAGCCCATTTTCGATCACCGTTGAAGTCGAAATTCGGCATCCCGCGTCAGAGCGGTCTTGCCGAAAGTCTTACGGGCAGCATCGTCTTCGAACCGCCTTATCGTCATATGGAGGCGTTTCGGGGCATCGGGGATTTCGATTATTTGTGGCTGATTTGGGAGTTTTCAGGAGTCAGGAGTCAGGAGACAGGAGTCAGGAGTCTGACGGTGCGGCCACCAAGATTAGGTGGGAATACGCGCATGGGCGTGTTTGCCACGAGGTCGCCGTTCAGACCGAATAGTCTGGGACTGTCGTGTGTGAGGTTTGACAGAATCGAGAATGATCCCAAACTGGGTCCTGTCATCTATGTGAAAGGCGCCGACCTGATGGACGGCACACCGATCTATGACATCAAACCTTACGTGGCATATGCCGACAGCCATCCGGAGGCTAAGTGTGGTTTTGTGGATCAGACGACATGGAAAATACTAAAGGTGGAAATCCCGGAACCGCTGGCTAAGCTTTTCTGTGCGGAAGATATAGAAATGTTACGTCAGACGCTTGCCCTTGATCCACGACCTTCCTATCATGACGATCCGCAGCGCATCTATGGCATGCCCTTCGGCGACTATGATGTCCGCTTCCGTGTGGAAGACGACACCCTCACCGTCGTCGGATGTAATCGTCTATAAACGCTCTTCCATATCCTTGTCAAGTTGCCCCTGCCAAAGATATTCCCTGGTTTCATGCACAATGATGCCGCTGAGGCACAGGATTGAAATCAGGTTGGGGATGGCCATCAGGGCATTCATGCAGTCGGCCAGGTTCCAGACCACCGCCAGGTTGATGACACTGCCGATCAGGACGGCGGCGATATAGATGATGCGATAGGCGATGACCCATTTCTTGCCCTTCAGGTATTCGACAGCCCGTTCGCCATAGTAACACCAGCCTAAGATGGTGGAGAAGGCAAAAGTCAATAGGCCAAAGGTAAGTAAGGGCGTTCCGATGACGGGAATCTTCGAGAAGGCTGCCTTTGTGAGGGTGGCGCCATTCTCATAGCTGATATCAGGGTAGGCGAGGACACTGCTCACGATGACCATACCTGTCAGGGCACAGATGACAACGGTATCCCAGAACGTACCGCTGGAGGATACCAGGGCCTGGCGCACGGGATTGCGTGTCTGCGCAGCTGCCGCGACGATGGGGGCAGAACCCAGACCCGACTCGTTGGAGAACAGACCGCGTGCAATACCGAAGCGGGCTGCCATCATGACGGTGGTGCCGATAAAGCCGCCTCCTGCTGCCTGGGGACTAAAAGCCGAGACGATGATCAGTTTCAGGGCGGGCCATAGGTAGTCGGCATTCAGACAGAGGATGATGATACAGCCGATGACATAGAAGAAAGCCATAAAGGGCACCAGCATGCCACAGACACGGGCAATGCTCTTTACGCCTCCCAGGACGACGGCACCTGTCAGCAGACAGACAAAGATGCCTGTGATGTAGGGCGAAATACCGTACGACTCGAAAGTGAGCGTTGCAATGGCATTTGCCTGAACGGTATTGCCGATGCCGAAGGAGGCACAGGCCGTAAAGATGGCGAACAGGACGGCGAGCCATTTCCACCCAAGGCCGCACTCCAGTGCATACATAGGACCGCCCAGCATCTTCCCGTCGGCCGTCTTCGTTCGGTATTTGATGGCTAATAGGCCCTCGGCATATTTCGTGGAAATACCGAAGACACCCGTCAGCCAGCACCACAGCACGGCACCTGGTCCGCCCAAGGCCACTGCCGTTGCCACGCCGATGATGTTGCCTGTGCCGATGGTGGCGGCCAGCGCTGTGGCCAGACTACGGAATTGCGACACGTCGCCACTGGCGTTCGGGTCGCGCTTCACCGAGAGACGTATCGCTGTGAAGATCTTCCGTTGCGGAAAGCGGAGAATGAAGGTCAGGTAGATGTGGGTACCTAATAATAAGATAATCATCGGCCAGCCCCACAGCCAACTGCTTATTGTTTCGAGGATCTGATTGATAGCGTCCATATTTGGGTGGTATGTTTTTATTTCGCGAAATTGATGACTGTTTTGGGGTATCCCATCGAGCGCAGCAGCTTCCGGAAACTCTCGCGGGCATTGTCTTCTGCCGTGCGCAGGTTAGTGGGCGTCAGACAATGGGCCTTCATCTTCTGATAGGCCCGCTTGTAAAGGGCTTCGCGGTCCTCCGCCTTCCAGGAACCGCTTTCGAAGAACGACTTCGTGCGGGCTTCGTCGATGAAGTCACGATCCAGGAGTCCCACCTTGGGCAGCGTCAGGAAGAGGGTGTCGTTGCGCTGCTCAATCCAGCCTGGTTCCACCTGCTTCATGTTCACGCCGAGCCGCAAGGTGCCGTAATAGATGCGCACCAGATGGTCGTCGCTGATAAGGCGTTTGCGCGTGGTGTCGATCAGTTCCTCGGTGCTGATGCTCAGAAACTCCCACTCACCCACGGCCTTGATACTCTCAATCTGCGTGGGTGTGAGACCGATGCTGTCGTCGGCCCCCATCTCTATACGGGCGTCGCCCAGTGCACGGTAGAGCCATACGGCCAGCACGACGACCACGATGACGGCTGTAGCAACAGCAATGCTGCGGATGTTTTCTATCGTTTTTCTCATGGGATGATCTCTAATAGTTTCTTCAAGTCACCGATACCGTATTGTTTGCGGTAGGCGATGGTGATGTTCTCTTCCTGATAGCCTAATGCCGTAAGCATGGGCACCAGGATGCGGGCAGAATTCTCGCGGGCAATCTCAAAGATACCTAATTGCGGAATGCTCTGGATGATGGCCGCGCGCCCCTGCTGCTCATAGCCCGTCATCTCGGCATCGCTGAAATGGGCACGGGCGAAGGCCACATATTCGCGTATCTCTTTCTGATTGATCTTCGAACTGGTCATGACCACTTTCGGCTCAGGCAGCACGATGGTGATCTTGTCGCCCGAACGCTCCACGTTCTTCTCCGAGAACTGACTGAAGTCGATGTAGGCTTTTAGGGTGGCGTCCATGGGGATGGCAATCTTGCGCTCGCCCAGGGGTATCTTGATGTTGAAGTCTTGCTGCAGCAGACTGCCTCGCAGACGGATGACATCGTCGTGGGTCACGATTTTATGTACCTTGACCTCTGCTGTATAGAGCCGCGAGCACTCTTGTATCTGCGTGATGAGCATCGGCAGCGTGTCGGTAGCCTGGTAGCTGCCACCAGCGTCCGTCTTTTCGCCCTTGCATGCAAAGAGTGTCAACAAGAGGAGAGGCCAGAAATAAATCAATCTTCTCATGTACATTGAAAAATAATGGGCAAAGATAGTAAAAAAATGGCAGTCTGCTGAAAATCAAGGCATTTTTTTTCGTTTCCATTAAACTTTTTTGCCGTTTTGGTGTCAAATAGATAGTTTGCAATACAATTAATTAGTTAGAAACATTAAAAATTAACAAAACATGAAACGATTCTTTTTATTGATGACAGCCGCTGTACTGATGGGTACTACCGCTGTAGCACAGGACAACCGTCCACAGTTTGACAGAACAGAGATGATCAAACAGCGTACCGACCAGATGGTTGAGAAGTACAAGCTCAATGAGACACAGGCCAAGCAGCTCTTGGATCTGAATACCAAGAATGCGGAGACCATGGGCCCGATGATGGGTATGGGCCGTATGGGCGGTGGTCGTCCTGGTGGCATGGGTGGTCGTCGTGGTGGCGGTCAGGCCGGCCCTGGTGGTCAGGGTGCTCCCCAGATGGGTGGCGGTGGCTTCCAGATGACTGAGGAGCAGCGTGCTCGGTTTGAGGAGATGCGTAAGCAGAGAGAGGAAAACCAGAAGAAATACGATGCCGAGCTGGAGAAGATCCTGACGCCCGATCAGTTCAAGAGCTATCAGGAGGACCAAAAGCAGATGCGTGAGCAGCGCGGTCGCGGCATGCGTCGTGGCGGTGGTGGCCCTGGTGGCGCTGGTTTTGGCGGTGCAATGTAAAAAGAACTCAAAAATATTTGGTTGTTTACTCAGAAAACACTATCTTTGCAGCTGAATCATTAAACCAAAAGTAATGAAGAAGCTTGTAAAGATAGTGTTTTTTTGTGCGCTGGCCGCGCTTGTCGCCAGTTGCAGCGAGAAGAAGAAGCATGACGATATCATCGCGCCGAAGGCGGAGAAGCCGAAGTTGCAGGCACCTGTCCGTATGCAGGATTATAACCAGGCAACCGATATCAAGTGGCTTGGCAGGGATTATCAGGTAGTCGTGAGCCGCACGCCCGACGACAGTCTCCGCATGGTAAAGGACGAGACAGGTCAGAAATACGTCGACAACCGTATCTCGCTGCGTGTCATCCGTGCCGATGGCAGCGTGTTCTTTAACAGGTCGTTTACAAAAGCGGCCTTTGAGAGCCTGTTGAACGACGACTATCGCAAGACGGGTGTCCTGGAAGGGCTGGTGTTCGACAGGGTTGAGGGCAACAACCTCTTCTTTGCGGCCAGCGTGGGTCATCCCCAGACCGATGAATACATCCCGATGGTTGTGACGGTAAGCAATCTGGGTGATGTAGGCATCAAGCTCGACAATCAGTTGGATACGTACGGAGAAAACCTGGAGAGCGATGATAACGAATGAAAAAGGGCAGATCACGTTTGACAGTTTCATACGTGGCGCCATCGGTGTACTGATTCTGGTGGGCATCGTCATGCTGCTCAATCGCCTGAGCAACGTGCTGGTGCCGTTCTTCTTGGCCTGGCTCATCGCCTATCTGCTGTTCCCGTTGGTGAAGTTCTTCCAGTACCGCTGTCGGATGAAATACCGTTTTCTCGGCATTCTCTGTGCCTTCCTTGTGGCAGGCCTCGTGGTGTCGGTTGTCTTCATGCTCATGATTCCGCCGATGGTGGAGGAGAGTCTGCGGGTGAAGGATCTGCTGATCGCCTATATCAAGAATGACGCGACGATGAGCAATATCCCCCAACTCGTGCAGGCGTATCTGCGTGAGCATCTGACAGCAGAAGAGATACAGTCCATCGTCACCCAGAATGGCTTCCTCGAAGGCATCAAGGCTACGCTGCCGAAGCTGTGGGACATCATTACGCAGTCCATCAGTATCGTGTCGAGTGTGTTTACCTTGACCATGGTGGCCCTCTATACCTTATTGATTTTATTGGACTATGAGGATCTCACCCAAGGCTGGCCCAACCTGCTGCCCGAGCGTTATCGCGGCTTTGCCCTCCAGTTGGTCGGCGATGTGGAGGAGAGCATGAATAAGTATTTCCGTGGACAGGCCCTCGTAGCCCTGTGTGTTGGCATCCTGTTCAGCATCGGCTTCCTTATCATCGATTTCCCCATCGCCGTAGGCTTAGGCATGTTCATCGGCTTGTTGAACATGGTGCCCTATCTGCAGCTGATCGGCTTCGTGCCAGCCATCCTGTTGGCTATCGTGAAGGCGGCCGACACGGGTCAGAACTTCTGGTTCATCATGCTGCTGGTACTCATCGTGTTTGCCGTCGTACAGGCCATTCAGGACACCATCCTCACACCGAAGATCATGGGACATGTGACAGGTCTGCATTCGGCCATCATCCTGTTGTCGCTCTCCATCTGGGGGGCGCTGATGGGCATCCTCGGCATGCTCATTGCCCTGCCCCTTACCACGCTGAGCATCAACTATTATCAGAAATATGTGATCAGGAAAAAAGAACAGTCAACACCGCAAGAAGAGACGTAATCTTAACAAATCTTAAAAGATACAGTCGGGAGGCACAACCTTCCGACTTTATTATTATCTTTGTAACCGTATTTTGAAGTGAATCAACCATAGCTTAGTTATTATTATCAACTTATATTATTTTAACCAACTAATTTTTTTATGTACTACTATCAAAAATTCCTTTCTGCCATTTGTGCAGGCATGCTGGTGCTTGGTGCATCTGCAGTCCCTGTTCATGTCATGGCAACAGAGGCAGTCACTCAGACGAGGACTGCTGTGCAGGTAAAGGGCGTTGTGCTCGACACTAACGGTGAACCCGTCATGGGCGCAGGCGTCATTGAGGTGGGTACCCAGGGTAATGGCACATTGACAGGGGCCGACGGCTCCTTCACCTTGTCCATTAACAGGGGTGCTAAGATCCGAATCTCTTATGTCGGCTACAAGACAGTGACGATCACACCGTCTGAAGGTCGTACGGCAAACATCACCCTCGAGGAAGAATCCGAGCTCCTCAACGATGTGGTGGTGGTCGGTTACGGTACGCAGCGCAAGAAGCTGGTGACAGGTTCTACGGTGCATGTGACCTCCGACAACATCGAGGCCGTGAATGCGGTGGATGCCTTCGGCGCCCTGCAGAGTCTGGCTTCAGGTATGAACATCGTCATGAACTCCGGACAGCCTGGTGAGGGCTACAAGGTCACCATCCGTGGTATGGGTACCGCTGGTTCCAACACCCCGCTTTATGTGGTCGATGGTGTGCCTGGTGCCAATATCGACGACCTTTCGCCAAACGACATCGAGAGCATCGACATTCTGAAGGATGCAGCCTCCAGCGCCATCTACGGTGCCCGTGCCTCTAACGGTGTCATCCTCGTCACCACCAAGAAAGGAAAGGCTGGCGCCGGCCACGTCAATGTGTCGTTCGACGGCTATCTGGGTTGGCAGAATGTCAACACCAACGACGTGACTCCGTTGGATGCCAAGCAGTATATGGAGATTATCAACAAGGCCCGCGAGATCCAGGGTGTCGAACCATACGTCTGGGAGAACTACATCCCCAAGCAGTATGCCCAGATCATGAATGGCAGCTGGAACGGTACCAACTGGCTCGATGAGACCACGATCGACAATGCGCCGATACATAATGCATCTATCAATATCTCTGGCGGTAGCGACCTGTCGCGCTTTGCGCTTGGTTTTACCAAGTTCCACCAAACGGGTACGCTGGGTGCGCCTGCCGATCCGAAGTTCGACCGTTACACCGTTCGCCTGAACTCCGACTATACGCTCATCCGCAAGAAGGGTCTCGACATGCTGAAGATCGGTGAGAACGTGACCTTCTCGTCGACCGACAAGCGTGGTGTCTCCGTAGGTGGTATCTATGGCAACAGCATCCGTACCCTGCTGGCTATGACGCCGCTGCTGCCCGCCTACAATGCTGATGGCAGCTACTATGAGTATAAGGACATCCTGGCCGACAACTGGAACTTCCTCGATGAGGCTGCCAACCCGCTGGCTTCGATGCTCTATGACAATAGCATGGGCTACAATAAGGGCTGGCGTCTGCAGACCAACTTCTTCTTCGAGTTCGTGCCCATCAAGGGCCTGACCTGGCGCACCAGTGCCGGTTGGCAGTATCGCCACAGGGAGAGCCGCAGCTATGTGCCCGTCTATGAGCTCAGCGCCAAGAAGTCGAACCCCAACGACGACGTCCGTCAGAGCCAGTCATACAACATCCGCTGGTCATTGGAGAACACCCTTAACTGGGTGAAGGCTTTCGGTAGTCATAACATCGACGTCCTCCTCGGACAGTCCGTCGAGAAGTGGGGCTATGGCAACAGTGTCAATGTGACCAACTCCAACTCCCTCTTCCCAGGCTCCTTCGATCATGCCTATATAGCCAATGCCAATGTGGTCGATCCCGCCTACACCTCTGTTGGTGGTAGTCCTGAGAGTCAGGGTGCCCTGGCATCATTCTTCGGACGTGTCAACTACAACTACGCTGAGACCTATCTGCTCTCGCTCGTGCTCCGTGCCGATGGTTCTTCCAACTTCGCCCGTGGTAAGCGCTGGGGTTACTTCCCCTCTGTCTCTGCAGGTTGGGTGATCAGCAACGAGAGTTTCATGGAGTCGACAAAGAGCTGGCTTGATTTCCTGAAGATCCGTGCCAGCTGGGGACAGAACGGTAACTGTAACATCAACAACTTCCAGTATCTGGCCACCATCGCCTTCGACGATCCTTACTATTTCGACAGCAAGGATAACCCCGGCCTCGGTGCTTATCCTAACATCCTGCCTAATGAGGATGTGAAGTGGGAGACCTCCGAGCAGCTCGATTTAGGTTTCGATGTCCGTTTCTTCAACAGCCGTCTGGGCGTTGCCTTCGACTGGTATAAGAAGACTACCAAGGACTGGCTGGTTGTCGCCCCGATGCTGCTCTCTTACGGAACAGGTGCCCCGTACATCAACGGTGGTGATATCCAGAACAAGGGTTTTGAGATCCAGCTGAACTGGAACGACAAGATCGGCAAGGACTTCCGTTACAACGTGACTGCCAACTTCTCGCACAACAAGAACGAGGTTACCCGTCTGGCCAATTCCGAGGGTATCATCCACGGTGGTTCCAACGCCATCGCTCAGAATACCGCAGAACTCTATCGCCTCCAGGTGGGCTATCCTATCGGTTACTTCTGGGGCTATGAAATGGAAGGTATCATTCAGAACGAGCAGGAACTGCAGGCTTACCTCGACCGTAACTGCGGTGGTGACAAGGCCAACTCTTTGCAGGGCGAGTCGCTGCAGCCTGGTGACGTGATGTTCGTCGATGTCAACGGCAACGGTAAGATCGACAAGGACGACTCCGACAAGACCATGATCGGCGACCCGAATCCTGACTATACCCTTGGCTTCAACATCAACGTCTCCTACAAGGGCTTCGACCTGGGTATCAATGCCTACGGTTCCTTCGGCCAGCAGGTGGCTAAGAGCTATCGTCAGTTCTCCGACCACCCCGACGACAACTACTGTACCGACGTCTATACCAAGTACTGGACAGGCGAGGGTAGCACCAACGAGTATCCGCGCTTCTCTGATGGTAAGACCGCCAACATGTCTGAAATCTCACGCGTCTGGATCGAGGATGCCGACTTCCTGAAGATCTCCCGTATCTCCTTCGGCTACGACTTCAAGAAGCTCTATTCCAAGCTTCCCGTACAGAAGTGCCGCCTCTATGTCTCTCTGAATAATTTCATCACCTTCACCGGCTACTCAGGTATGGATCCTGAGGTCGGCTTCGGCAATGGTACAAGTTGGGCATCTGGTATCGACTGTGGCTACTATCCTTCGTCACGTTCGTTCCAGGTGGGTTTGAACATTAACTTCTAATAAAAAAATAATATTTAAGAATTATGATTACCAAGATAAATAAAACCAGCTGGGAGAAGTGGCTGACAGCGGGAGTGTTCTCTTTCCTCCTTCCACTTTCCACTTTCCTCTTTATCTCCTGTGAGGACTTCCTCGACACAGACAACCTCACGATGAAGGATACTTCCAACTTCCCCATCAACGAGACGGATGCCATCCAGATGGTGAATGGTATCTATTCGGTGATGAACCGTAACCTGGCCGATCCGGAGGAAGATCCCTTCTTCATCTTTGATATCGCTTCCGACGACCGTCTGGGCGGTGGTAGCCAGAGTAACATCGGTGCCCAGGGTGTCGACCGTCTGATGAATGCTTATGTCGACTGGATGAAACCCCTCTGGAAGCAGCGCTATGCCGGTATCAACCGTGCCAACAATGCTTTGGAGACCATCGACAAAGTAACCGAATGGACTTCTTCTTATAAGAAAAACCAGTTGCTGAGCGAAATCTATTTCCTCCGTGCTTTCTATTACTTCAATCTCGCTCAGGTGTTCAATGGTGTGCCTCTGGTGCTGTCAACCACACCTCAGAATCTGCCTAAGTCCACACCTGATGAGATTTATGCCCAGATCGGTTCCGACCTGAAGAATGCCATCGAACTGGCTCCGTCGCTCAAATATCCTGAATTTGGTGAGGGACGTGTGTCGAAGTGGGCTGCCGAGGGTATGATGGCCCGTGTATGGCTGTTCTATACCGGCTTCTATGGTAAGTCTGAACTCCCCCTTGCCGAGGGTGGCAGTATCTCCAAGACGCAGGTAGCAGCCTGGCTTGAGGATTGTATCCAGAACAGCGGTTTCGGTCTTGTCAGCGACCAGCGTAACCTCTGGCCCTACACCAATCCCTATACCGCAAAGGACTATCCCTATGCCCTTGAGAATGGCCTGAACTGGGAAGGCGACGAGAACAAGGAGAGTATGTTTGCCATCAAGATGTCGAACAAACCTGGTTGGAGTGCTGATTCTCAGCTGCGCCACAACCGTATCGTCGAGTTCTACAATCCGCGTAAGACCACCGAGGCTGCCTTCCCGTTCTCTGTACAGGGCTATTCCAATGGTCCCGTATGTGAAAAGCTGTGGACGGATTGGGCAGAGGATCCCGACTACGCAGGCGACTACCGTCGTATCGGTTCTATCTGTAAGCGTGCTGTGGAAATCCCCGATTACAAAGGCGATAAAGCCAAGGAGGTTGAGAATACCGACCTGCTGGCCAAGAAATACCTTGGCGTTGAGGCTTACAATGAGGATCATAGCGGCCGTTATCTGAGCTACGCTTACTACTATGGCAGTGAGAACAACCGTCAGACTGGTCTTACCCAGTCAATCGTATGGCTGCGCTTCGCCGATGTGCTGCTCATGCACTCCGAGCTCACCGATGGTAAGGCCATCTACAATGGCAAGAGTGGTCTGAATGCTGTTCGTCAGCGTGCCGGTCTGCCCGATATCAGCTATAGCCTCGCCAACCTGAAGAAGGAGCGCCGCTATGAGCTCTGTTTCGAGGCCCTGCGCTGGAACGACCTGCGCCGTTGGGGTGATGTACAGCAGAAGGTGAACAATCAGGTGGGCAACCATATCCTCAATCAGGGTATTGAGGGTGAATATGCCTTCACCAACGACTTCATGCAGCGTTACCGCGACACCGAAGGTGGCTTCTTCAAGATTCCTGAGGATCAGGTGACCTTGTCAGAGGGCGTCCTCGAGCAGAACCCCGGTTGGGGCGACGGTACCACCTGGACCAAGGGCGACCTGCCGTATAAGTTCAAATGAACTCTTCGTTAAATGGGGCTGACACATGGAAGTGTCGCCCCTTTTTTCAAACACTTGGGGACTCTGATCCGTCCGGTAGCAAGCGACCTGAGGTCGAGCGCGGCTCGCGCGATCTTTGACATACTGAGACAAACGGATATTTTTCCTCCAAAGTTTGGAGGATTGGGGAATAATGTGTATCTTTGCACCGTGAAAACGTAAAAAGATACGATTATGGAAGCAATCATTGAGAGGACACCAGGACGGGTGACCATCAGCATGAGCACACGCCGCTGGAACAGGATTCAGAAATTGGAGCAGGCCTACAAACTGGCTCAGGCCATCAAGCGCGGCATGAAGCAGGTCGAGACTGCACCGGCCATGACCGTGGAGCAGGCCATGAGGCACCTCGAAGAACTATGATTAAGGAGATACGCTTTTCCGAAGAGTTCGACCGTGCCTTTAAACGCCTGAAGAAGCGCTACCGCTCACTGCCCGATGACGTCAAGAAATTGCTGGCATCGCTCATTGAGAACCCCAGGCAGGGAGCAGAGTTGTACAACGGCATGCGCAAGGTGCGTATCAGCTTCGCCTCAAAAGGACGCGGCAAACGCGGTGGCGGACGAGTCATCATCCAGCTTACGGTCAGCGAGGACAGCCTCACCTTTGTGTATATCTACGACAAGGCCGACATGCAAAACGTATCAGAAAACTTTCTCGACCAGGTCATTAAAGATGTAGGAGAAGGCCGGTTCAATTCTGTATTCATTGATTCGCCAGAGGCATAGCTGCCAATAGTTCCCCATCCCTCAAAAATATCCGCCGAGACATCCCCAAGATGCCTCGGCGCTTTGTATCCGTCACTGTCTCAAGTATCGTCATCGCATCGCCGAGGCGACACAACTTCAGGTGCTCGACAATCGTCGTGGATTCCGTTAACGACTCTCAGAATATGCAAAAAAAACACAATATATATAAAATACTGATTTCCCGAAAAAAATGCCGCCGAAGCTTGGCGGTTTCGAAAACTTTTCGTAACTTTGTAGCGGAATAAAACTATAGCCATTACCGAAGAGACCGGGAACCCGCCCGAGCGAGATAATTAACCGACGGCAACCGTAACAATTTATTATAATATTAGTATTCAATAATTATTAACTAAAGTTTCGCAAGTGATGGCGCACCTGCATAATTTAACATAAAATAGGAATAAAAAAGGCCTCGATGTTTGGTTAACTCACTGAAAATGAGTAATTTTACAATCGCCAAAAAGTAAAATTCA
>Ga0247610_10000462_pt1 | contig 57469 bp, 44 predicted proteins | sample 174DNAGHGhighgp2_FD_193483 | JGI IMG/M metagenome (GOLD analysis project Ga0247610, IMG submission 193483) | Sheep rumen microbial communities from Palmerston North, Manawatu-Wanganui, New Zealand - 1742 DNA GHGhigh gp2 | ecosystem: Host-associated > Mammals > Digestive system > Stomach > Rumen...
AAAATTGAAAGATTATGTTTGTGGTCGATGTCGTTAAATGGCTTTGCAGCATGGAAAGATGCCGATAGGCATCGGATGTCAGTAGCCAGCCATACAGCCATACCTATCGGCACGGCTGTATGGCTGGCTACTGACATCTAATGCCTACGGCATTTCCCTTAATCGAGACAATTCTACCGAGACAAATCTTCAATGAAGACTATTAATCATTTATCATTGACCATTCATCTGATGTACCAGACTATCTTCAATCGTAAATTATGAATTACCCATCTTCTTCCCTATGGTATTTCGCTTGAGCCAAAGAAAGGACTATCCCTATGATTTTTCGCTTGAGCCGCCTTTATGATTAATCCGCTGAGCCTTTATTTTCATAAGGTTACGAAAAAACGGCAATCCTTGAGGACTGCCGTTTTCCGCTCTTTGTAGTGGATAGGGGAATCGAACCCCTATGCCAAGATTGAGAATCTTGTATCCTAACCATTAGATGAATCCACCATCATACATTCTTGACATTTCCTTGCGGAAGCTGGGGGATTCGAACCCCCGGTACGGTTACCCGCACGGCAGTTTAGCAAACTGCTGGTTTCAGCCACTCACCCAAACTTCCTTACCGGTCGGTTCTGAATTACCAGAGCATTATGTCTCAAATGCGAGTGCAAAGGTAATATTATTATTTTAGAATGAAAAAATAATAGCAAAGAATTTGTTTGCCGTTAATATTTATTAACTATTGGTACATGTCTGTTTCTGCAAATGACAGAGGCATTAAATCCTTCACGCTATTGACCACATATACTCCTTCTGTACCATAGAGCAAAATGCGTACGGGTTTCTTGTATCTGTCCTCGATTTCAAGGATAACCTGTCTGCATGCTCCGCAGGGAGACACAGGTCTTGGTACCAGACCATTTGTGTTTTTTGCGGCAATGCACAATGTGTTTATTGCCAATTCGGGATACTGTGATTGAGTCGCAAAGATAGCCGACCTTTCAGCGCAAAGACCAGAAGGGAAAGCGGCATTTTCTTGGTTTGCCCCTATTACAATCCTTCCGTCAGAAAGGCGAATTGCTGCACCTACGCAAAAGTGACTATACTTAGAATAAGAATTGTCAGTAGCCTTGATGGCTTTGTCAATAAGTTCTTGGTCTTCCATGGGCAGCTCCTCAGGCGAGCAATATTGGATGTTGATTTCGATTTTTATATTTTCCATGACTCAAGGTATTAAGGTCTTTATTGTTTTCTGTATTCGTAACAACCGATGTCGGGTTGATCATCACGCATCATGCCTTCACGGTCAAGAGGCAAAGAGGAGCTTGCGTCAGCCTTACCTATAGCAGCGCTAACGGAATCAAGATGAAAGTCGTATTGTTGCTTGTCAATATCTACTTTCACAAAATGTTTGTGTCCATAAGAAACACTATCTTTGATATCCTCGTAAATGACGTTTTTAAAAAACAAGCTATCGTCTGTCTTAATAATAGGTGTGCGGATGATGCAATGGTCGAATAGGAATTTAAAAGCCACACTATCCTTTCGCTCGCAAATGAGCACGTCATCAGCATACCCCGTTATCAATGAGTTTTGGCAAAGGAAATTAACGACAGGGAAATACTTAGACGAGAGCATCAAAGCCATTCCACGGTTTGAATCAAAAGGATAAAATTGTGCCAATGTGCAATTGTTCACTTTCACCTGTCCTCCATGAATCATCAAGCAATCATATAAGGTGTTGGTGATTTGACTATTGTCTATCTCAGCCATGCAATTCTCTAAATACAATCCATATCCTTGGCAATTATGTACCGTGGATGATGATAGCGAGAGAGAAGATCGGTTTATGTCGCATGAATCTACCACAATGCCGTTAAACGTACTATGCACATCTGTATATTGCAAGACGTTGCCGTATGAAGATTCGAAAATGCGAATGCCTAACCATTGTCCTGAAACATTGTCGTAAGGCAGATAATCAAACATTCTGTCAATACGGTCACCACGTAATACGACATTGGCATCAGGTTTACCGTTACATATCAGTTTTCCATACACGTCAATCCCCGCATTGTTGTGGAAGTAAAGCGTTGTGCCAGCATCAATCGTCAGCGTGGCTGCACTATCTACCACAATTCCGCCATAAACAACCATAGGCTTGGTTGTTGCCAATACCGTATCTTTTGAAACGTGAAGATGGTTGACCAATGTCGCATCCCAACTAAAGGCGTTTAGATTGACACGTTGCTCCACGCCACTCTCCAATGTGAAAAGCAAATTGTCTTCAAGATACTTGGGATCATCCGAGTAGGTAAATGTAGAGGTCAGTTCTACGAATACGCGAATACTGTCTTTATTTCGTATCTCCACCTGATTGCTTTGGTAGCCATTGCTTGGTCCCAGGTAAGTACCGTCAACATTCACCCTGAATCCCGTTTGGTTACCATGCTCCAATCTGATATTAGCACAGCGAATGCCATCGCCAGAACGGTTATAAACCCAAAACGATTTGGTGGGAGTAGGAACATTGCTGAAAACGGTATCCAACTTAACGGTATCTGTAGAAAAAACAAGGAGATTACTTCGTGAAGTGGTAAACGAATCATCATCACTACACGAGCAAACCATCATCAAAAGAGTGGTCAACGCTATGAGCAAAAATCTTTTTCTCATATTAAGATAACGATAAAAAATACCGTTTATTATAATTCAACGATTCTTATGTTTCACGCACCACGTGTACGTACCATATTTATATATAATCCATGCTGTGACCAAAAGTACTAACATGAACTTGCTCTTTTCTTCGTATTCAGAAAGAAGTGAATATCCCACAAACAATCCCAAGCCTATACCGCATTCCCAAGCCAAGAAAAACGAACTTTGAGACGTTCCCCTCTGACAATGCAAACTTAGTTGGATGAAATACAACAAGAAACGGGTTCCCACCAAACCCAATCCATATCCTATAAACACGGGAGTAATGTATATGGAAATCTCTTGCATGGTCATCGATATGAGTGAGGCTAAAGCCATGAACGCCAACCCTGTCATAGTCTCCACCTTTGGATCTAAAAGTTTGTCGATATGTTTCTCTGACAACAATGCAAGGGTAAGTCCCAGCAACAACATTCCATAAAAAAGAAGAGAGACATTCATGGTCAATAGAATACCAACCGCGGTAGTTATCAATATAAGATTGAGAAAAGGCAACCATGCTGATGACAGGAAAAAACGATCAAGGCTGAAATGAGATACATTCTCGTCGGGTACCTTGAAGGGGAATTTCACAGACATGATCAATATAAACGCAACTACCGATAGAATAGCCGAAACATCGAATGCCATATAGTCTCCACCAGGCAAATAGACGTCTAATGCTATTGCCAACAACGCCCCTAATGGTAATCCCATCCTACCAAACCATGCTACGGTGAGATTGGCTTCCGTGCGCTTAAAAGACTCACTGATGTCTATGATCAACGTACTACATAACACCATCTGCGACAAACCGAAAAACGCACCTAACACGAATCGGTAAAAGGTGTAAATAATCATGTCGTGCGACACTTCGCCAAACCATTGATGACCGTGTGTGAACAGAGCGAGTGAAGCAACCATCAACAATACTGCCCATAGGCACACGCTATTGCGTCGGTAGCGCTGAATCAACCAATTACACAAGGGGCCAAAGACAAACAAACCTAACGAATAGACACCCATCACAATGCCCACCTGCCATGAAGACAAGTCTTCTACTTCCATCAAATACTTTGGCAAAATAGGTATCAACATACAAACCGACATCGAGAGGAATAGGTTGGCAAATGTCAACATCCAAAACTCACGATGCCAAAGTTTTTCGTGTGTGGGTGTATATTGTGTGTCTATCATCTTTGATTGTCAAATAGTCGGAGCATATCCATGTAACCCACTCCCTCGAAGTGGGGCAATACCTTATCACAATACGGCAGGATGTCTTCTCGTGAGTTGGTGGTATATAAGCCAACCACCTTCATGCCCGATGCCTGAACAGCCTTTAAGCCATTGAAGCTGTCCTCAAATCCAACACAATCACAAGGTAACGCATCCAAGCTTTTTGCTCCTTTTAGATAGCAATCTGGGTCAGGTTTGCTCTTGCTGAAATCCTCAGATGTGAGAATCCTATCAAAGTAAGAAACAAACTCAGGATGTTTTCGATAGACGTTTTCCATTTTGGGAAGATTGCTACTGGTAATGACTGCCGTTTTCACGCCATGTTTACGCAGGTCCAAAATAAAAGATTCAAACCCCTTGACGTAATCATACGACATATTGCGCTCAAACTCATCTAGCTTTCTGGTTATTTCCTGCTGAACCTGTTCCATCCCATGAAACAGACGGTCGTATATCTGTACCAGAGTCTGACCTTTGATTAGGTCTTCCAGTCCTTCTTGATGAGGAAAATAATGACGCATTTGCTCACCCCAAAACACACTGTATTGAGACTCTGTATCAACTATTACACCATCTAAATCAAATAAAGCTCCCTTCATTACATTATTCCTTTGCGAGTAATTGGTCCATCACCTCAATGCCTTTCGGGGTACATAATCCGCGGAAAAACAATAAAATGATATTTCTGAACACATGTTCTAAACCATATTGATTATACATACGTGACTCCATGACAAACTCACTCAACTTCTCTGCCAATTGTGAAATGAGTTCAAAGTCAACGTCTTCCCTAAAGTATCCGTCTTCCATGCCTTTCTTCAAGAACATGACACCACGTTGTTGGTGTTGTATGTGTCTTTCTCGTAAGTAGTCTCTCACGACCTTGAACTTTTTCACGTCCTCGTAAAACACGGGGTTTACATTTGCGAGGTCTTTGATCTGCATTCTGTAAAACTCCATGATGATGTCAATAGCCCCCATGTTTTTGTCATTGGCAAAAGAAGACAACGCCTCATTGCGTTGCTCATCTTCCATTCGTATGCATTCAAGCAACAATTCTTGTTTGTCGGAATAAATCTCGTATAGGGTACGTTTTGAAATAGTGAGTATCCGTGCGATGTCATCCATCTTTACAGACCTCACTCCCTTGCGCTTAAATTCACGCATGGCAACTTCAAGAATTCTCCCTTTCAATTCTCTTCTGTAAATCGTAGGATTTGCTGATGTTCGCATAAAATATTAATTCATTCTGCAAACTTACACAAAAAAATTGAAATACTTTTCTATAAACACGAAAATCTATCCTTTTTGCCCATCAAACACATTATATACAACACGCAAACACCATCTTTACCATCAACAAAAAGTACATCTACGATTCTGATGGTCTCAATTCTACAGAATAAGTTTCCAAATCCTCATTTATACGATAAATATAAAAGGTCTTGTTTTCAGAAGTAAAAAAATCATCTATTTCAGGTAAAGGTATATCTAATACTGTCTTAGCTGACCCCGTTTTAATAAAATTAAATACTTTGGACATTGGAAAAGACTCATTTATTACATGGATTGACTTATTAGTTAACGAATCTGTATTGTTAACCACTATTATATAATAATACTTATTATTTGGTTTGTACACATTATGGGAAACTTGATTTTTAGGAATGCAATAACTTTTTATAAGATCTAGTTGATCTGGCAAAATTCTCGAACAATGCCTTCTATCTTTTCCATCAGTTAAATAATAAGCCATCCATACACGTTCAAAATCGCCCAAATATTGTCTCCGTGTAAATTTTTTAGTATACCAATTGTTTTTTGTTGCTAACAAACTATCATACTTTACGTCAATAACTGTTTCATTCTTTGCGATTCTTGCATTTTCCCACAATTCATTATAAGCATTAGAAATTACTATTCTTTCATTATATATTTGTATAGAAGAATATACAAAAAAAACGGTTATAATAACATTTATAGCTAAATGATATTTAGATATTATTTTTCCACATAATTGATATAATAATATCACTAAAAGAATCGTTGCATACAAATTAACGCTCATCAATTGGCGATGGGTATTAAAGGCTACGAAGACAAGAAATAATATATTAAAAAACATTATTCCAAAAAGTAATTCATATTCCTTGTAAAAAGAAATCAATATATTTCTTTTTTTTAACCACATAAAAACGATTGTTCCAACAAATAACACTAAGACTTTTCCACCGCCTCCGAATAAAAAGAAAAAATTCTTAACGAACCGAATCAGAATAAAAGTATCGGGAACTTCTCTTTCGACACGCACTAAATTTCCTGGAGCAACAACTACAATAGCACTTCCTATTAAAAATCCTATTACTATAGGAATAACACTCCCTTTAAATAATTTCGGATTCTTAATATAGTAATAAAGGAAATAGCCAGAAATACCAATGCAAAAACTCTCCTGTAAGGAACCAACAATTAATGACAACAAGAAGTATGCTATTCCATATAAAGTATTAACAGATCTTTGTTTTTTCCTTTCATTTTCATAGAAAATAATAAAAAGCATATAAAAAACAGCACACCACAAATAATTCACTGCCCCAGAAACATATCCAATAATCGTGTAATTCCACTGAGGCAAAAAGAGTAACAAAGATAACAGAGTTATTGATAATAGTGCGGAATCATTTTTCGTTCGTTGTAAAATATACCAATATATTAAATATAAAAAACACAAAAAAACAATTGTATTGACGACATAAAAAGCCTTTAATCCCCAAATTGCACAAAACATTTGGACAATACAATGGATAAGAAAACGTCCATTTCTCAAAAAATAATGATCTATTTGAGAATTGAAAATATCTGTAAAAGATTCTATTCTTTTTGGAATTTCACAATAGAACGCATAAAAGACATCGTCATTAATAAACATATTATGACAATCCCATGCGTAAAAAACCACACCAATTACGACAATGGATAGGGCGAAAAAAAACTTAGATAATTTCATTGAAATTGAAAATTAATCAAGATGATTACGATATTCTTGTATGATATAAGTGGGACGTTTTTTGGTTTCGTTAAAAATTCTTCCTACATATTCTCCTAAAATGCCTAAGGCAATTAGCTGAACGGAACCCAAGAATAGTATGGTTGTTATTAGTGTTGGATAACCAGCTACAGGATCGCCCAAAATCAAGGCCTTTGCAAATACGACAATCATATAAAGCAATGCAACTATAGCTATCACAATTCCCATGATAGAGGCAAAACGTAGCGGCATCATGGTGAAACTAACGATTCCATCAATGGCCAGTTTTAACAAGTCAAAGAAGTTCCATGAAGATGTACCAGCAGCCCTTTCTTGAGTTACATATTCTACATAAGTCTTACGAAAACCAATCCAACAATACATTCCTTTTGTATAGCGTTCCTCTTCTCTCAGTTGTTTCAAGGAATCTATACATTTTCTGTCCAACAATCGGAAATCGCCGACATTTTCCAAGATATCATAACTCACAGAACTTTGTAATATTCGATAAAACAAAAGGGATAGTTTCTTTCTCAACCAACTCTCTTTTCCTCTCGTTATTCTTTTACCATAAACATCTTGGAAACCTTCCTCCCATTTTTGAAGCATATCGGGGATTACTGTTGGCGGATGTTGTAAATCTGCGTCCATGATTATCAAGCAATCACCAGTAACATAATCAAATCCAGCTAACATGGCTTTCTCCTTACCAAAATTGCGAGATAAGTCTACGTATGCAATCCGATTGTCCTCATTAAACAATTTTTTAATGACTTCTATAGTTTCATCTTTACTTCCATCATTGACAAACAAAACTTCCCAATCATATTGATTAAGACTATTCATCAATTTGTTCAGTTCTTCATACAAAAAAGGCAAAGATTCGCTTTCGTTGTAACAAGGAACCATGATTGAAACTTTCTTCTTTTGCATACTCCTAAATATTCATTTTGCTTATAATTTACAAAAATACAAAAATATTTTTGAACCACAAAAAATGATTCTATTATTTGTCAAATACACATAAATTTATGCGTCAATTTTACTATAAAACTAACTTTTTGTACTCTCAAACTGTTACAAGATGTTGACTTTATTTATAAAAAAGGTAAATAATGGGTAAAATTTCAAGGAATTGTATTGTCAACATTCCGTGTTTTTTATTACCTTTGCAGATACGAAACCTGAAACTATAAATTGATATGGTAAAAATAACTAAAGAAGCCGCACTGGAATATCACCAGAGCGGAAGACCGGGAAAGATTGAAGTAAAACCAACCAAACCCTACAGAACACAAACAGACCTTAGCCTTGCCTACTCTCCTGGAGTAGCTTTTCCTTGTTTGGAAATTCAAGAAAATCCTGACAATGTTTATAAATACACCGACAAAGGCAACTTGGTGGCGGTGATAAGCAACGGTACGGCTGTGCTCGGACTGGGAGACATTGGTGCCATGAGTGGAAAACCTGTGATGGAAGGAAAGGGATTGCTTTTCAAAATCTATGGTGGCATAGACGTGTTCGACATAGAAGTGGACGAAAAAGACCCCGTGAAATTCTGTGAGGCGGTTGAAAGAATAGCTCCCTCGTTTGGCGGTATCAACTTGGAGGACATCAAGGCTCCGGAATGTTTCTACATCGAGGAAAGATTGAAGAAGAGCCTTGACATTCCTGTGATGCACGATGACCAACACGGTACGGCAATCATCTCAGCCGCTGGCTTGAAGAATGCTTTGGAGGTTGCCGGAAAGGATATTTCAAAGGTGAAAATCGTAGTGAATGGTGCTGGTGCGGCTGCCATTTCATGTACGAAACTTTATTGTGCCCTTGGTGCCGTGAAGGAAAACATAGTCATGATTGACTCTAAGGGCGTGATAACGAGCGACAGAGAAAACCTGACGGAACAAAAGAAGCTCTTTGCCACTGACCGTAAGGATGTCCATACATTAGAAGAGGCGATGGTAGGAGCAGATGTTTTCGTGGGATTGTCTAAAGGCAATATCCTCACGCAGGCAATGGTGCGCTCGATGGCTGACCGTCCTATTGTCTTTGCCTTGGCTAACCCAGTGCCGGAAATATCTTACGAAGACGCAATGGCAAGTAGGCCTGACGTGTTGATGGCAACGGGCAGAAGCGATTACCCTAACCAAATCAACAACGTGATTGGTTTCCCGTATATCTTCAGAGGAGCGCTCGACGTACACGCAAAAGCTATCAATGAAGAGATGAAGATGGCTGCCGTGCATGCCATTGCTAACTTGGCAAAGGAGGCTGTTCCCGATGTGGTCAATGATGTTTATCACGTAAACGACTTGACTTTCGGACCTAAATATTTTATTCCTAAACCAGTAGATCCACGTCTTATCACCGAGGTAAGTGCTGCTGTTGCGAAGGCTGCTATGGACAGTGGCGTTGCCCGTCATCCCATTACAGACTGGGATGTGTATAAGAAAGGACTGATGCAACTATTGGGTCAAGAGACCAAACTTACCCGCAAGTTGCATGATACAGCTCGTCTGCATCCTCAAAAAGTGGTATTTGCAGAAGGCGGACACCCCACAATGATGAAAGCAGCCGTGCAAGCAAAGATGGAAGGAATCTGCGAACCGATTCTCTTGGGTAATGCTGACCGTCTCAACCGTATGGCTCAACGCTTGAAACTCGACTTGTCGGGCATCAATATCATAGACATGCGTGCAGACCAGGAACAAGGGCGCAGAGCAACATACGCCAAACACTTGGCGGAGAAAAGGCAACGACAAGGCTACACCTTCCAAGAGGCATACGATAAGATGTATGAACGCAACTATTTCGGTATGATGATGGTGGAGCAAGGTGAGGCAGACGCATTTATCACAGGTCTCTATACCAAATATTCTAATACCATCAAGGTGGCAAAGGAGGTGATTGGTATTAGGAAAGAATATGACACTTTCGGTACCATGCACATTTTGAATACCAAGAAAGGAACATTCTATATTGCCGATACGCTTATCAATCGTCACCCCGATAAGAACGTGCTGGTTGACATTGCTCGTTTGAGTGCGCATACCGTGAAATTCTTTAATGACGAACCACGAATAGCAATGATCAGTTATTCTAATTTCGGAACGGATGAAACAGGTAGCCCGACCAACGTTCACCAAGCTGTGGCTGAAATGCAAGAGAAATATCCAGATCTTGCCATTGATGGAGAGATGCAAGTCAACTTTGCCTTGAACAAGGAATTGCGTGACGACAAATATCCTTTTACTCGTCTCAAGGGATTGGATGTCAATACGTTGGTGTTCCCCAATATGTCATCTGCCAATGGTAGCTATAAACTACTTCAAGCATTAGATTCTGATGCCGAAATCATTGGTCCGATTCAGATGGGATTGAACAAACCCATTCACTTTACCGACTTCGAGTGTTCGGTAAGAGATGTGGTCAACATCACAGCTGTAGCCGTACTTGACGCATACGTTGAGAAACTGAAACGTTCAGCATCTGTATTGTTCTAAGAAATAGAAAGAGGGTAGCACAAGGTGATGTTACCCTCTTTTTGATTGGTCATTAACATGATGAGTATTTCTTTAGTTTATTATATTCATTTTTTCAATTTTTCTTCAACAAAGTTTGGCTTTTTAATTGAATCATTGTAATTTTGCATCAGTGGAATAAATGTGTATCTATTATGGCAATAAGAAACATGGAATGGAAAGGGAATAGAGTCTTGGCTATCAGGGCTATGTTGGTGAGCGTGTTGACATTTTTCGTAGTGTCGGTTGCATGGGCTGACAATGAGAATGGGGCGTTTGAAACAGCCACTGAAGCGGTAAAGAATATGAAAGTGGGATGGAACTTAGGAAATACCTTTGATTCGCACAATGGTTCGAGAGTGACAAATCCCAGAGAATCTGAAACCATGTGGGGACAACCCGTTACGAAAGCCGAGTTGATGCAAATGATGCATGATGCGGGTTTCGGAGCTATTCGTGTCCCAGTGACTTGGTATCCACACATGGATGCTAACAACAAGGTGGATGAGGCGTGGATGAAACGTGTGCACGAAGTGGTAGATTATGTGTTGAATACAGGAATGTATTGCATCCTGAATGTTCATCATGATACGGGAGCAGACAGCAATAGCACTAAGTCATGGCTGAAGGCAGACGAGTCGGTTTATAATCAGCAGAAGGATCGTTTTGAATTTCTTTGGAGGCAAATAGCAGAAGAGTTTAAAGACTATGATGAGCATTTGCTCTTCGAGAGTTACAACGAGATGCTTGATACATACAATTCATGGTGCTTTGCTTCCTTTGCGGCTCCTAATAGTTATAATGCTACGGTTGCTACTTCTGCTTACAATGCCATCAACGCATACGCTCAGAGTTTCGTGAATACTGTCCGTGCAACGGGAGGCAACAATGCCAAGCGAAACCTTGTGGTGAACACGTACGCTGCATGTTGTGGATCAGGAACTTGGAATTCTCACTTGCAAGATCCTTTGAAACAAATGAAATTGCCTGATGACATCACAGAGGGACATCTTATCTTTCAAGTACACACCTATCCCAATGTGGATAATCTGACATCAGCCAAAAACGAAGTGAGTCAGACGTTCAGAGATCTCAATACTTATCTCGTCAGCAAAGGAGCTCCCGTAATTATCGGAGAATGGGGAACCAGCAGTGGCAATGATTATTATGACAGACGTTCCAACGTACTCAGTTTTGCCAAGAATTTCATAGAGCAATCCAAGACATACGGTTATGGTACTTTCTTCTGGATGGGAATCAGTGATGGACCAGCCCGTTCTTTGCCGGCTTTCTCTCAACCTGATTTGGCAGAGACCATCTTAAAGGCTTATTATGGTGAAGGTTATAATCCCAGATTGCTTACGGAGGATGATTATGAGATAACGAGTTATTTGATCAACTATTCTGGGCAATGGACGGAGTTGAATCTCAGTAGTAATGAAATCAGCCTCAGTAGTTATAAAGGCATTCGTCTGGAACTTGGAGAGACTCCCAAAAATGGGAGCCTGCAAATCAAGGTCTATGGTGAAACAGATAGTAAGACGCAACACACTAACGTTTCGTCAGCCATCACAACCCTTAACTTCAATCGAACCTCTTTAGGAGCAAAGTCTCGCCGAATAACCTTGCAATATATGCAAGCTGAACCCTATTCCATCAGTGTGAACAAGGTGTATCTTATTAAAAACGATGGTACACAGGTGGAAGTGAGGGTCAGTCCTTTTTGGGGATGTACGATGGAAGCTCAATCTACAAAGAAACCTTCTGGAATTGTTTCCACGACGGTCAATACTCCCGTAGATAATCATATCTATAACTTATCCGGGCAACGAGTGCTCAATCCCAGTCGTGGCATATTCATCAAGAACGGCAAGAAAATATTAATATATTGATACAATCATTCAATTATGAATCGTTACATTTTCCAAATTCCAGTAACAATTTTTATTGTAAGTAGTCTGTTGTTTTCTTGCAAAAGCAAGACAAACCCCGTAACGGGAACCACCAATGACAATAGTCAGTTTGTGACATTAACTGACGTCGTGCCAGATGCCATTCTTGAAATCAGGTATTTCAGCACATACAATTTCGTAGGAACACGCATTGACGGGTATGAAGAACCCACGGCATTGCTCTCCCGCGTGGCTGCTGACAGTCTTCGTGCCGTGAGTGATGATGTCAAGGCATTGGGTTATCGATTGAAAATCTATGATGCTTATCGTCCTCAGTGTGCCGTAGATCATTTCGTAAGATGGAGCAAGGACGTGAATGACACGTTGATGAAACGATATTTCTATCCCGACCTTGACAAGAACGTACTCTTCCCACAAGAATACATCTGTGAGCACAGTGGCCATACCAGAGGTTCTACCTTAGACCTGACTCTCTTCGACATGAATACGGAGAAAGAGCTTGATATGGGTGGAACATTTGATTGGTTTGGCGTAGAGAGTCATCCCGATTATGGTGGCAACCCAGAAACCAATGTCTATACACCAGGCAAAAAACTTACAGCTGAGCAGTTCCGTAATCGTATGATACTGCGTTCAGCCATGTTGCGTCACGGCTTTAAACCTATGACCACGGAATGGTGGCATTTCACCTTGGAGAACGAACCATTCCCCGAAACATATTTCACGTTCCCTGTTAAGAAGATAGTTAAGTGATATGATGGAAAAACTGACGAAGGAAGTGTGCGTTGTGGCTCAGCGAGCAGGAAACTATATCGCTGAAGAGCGCAAGCGTTTTGATGACCGTCAAATAGAACGTAAACATGCACATGATTACGTGTCTTATGTAGATAAATCATCTGAGCAAATTATCGTTGAGTCACTTCGCCAACTACTTCCAGAGGCTGGCTTTATCACCGAAGAAGGATCAGCCACTTACCACCATGAACAATATTGCTGGGTGGTAGATCCTCTTGACGGAACAACCAATTTCATTCATGATTATCCACCTTATTGCGTGAGCATAGCCTTGTGCAAAGGTCATGAGATTCTGCTTGGTGTGGTTTATGAAGTAACCACCAGAGAATGTTACTATGCTTGGCAGGGTGGAGGTGCATGGTGTAACGGCAAACGTTTACAAGTAAGTCATCGTAGTATTGATGATGCTTTGCTTTGCTTGCAGTTGCCATATAATAGTGAGGCTTACGGTCCGGTGGCTAAACACTTATTAGACACGTTCTATGGTAAGGCAGCGAGCATTCGCATGATAGGATCCGCAGCCATTGCCCTTTGCTATGTAGCAGCAAGTCGTCTTGATGCTTACGTGGAGAAATATATTGGTCAATGGGATTATATGGCAGGAGCACTGATTGTACAAGAAGCAGGAGGAAATGTTACCGATTACGATGGCAATAATGAATTCACGCAAGGCAACAGTGTTGTGGCGACCAATGGCGTGATTCATTCGGAAATGCTTCAAGCCGTTTCCTTAAAGGATGTGTAAACGGCACGTTACTTGAATCTCGTCATCGGAAAACGTTTCTTGATTTCTTCTTCCTCTTGTTCGGTCATATTCCCACGGATAAGCAAATCATCTATCTGGATGTTTTCGAGCCAGTTGGGTAAAACGACAGTATCAGTGAACTCAAGATGTAACAGTTTGATGTGAGGTAAACGAGAGAGTATTTCAGGTACTTCCTTTACTCGCAGCCTAATACCGAAACCATCGTTCATCTTCTTGAGTTTATTCAACATTTCTTCGCTATCCATGTCTTTTGCCACACCTACCATCCAACCAATCTTTGGAGTGAGCGTGTTGTTGAGAGCATTATCTTCCACACCGATAAAACCTGCCCATAGTTCCATAGGTGTTTCGCTGATGACGGTACCGTCTGTAGGTGAGAGTTGCAAGTATTTAAATCCCACTCGCACCCATTCTGAAGGTGCATGTTTGGTATGTGAAATGTTTCCTAAAGTAACACCGTTTTTATCAGGAAAGAGTTTCAATATCCAACCATCTAATTCCGTTGGTTTGTTAGGACTGCACCAACCACCAGATAATTGATCTATTCGTTTCTTTTTGACAATTCCTTGCCAAAACTCTTGGTTGGGTTTACCTTTTGCGGCTTGTACAAATTCCACCAAAATAGGTTCTAATTCTTTGGTCCATGCACTAAGACCATACTGACTCAATGAGCGAGTTTTCTCCAATATCAGTTGCCAATCTTTGGGTGTTCCTTTCAATGTGATGGATGGAATGCCGCAGGCAATGCGAAAAACGATATATTCAAAGTAACTCTTCACACTTTCCATCAACGTAATCTGCGAGGCAATGCGTTCCGTTGGAGTCGTTGTCGAGAAATCAGATGTAATGGTTTTGGCGATGTCTTTCTTCGTATGCTTGTCGATTTGTGATGTGAAATCTCCGATAAGTTTTTGCCAGTCGGTCTCGTCAGAAAGCAAATCTTGCCCAGACTCAATAACCAAGTCCATCTTACCCTTATGATTCACCAATAATGGTCGTAACTCTTCGGCATGTTCGTTGACGTAACGAGCAAAGCCCTGACTGATAATCAACCATACCATATCAGGAGAGATCACTATCGAACGATGCTCTGCGTAAGCCCTTACCATACACTGAAAGAACGCATCCTCTCCCAAATATCTCAGGTTATTGTCGTTGGCAAAGCTGCTGGTTATGATTTCAAATCTTTCAGCTTCAACCTGTTCTTCTGCCCGCATGAGTTGAGCTATTTTGTCGCCAGTGGTGTTTCTGTCCTTTTTTTCAGCAGGTGACAAATTCTCGTCAACCACAAACGTGATGCTCCCATCCTGTCGAGAAATAATCTTAGAGATTTTTTCTTTACCTGTGACAGAAGTTGTAAAACAGATCAATGCGATAGATACGATGAGCAGTTTTTGCTGGATATGTGTAATTGTTAGGTTGATCATGTTCACGTAATAAGGTATTTATAATATTGTGTGCAAAGATAATACTTTTTTTGATGATATAAGAGCTATAGAAGAAAAAAGAAAGATGTCCGCCAAAAGCAAGTTTAGCGGACACCCATCATCAGAATATAGAACAGCGATATTTAGCTCCTACCATGAACCAAATTCCTGGTTGCTGCACCGAACCAATGTCATAATATCGGTGGTTGGTGAGGTTGTCAATGTTGAGGTAAATACTATATTGAGGTACGTCCCAAGAAATCTTCATGTCGATTTTAGAATAAGGATGAAACCCGTTGGTGCGTTGTTGCCATCTGTATTGACAATTTGCCGAGAGGTGTTTCCATATCTTTTGTGACAGTTGTATGGTAACCTTATGTCTTAGGTATTCCAGCGCATAGAGCGACTTATATATTTGATGCTCCGTCTCATGGTCTTGGTGAATATACGCATAGCCCAATTTCAGTTGGGGTAATGAGACAGAACTGTTTGGTGCAAGAATAGCCAAGTCTATATCAGTTGTGATGCTTGCTCCAATATTATCCACCTTTCCAATGTTGAGTGCATGATATTTGGTGCTTTCCTTGCTTTCATAAACCCAGTCAATCAGGTTGGTTGCATGACTATAAAAGACATTTGCGGTAATGTCGAGATAAGGGTTAAACCATCTGCTCACCACTTTAAACGTATTGTTTTTCTCTGGTTTCAAGTTGATGTCTCCTTGTTGAGCCACGTTGCTTGTGTACAAATCCGTGTATGTAGGCACACGAATGGCATTGTTCCAAGAAGCTGTCAGTTTCCAATGGTTGGTTGGTCTAAAGCTCACGTCAATGCCAGGACTTACAGACGAGGTGGAAGAGAGTTGTGAAGAAGGAGCTGTAATATGGTTGTAGAGCAATCCAGCTGAGATAGTCCACTTCTTCAGTAAGATGTTGTGCTCGGCAAAAACGCTGAGGTTAGTCCTTTTGCCTTTCTTGTCGTATTGACGATTGCTCCCATGAATGTCTTTCCAATCCTTCTCGTTCAGTAATTCACCGTAAGCCGTACTCAATAGGTGCTCTTTGCGAACGTCTGTACCAATGGAAGTCTTTCCTAAACGAGAATCGAGAAGCAAGTTCAAGGATGCTCCATAAACGTCCATGTTGTGATAGTTCTCTCCGTTTTTCGCACCTTCTTGGTCTCTGATTAATTGATAGTGGTCATAGAATTTGTTGTAATACAATGATGGATTTAAAATAATGTGTTGGCTGAGGTCTATGTTAGCAGCCAAAGACATGATTGCGTGTTGTGTCTTTTCGTATTGATTGTTGTATTTGGCACTATAAAATGTATTGGCTCCATAGCTTTGCGTGCTGGCAGCCAGTTGCCAGTTCAGACGAACGGTCTTGTTGTTCCACCTGCCTTGATAGAACAACCTTCCTTTTTGAAAGTCGCTGTTGTCGGTTCCTCCATCGCTTCTTCCGTAGCCACCACTTACTAAATGACTATGCTTGTCGTTTGGTTGGATAAACAATTGTCCCTCTCCGGTTACGGTACCATACGAACCGCCTTCCACGGCAGCTTGTACGTCGTAATCACCTTTCTTGTTTTTCGTGACAATGTTGATGGCTCCGCTGAAAGCCGATGAGCCGAAAATACGTGAGGCAGCGCCCTCAAGGATTTCGATGCGCTCAATGTCGGATAAAGAAACGGGAAAATCGGAAGCGTTGTGACCAGTTTGTGGATTTGAGATGTTGACTCCATTCAAGAGAATGGTGATTTGGTCGAATGTGCCACCGTTGATGGAAATGTCCGTCTGCACTCCAAAACCACCGCGTTGACGGACATCCACGCCTGTGGTTAGTTTTAAAAGGTCGTTGATACTCGTTGCCTCGGTCCGCTCTATGTCTTCGCGGTTAATCAAGGCAACAATCCTTGGGCTCTGCCAAGCGGACAATGGCGCTCGAGAGCCTGTGACAATCACTTCGTCAAGTCTCACTTCTTGTCTGTTGAGCGTGTCGCTTGCCAATTCCGTGCGGATGCTGATTCCGTTGGCTTTGGCGTATGTCAGCGTTGGTACGGATAAAGTACCAATGACGACTACACGTCCCAAGCAGGCAAAAAGCGCATAGCCCTTTCTGGTGAAGTGCTTGAAGATGATTGCCTTACGCTTGTTGAATGTTGGTTTATACATAATTGATTAATTAAAAAAGGAGTGCAAATTTACGAAAGATTACTTAAATAAACGAATGGATTGTACATTTATTCTTGAAATCATGGTGGCTGAATGTGGTCATTGTACACGTAAGAACTACTTTTTCCATGACCAAAACGATGATTCGTCTAAAGAATTGGGGGGATTCGTCGAAAAGTATTTTGAGGCTATGGATTTTAGTAATACCTTTGCATCATCAAAGACAAAAAAGACAAAAAGATATGAAACAAGTAAGATTTTTGATGATGGCAACCATGCTGATGATTGTGTCGGCGGTAATGGGACAGACCACTACGGTAAAAGGAGTGTTGATGGATGAAACGTTAAAAGAGAGTGAGCCATACGCTACCATACGTATATTCAAGGCTGGCAAGCAAGGCAAGAATGCCAAACCCGTTTCCATGTTCCTGACTGATGCTGATGGACGATTCAAGCAAGACGTGAAAGGGGAGGGCAACTATGAATTAGTGGCAAGTAGCGTTGGTAAGTTGGACGTGAAGAAGTCTTTCGTCCTGGGCAATCAAAAGGTGGTTGACTTAGATACTATTTATATCAAGGAGAACACCGCCTTATTGAAAGGAGTAGAGATTGTTGCCCAAAAACCTTTGGTGAAGATGGAGGTAGATAAGATGAGTTACGAAGTGGCAGAAGATGCCGATGCAAAGGTTTCTACCGTCTTGGATATGTTGCGCAAGATGCCAATGGTAACCGTTGACGGACAGGATAACATCTCTGTAAACGGTTCGCAATCGTTTAAGGTGTATGTTGATGGCAAACCCAATGTCATGTTTTCTTCCAATCCTTCGATGGTTTTTAAGAACATGCCCGCATCTGTGGTGAAAAACATTGAGGTGATTACCAATCCCGGAGCTAAGTATGATGCTGAGGGAGCAGCAGGTGTACTGAATATCGTGATGAACAAGACCAACCCCACAGCTATGCAAAGTCTGAACGGATATAATGGTTCCATTCGTGCATCAATAGGCAATAGGAGCATGGGTGGAGGATTGTACGTGAGTGGTCAGCAGGGAAAGTTGACGTATAGTGCCAATGCAAATGTCAACTATTCAAAGCCAGGTTCCACGGAGGTAGAGATGGAGCAACACAATGGGGATGGAATTATCACGACGCAAGCAACAACGAAGGTGAAGATTCCTTTCACGATGGGTAATGTCAGCATTGGTTATGAACTGGATTCCATGAGCAATATCAGTGCTACGCTGGGACTAACCCGTTTCAACATGAAGAATGATGGAAATACGTTGACGCAGATGCGAGGAGGCAACTATGGTAACTCGTTCAGCTACGGCAACCTGATGAACATGAAGAATACGAAAACCTCGTTTAGCGGAAACATCGACTACCAACGATTCTTCAACAAGGAAAGAACGCAGTGGATTGCCTTTACGTACCAATTGAACGTGAGTCCTTCAGAGAATGAGCAACGCAATACTTTTGATATGGGTTCTACCTCTTTCGTTGATTTGACAAACCGCTATTCGTTGAGCAAGGAACACACTACCGACCATACTTTCCAAACGGATTATACCATGCCCGTAGGCAAAGGACAAACATTGAATATGGGTGCAAAGGTGATGTTCAGAAAGGCAACGTCTGATGCGAAATATTATTTGAAAGAGGTGTACGATGAGCGTTCCAGCATGGATTATATCTATAAAAACTCTATCTTGGCTGGCTATACGGAATATGAAGGCAAATGGGGAAAGATTGGTACTAAGGCTGGCTTGCGCTATGAGCATACTTGGCAGGATGTGGAATACAGACTTGGAAATGGGGAGAACTTTAAGAAAAACTATGGTAGCTTGGTGCCGAGTGCCAGCGTCTCTTATTCGTTTGCACCAACCAGCAACCTTGGGTTGACCTATAACATGCGCATCTCTCGCCCAGGTATCAGTTACTTGAATCCTTACGTTGACAAGAGCAATCCTACGGCTCTGTCGTACGGAAATACCAACCTTGACGTGGAGAAGACACACAATATCTCATTGGTATATAATATGTTTAGTACCAAGTTGATGCTCAACGTAAACGTACATCATAATTTTACTGACAATGCCATAGAGCATTATTCGTTCTACGATAACAACTTGTTGAATACTACATACGGAAACATCGTGAAACGCCATCAAACGGGTGTGAATGTTTATGCCAATTGGCTGGCTCTCAAGAATACTCGTCTTTTCGTGAATGGGTCTGTCAACTATACGGATATGCGTAGCAATGCGTTGTCGGCAAAGATGGGCGGCTGGCAAACCAATGCGATGTTGGGATTGCAACAGACTCTGCCTTGGAACTTGAAGCTGGGTGCTTACGTCATGACTTCCAGCAAGTCTTATACTTTACAAGGATGGAGCAACGGCTTTAATCTGATTACCGCAAACCTCTCGAAATCGTTTTTCAATGATAAGCTGAACGTGGGAGTGATGGGATTGGTAGGACTGTCGAAGGGTGGAAACTTGAAGATGGAAACCTATAGCTCTGGCAACCAATTCTTGAGTCATCAAACCATCAAGGTTCCTATTGCTAACGTCTCGTTGAATGTGACCTATACCTTTGGAAACACAAAGCGTCAGATGAAACAACATACGAGCAGGATACAAAACGACTATATCGAACAGAGGTCGCAGGGTGAGATGTTGAACAACGTAGGAAACGTACAGCAATAGACCATGTTTACGTAGGTGAAAGATAAGATATAGGCTCGATAAACATAATATTTGGCTCACTTATCTTTCATCTTCATTTTTTTTGTTAATTTTGCAGGAAATGAAAAGGATAGAGAAAAAGGATATTGGATTTCTCGTTGTGCAATTGGCGGTGTGGTCAGTCATCTTGTTGGCATTGCCTTTTGCAACGTTTTTGAGTATGCGAGACTTGACATCTACCATTACCTCTTTAAAGATGGCTTGGGGATTGTTTCGTGCACCTATCGGCGTGTATTTCATCAATTACTACCTTTTCGGTCCTTATCTTTTCTTCAAGCGTCGATATTGGTTGTTTGTGCTTGGCAACTTGTTGTTGATAACGGGACTCAACTTCCATTTTTTCTACATCTGGTTTTTCAGGAACGATATACCAGAAATGCCTAACATGACCACCAATATGTGGATTGGATTCTACTCTGGCACTCTGATGTTCTTGGTTCTTAATTGTGTGGTTGCTGCCATTGCCATCGGCATTCGCCATTTCATTCGTACACGTGAAATCAAACAACAACTGAAAGACGAACAGGCGAAACATACCGAGGCTGAATTGGCTTGGTTGAAGAATCAGATAAACCCTCATTTCCTGTTTAATACCCTCAACAATATTTCAAGTCTGACGCAGATAGATACCGATGCGGCACAAGATGCCATTGCCCAGTTGAGCGATTTGTTGCGCTATGCGATGTACGAAACCAATAAGTCGTTGGTGCCAATCAGTGGGGAAGTGGTGTTCATGCAAAACTATATTAGCTTGATGAAACTCCGTTGTAATGAGAAGACGGTGGTAACCACTCATTTCGATGTGAAGCAAGACGTGGAGATTGCTCCTTTGCTCTTTATCTCACTGATAGAAAACTCATTCAAGCATGGCGTGAGCAGCAGTAAACCGTCGGTGATAGATATTCGGTTGGTTCAGGATGAAGACAAAATCGTGTTTACTTGCGACAATACCAACTATCCCAAGAACGACTCTGACCGTAGTGGGAGCGGAATAGGAATAGAGAATACCCGAAGGCGATTGGAACTGATGTATCATGACAGATACGAATGGGTGCAATCTACGGAGTCGGATATGTATCATGTAAAAGTAACCATTCAGATATGAAACCATTAACTTGTATCATCGTTGATGATGAACCATTGGCAGTGAAACTGTTAGAGTCGTATGTGTCAAAGACCCCCGACTTGACCTTGGTTGGGTCTTATACCGATTCGGTGGAGGCGATAGCTGCCATCAAGAGTCAATCGGTGGATTTATTGTTCTTGGATATTCAAATGCCAGACTTGGATGGAATGGAATTGGCTCGTATGGTTACCGAACAGACGAAGATTGTGTTTACCACGGCTTTCAAGGAGTATGCCTTTGAGAGTTACGAGGTGAGTGCGCTCGATTTCTTGTTGAAACCCATACGATACAATAAGTTTCTGGTTGCCGTAGAGAAAGCCAGGAAATGGAAAAATACCCAGTCAATCATTGATGATGATGCTCTGCCAAACAGCTTGTTCGTGAAGGTGGATGGAGAACTACGGCAGATATTACTCAATCATATCATCTATGTGTGCGGAATGAAGGATTACGTGATGTTTTACCTCGATGATGAGCCCAAGCCCTTGATTGCCCACCTGACCATGAAAGCGGTTGAGGGAATGCTTCCCACCACTCATTTCATGCGTGTACACCGTTCGTACATCATAGCCCTTGACAAGATCAAAAAGGTTGACCGTAATGACTGCATCTATATAGGCGATGAAATTATCCATGTGCCAGAGAGCTACATCGACTCCTTCAAGACCTTCTTGGAGAAAAGGACGATGAATTAGTGGTTTTGTGTTCCCCACGCATTTTCTTAAATTCTATTGTCTGGAACGAAACTCACGGCATTTTTACTATTCCCATTCTATCATCTCTTGAGGCAAGGAAATCTTTTTGGGCTCACCTCTATGACCATAGATGTAATAGTTCTTCGCCAATTCATCATCGAATTGAGAGACGAATGATCCTCGTATTCGGGCGCATTTCTCGTTGATGGAATTGAGGCAGGGATTGGTGACATCCTCGATGCTTTTCAATACTCTTTCATTGATGCCGTACGGCTTCAAGCTGGCATATATCTTAGTCAACTCCTCCCGATAGTCGGGAAGATACTTGAAGATGATTCCATTTGGATGTTTCAGAAAAAGAAGATATACAGCTTTGTTCAAAGGTTCCATCTTGATTTCCATGTTGCCATAATCGGGTAGGATGATGCGGTAATCTTTTGTGACGATGAGGCGACTGAGTTTTGGTTCCCCTTGAATGATTTTCAGTAGTAAGGTCTTTGATAATCCATATTGCTCAAGTTTATCAACGCGTTCTTTTATCTCTTCCAATAGGTTGTCTATTTCCCAAGAAAAATGCTTGTCCGCATAGTCTTTAGACTTTTTCTCGCCTTTGTTGTTTTTTTCTACAGTAGAGTATAGCCCCCCTGCGTTGTTTCCAAAGTGTTCTTTTGCAATTCTATTGATTTGGTCAAATATAAAAGCATCATCTCCTTCGTCCAAAGGGAAATAATCACCCGTTACATAATTGGCACCATGATTCGTAGAATATCCATCAAATGATATTAACCCATGTTTCAGTTTTTTTGAATCTTCAGGATAAGACAATTGTTGAATCAAAAGTGTAGAGTCAATCTGTGGCAGAGAAATCTGTGTGTTCCCAATGTCTGGAAAACGATATTTAATGATTTCCTCATTACCCAAATCTTTGATTAATTGAGGTAAATACAACACACGCAACCCATGTTTTAACATAACATGGCCATGAGTTTGGAAGAAAGCATTCAGGCATTCATTGTATTCGTTCTCAATATAAAAAAAGTCTTTCCATATACAATTTCCAATCCCATCATAATTAAATTCAAAATGAGAGATACCATCTAAACTCCTTGGAAGTTCCCATCTTTGTAATTCTCCTTTGTTGTACAGGTCTTCTATCCTATGATACTCTTTCCAATATGCTTTCGATTCCTCCTCTCTTTTCTTCATTTCTTCTTTTTCCTCTTTTTTCTTTAGCTTGTAATTCTTATATCCTCCTGCTTCTTTCACCTCTTGGATGAAAATTATAGAAAAAAAGACTCCTGTACACAATAATACGGGAATAATGAATATTCCAATTGGTATGGCTTCCCAAGGAATCTTGCGATTTTCATGCCATTCATTAATACAACCGATGATACTAAAAATGAATCCCAAAATGGAGATGAATAGGCAGGCGTATAGGATAAATTGCGGAATTGTCATAGCTTTTTTATCTGATTATGTCCTAGTTTCCGTTGATTTGACATAGTTTAATCTTTCATGTTCATCTTTTCTTTCCAATATAGTGTAATGAGTAAGAGGGCTACCGCCACATCTACTACATTCCACATCATTCGACCAAGTGCCACTTTTAAAAAAGGTTGGAATAACAATGCCAATGCCCCAAATGTGATTGACAATTCATTCTTCTTATCTTTGTAATAATTGAATGCCAATATGGCAAATACCACCATTGCAACGAATCTAACAAGTTGGTAATAACCGTATGGCATCGGGGCGAGACAGAGAAGAAGGAGGACAGCTAAACCTATATATATTGTTTTCATACTTTTATTTAAAATCCAAACTTTTCATAATCAATATCTCCTCCTGGATAATCACCATACATACCATCCGTCATTGCATCCCAGGTGTCTTCCTCAGTCCATTCATACCCTCTTTCATGACTATAATCTAAACTATATCCATCATCAATGTCATAATGTCTACTTATAAAATCATAAGGGAACCATTTTAACTTAGTTGGATTGAAAATATTCCAATCATCTTCTATTTTAGTTAGAAGTCCATTCGAGTCCACAGAAAAATATTGAATGGTGACATCTTCTAAACTGCAATAATTTGGATTGTTTTGATTTTGTTGCCAATCATGCTTAGAATACACATAATGTGCAACATAAATCTTACCATCTGAAGATTCCCTTGTTATGGCGTCAAAAACACATTTCTCCAACCCATTTTCATTATAAAACCCAACCTTATTTCCTTTTCTATAAATATGATGAGAATAGGTCTCCGTGTCAATCTCGTTCACACAGCTACGCCAAACAACATCTCTATTCTCATTTAATTTTATAATTGTAACAATATCATCTTCTTCATATATTTCTTCGCCAAGAAGTAGATCAAAGAAATCTTCTGTCATTGTTTTGGGATAACCATTGGATATTCTTTCATCAACACCCGAGAGATTCTTAATTGCAGGTGTTTGAGGCAGAACAAGACTATTATATAGATCCTGTGGACAATTGAAACCCTTTTCGATATACTTTGGAATCAAATATTGCTCTCCGCAATAATCGTGCAAATATATAAAACCATTGTGAATATGTGATAAATTAACGCGATTTTTTAGAAGAAACTCAGAAGGTACCATCCTTTTTAATTCTTCTACAGAATTGATTATTTGTCCCTTTGGAATGTTATGAAAACCGTTTTCATTCTTCAAAACCGTTTTAAAATTCTTATCCAAGATAAGACATAAAGAACACTCATAATGTGTACCAAAATAGAATTGGAAATAATCATATCCAATTTCGAGTTTATCATAACCTCCTAATAATAAAATACCCTCGCTATTGTATAGATCTTTCTTACCTTCCAAAATGCTATCATATCCTATTTTGTCAAGAGTGTCGTACAAAACATATTCACCATCTCTTGTACATTCAAGAAGATTATTAGTTAATCGAATATCATCATATTTGCAATCTATAATTAATGCACAATTCTCATCGAAACATCCCCATTTTTCATTCTTTTTTACTTTAATGTAATAATGCTTAATAGAATTATCATAAAATTCAACAATCTCGATTTTATCATAATGACAATGAATGGTTTCAATAAAAGAGGCATACGAAATAACTCCATACTTTTTAGTGTCTCTGTCTTGAATTATTCGGTAAGGGCAATTTCTGGCATTTACCAAAGGAACTATTTGTGATGGTTGCTGTGTAAGATGATTTTTTACAACTACGATACCATTTTCATTTCCGATTCCCCAACCTCCATCTTTATAGAATTCAATTTTGCCGATAAAAGAGTTGTGTGATGTGCACTTGTCATAATCCACATGACCTCCAATAGGAATTCTCAGATGCTCCCGATTTTCTGTTCTCTTTTTTGCTACTAATGCAAAATGGTCAAGAATAGAACGGTAGATATCATCTTTTTTATTATTTAAATCAATTTCTGAATTTGGAGTAGAAAAAAAGATGTCAAATGATGTCATTTTATCTTCTTTATATTCTATTTCTGCAATCCTATTTATGAGTTCAATAATCTCTGGAGTAAGATTGAAATATTGCTTGAATACATTTTCTGCAGAAAAATAGATATCTTTTGCATCATAGCACTTTCCTGTTAGATCGTAATTATTTACCATTTTATTTATCGCAGAATCAATTTCTGCAAAGGAAAGTCTTTCTATAATGTCATTTATGTCATTCATAATGATTTTTTTGCAAATATACAAAAATAGAATAGAAAACAAGCAAAATAACACGAAAACTTCTTTTCTTTCATGTGATGTTGTAATAAAAGGAATATATGGTATAACAGCCATCTATTTATGAGAATATTGTCGATATTTATTCTCTTTGGTTCTATGTTTTTATCCAGATATTTCTTGACAATGAGAAAAGGTACACATTAAAATAAATGAACGGCAATGATAGATATAACACTTTTTAAATAAATATTGGTCGATAAATTGAAATTAATTCTTAATTTTGCAACACTTTAAAGATTATCAAAGCGAGCCGTTGAGCCATAATCAATAAAGTGGGATGAGCAATGGTGCTTATTCCAACAAAATCAAATATTATTATGAAACAAGAAAAAATGCTTAAAGTTAAAGCAAAGTATGGCTCGCTTGAATACTCAGAAATAGCAAGACCATACAACAAGAATGTTCAAGACGAGCAAGTTGAAACATGTGTGAAAAGTATCTATCGTCAAATCGCTGACGTAGGAAAAGAAGAAATGATAGATGCCTTTCAGTTGACCAGTGAACTAAGTGAATAGTTGCTTTTCTCCATTTCCCAAGGCGGAGTTATTATAGCTCCGTCATGGGATTATGTTAAGTAAATTAATAATGGCTTAATAATAACACGACAGGTGCAATTGACCTTACTTTGTGAACTTGCAAATTTTTATGCAAGTTACGGCTCAGTCGATAATTAGTGAGGGTAAGCGTATATCATAAAAATGCTATTCTCTTCCTGACTTCGGCGGTTTCAAATCTCCATGCGCAAATGGTTGGGAAATGAGCCATTGTGCCAATTGACTAAAACGATAGACAAGCATTTCAAGGGCAAACTTATCATCAAGACTCTCACGCAGGTATTTGTCTAATGTTTTCCCTTCTACCCAATCCATCAATAGTACTGGAAACACTGTCTCTGTAGTTTGCTTTGTATCTACATATAGTTCTTTATCTAAATAACGGAAGAAAATGATATACGATGATTCGACATTTTTCAATTCTTTTGTTATCTGCCTATATGCTTCTGCCCGTCCTTCTTGTTCTTTAGTAAAGCATTTGATGGCATAGAGTTTCCCATCTCGTTCGTCTTTCATTTTAAAGACCACGGCAAAATTGCCACCTGTCATTACGGGCAAACCATCATCACCCAATACAGGTCTTAGATAATATAAATCCTTGAAGTTATCTTCTGCCGACTTGATGGCCTCAATATATTCTGATAATAAAGGGTAATTCATATAAAAAACATTATTGTTGTTGGGTTCCTTTCAAAATGTAATTCAATAATTCTCCATTATTAATAGTTTCGTTGTTAGCAAATTTATCAATATCAATTTTACTAATCGTTTTATTACAAATATTATCCTCTTTGAAAATTTTGAATATAACTCTAATCAATTTCTTAATCATTGTTAATAATGTTTCATAAATTATAGAATAATGTATAGTTTGATTCGTATTTATAGTATTGCTTAGAAATAGCCCATGAACATATTGTGATAAATATTTTAAGATATAATTTGACATCTTTGTATCACAGCCTACTTTTTCATAAAGTTCCCTCCAATCATAATTATTTTTATTAATGTCACTATTTATTGATTTATATTTCCATTCTTTTTTCTTAATTATACTATATGCATATGTTGGGTATCTCGACATATAATAATGATTACATAGTCGTTTTATGATGACATTCTGCAAGTTTTGCATTACTCCTTGAGAGTGTTTTGATTCAATGATATATTGACTATTTTCGATATTTGAATTGGTATAATCATTATCTAATATTTTGCATAATTCTGTAAAATTGGCATAACCATCTAACATGTAAAGATAATGCCTAAATTCCACTTCAACTTTATCGTCATTATCATAAATAAAACAATATGCACAAATACTATCTACAATTACACGCAAAAGTCCATAAGATGAAATTGGATCTTGACATTGACTCAACATCACTTCTAAAGTAGACATAGATGTATATATCCGTTTTAGAATGATTACTTGGTAACTTTTAATGTCATTAGCTTCATCAGAATGATAATTTTCTTCTAAAACATCTATTGATGTTTTAAATATTATCATATAAAATTCAAAAATACTTTTTTTAGAAATCTCACTGCTCATATTAAAAAAACAAATGGTTAATCTGGAATATCTATTTGTTCGATTAGTTTATCATTATCAAAAGGTAACAATTTTTCAAATAATACTCTACTACCTTTAGGAATGATGATTTTTTCCAACATGGTACACCCTTCGAAACAGAAAGGACTTATATCTTTTACACTATGAGGAATGCTAATAGATATCAGATTGAAACAGTTACTGAAAGCAAAATCTCCGATAGATGCTACGCTGTTTGGAATAACCATAGTGGTTAGACTCCAACAGCCAAAGAAGGCATAATCCCCAATAGATGCTACACTGTTAGGGATAGTCACTGAGGTTAGGTTTGAACAGCATGAAAACGTATATTTGCAAATATTTGTTACGCCATTAGGAATAACAATAGTTTTCAAACTGTGGCAATGACTAAAAGCATATTCACCTATGCTATTCACACTATTGGAAATGGTTAGGGATGTGAGACCAGAACAACTAGAGAATGCATAGTCTCCTATTTTCAACAAGCCAGAAGGCAATATAATACTATTCAAATGTTTACATGATGAAAAAGCTTTTTTTCCAATCTCAATTATCCCATCAGGAATTGATATTTTTAAGTTATTACTATGGTGAAAAACAGCTTTTCCGATAATCTTTATACTATGTGGAATAATCGTCTTAGAACAGCTTGCTATTATTGCATTCTTTTTTGTATCTATAATAGCATTAGACATATCACGAGAGTCATAATAATTGTTCCTATAATCAACTACAATTGACTCCAATTTGCTACACCCTTGAAATATATTTTCTCCAATAACTTCTACACTTTTGGGAATGAAAATAAACCTTAAATTGTCACAAAAACGAAATGCATTATTCCCTATTATTTTTACACTATCTGGGATCGTTATTGTAAATAAACTTGTGCATCCTTCAAAAGCATTCTCTTCAATTATTTCTACAGTGTTAGGGATAATAATATAATTTAAATATCTACACCCGCGAAATGCATTATTTTTTATCACAGTAACACATGTTGGGATGTTAATTGATTCTTTTTCACTCTGCCTTCTTAAAGAATTCAAATAGATAGCCTCATTGTCTCTTATAACAAAAGGTTCAATCATATCAATTGGTGCTCTTATCAATTGTTTTTTGTCCAAATTATATTTTATGCCAAGTTTGTCAAAACTAATAGTATCATTTTGGTCATTTAAATACTTTATATGGTTTTGTTCTCCATATGTCTTGTTTTCTATCTGAAATAAATATAAGAATGAATTTGGTATGTTTTTGGCATCTAAAACAATTAGAAAAGTGCTTATTAATCTATTCAATTCCATGTCGAAAGAAGGGAAAATGTTTAATAAAGAATAGCAATTGCTAATATTCAGATAATCTTCTTTTGAGAACAAAAAACGACCAAAGCTTCCGTATTTCTCCAATAGCAACGGATTTATTGATATTGCTTTAAGGGACAATAACAAAGAACAAAATGGAAAATCATCAATATGCTCATCAAAATCATCCTTCGTTCTAAGTGGATGACGGAAATCTGGAGAGCCGAGTTCACGAGCCTTCTGTCCTTTCATGGCTGGTACATACATTCCATCGTAGTCAACAAGTGCAAGTGAGCCATTTTCTCGAACAAGGATGTTGTCTGGTTTCAAGTCACCGTGAGCATACGGCTGGGGAATGAGCCATTGTGCCAATTGACTAAAACGATAGGCAAGCATTTCAAGGGCAAACTTATCATCAAGATTCTCACGTAAGTATTTATCCAATGTCTTGCCTTCTACCCAATCCATCAATAGTACGGGAAACTTTGTCTCTGTAGTTTGCTTTGTATCTACATATAGTTCTTTGTCATAATAGTGGATAGAAACAAAATAAGATGATTTGACATCTTTCAATTCTTCCGTTATCTGCCTATAAGCCTCGGCTCGTCCTTCTTGTTCTCTTATAAAGCATTTAATGGCATAGAATTTTCCATCCCGTTCGTCTTTCATTTTAAAGATTACGGCAAAGTTGCCACATGTCATTTTGGGTGAACCATTCTCATCTAATACAGGTTTTAGATAACTTAATTCATTGAAGTTATCTTCAGCAGATTTGATAGCTTCGATATATTCTGAAATCAATGGGAACATAGGCTTAAGTTTTGATGCAGCTAAATTAATCAATATATTTTTGATGTGCAAATAATATGTGGGGAATTTTGCAAATATCGTTTTTCACAAGCCTTGTGAATCGTTTTTATTTGTTAGAGTTTTTGGGAACATATATCTTTGCGCTGTTTTTATTAAAACAAAGATTATTAGAACTAAACAAAAAGGAGGAAAACATGAAAAAGAGAATGATTTTGATGGGCGTGATGGCTGTTGTGGCTATGGGCTTGAAAGCGCAAGACAAAGTGGTGTTACGTAGTGGTGAAGAGCTGAACGTGAAGATTGTGCAGAACGGGGAGACGAGCATCCAATATCAGTTCCCAGGTGAGGAGATGCTGAACGAGAAGAACAAGCGCGAGATTAAGTATATCGTGTATGCTTCTGGTAGGCGTGAGGAATGTTCGCAGGGTATTGAGGTGCCTGTCATCAAGAGCAAGAATGATTGGAAGAAGGTGGTCATTACGTATGTGGAGAGTGATGTGATTGGATTGAAACGTGTTGGCGAAGTGAAGGCAACGTCAGGGTGGGGCGGTCCACTTGGTTCGAGCATGGGATATAAGGGTGCGTTGAACAAGTTGAAGAAGAGAGCCGCCAAGATGGGAGCTGGTGTTGTACTCGTTCATGAGTCGCCCAATAAGACAGCGGCTGCATTGGGAGGAGGCGTACAGGTAGTCGGTACAGCCTATCAATAGTCGGTTTGTCTAATAAGATTTTCATTAGATGATGTAGCGTTATGAAACGTCCCCCAAGAAGTTGGATTGAATACTTCTTGGGGGCGTTCTTTTTGATACTTTCTTGATGGGTTTCGTCAATATATGTGAGATGGTCAGAATTGAAGTCATCGTTATTGGATTTGTCAATAAAAAGTGATAAAAAGGGCTCTCCATTTTGCGATATTTTCCATCAACCTCTCCGTGGGTCGAAAAAATGGCAGTTTTTGAGTGATTTTATAAAACTCTGATTTCTAAGATGTTATAAAAGTGATTGAATATTTATGCACTCGAAAAGCGGTTGTTTATGCAGAAATAAGGTTGTTTTTGGGCTTTTATAACATATATAGTTAGTGCGCTAACATATAACTTTACGCTCGTAACACATATAGTTACGGCTATAACTATGTATGTTACGAGAAAAAACGAGATGTTTTGAATCGAACAGACCTTGTTTCGGGATTCATAACATCTCGTTGGAGTTTTTTCAAGAATTTTTTTTGTTGGAAAATTTCTGAATGTTTGATGAATAAACTCAAGAAATAATATAGATGTTGGCACAATGACGCTGAAAGCGTTACCGCTCGTACCATGTTGCTCAAACAAACGTGCCGAATTTCATTACGAAGTTCGGCACGATTTAGTTTTAATCCATGTGGAATAGTTCTTCAAGCGGAATGCTGATGGGGCTGTTGTCTGGGTTTGTGTCCATGATGTCAGCCATCATGTCCCACCAACGTTGAGTGATTGGATCTACGTCAGTAGTGTCTTGGCTATTCGTGTCCTTGCTGCACTCTTGGTAAGCAAAGAGGATGTTGGTGTCTTTGTCCCAATAAATGCTGTAGTTGCTTACACCTTGGTCTTTAATCATTTGTTTCAGTTCTGGCCAAATGGCTGCGTGACGTTTGGCGTACTCTTCCTCACAACCTGGTTTGAGGAACATCTTAAAGGCGAATCTTTTCATGTTGTTTTAAGTTTGATTAAACAATATCGGCACAAAGGTAAACAAAATCGTTGGAAGTAACGAATTTTTTGACGAAGATTTGTGTTTATACATCTTAGTAAATCCCATCTTTTCCTCCGTTTTGCTAAAAGTTTCTTAAATTATAGGATTTTAGAATCTTTTTTAATATTATTTAGTTTGCAAGTTTTTCTTCTCTATGATTATTGTTGTACTTTTGCGCTAAAATTTAAAAACAGAAGAAAAATTATGGCAGAATCTATTGATATCCGTGAGTTGAATATTCGGATAGAACAGCAGAGCGGTTTCGTGACCAATCTCGTTACGGGAATGAACCGTGTCATTGTAGGACAGAAACATTTGATAGACTCATTACTCATCGGATTACTGAGTGATGGACATATATTGCTGGAAGGTGTTCCTGGCTTGGCGAAAACTCTTGCCATCAAGACCCTTGCCCAATTGATAGATGCTGATTACAGCCGTATCCAATTTACGCCAGACTTGTTGCCTGCCGATGTGGTGGGTACGATGATTTACTCGCAGAAAGACGAGAACTTCCAAGTGAAGAGAGGTCCCGTATTTGCCAATTTCGTATTGGCTGACGAAATCAACCGTGCCCCTGCCAAAGTGCAGAGTGCATTGTTGGAATCCATGCAGGAGCATCAAGTCACGATAGGTGAGAAGACTTTCAAGTTGTCCGATCCTTTCTTGGTGATGGCAACCCAAAACCCCATTGAGCAAGAGGGTACCTACCAGTTGCCTGAAGCCCAGGTGGACCGTTTCATGCTGAAGGTAATCATCGACTATCCCACGATTGAAGAGGAGAAGTTGATTATCCGCGAGAATATTCAGGGCAGTCTGCCAACTGTCTCTCCCGTAACAACGAAAGACGAGATTATACGTGCTCGCCAGGTGGTGAATGAGGTTTATCTCGATGAGAAGATAGAACAATACATCGCAGACATCGTCTTTGCCAGTCGTTATCCCGATCGCTACGGACTTCCAGAGATGAAGGATATGATTACGTTTGGTGGTAGTCCTCGTGCAAGTATCAATCTTGCCAAGGCTGCCCGTGCCTACGCCTTCATCAAGCGTCGTGGTTATGTGGTTCCGGAGGATGTACGTGCCGTTGTCCATGACGTGATGCGTCATAGGATTGGTTTGAGTTATGAGGCAGAAGCCAGCAACGTAAGTAGCGAGGAAATCATCAGTAAGATAATTAATAAGGTAGAAGTGCCTTGATGGAAACGTCAGAAATCATCAAGAAGGTCAGGAAGATAGAAATCAAGACACGTGGATTGAGTCAGAATATCTTCGCTGGTGAATACCATTCGGCATTCAAGGGGCGCGGTATGGCCTTTTCCGAAGTGCGTGAATACCAGTATGGAGATGACGTGCGTGATATCGACTGGAATGTGACGGCTCGTTTCCATCGTCCATACGTCAAGGTGTTTGAGGAGGAACGTGAGCTTACCGTGATGTTGCTCATCGACGTGAGTGGTTCATTGGATTTCGGTACTACCCGTCAGATGAAGCGCGACATGGCTACGGAGATAGCTGCCACGTTGGCTTTCAGTGCCATTCAAAACAACGATAAGATTGGCGTGATTTTCTTTTCCGACCAAATTGAGAAATATATCCCGCCTAAGAAAGGTAGGAAGCATATCCTGTATATCATCCGTGAAATGCTCAATTTTGAACCTAAGAGCAAGAAGACGGATGTGGCTATAGCTGTGGAATATCTGACGAGGGTGATGAAACGCAGGAGTACCGTGTTTGTACTGAGCGATTTCTTCGTCAGTCCTGAAGTGAGGGAACGTGGTGAGGCATTTGAACATGCGCTGACCATGTGCAACCGCAAACACGACATGGTGGCAATACAGGTATATGACCAACGGGCAAAGATTCTGCCAGACATAGGCTTGATGAAGGTGCGTGATGCTGAAACGGGACATGAGATGTTCATTGATACCAGTTCAAAGAAACTGAGATTGGCGCACACACGCTATTTCATGGAAAGACAAAACTTCCTTCAGCAGACATTCACAAAGAGCAATGTAGATTGGACGTCTATCGCTACGAGTGACGATTACGTGAAATCATTGTTGATGCTGTTTAAGCAACGAGGATAAAATGAAAATGAGAAAGATAACATACATCATCACCTGTCTGCTTCTTGCATTCACCCTGCCTGCAATGGCACAAGTGCAAGTGGAACAGAAAATGGAACCCATCGGAATGTACATTGGGCAACAGGTGCAGATGGCAGTTGGCGTGACGGCTCCCTCGAAAAGCAAGATAGAGTTTCCGCATTTTGAACGAACACAATACCTTGTGCCTGGTGTGGAAGTGTTGTCAAGTCAAGACGATACGATAGAGGTGGATGATAACTTGATGAAGGTCACGAGAAGATACGTGCTGACCTCCTTCGATGAAAACCTTTATGCCATTCCGCCCATGAAAGTGAAGGTGAACGGCAAGGAATACCAAGGCAATCAATTGGCTCTGAAAGTCATCGACATTGAGAATGTTGACACGTTGCATCCCAATCAATTCTTCCCATCCAAGGACGTTCAAGACAATCCCTTTCTTTGGAGCGATTGGGCAAGTACGTATTGGCTGAGCTTGTTGATGCTGCTGTTATGCGCATTGGCTTACTACCTGCATATCCGTCTGAAGGAAAACAAGCCCATCATAACCCGCATCCGAATCATCAAACGACTGTTGCCGCATCAGAAGGCACTCAACGAGATAGAGAAAATCAAGACCGAGCGTATGGTGGTTTCGGAAAACCAGAAGGAGTATTACACGAAACTTACCGATACGTTACGTCAATATATCGAAGAGCGTTTCGGCTTCAGTGCGATGGAAATGACCAGTTCGGAAATCATCTACCGACTGCGTGAGAGTGGTGACCAACAGATGATAGATGAGTTGAAAGAACTCTTCAGCACTGCTGATTTGGTGAAGTTTGCCAAGTATCAGACATTGATTAACGAAAACGACTTGAATCTGGTGAATGCCATTAAATTCATTGACCAGACGAAGATAGAAGGAGAAGCTACGGAAGAGAGAATCGTTCCTAAGTTGAGCGAAAACGACAAGAAGAGCAAGAAGAGCCGACTCATCATCAAGGTGATGTTGTGGACGATATTCGTGATTGTCGTACTCTTGTTCATATACATTATATATAATATATGGTCGTTGCTTGGATAAAAAAGAAAGAATGATATGGAATTTGCAAGCAAAGAATATTTTTTGTTGCTACTGCTTTTGATACCTTACTTGTTATGGTATTTCCTCTATAGAAAGAAAAGCGAGCCTACGATGCAGTTGAGCGATACATACGCTTATCGCTTTGCACCGAAGAGTTGGCGCATGAGAATCATCAATCTTCCCATGTTGCTGAGATGTCTCACTTTTATTTTCGTTGTCATTGCTCTCGCCCGTCCCCAAACGCATAATTCGTGGGACAGCAGAGAGACGGAAGGTATCGACATCATGCTTGCCATGGACGTTTCTACCAGTATGTTGGCAGAAGATCTTCGTCCAAACAGAATGGAAGCTGCCAAGAGTGTGGCTGGCGAGTTTATCTCAGGAAGACCCAATGACAATATTGGATTGACCATCTTTGCAGGTGAGGCATTTACCCAATGTCCAATGACCACCGACCATCAGAGTTTGTTGAATCTCTTGCAAGGTGTGAGAACGGATATTGCTGCTCGTGGATTGATTTCCGACGGAACGGCAGTGGGAATGGGACTTGCCAATGCTGTGTCGAGACTGAAGGAATCAAAGGCGAAAAGTAAAGTGGTCATCTTGTTGACTGATGGCTCCAATAACATGGGAGACATTTCGCCTATGACCGCCGCCCAGATAGCCAAGAGCTTAGGCATTCGTGTCTATACGATTGGTGTAGGAACGAATAAGGTGGCTCCTTATCCCATGCCCGTGGCTGGAGGCGTGCAATATGTGAATATCCCTGTGGAGATTGATACCAAGACGTTGAGCGATATTGCCGCTACGACGGATGGTAATTTCTATCGTGCCACGAACAACCAAGAATTAAAACAAATTTACAAGGACATTGATAAATTGGAAAAGACGAAGATGAGCGTGAAAACGTTCTCCAAGCGGTATGAGGCATTTCAGCCTTTCGTGCTGATTGCTATGTTGTGTATGTTCTTTGAGATTCTCTTGCGCACTACGGTACTGCGTCGTATTCCTTAATCATGTCAATTGAAGAAAGTGTAAACAATGTTTAGATTTGAAGATTCTATATACCTGTTTTTCCTGCTCGTTATCCCAGTGCTTGCCTTAGTGAGACTGATGGGATGGAGACAAAGGAAGAAGAAGCTCCGCAAGTTTGGAGACCCCGAATTGTTGAAGGAGCTGATGCCCGATGTGTCTAAATATCGTCCTTCCGTGAAGTTCTGGGTGGCTCTGGCTGCTCTTGCCATGCTCATCCTTATGCTTGCACGTCCGCAAATGGGAACGAAGATTTCACATGAGAAACGCAACGGTATAGAAACCATCATCTGTTTAGACATCAGTAATTCGATGTTGGCAGAAGATGTGGTTCCGTCAAGATTGGATAAGAGCAAGTTGTTGGTGGAAAATCTTGTCGATCACTTCACGAATGACAAGATAGGACTGGTGGTTTTTGCAGGTGATGCTTTTACACAGTTGCCTATTACGAGCGATTATGTGTCTGCCAAGATGTTCTTGCAAAATATCGATCCTTCGCTCATAGGTACGCAGGGTACCAATATCGCACAGGCTATCCATCTTGCCATGAACAGTTTCACACAACAGGATAAGATTGGCAAGGCAATCATTCTCATTACTGATGGTGAAGACCATGAAGGAGGTGCATTGGAAATGGCTGAAGCTGCCAAGAAAAAAGGCATTAACGTATTTATCTTGGGCGTAGGTGACGCAAATGGAGCTCCCATCCCATTGGGTAATGGCGATTACATGAAAGATAGTCAGGGACAAGTGGTGATGACGGCACTCAATGAGCAGATGTGTCAACAGGTAGCACAAGCAGGAAGTGGTACGTATATCCATGTTGACAATACCAGTGACGCTCAGGAAAAGCTCAATGATGAATTGAGTAAATTGCAAAAAGGAGAAACCGACAGTGTGATATATAGCGAATACGACGAACAATTCCAGGCATTTGGCATATTGGTCTTGTTATTGCTAATCTTGGAGGTTTGTATCTTGGAAAGCAAGAATCCATTGTTGAAGAATGTTAGGTTGTTTAAGAAAAATAAGGTGGGAAACGTAGCAAAGTTCTTGTTGGTTGCAATGTTGCTGACCTTGAATGGTCAATACGTGTTTGCACAAGACCGTCAGTCTATCCGACAGGGAAACAAGTTGTATCGTCAACAGAGTTTCGATAAGGCAGAAGTGGAATACCGCAAGGCATTGGCAAAAAATCCACGTAACACGCAAGCGATGTATAATTTAGGATGTGCCTTGTTGCAACAACAGAAAGACTCTGCCGCTATCGTTCAGTTTGAAAATGCCGGAAGAACAGAGAAGAGTGCCTTGCGCAAGGCAATGGCTTACCATAACATGGGCTTTATTTGTCAGAAACATCAGATGTATGGTGAGGCTATCCAAGCTTACAAGGAGAGTTTGCGCAATAATCCCAACGATGATGAGACTCGCTACAATTTGGCATTGTGTAAGCGATTGCAAAAGCAACAGCAACAAAACAATCAGAACCAAAAGCAGAATCCTCAAGACAATAAGGATAATCAAGACAAGCAAGATAAGAAATCGCAAGATAAACAAAATAATAATGACCAACAGAAGCAACAACCGCAAGAGCAGATGAGTAAGGAGAATGCCGAACAATTGCTCAATGCTGCCGTGCAGGAGGAAAAGGCTACTCAGCAACGCATGAAAAAAGCCATGCAGGAACCGCGTCGTCGTCAGTTGCAGAAGAATTGGTAATTAGAAAGAGTATTGAGAATGAGGAATTTATACAAATTTACATGGATGCTCTTCATTTGTGCCTTATGGAGTGTCAGTCAATTAAAGGCACAAAGCATATCGGTATCTGCTCCCTCGCGTGTTTCTGTGGGAGAGAACTTCCGCATATCTTATACCATCAATACACAAGACGTACAAGACTTTCGTTCTGGTATTCGTTCCTTTGATGGCTTAGAGGTAATAGCAGGTCCCTATACCTCTTCGCAATCCTCTTATCAGATGGTCAATGGCCATACGTCTTCTCATTCGTCCATTACCTATACCTATACGTTATATGCCGAGAAAAACGGTACATATACTATCCCCGCTGCTCGTGCCAAGGTGGCTGGTAAGGACGTTTCGTCGCAGTCGGTTAAGATTACCGTGACGGGTAACAGTTCTAACAACCATCACAACAGCGCACCCAAAATGCATGAGGATCGTGATGAGGGAGGACAGGTAAGAGATGCGGGTTCCAAAATTTCCGGTAGTGATTTGTTTATCAGAGTGAGTGCCAATAAACGCAGGGTACATGAACAGGAACCTATCTTGTTGACATATAAGGTTTATACATTGGTGGAACTCACTCAGTTGGAGGGTAAGATGCCCGACCTTACCGGCTTCCATACGCAAGAAGTGCAGTTGCCTCAGCCCAAGAGCTTCCATATTGAAAAGGTAAACGGTAGAAATTACCGTTGTGTTACTTGGAGCCAATATGTAATGTATCCTCAGATGACGGGTAAATTGGAAATCCCCAGTATTACCTTCAAGGGTATTGTGGTTCAGCAAAATCGTTCCGTTGATCCCTTTGAGGCTTTCTTCAATGGAGGTTCGGGATATGTTGAGGTGAAATGTGACATTGTTGCACCCAGCATTACGGTAGATGTTGTTCCGTTGCCTACTCGCCCTGCCAATTTCTCTGGTGGAGTAGGTCATTTCAATATTTCTGCCCAACTCGACAAGAAGGAGGTAAAGGCAGGTGAACCAATCACCTTACGAGTTGTCGTTGGCGGTGTGGGCAACTTGAAACTATTGAAGCAACCCGTTGTGGAATTTCCGAAAGATTTCGACAAGTATGATGCCAAGGTGGTAGATAAGACAAAGCTAACCTCAAATGGCGTGGAAGGAAATATGATTTATGATTTCCTTGCCGTACCTCGCAACCAAGGCAAATACACCATTCCGTCTGTGCAATTGGTTTATTACGATACAGGAGCCAATACCTATAAGACCATTAAGACTCCAACGTTCGAGGTGAATGTGGAGAAGGGTAGTGGTAAGGGTTCCACGATAGCCGATTATACTTCTGAAAAGGAAAAGGATATCAGGGGATTGAAACTGGGTAAGGCAGACCGTCATGATGTGGATGAGTTCTTCTTTGGCAGTCGTTCTTATTGGATTGGTCTCTTGTTGCCACTTATCGCCTTTATAGCCTTGCTCATCATCTTCCATAAACGAGCTATCGACAATGCCGACCTCGTGAAGATGCGTGGTAAGAAAGCCAACAAGGTTGCCACTAAACGTTTGCGTAAAGCCAGCCAGTTGATGCTGAGTGGTAAGCAAGGCGAGTTCTATGATGAGGTGTTGCGAGCCTTATGGGGATATGTGGGTGATAAGATGAATATTCCCGTCGAGCAACTTTCCAGGGAAAATATTGAGGAGAAGTTGCGTCAATATCATGTAGATGATTCCACGATTGGGAAGTTTATCTCCGCACTTGATGAGTGTGAATTTGAACGCTATGCACCTGGCGACCCTGCCGGTAATATGAATAAGACCTTCGAGTCAGCCATGACAGCGATTATGAACATTGAAGATGCCATGAAAAAGAATAAGCATACATCCAAGAAGGGAGTGGGTGAGGCAGCCCATCTGCTGATATTAGCCTTCTTGTTGCTATCCTCATTGTCTGCACATGCCATTACCAAGCAAAATGCAGATGATGAATACAAAAAAGGCAATTATCAACAAGCCATCAAGGATTATGAGGAATTGTTGAAAGAGGGTGTCTCTGCCGAGTTGTATTATAACTTGGGCAATGCCTATTTCCGTACCGACAACATTACAAAGGCTGTGTTGGCATACGAGCGTGCCCATCTGCTCAATCCCGGTGACGATGACATCAACTACAATTTGCAATTTGCCCGTAGTCGTACCATCGACAAGATAACTCCAGAGAGTGAGATGTTTTTTGTAACGTGGTATCATTCATTGGTTAATTTCACCAGTGTAGATTCGTGGGCACGTACAGCCATTGTCTCCATCGTCCTCGTGTTGTTGTTGGTTTTGCTCTATCTCTTTGCACCCAGCATCAACTTGCGGAAGGTAGGATTTTTTGGAGCCATTATCTTCCTCGTACTCTTTTTGTTGAGCAATTTGTTTGCCTATCAGCAAAAGCAAATGCTCATCAATCGTTGCGGAGCGATAGTCATAGCTCCCACGGTGAATGTCAAGAAGACTCCGTCTGCCTCCAGCAACGACTCGTTTGTCATTCACGAAGGCACTCATGTAAATATTACCGATAAGTCTATCAAGGGTTGGCGAAACGTAACCTTGGCAGACGGTCGTGAGGGATGGGTATTGGAACGACAGATAGAGGAAATCTAACTCGTTTCATTGCCCTTTTATGTTAAACAGAAAAGATTTAGACCATTGAGCTTAGAACGATTAATTGAATTAGACCAATCGGCGTTGTTTTTTTTCAACGGAAGCGACTCCATGTTCATAGATGGGTTGGCTTTCGTGCTAACGTCTGGTCTCACGTGGTTGCCTCTATACTTGGCTCTTCTTTATTTGGTAGTCAAGAACAATGAGACGATGGCGCAAATCGGCTTGATTATAGGATGCTCGGTTTTATGTATCATCCTTGCCGATGGTATTTCCGAACATTTGTTTAAACCTTGGGTGGCACGTCCTCGTCCAAGCAATGATCCCATCATCAAATACTCCGTTCATATCGTCAACAACATTCGTGGCATGGATTACAGTTTCTTCTCTGCTCACGCAGCCAATACCATGTCTATTGCCATCTTTTTCTCTTGGTTGGTGAGGAGCAAGCTGTTGAGTGTGTTTCTCATCCTTTGGTCATTCGTCAATTGTTGGACGCGTATGTATTTAGGACTTCATTATCCTGGAGACATCAGTGTAGGATTGTTGTGGGGATTTATCGTAGGCAGCATTGTCTATCTCTTTTTCAGAAAGATTTATTTCTTGGTTCGGCCAAAACTTAACTATGTCTCTTCCCAATACACTCGCACAGGGTATGCGTTGTCAGACGTACACGTGGTCATTACCATCTTGTTGTTGACGTTTTGCTACGCTGTGATCCGTGGAGTTACAATTATTCAATAGATTTGATGGAAACGAAACATATTCATATCAGCGATTATACGTATGAGCTACCCGATGAAAGGATAGCCAAATTTCCCATTGCCCAGCGCGATCATTCCAAGTTGTTGGTGTATCGACGTGGTGAGGTGAGTGAGGATATTTTCTTTCATCTTCCCGATTATCTTCCCTCTGGGGCATTGATGGTTTTCAATAATACCAAGGTCATTCAGGCACGCATCCATTTTCGTAAGGAAACGGGTGCACTCATCGAGGTGTTTTTGTTAGAGCCCGCTGCTCCTACTGATTACGAACTGATGTTCCAGACTCGCAATCATTGTGAGTGGTATTGTCTGGTGGGCAATCAGAAAAAATGGAAAGAAGGTTCGTTATCCCGTTCCTTGCAGATCAATGGAATAGAGGTGAATCTTCGTGCCACTCGCTTGGGCGAACATGGTACCAGTCAACATATTGCTTTTGATTGGGACAACGGCAACGTATCGTTTGCGGAAATATTGGATGCGGTAGGCGAACTGCCTATCCCTCCGTATTTGAATCGTGAAACACAGGAGAGCGATAAGACCACTTACCAGACGGTTTATTCAAAAATCAAGGGAAGTGTGGCTGCTCCCACGGCTGGTTTGCATTTCACCCCACAGGTGCTTGCTGATTTAGATGCGCATGGTATAGACCGTGAGGAACTTACCCTTCATGTGGGGGCGGGTACATTTAAGCCTGTGAAGAGTGAGGAGATAGGTGGACATGAGATGCATAGTGAGTATATCAGCGTGCGTAAGCAGACATTGGAAAAACTCTTGCGTCATCATGCCTCTGCCATTGCCGTAGGTACAACCAGTGTGCGCACTTTGGAGAGCCTTTATTATATTGGAGTGAAGTTAGAGCAGAATCCTCTCCTCACCGAAGAAGAACTTCATGTGCATCAATGGGAACCCTATCAATTGGCTGCTGACCAAGAGATTCCTGCGGAAAAAGCCATTCAGAACATCTTGGACTATATGCAACGCAATGAGTTGAATACCCTCCATACCAGTACGCAAATTATCATTGCGCCTGGTTATCAATATAAGATAGTGAAGATGTTGGTTACCAATTTCCATCAGCCACAGAGTACCTTGCTTTTATTGGTGAGTGCCTTTGTGCGTGGTGATTGGCGAAAGATTTACGATTATGCCTTGGCTCATGACTTCCGTTTCTTGAGCTATGGCGATAGCTCGCTGCTGATACCGGGAGAATAGGAATCGGAGAACTCGGAGAGTTCAGAGACCTCAGAGAGCTCAGAGAGCTCAGAGACCTCAGAGAGCTCAGAGACCTCAGAGACCTCAGAGAAAAAAAGACAATATGAAAAAAGGAGATAAAGTAAGATTTATTAGTGAAGTCGGTGGCGGCATTGTCTCAGGCTTCCAAGGAAAGAATATAGTTCTCGTGCAAGACGAGGATGGATTTGATATTCCCATGTCTGTCAATGACGTGGTGGTGATAGGACAAGAAGATTACAATAAGGCGCATCTGACCTTTACCAAACCTGCTCCCAAGGCTCCCGATAACCGTTCGGTGAAAGCCATGATGGGGGCTCAAACAGAGGATGCTCCAATTGATGACGATGATGAGGTTGACTTGTCGAAGGTCACCTTTCGTGCTCCCGTAGAAGAGCGTAAAGGTGGAAATTCCTTGTCTGCTTATTTGGCGTTCGTTCCCATCGACATCAAGGAAATTACGCACACACGATTCGAGTGCTATTTCGTCAATGACAGTAATTATTATATCCAATATGCTTATCTCACAGCAGATGGCAATAGTTGGGCGTTGCGCTCGCAGGGTGAGGTGGAACCCAATACCAAGGAGTTTATTGAGGAGTTTGGACGTGATGAGTTGAATAATCTCGGTCACGTAGCCATTCAACTCATGGCTTACAAACGTGAGAAGCCTTTTATCCTCAAACCCGTGGTTGACGTTCAATTCCGTATCGACCCTGTGAAGTTCTATAAGTTGCATACGTTCCAAGAGAATGATTTCTTTGAACAACCAGCCCTTATCCATACCATCATTGAAAACGACAAGATTACTCGCCCGTTGGTCGTGGATGCTAAGCAACTCAAGGCTGAGATGTATCATTCAGAACCTGCTGACCACACGAAGGTTTCTCGCCAGCAACAGGAAGGCTATGTGCGCCGTTATGATGATGGCCGAAAGAAAGGCAACCCCTTTATCACCAAGCGCAAGGGCGATGAAGATGTCATCGTGGTTGACCTTCATGCCAATGCTTTGCTTGATACTACAAACGGAATGTCGGCTGGTGACATTCTCAATTATCAGTTGGATGTGTTCCGTCGCACTCTCAAGGAACATGCTTCCAAGAAAGGTCAGCGCATCATCTTTGTACATGGCAAGGGTGAGGGTGTTCTCCGCCGTGCACTCATCAACGACTTAGTTTATCGCTTCAAGCATTATACATATCAAGATGCCTCGTTCCAGGAATATGGCTATGGGGCAACGCAAGTAACGATTAAATAACATGGAAAACGGATTCATCAAAGTGGCTGCTGCCGTTCCCACGGTGAAAGTGGCAGACATCGAATACAATCTGCAACAGATTGAGTGTCAGATAGCACAGGCTGAAGGAAAGGGTGTGGAAATCATTGTCTTTCCCGAACTCTCTATCACGGGTTATACCTGTCAAGACCTTTTCAGGCAAAATCTTTTGCTCGATGAGGCTGAGGCTGGTGTGCTTACCTTGCTCGACTTCACCCGTCAGTTAGACATCGTATCTATCGTGGGCTTGCCCATCGTAGTGGGCGACTTGTTGCTCAATTGTGCGGCAGTTATCCAAAAGGGACAGTTGTTGGGCATCGTGCCAAAGACTTACCTGCCCAATTACGCCGAGTTCTATGAAAAACGTTGGTTTGCCTCTTCGCAAGACCTCAAACCTACGGAGATTCGCTATGCGGGCAGCAGGGTGTTGGTGTCACCTTATCCCCAACTTTTCCGCACGTGTGACGGTGTACTCTTTGGCATTGAGATATGTGAAGACGTATGGGCTCCTGTTCCTCCCAGCAATACGTTGGCATTGGCAGGCGCAGACATTATCTTCAACCTCTCTGCCAGCGACGAACTCATTGGCAAGCACGATTACCTCCAGTCGCTCATTGCTCAACAGAGTGCCCGTACCATTACGGGATATGTGTATAGTGGTTGTGGTTTTGGCGAGAGTACACAGGATGTAGTGTATGGTGGTAATGCGATGATTTACGAGAATGGTAAACTGCTTGCCGAGGGCGAACGGTTCACGATGGAAAACCAGATGTGTACCATGCAGATAGATATAGAACGTTTGCGCTCTGAACGTCGTACCAATTCCACATACGTGAATGCCCAGCGCAACTTGAAGTTCGACTTTGAAAATTCACGTCTTCCCATTACTTTCACGGATTGCCGTTCTTACACACCGCGCGACTTTGTGCTTGAGCGTCAATTTGACCCACTGCCATTTATTCCTAAGACGGAGAATATGGCTCGTAGTTGTGAGGAGATTTTCAATATTCAGGTGATGGGCTTGGCAAAACGTATGGTTCACACCCATAGCAAAAAGGTTATCGTTGGCATTAGTGGTGGATTGGATTCCACGCTTGCCTTGCTTGTCTGCGTCAAGACCTTCGATAAGTTGGGCTATCCTCGCAAAGACATCGTGGGTGTTACCATGCCTGGGTTTGGTACTACTGACCGCACGTATCACAATGCCATCGTGATGATGAAGAATCTGGGTATTGACATGCGGGAAATCAACATTGCCAAATCGGTGAAGCAACACTTTGAGGATATTGGTCACGACATCAATGTACACGATGTGACATACGAGAACAGTCAGGCACGAGAGCGCACACAGATTCTCATGGACCTCAGCAATAGGTTGGGAGGATTGGTCGTGGGAACTGGCGACTTGTCGGAGTTGGCCCTGGGCTGGGCTACATACAATGGCGACCACATGTCGATGTACGGTGTCAACGCCAGTGTGCCCAAGACACTTGTCAAATACTTGGTGAAATATGTGGCAGAGGGTATGGACAAGGAAACCCGCAAGACATTGCTCGACGTGGTAGATACACCTATCAGTCCTGAGTTGATTCCAGCCAATGCCGACGGAGAGATTCAACAGAAGACGGAGGATTTGGTGGGACCATACGAATTGCACGATTTCTTCCTGTATTATTTCCTGCGTTTCGGGTTACGTCCTTCCAAGATTTTCCTCTTGGCTCAGAAGGCGTTTGCCGATAAGTACGACGATGAGGTGATTGCCCATTGGCTTCAGACCTTCCTTCGCCGTTTCTTCAACCAGCAATTCAAGCGTTCCTGCCTTCCTGATGGTCCGAAAGTCGGAAGTGTGAGCCTCAGTCCACGTGGTGATTGGCGAATGCCCAGTGATGCGTCGAGCAACATCTGGCTCAAGGAAATCAAGTCGCTTGTAGGTGAGGATTGACTTCAGTACGAATCGTCATGACATATTTTCATGTCTTCTTTCCTTCATACTATATATAAGGAAAACAAAGACATCTGGCTCTTGAGATCATCACAAATCGTGATGAGATTAGTCTTGGTGTATTTAAAAGGTAGTTTTTTAGTTACTTGAAAAATAGGTTATATTCGGCGCAGTTGTTATCTTTGCTGATATGAAAAATGTCAAATACATATTAGCCACACTCCTGACATTGACGATGCTTCTCTCATGTACTGATGAAGAGGCGATGCGTCAACGACTTGACTATGTGAGTTTGTGCAACCGGGCTGATACGGTGTTCTCCGAAGCATGGTTGCCTACCGTTGACTCCTTGGTCAACCACTTCAACCACAACGGAAACGCCAACGAGCGCATGATGGCTCTCTACCTCAAGGGAAGGGTTCATCACGATATGGGTGAGGCTCCCATTGCCTTGGAATGTTACCAAAAGGCTACGGAAATGGCTGACACCACGAGAAAGGATTGCGACCTTCATACGCTTGCCGCTATCTATGGGCAGATGATAGACTTGTATCATCGGCAATTTTTGCCAGATGATGAAATGAAAGCCATTGAAATGGCGGAAAAATATGCGTATAAAGACAAAGATACACTCGCTGCCATCACCGCTTTTCGCCTGAAGACAGGTGTGTATTTCCACCGAAACGATACGGATAGTATGTTGTACGTCACTCAAAGAAGTGTGGAATTATATCGACAACATGGTGGAAATCACCTTGCCGCTCAAATACTGATATTACCCATTAGCATTTACCTTCATCGCGGACAATACCAGCAGGCTTGGAAGCAATGCAGGTATATGAGAAAGAGTCGGGATTCTTCGATGAAAAGGGTAATATATTAGAGGGAAAGGAACTCTATTATTACTACAAAGGAATGTATTGTCTTTCGCAAAACAAGCACGACGAAGCCATTGCCTTGTTTAGAAAAACCTTGAAAGGTGGTTTCTTAGAGGCTGGTTACAAGGGTTTGTTGTCTGTTTACGAAAAGAAACATTATCCTGACTCTATTGCCAAATATGCTCGTCTTTTTGCCAATGCCAACGATGATTCTTATCGTGAGGTGGAACAAAATGTGATTCACCAAACGTCGGCATTGTACAATTATAGTCGCCAGCAAAAACTGGCTGACGAAAATTCTCGGAAGGCACAGACAAACAGACTCATTGCCATAGTCGTTACGATCTTGGGAATAGCCACCATCATCTTTGTTTACAACAAGATTAAGAAGAAAGCAAGACAAAAAATCAAGCAGTTGTCTTTGGATTATGAAACTTCGCTCAATCAGTTGTATGCTGCAAAAGACAATCTGCGTTTGTTGAATTATGACCATGAGGTGAGGAACCAACAGATGGAGTCTGAGATTCAGGAACTAAAAGATGTTATCGTCAGGGCAAACCAAGAGAAAAACATGCTGGACGAGAACATGAACGAACTCCAGCAAAGGCTCTCTGACTTGATTGATGAACAAAAGGAAATGTCTGCCCAGTTCAAGAAGGACATCCGAAACAAGGAAAAGGAGATTGCCAAATGGCAGGAAAAAGCCAAGGAATTAGACCATCAGTTGGTATTGAACAAAGGAATCAACAAGGAGGCGGAATTTAGGGAAAGCATTATCTTTAAAAAGTTTGAGGTAAGAGGGTTGTCTAAACGTGTAATCGTACCACCTACCGATAAAGACTGGAATGACTTGACGGAGGCGTTCAGGGCTCATTTCATTCGTTATTATGCTTTCATTGCCCAGGAGCATCATCTTCCCGTCAATCAATTCAGGTTGTGTGTATTGATACGCTTAGGCTTCAACAATGAGCAAATCCGTATATTAATGGACAAAGACACGCAACAGGTGTATAGGTTGAAGAAATTGGCTAATTATTCTCTCTTTGGCACTCAAGATGCCAGTACTTTGGAGGAAAATCTCAAACCATATTACCGTTAATCTCATTTAGGGTGAATTTAGAGTGATACTTTTTGTAAAGTGTTGATTCCTAAATGAATGCAATGGTGTTTTTTCTCCTTTTCTGACGTTTTCTTGATGCTTGTGGAATAAAATAATGAAAGGTTTTACGGAGTTTTTTGCAATAAATCGTATATTTGCAAAAAACTCATCAATTAGCATGGATATGAAAAAACTAATTTTCTGCATGACCATTTTGGCATTCATTTCCACTGTTTCCATAGCGCAGCATGTAATGTCAACGAAAAAAGTACGTACTATTACCTCGTCAAAGATTGACCCTACCAAGAATCCCACGGGCTTTCCCAAGACTCCCATCTTGCCTCCTTCCATCTTTCTCGATGGGATTAAGCGAGACTTGAGCCAAATCTCATACATATCCATTCCAGAACCGAGATGTGCTTACGTGAACTTGAAGGGAACGACCCGATTGCCCGAATGTAAAGGCGATACGTTGCATTGCTGGATGGAGGTGGACGATGGAGATGGTAACTATTTCTGTAAGCGTGTGGTTTTAGACGCACAAGGCGATGTGTCGTTGATGTTTCCCAAGAAAGGGATGAAGGTAGAATTTTATGATGATGAGTGGGTAGGTAACGACAAACCTACCATAGCCATAGGAAATTGGGTCAGTCAGGATGGTTTTCATCTCAAGGCTTATTACAATGATTACTTTCGTGGCGTTGGTGCGGTGGGTTATAAGCTCTATGAGTTGATGGTTTCTGATGTGGGTTATCCTTGGGCTCGTTCAGGTGGCTTGGCGGCGGGAGAACCCTTGGCGATGTGTCACCCAGATGGCTTCCCTTGCATTGTCTATTTGAATGGTGAGTTTTACGGCATATATAGTTGGCAGTTGAAGAAGAGTCATGAAAACATGGCACAAAGCAAGAATAATCCCAAGCACATACACTTAGACGGGAATTTGTCGGAAGGCAGTTTCTGGAATGGTGACATCGACTGGTCGGCATTTGAGGTGAGAAATCCCAAGAAGATGTCGGATGAGACACGAGAGTGTATTGTTTCCCTCTCACGTGTATGTGGTGAACTGCAACAGATGAGCGTAAAGGAACAGAATGTGGAGAAGCTACGAGCTGAGTTTGCCCGTAGGTTTGATGTGCAGAGCCTCTTGGATTATGTCTGTCTGAATTACCTGATTGCCAATTATGATGGGTTTGCCAAGAATTGGCAGTGGTTTACCTACGACGGAGTGAAATGGTTTGTTGCTCCCTACGACCTCGACTATACGTTTGGTAACAATGTCGGGGCTGAAACCATCAGTCCTCCAGAGCGTACGGGCGTTGACCGATATTGGGCATTGTATGAGAATGGTCCCATGTATTGGCTCTCCGTTTATTTTAAGGATGAAATCAGGGCACGCTATTGCCAACTGAGGAAACATGATAGGATAGGGAGCTCTACGGTGAAGGCTCTCGTGCATGATTGGTGTGACAGGATTGGCAAAGAGAACTATGCGGAGGAATGGAAGCGATGGGCTGACAGTAAGTGTATCAATGAACCGCAATATGCCTCTTGTTGGAAGCCCGTAGAGAAATGGCGACATTACCATAAGTTGAAAGAGTGGCATTCTTCCACGGAATATAAGAAAGGTGACGTGTGTCGCCTTGCAATGGGCGAGTGGGAGGCTACAGCCGACAATCAAGGTGTGAGACCGTTTATCAGTTTGAGTTATGTGGACAGCATGGAACGTTTGGATGAGTGGATTGACAAGCGTTTTGATTTGTTCGACTCATATTTCTCATACCTGGATGATGTGGGCTTTGGCAATTTTTCTTCAAGTGCAAGTTTGAAAGACAACTGGTCTAATGCTCAGGAGTCTATCTACAATCTTCATGGTCATCGTCTCTCCACCTTGTCTCCTGGCGTGAATATTGTTGTAAGGAAAGGAGAGAAGGGGAGGAAGGTTGCTTTTTCCAGAAAGTAAGAAGTAAGAAAGTAAGAGGTAAGAGGAAAGAAGCAAGGGGCAAGAGGATAGAAACAAGAGGCAAGAGGATAGAAACAAGAGGCAAGAAAGTAAGAAGCAAGAGAATAGCTTTGTTTATTTGAGGTTTTTCGCTCAAAAAGACTAATCTCTTGCTTCTTATTTTCTTACTTCTTACTTTCTTATCTTAGAACATCCCTGCACTATGGCAGATGTAAGCTAAGCCGTAAGCTACGATGGTACTCGTAATCACGCTGATAAGACCAGGCATCATGAATGAGTGGTTGAGCAGGTACTTACCAATCACCGTCGTACCCGAACGGTCGAAGTTCACAGTAGCAATATCTGATGGGTAATTGGGAATGAAGAAATAACCATATACCGATGGGAGCACACCCAACAGAATCCATCCCTCGATGTTGAGCGAGTATGCCAATGGCAACATGGCTACTACCACTGCTCCTTGTGAGTTGATCAATACCGATACGAAGAAGAATGCAATGGCAATCGTCCAAGGATAAGCTGCCACGAGGTCGGTGAGCATGTGTTGCATCTCCTTCAGGTAGTTGCCAAAGAACGTGTCTGCCAACCAAGCAATACCGTAGATGGCAACCACAGCCACCATTCCACTTTGCCAAACGGCTCCTGCCACTGCCTTCTTGGGCTTTGCCTTGCAGAAGATAATCATCAATGCGGCGGCAGAAATCATGATGATCTGAATCACTAAGTTCATTGCCAAAGGTTTAGAAACGGTCTCGGTAACGCCAGGAACAACCAACCCTGCCTTTGCCAGTTGTTGCGCCGTTTCGGTAACGCCTTGTACGCTTACCTCAGCTATTCCACCCTTTACTACTTGCACGGTGTCGTAAGTTGGCAACAGGTTGCCGCCAAACATCTGAACGATAGAGAACACTACGATGATAGCCAGTGCGCCGAGGAAGATGAATACGGCATTCTTGCTATCTTGCGAGATTTCCTTGTCGAGTGTGGTTGCAGAGTTTCCGTAGATATAGTCATATTGATGAGGATCTTTCAGTCGCTCTTGGAATTGAGGGTCTTTGTCAAGGTCGAATCCTCTCTTATACGAGGCGGCAGCGGCAGCCATCAATCCACACACACATGCGGGAATGGTAATCATGATGATTTGCAAGTTGTTCACATGGAAACCGTTCGAGGCTGAGATGGCGGAGAATGCTACCACGGCAGCTGCGATAGGCGAACAAGTGATTCCCACCTGTGAGGCAATGGAAGCCACACCACACGGACGTTCCGGGCGAATGCCCTTCTTCAAGGCAATGTCGCAGATGATAGGCATGAGCGTATAGACTACGTGTCCCGTTCCCACGAGTACGGTGAGGAAGAACGTGGTGAGAGGGGCAAGAAACGTGATGCGGTCAGGATGCTTGCGCAACAATCGTTCTGCCACTTGAATCATCCAGTCCATTCCCCCAGAGGCTTGCAATACGCCCGCACAGGTCACGGCTGCGATGATGATGTAAATCACGTCGGTAGGAGGAGTGCCAGGTTTTAATCCCCATCCGAAGACGAGAATGGCAAGTCCGATACCGGAAATAGCACCGAGGGCAAGGCTACCATACCTTGAACCCACCCAAAGAGCCAGCAATACGATGAGTAGCTGGAGAATCATGGTAATAGTCATAGGTTTTAAATATTTAAGTTATTGATATTGTCTCAATGCGGCAAGTAGTTGGTTGTTCTCGCTCTTCGTGCCGATGGTGATACGCAGACACTCTTGGCAAAGACTGATGCGAGAGCGGTTGCGCACGATGATGCCACGGTCAACCAGGTAGTCGTAGATTTTCTGTGCCTCCGTCATCTTTGCCAAGAAGAAGTTGGCATCAGAATGGTACACCTGTTCGCAGATGGGGAGGTCTTTAAATGCGGTGATGAGTCGGTTGCGTTCCAAGAGCAGCACATTGATCCATTTCTCCACTTCGTATGGGGTAGAGAGTGCGTCGAGAGCTTCTTTTTGTGTCAGCAGGTTTACGTTATAAGGATATTTCACCTTATTAAAGATGTTGATAATCTCCTTGCTGGCAAAAGCCATGCCCAATCTGATGGCTGCGCATCCCCAAGCCTTGCTCATGGTGTTGAGTACAATCAGGTTGGGATGTTTTGCCAATTCGTCACGAATGGGTTTCTGAGAAGAAAAGTCGCTATATGCCTCGTCGATGATGACCAGTCCTTCAAACTTCTCAATCACCTTGAGCATTTCGTCGCGGTTGAAGTTGTTGCCCGTGGGATTGTTGGGCGAGCAAATCCAGATAATCTTTGTGTTTTGGTCACAAGCCTTCAGGAGTTTGTCGGCAGACAACTGGTAATTGTTGTCTAAGAGTACGGGTCGGTATTCCGTATCGTTGATGTCGGCACACACCTTATACATTCCGTATGTAGGCTCGATGGCAACCACGTTGTCCTTCCCTGGTCGGCAGAAGCAGCGATAAGGCAGGTCTATCGCCTCGTCGCTACCGTTGCCCAGGAATATTTGATTGACGGGTACTCCCTTGATTTTAGAAATCTTCTCCTTGAGTTCCCATTGCAAGGGGTCGGGATACCTGTTCAAAGGTTTATTGTACGGGTTCTCGTTGGCATCGAGGAACACCTTTGCCGTCTTCCCACTATATTCATTACGAGCCGAACTATAAGGAGCCAGTTTCCAAATGTTGGGTCTTACTAATTCTTTCAATGATTTCATGATGGTGAGATTTGTTGTATTCTGACTGTCATGGCATTTTTGTGTGCATCAAGTTGCTCGTTTTCTGCCATGATTTCCACTGCCTTGCCGATAGAGCGAATGCCGTCTGCCGACAAGTGCTGAAAGGTGATCTTCCTCATGTAGCTGTCTAAGTTCACGCCGTTGTAGGCAAGTGCATAGCCATGTGTGGGCAGGGTGTGGTTGGTGCCGCTGGCATAGTCGCCCGCACTCTCGCAAGCATATTCTCCTAAGAACACGCTGCCTGCGTTCACCACCTTCTGCGCCATTTCCTCCCAGTCAGATGTGGCAATGATCAAGTGTTCGGGAGCATACGCATTGCTGAGTTGCATCGCCTCGTCTTTGTCGTTCACCAAGACAAACCTACTGTTGTCGAGTGATTGTTGTGCGATGGCTTTTCGTGGCAAAAGCTCCAGTTGTCTGAGCGTTTCCTGTTCCACTTGTTGCAGCATCTCCTCAGAGGTGGTAATCAACAAAGCCTGAGAGTCAGTGCCATGTTCGGCTTGACTGAGCAAGTCGGCTGCCACGAAGACGGGATTGCTGGTCTCATCTGCGATGACGCACACCTCTGATGGACCTGCGGGCATATCTATCGCTACGTCGTGCAAACTCACTTGTTGCTTGGCTGCCATTACGTATTGATTGCCTGGACCAAATATCTTGTACACTTTTGGCACGCTCTCCGTTCCGTAAGCCATTGCACCAATGGCTTGCACGCCACCACATTTATATATCTTGTCAACACCGGCTATTCGGGCGGCTACCAGAATGGCTGGATGTACCTTCCCCTCGCGGTTGGGAGGAGTGCAAAGCACGATTTCCTTGCAACCTGCAATCTTGGCTGGGGTTGCCAACATCAGCACCGTGGAGAAGAGTGGGGCAGTGCCGCCCGGAATATACAGGCCTACCTTCTCGATGGCTACGCTCTTTTGCCAGCAGCATACGCCAGGGCAGGTCTCTATTTGCTTACCTTCAAATTTTTGCGACTCGTGGAAGCGTGCAATGTTGCCATGTGCTAGGGTCAGCGCGTCTTTCAACTCTTGCGAAACCAATCGTCCCGCCTCATCCATCTCTTCTTCCGAGACAGCCAGAGACGTGAGCAAGGCGTGGTCAAACTTCTCTTCATAGAATTTCACCGCCTCGTCGCCTTTCGTGCGGATGTCTTGTAGCACAGAGGCAACCGTCGCATTGAGTTGCGACACGTCGAGGTGGGGACGTTCTATGATTTCCTTCCAGTCGTTGCGTGATGGATATTTGATGATTCTCATAACAGTTACAAAATCATTTTCTCGATAGGAGTGACCAAGATGCCTTGGGCTCCCATTTCCTTCAACTTACCGATAATCTCCCAGAAACGCTTTTGGTCGAGCACGGTATGAACGGAGCACCATTCTTCGTCTGCCAATGGGATGATGGTGGGGCTCTTCAAGCCTGGCAATACGTTGATGATGTCTTCCAGTCTGTTCTTGGGTACGTTCATGCGCACGTATTTCTTGTCTTCTGCCTGTCTGACGGCTTCGATACGGAACATCATGTCGTCGAGGATTTGCTTCTTCTCCTCGCTCAGGTGCTTGTTTCCGATGAGCAGGGCTTCGCTCTTCATCACCACCTCCACCTCACGAAGGTTGTTACTCACAAGCGTGCTGCCTGAGCTCACGATGTCGAAGATACCGTCTGCCAAGCCAATGCCCGGACTGATCTCCACGCTACCCGTGATTTCGTGTATGTCGGTTTGTATGCCTTTTTCAAGCATAAACTTTTTCAGGATGTTGGGGTATGAGGTGGCTATCTTCTTGCCATTAAACCATTCCAAGCCCGTGTATTGGTGCTCTTTGGGAATGGCGAGTGAAAGACGGCACTTGCTGAATCCCAAGCGAGCAATCACTTGGGCATCTTCACCCTTTTCCAAAAATTCATTTTCGCCTACTATGCCAATGTCGGCTACGCCACTGGCTACGCTTTGTGGAATGTCATCATCCCGAAGATACAATATCTCTATGGGAAAATTGGATGATTGTACCAGAAGGGTACGCTTGATGGAACTCACTTTGATGTCGGCTTCAGCCAATAAATTCATCGTGTCTTCATATAGACGTCCCTTGGATTGTACGGCAATACGTAACATAAGTTCTAATTTTCTTAAAAATACCATGCAAAATTAATCTTTTTCACGGTAATTTGCAAGAAATATTGTAATTTTGTGCCCGATAATACATTTTATGCAAATTAAATACGTTTTTCTGCTATTGGCGCTGGCTTCGCTTACGGGATGTGTAAACAATGGCCAGACAGAAATGACACCTTGGGGGGCACTCCTTCAAGATGGAAAAGTGGCTGCTGATCATGTGACCGACAGCTTAGACGACAGCTCTTTTAAATTGAGCGATATCCAAAACAACGGGGAGATGATCATGCTCACGTTGACGGGTCCTGACTCTTATTATGACCATCGTGGCTACAAGATGGGACTGCAATATAAGTTGTGCGAGAGATTTGCGCAAAAGATTGGGGTCTCGCTTCGCGTGGACGTTTGCAAAGACATCGACGAGATGTTGGTAAAACTGAAAGAGGGGGAGGGTGACGTCATTGCCTACCAGTTGCCACAGGGATTGCGTGACGTGCTTTATTGTGCATCGTCATGGGCGGTGAGCAATGGAAACCGTGAACTGGCTGACTCGCTCAACCATTGGTACTCTCCTCAGTTGGCGCAAAAGGTGAAAGCTGACGAGGAATTTCTGTTGTCAACACGTAGCATTTCTCGCCATGAGTATGCACAGGTGCTGAATAAGGCTGGGGGAGTGATTTCTCATTACGATGAGTATTTCCGCAGGTATGCGCATCTGGCACGATGGGACTGGCGGTTGCTGGCTGCCCAGTGCTACCAGGAATCTACCTTCGACCCCAAGGCTCAGTCGTTTGCTGGAGCGTGCGGCTTAATGCAACTGATGCCTGCCACGGCACACGACTTGGGACTGGAGCCTGAGCAGGTGTGGGAGCCTGAGAAGAATATTGCCGCCGCCGCCAAGTATATCGGACAACTGAATTACCATTTCAAGGATATCCGCAACTTTAACGAGCGTACCAAGTTTGTGCTTGCTGCCTATAATGGTGGTATGTTTCATGTGAGAGATGCAATGTTGCTCACCGAGAAGAATGGTGGCAATCCTCATCTTTGGAACGATGTGTCTGAGTATATCCGTAAGTTGGCTACGCCTGAGTTCTACAACGATTCCATCGTCAGGTATGGATATATGCGCGGCTCTGAAACGGCTGATTACGTCTCACGCATCCATAATCTTTGGTATAAGTATCGTGGTGTGGCTAAGCCCGACCATTCCAAGAGCATGGCTACGTCTAAGCCTAAGAAGGCTAAGCGGAAAAATAAATATCGAGTATAAACCATTAATAATGTAGATCAAGATGAAGGTTCGTAGAAAATATACCATACCGGCATTGTTGTGCTTGCTGGTTATAATTGGCTGGGTGAGCTATTATTTCATGTCGTCGCTTTCGGCTAAGGAAAGTACCGAGTATATTTACGTGGACAAAGACGATACGATGGATTCTATCTATACCAAGCTCGACCCTATATGTAATAATCACTCGTTGGCTGCATTCAAGATGTTGGCAAGACACACGAGCTTTGCCGAACATATCCACACGGGACGTTACGCCGTGGAGCCTGGAGAGGGAGCATATACCGTTTTCAAACGATTGAAGAATGGGTTGCAGTCGCCTATGAACGTGACCGTTCCTTCTGTGCGTACCTTGGAGCGACTGAGCGCAGAGATTTCCAACAAGTTGATGCTGGATAGTGCTGAACTTTATCAAGCCATTACCAACCCCGACATTTGCAAGAAGTATGGATATGACACCGCCACGATTGCTTGTATGTTCATCCCTAACACTTACGACATGTATTGGAACGTGAGCGTGAATACATTCCTCGACAGAATGAAGAAGGAGAGCGACAAGTTCTGGAACGAGGAACGAATGGCAAAGGCAAAGGCAATGCGACTCACTCCCAATGAGGTCATCATCCTTGCCAGCATCGTGGATGAGGAGACTGCCAACAATGGCGAGAAACCAATGATTGCGGGTATGTACTTCAACCGACTGAGATACCATAACGAAATCAATCCGAAAGGGATGTTGTTGCAAGCCGACCCTACCGTGAAGTTTGCATTGAAGCAGTTCTCCCTTCGCAGAATCTATAATTACCACTTGCAGGTAGATAGTCCTTATAATACTTATAAATATGCTGGTCTTCCTCCTGGTCCTATCCGCATCCCCTCTGTGGTGGGCATTGATGCGGTGTTGAACTATGCACACCATGATTATTTATATATGTGTGCGAAAGAGGATTTCAGTGGTACGCATAACTTTGCACGTACCATGAGCGAGCATTTGCAGAATGCGGCTAAGTATTATGTGGCATTGAACAAGAGGGGAATACACTAACTGAAAGGGGTGGATAGTGGCGTTTCTCTTGAGGGCGTTCATTATCAAGATGATCCTTTTTAGATGGATGAAAAAAATAGTTTTTAGTACAGTGTTGATTGCCTTGACGGTTCTGATGTCTGCTTGTAGTAATGATGACTCTGAGGACACGACACCCGTGAAGGAAAACTCAAGAACTGTATTGGTGTACATGGCTGGCAGAAACAATTTGTCTTTTACTATTCAACCGTGGCTCGCACGTATCATGAATGGGGTGCTTACCGACTCGGTGAGCCTCAGCGACATGGGTATCTCCAGTATTGATGGCGAGAATCGCGCCTCTGACCCTGTGGTGATGGAAGGGGTGCAACGCTACGCTTTCAACCATTATCCTGCCACTGAAGGCAACTACGGTTTGGTGCTTTGGGGACACTCAGATGGATGGATTTTCCATGACGAGGTGAAACGGGCGAAAAAAAGAGCGTATGGGTTTGATGAAGGTAACGTCCCTGGCAATAGCAGCGTGTCGTGGATGAGCAACAAGGGCATCTATTGGTGAGGGCTATGCCGATATGACAGGCGTCATCCATTATTATTATACTAGGGAGTGTCGCCAAATATTAAGAAACTTTATAACTAATTGATTTGTAATGTGATAGAAATTTTGTACCTTTGTAAGTGATAAGAAAAATCCCCCCGACCACCCTAGGAAAGTGCAAATCGGGGGA
>Ga0247610_10000463_pt1 | contig 57447 bp, 53 predicted proteins | sample 174DNAGHGhighgp2_FD_193483 | JGI IMG/M metagenome (GOLD analysis project Ga0247610, IMG submission 193483) | Sheep rumen microbial communities from Palmerston North, Manawatu-Wanganui, New Zealand - 1742 DNA GHGhigh gp2 | ecosystem: Host-associated > Mammals > Digestive system > Stomach > Rumen...
TCTGGATCAAGGCATTGAGATAAAGGCGGATTACGAATGGAAACCGACGCAGCAGAGCCGTTTTGAAGCGGGTTATGACTATACACGCAACTGGAACACAAGCGAAGCGAATGCGTTCAATACCTTTGCGGACGGAACGAAACAACAAGAACTGTTCCCTTACTATGCGGATTTCAAAGGCTTGACCCAAAACCATGCTTTGTACGTGACGTACGGCAACCGGTTCTGGGATAAGCTGTCGCTCCAAGTAGGTCTGCGCGGCGAGTACTACATCCGTCATTTAGAGTCGTTCTACAAGGACGGAACGGGTGCGCGTCAGGACTCCTATGCCGCTTTCCCCAACAAGAAAGACACGGCGTATTTCCAACTCTACCCGAGTGCATACATCAGTTATGATTTTGGTAACGGACATGAGTTGCAGTTGAACTACACGCGGCGTGTAAACCGTCCGTGGGGACACCAGATCAACCCGCGTATGGATTTTTCGGATAGCACGAACATCAGTTACGGAAACGTGGATTTGTTGCCGTCATACTCCAACAATCTGGAACTCAATTACTTAAAGACATGGGAACGTCACACGCTGAGCGCCGGAGTCTTCTGGAAATACCAGGAAGGAGCGGTGCAAAACATCAAATACATGGACGGCGATGTGATGAAGAATACCTACCTGAATGTCACAACTCGTCAGGAGTTGGGTATTGAGGTCGTAGCTAAAAACAGGTTGTTCGGCGAGTTGCTGCAACTCACGACGAGCGCCAATTTCTATTGGAACAACATCGCGCCCGTTAACCAGACAATCATGCACCAAGGTCAGTCTATTCCGGTTAATCTGGCGGGACAGAACATCTTCGCCGGATCGGTGCGTTTGAATGCTCAGTTCCTGTTCACGAAGAATTTCAGCGGTCAGATCAGTGCTCGTTATCGTTCTCCGCGCGTAGTCGCACAAGGAACCACGAGTCACAGCTATTCGATCGATGTGGGTTTGCGCCATACATTCCTGAACAAACAACTGGCTTTGGCTTTGAACGTACGCGACCTGCTCGACAGCCGCGCCCGCCGCAATACAACGTGGGGAGACGGATTCTGGCAGTTCAGCGAAAACCGCTGGCATAGCCGTTCCATCAGCCTGACACTGACCTATAACTTCGGTAATCAACAGGGCCGCAAACGTGGTCGTCCCGACGGCGATATGAATGGCGGAGGTGATGATTTCGATGATAGCGGAAACAGTAACTCGGACTATTAAGGTGAAAGGTTAAAGGTGAAAAGTGAAAGGACACATATAGTAACAGGTGAAAGATTAAAGGTGAAAGGGATTCTCATTCTTTTCTTCCTTTCAATTTTCACTTTTCAATTTTCAATTTGCTCTGCACAGCAAGCGCAGAACCGGCCGTATATTGACGACAAACTGTTCCATTTCGGTTTTCAGTTAGGCGTCAATTTCGCCAGTTTCGGCGTAACCGATTCGGAGCTGCCTATTACCAATCCTGTAACGGGTGAAACGGAGATTTACCATGCCCGCGTAAGCGGTATTTTGCCGGGTTTCCATGTGGGTTTTGTGACCGATCTGCGCCTGTGTGACTATCTCAACCTGCGTTTCTGCCCGGGTTTGCAATTCACAAGCCGTACGCTGACCTACAAAACCGAATCGGGTTCTCCGGTAGTGGGTTTGCCCGGCAAATCGGGTGCGAACATCGATGTGCTGGCAATGCCGGTGAACTTGCCCTTATACCTCAAATGGAGTGCGGCACGCGAAGGAAACTACCGCCCGTACGTCATCGCCGGAGGAGGCGTGGCATTCAACGTGAGCCGTGACCGCGAGAAACCCGTCCTGCTCAATGTCATGGATTATTTCTGCGAGGTGGGATTTGGCGTGGATCTATATCTCCGTTGGTTCAAGTTCTGCCCCGAGATCACGTATCGCATCGGTTTTGCGAACCAGTTAGCTCCGACGGAAGGACGTATGGAATTGGCGCCGCAGGAGTTCTTCTACACCGAATCGCTCTCACGGCTGACCAACCATGCCGTTTGTTTAACCTTCAATTTTGAATAATGCGCAAGTGGTGGTTGATTATAGGGTGTGCGTTGGCATTGGTTAGCTGCCGCGAATATACGGTAAGCGATGATCCGGGTTTGCGGCTTGCGTTCTCGGCAGACACCATCTGCTTTGACACTGTTTTTACGGCACAAGGAAGCACCACGGCGCAGGTGAAAGTGTATAACCGCAATGCGTCGGCGGTGATGGTCGATCGCGTATGGTTGACCAAAGGCGAAGCTTTCTACGCTAACGTGGACGGTGAACCGGAGTTATCGCGCCTGACGCATCTTCAGATCAACGGCGGCGATAGTGTGTATGTGTTTGTGCGGGTGGAGATTGATCCGACGGGCAGTTCGATGCCGCTCTTGGTAAACGATCAATTGCATTTTCATTTAGCCAACGGCACGACGCAGGAGATCGAGTTGGAAGCGTACGGCCAGGATGTACAACGGATCGGACGCGTCGGAAGCGGACGCAAGGACACGACATCCATCACTTTTACGGCTATTCTACCCTATGTGCTGTTTGACACCTTGGTCGTTCAAGGCGATCTTGTTTTCGAAGCGGGCGCAACGCTATATATGCACAACGGAGCGTGTCTGTATGCCTTGGGCGACGTGACCGCCAAAGGAAGACTGGATGCGCCGGTGGTGGTTCGCGGAGACCGTTTGGATCGGCTCTTCGACTCCGTTCCGTATTCTTATGCCGGCGGTAGTTGGAACGGGATTTATCTGCAATCCGAACATGTACAGCAATACGATCTGGAATACATGGATATATTGTCGGGCAATATAGGGCTGTATTGCTACCATAACGGCAGTAGTAGTCTGCCGCAATTACGGATGAACGGTTGTCGGATTCATAACCATGCGCTATACGGCTTGGTATTGATCAATACCGATGCGGTCGTAAGCAATACGGAGATCAGCAATTGTGCTTCGTACTGTCTCTATTGCTCCGGAGGTACGCATCAGTTCGTTCATTCGACCATCGCCTCGTATTTCAATTACACGAATATACGGATTCAATCTGTCGCCAAAGAAGACTGTGCGGCAGTGTATATCGATAATCTGAGCAAGAACGGTCCGCAGACAGTGACTTCGTTCTATAATAGCATCATTACCGGTTTTTTGAAGAATCAATTGGTGGTCGCTACGCCGTTCGATCAGTATTATCCGGGCGCTTTTGTGGGCAATTATCTGAAAACCGACACGCTCCGGATGCCGCATGCGTCGGAGAATATCTATTGGCAAAAAGACGACACAACGGCCGTCTTTGTAAAGGATTTCTATAAGTACAAGGAATACGTATATTACGATTTTCGTCCGGATAGTCTGAGTCCGGTAAGAGGAATCGGCGATAGTATCGTAGCGCTCCCCTATCCTATGGATAGAAACGGTGTGAGTCGCGCACTTATGCGTCCCGACGCAGGATGCTATCAATATCTTCCCTGATCTGGAGTTGGAGCTGCTCCAACGTTTCAAAATGTTTCTCGTCGCGCAAGTACTGCGCAAAACGAACTTCGAGATGCCGGTCATACAGATCGCCTTTGAAGGACGGTATATGCACCTCGATCGTGTGCTGATGGTCTATATTGACGAACGCGGGCGCGCTATCCATCGTGGGCGTGTCCACATGTGCCATATAGACGCCGGGCTTCGGGATTATCTTTTGCGGATCGTCCGGCAGGATATTCGCCGTCGGGAAACCGATGGTCCGTCCGATAGCTTTGCCATGAACGACTTGCCCCGTGAGGCTATAAGGACGTCCCAACAACTCGTTTGCCAAAGCGATATTGCCGTTTTCAAGGGCTTGGCGGATCTCGGTGGAAGATACATGCCATTCGCCATCGGTGAACTCCTCCATCGTGAGTACTTCCATCCCTATCTCCGCACCGATACGGCGGTAGTCCTGCGAACGTTTGAGGCGATCCGAACCGAAGGTATGGTCATAGCCCATGAGCAAAACCGAAACATTCCACTCGGTGCGCATTCGCGACATAAACTGCTGAGCGGTAAGATCTTTGATGGCTGCAAAAGGTAGGACCATTACCTCGGCGTACGCGCGTAATAGAGCCTTCCTCTCCTCGAGAGAACTGAGTAACTGCGGCTGGTAATCCGAATGCAAGACGGCACGAGGATGCGTGTCAAAAGTAATCAGAAGAGGCTCCAAACCCCTCTTATCTGCCTCCGAACATAATTGTTCAAACAAGAACCGGTGTCCCTTGTGGACACCATCAAAAAAGCCTATGGTAGCTATTTTATTCAATTAATAATTAACAATTAATAATTAATAAAGGTTATTAAAGTTTGTTGCATAGGCGGAGATTTGTGCGGTTATTTAAGTTTGGGTTCTAAACTCATAGAATCCGAACAAACTAAAAAAGTTGCACAAAACTCACCGGAACGCTTTAATAATTAATAATTATACATTATTCCTCAGAATAATAGCCTTTTTGAATGCCGAATTGGAGTTCGGCATCTTGGATGAGTTGGATCTGCACACCGGTGATAGCACGCCCTTCGGCTTTCATGGCACCAAGCACATAATTGAGCTGCTCCGTTTCGTCCACTTCGCCATCCATGTACTCCATTTCGCCGGTCTCAGGATCCTCCTTGAGCAATCCCTGATCCTCCAAATAATCGTCCATGAGATCCAATACCAAAAGGATATCGTCCGCCGTCAGTCCGGCACGATCCTCTGAGGGGATAGTAGCGCAGATAAAGTCCACTAACTCACGCTCTTCGGGCTCCAAGAGAGCCATTTCAATTGAATTATTTTCCATAATCGTAATAAAAAACGGTGCAAAGATACGAATTTTCTTGCATATATGCAAAAAAAGTTGTAATTTTGTGCCAAAATTAGTGATTTATGAAAGAATTAATCAAACGAACCCTCAGCGGGATCGTGTATGTGGGGTGCGTAGTGGGCAGTATATTGTATGATCCTCGATTGTTCTGCGGGGTGATTTTGCTGATCGCTCTGTTAGCGGTAGATGAGTTCCACCGCTTGGTCAAGTCTTCGTTTTTGCTGCGTTTCTACTCGTTCATGGGAGCCTGCGTGATATTGGCTTCTATGCAGTTTGTTGCGTGGCACATGAACGACGGCATTGAGAATATGAAAATGGGGTTTGCCTTGGCGGTAGTCTATTTGCCGGTAGTGGTTTTGGCGCTATTGGATGAGATCTGGAACCATTCGGACAGACCTTTGCAGAATTGGGGCAATTTCCTGATTTCGCAATTCATGGTGGCTCTGCCCTTGAGTATGATGTCGTTCCTGTATTTCTTAGATAAATGGTTATTATTAGCGCTGTTTGTGCTGATTTGGATCAACGATACGGGCGCCTATTGCGTGGGGTCTCTGACCGCCAAGTTGCCGAAAGGAAACCATAAGATGGCGCCTCATATCAGTCCCAAGAAGAGTTGGGAAGGACTCATCGGCGGATTCGCATTCACCATCGGAGCTTCAATCCTGTTATACCGTTTGGGATGGTTTGAGACGATTGCTATCGAGAAATACGGTGTGTATATCGCAGCTACGTTTGCGTTCTTAGTAAGCTTTTTCGGCACGATGGGAGACCTCATGGAGAGTCTGTGCAAGCGTTCGGTGGGCGTGAAGGACTCGGGAGTATTCCTTCCGGGGCATGGAGGCGTGTTAGACCGCTTTGACAGCATCCTGTTAGCAACTCCTGTATTAACCGCTTTCTGCTGGCTATGTTATTACGTTGCGCCTCTACTCTAAGCCGTTTGCCGATTGGCGTGCTTTACACTTTGGCGGACGGATTGCTCTTTCCGGTAATGTACTATGTAGTGCGTTACCGGCGGAAAATAGTGGCGAAGAACTTACGCTGTTCCTTTCCGGACAAAAGCGATGCAGAGCGGAGGAAGATAGAAAAAGATTTCTACCATCAGTTCTGCTATACCGTGGTCGAAACACTATACGGCTATCGGATATCCGACGAGGAGATGAAGCAACGGGTCGTGTTTGAGAATGCGGACGAAGTAGATCAGGCTGCCAAAGAAACCGGAGGAGCCGTGGTCATGTTAGCCCATCTGGGCAATTGGGAATGGATGTCCTCCTGCCAGTTATGGTTCGCGCCGGAAGTATTGGAACTGAATGTATATCGTAAAGCAAAGCACGAAAAAACGGATTCCGAGATATTAGCCATCCGCAAGAAACGCGGCGGGGCGTACGTCGAGAAACAACGTGTATTGCGGGAGATGGTTCGCTATCGGGCGGAAAAACAGCCGATCGTATTAGGGCTCATCAGCGACCAAAAACCCCGTCCGGAAGTGACCCGCACATGGGTTACATTCTTACACCAGGAGACGGGATTCTTGGACGGAGGTGAGGAGTTAGGCAAGAAATTCGGCTATCCGGTGTTTTCCTTGACTGTCCATCGGCCTGAGAGAGGCAAATACCGCGCGCGGTTTGAGTGCCTGGCCAGGATGCCTAAAGAGACCGCAGAAGGCGAGATCACCACGGCGTACGCACGGAATTTAGAGAAGAATATCCAGGACGAACCGCATTTATGGCTATGGAGCCATAACCGATTTAAGTGGAATCACGAAATTACGAAAAGCCGTTCGTAATCCCGTAATCACATAATCCCGTAATCACGTAATCCCGTAATCACGACTAAAATTTTATAGCATGAAATGTAGTGTCATCATATTGAATTGGAACGGCGCAAAGATGCTGCGGACGTATCTGCCGTCGGTGGTAAAAAGCTGTCAGCATTCATCCCTCAGCGACCAGATAGAACTGGTGGTTGCGGATAACGGCTCCACGGACGAGAGTCTGGAGGTTCTGGCGAAGGAGTTCCCCAGCGTCAAGACCATCGTGTTGGACAAGAACTACGGTTTCGCAGAAGGTTATAACAAAGCCATTGAGCGGATAGACAGCCAATACGTGGTGTTGCTCAACTCGGATGTAGAGACGCCGGAGGGATGGTTAGAGCCTTTGGTGGCGTATTTGGATGCTCATCCGGAAGTAGCCGCCGTCCAGCCGAAAGTGCGTAGTTGGCGCAACAGGGCGTATTTTGAGCATGCCGGCGCTGCAGGCGGCTATTTGACGTGGTTAGGTTACCCCTATTGCCGAGGACGCAAACTCTGGAAAGTAGAGGAAGACAAAGGCCAATACGACACAATAGTCCATATCGATTGGACTACGGGCGCGTGTATGTGCGTACGCACGGAGGTTTATAAGGAGTGTGGAGGATTAGACGGATCGTTCTTCGCACACATGGAGGAGATCGATCTGTGCTGGCGGATGAGGAATAAAGGTTGGCTCTTGGCGTGCGTGCCCCAAAGCGTCGTCTATCACCTCGGCGGCGGATCGCTCAGTTATGATAATCCGCGGAAAAACTACCTGAACCACCGAAACAACCTATTGATGATCTACAAGAACAGGAAACATCCGTACTTCGTGCTGTTCCTCCGGTTCTTTCTGGATTATGCCGCGGCGTGCTTCTACTTGCTGCAAGGTCGTCCCAAGAGTTTCAAAGCCGTGTTCGACGCACGCAGAGACTACAAGAGAATGAGAAAAGCTTAGAAGCCGAACGACAGACCGCAGGTGAAGGTGATATTCTTTCCCTGCAGATACACAGGCGTATATTTATTCAGATAATAATTCTCCAAAGCGGTTCCGGAGAGATCCTGCGAAGTGCCATCGGCATTCCATCCGCGATCTTCTCCTTCTATACGTGTACTGGTAGGAGCAAAAGCGCGGGCGTTATTATAACTCAGCGCCAGATGCGCATAGCAGTTGTTAAACACCTCATACACAGCGCGGAACCGGATCTGGTCATTCCGCCAAATCGGTTCGCTGAAAGGCTTTTGTGCAATGATCGGATTCGGCACTCTGGATCCGGCGATGTTATCACGGAGATAATCGTACGCGCGGAACTTGGTGTCACACGTATAATCCAAGGTAAGACGAAGACCTCTGGACGGACGATATGCCAATTGAACGAAGATCGATTGCGCATTATCGCCCATATAGTGCCCCATCTTATAACTATTCGCGGTATAATCGAGCACGGCAATGGAGTGCGTATAGCAAGCGATATACGAACGCATGAACTCTCCGCGAAGCGACAGTCCGCGAACCGGCCACCCGCTCCAGTTAAATCCCACAAGGTAAGAAACGGGATTGTGCTCGGGATTGGATTTCTTGAGGCGGGCGAACTTGAACTCGTCCAGGAAGAACGATCCATACAACCGCAAATGGTCTGTCGGGCGAACGGTGATCGAAGCAAAAGCCTGTGAGTTCTGGTTCTCCGATCCTAAGCCTTTGGTCAACAGGTGATCCAGCGACTTATAGAACGCAATAGGAATGAAATAAGCGGCTTGCACATTGCGCTCCGCATACACGATCGAGTTACCGAACGAAAACTGGATGTACTTGATTGGCATGAACGTGAACATATTCGCCGCCATGAACTTATTCGCCGGACGGAACTCCTTGCCCGTCACGCCCTCTTTCTCCCGCTCCACGTAAAAATACGTGGAATCCATCACATTCGACGGCAACCAGGCATGGAAATAATCGAATTGGAACCATTTGCAAGGGGTGAGTTGGAGTGTAACCATCGGGACGGCAGGGTTGTGCGCCGAAAGGATATTCGAGCAATGTTGCGCATCGCCCCACGTGATCCGCTCGCGCTGAACGCCTATACTACCCCACCATGTGTACAGCGAAAGACCACCTCTTGAATCCGAGAAATCTCCGCCGTAATTGGCTTCTTTATACTGCACGCCCGGATAGTCATTGAGAAAGCCCGGTTTGGTGATCTTGGAGCCATCTACTCCTTGCCCCGACCAACTGTTATCGCGAATCGATCCCCAGATAGAGAGGTGATGCGCGATGTCCATTTGGATCTCGGCGCCATACACGCGGTGCATCAACAAACCATGCGAATTATAACTCAGATCCATGCCCAAGATGGGTCGGAGGCGCATTTTGAAGATCTTGTCCTTCGTCAGGATATGCAAACTCGGATCCGCCAGATTGAGATTGGAAACGGGCGTGATCCATTGGGTCACGTGCCGGTGTCCGTAACTGTGATAAACAGGCAGGGTGTCCATCTCCAAAGCATAATCCTGCATATAAAACTGCAAGTCTTCTTTTTGGCGTTTGGACAAGAGCGAATCTTTCTCCTGCGCTTGCAGCAACATACGGGCGATAGCATCCCGGGTATAAGGCTTAATGGCGGCATTGGACGAGAGGATGCCATCCGTCGTCAACTCCTCCAAAAAGTCATAGATCTCCGTGTATTCAATCGCCTCGGGAATGCGCTGCGCATGGAGTAAACCCCACCCCTTCCCTCCACACAATGGGAGGGTGAGGAGCATCATCACAACTAATCGATAAACGATCCTTCGATTCATATCCTTTGTTTTACTCTTTATACTTGCGTTTTTTCTCTCCCCCTCAAGGGGGAGTTGGAGGGGGCCTCTTATTTCTGATAACGCGCATTCAGGCCATCAACCACCTCGTTGGTGATATCGTAGCCATCGGTCGAAAGGAGGATATTGTCCTTTCCGGTGTTGGCAAAGATGATCTGGAAACGACCGTCTTTGTTCAACTGCTCCAGATAAGCATTGAGAGTGTCTGCCAACTGGAGGTTCAGCTCCTGGTTTTGAAGAAGGATCTCATTGGTCAGTTTTGCCTCCAAGTCTTGCAACTCCTGCTGTTTGCGCATCAGTCGTTGCTGCTCGCTCTCGGCACGCTCACGACTCAGGAATGCGTTGGCCTCCACTTTACGCATAAAATCCGCGTACTCGCGTTGGAAAGTAGCCATCTTCGTATTCAGTTTCAGACGAGCATCCTCTTGCTTAGCCATCAACTGCTCGTTCGCTTCGATAGCAAACTCATAGTTCACCAAAACCGAATCCAAGTTCAGGTATGCCACCGGCAAGTTGCCCTCAACAGGTGCAATCTCACCATCCTTGGACGAAGCTTTTTTGTCCATAAAATACAACACGAACAAGGCTGCGATAGCCAATGCCAAAACGCAATCAATAATAATTGGAAGTTTTTTCATAAATCTATATTTTTTACATCTATTTTACCAATATGAGCGCGTCTCGCTTCGCGATCCTGCGAGGTAGCGCAATGAATATGGTTCTCCCTCATCCGCTCGTTCTCGGCGATATGTTGGGAGCGAAAAGAATGATCTTTGCGAAAGATGATTCCCACGCAAAGCAATAAAACGGCGATGCTCACAGCAACAACCGTTGCTATCAATATGGTTCCCAAAGAAAGGTTCACCGCCGCTTAGAATTGAGTTAATTGAGTGAATTTCTGCATATTACACTCATGCGTCCATGAACGGGCCTTGACCGCGCTGATGATAACCATCACAATCATCGCGATCATCAGACCGAAGAACAGCACCATGACGACAATCAGGAAGCCGAGCAAGTCTTCCCCTGATTCCGTCAAACCGGAGAGGATTCCTACGCCGAAAGCCAGCATTAAATAGACTATGAATACAGCTACCTGCGCGATGCCGAAACCGATCTTCTTGACGTAGAACGCACCGATTCCGTACGCTCCCGCCAAGAGAGCAAGAATCAGCGTGATTGTCGGATTTTTCCAATCCGATCCGGAGATTCGATAGAACTCGCCATCCGGCATTTGCTCCAAAGTCGTACGTACTTTGGCAAGATCTGTTGCAGCAAACTTATCGCCATGCTGCATCAAAAACATTTCTACTTTGTTATTTTCCATATACAATTTTTTAAATCCGCTGCAAAGATACAACAAAATTTGCATATATGCAAGCGTTCGGGGATTTTTTTGGAAGAAAATAGCGATTTATCGCGTCTTAAAGGGCATTGAGTGCCTATTGGGAGCTTGCTCACGAAGAGACACTCGGTGTCCTTTAACCAAAGACGTTAGTCTGATTTCTTCAAAAAAAAATCCCCGCCCCTGCTCATATATCCCGCAAAATGCGAACGTATTTTCGGTGGGAACCCGCTTGCGGGAGGACCGAAGATACAACAAAATTTGCATATATGCAAGCCTCCCGCCCCTTCTATCGCCTCCTATCCGGCTCCCTTCCCCTCAGTGCGGTGTTAACACGAAAAAAGCGACCCACCGAAGTGAATCGCTTTATGATGATTTCCGCCGCAAAGGTACTGCTTTTTATTGAATTGTGCAAATTTTGCACTTAGGGAAAAACTTGGGAAGATGATTTTTTTATTACGTCAAACTGCTCATTTACAGCAAATAGTAAAATAGATATAAGGGGCAATACCTGTGCATTACCTATGCATTACCTATGCAACACCTATGCAACTCGTGGGTTGTTACTTTCCGATGCTTTCCGGTTCATTTCCTGTGATTATATTGTGTGGTCGCGGTGAGGTCGCGGGTTTGAAAGTACAAATTAGCCTTCATTATTCAGTCTTCAGCTGTTTGAATTCACCCGTCAGCATTCGGCAGTCAGAGAGAGAAAAGTTCTAAAAACGGCGAATGAAACGAAGAAAACGAATTACACTTAGATTTTTAAGGGACGAAAGAGAACGGCTAATTACGCGAATTAGAAGAAAGAATTTTTTTTATCCACTTCGAGAGGATAGATGGTTTAATGGAACCCGAGTTGTGGGAGTCCGGGTCGGAGGCGTCCCATGTTACAGGCGGCGGACCATACAAGCAGGCGAAACGGTCGGGTTCCATCGTATTGAGATATTGATCCATGTTTCTATCGGAATCATGGTCAAAGGAGTCAATGAACCGCTCATGGAGTTCGTTCACTATCTCAGCAAAATCCTCCGGCAGGATGATGTTCTCCACATCCATCGCGTGGTAGAACAGCGGAGCTATCTCTTCCGCCATAAATCCTGCAATACCGCATCCGATCGGCGTCACCAAAAAAGTATATTCGGGATGGGATTTCGCAAAAGCGATGAATTCGTCCACGTAGGGTTCGATCGTCTCCACCCCACCCTGCATGGTCGGGATCGCATAACTCTGTCCTTGGAGTCCCACGCCTTGTCCCATGACGGCACCAAATTGTTCATACGCCATCCGTGCAGCACCGCCTCCGTGCATGCCTTGTAGATTACTGCCGAAAACGAAGATCTCATTCGGCTTCAGAACCGTAATAAATTCCGGTGTAAAGGGTCGGTTGTACATGATTTATTGGGGTTAAGATGTGATTCATTTACTTCTGATTTCTCAGTTCGGTCAGTAATGCAGAAATGTCGGGCACGACGGTGAAAGGACGGACGACTTCGAGGTTGTCATTCATGACACAATAGACCGTCAGTTCGTCATTATCCTCGCCACCGAAGCCGTCTGAATCAGCGAAATAGCGTCCGTCCGGATAGAGCATCCAGCATAACGCAAAAATACCATTTTGGCAGTCATCCCATGCACCGATACCGGAATAAGCGATTCGTCGCGAATGCGCATTGTGGCTGTTTGGCACTTTGTCGAGCGTGTCGAAATCGATCTCTTCATCCGAGAAACCTACCAAGTGCCCTGGTATGTCAATCAGCCTTGCCTTTCGGGTCACTTTATTGACAAGATAGCCCTTCCATTCCGAATCAAAAACACGAAGCAAGCCCTCGCCCCATTCAAAGCACTCGCATTGCTCCAATTGAGCCAAATCCTCTAAATATTCACCGTTCAGTTTCATAGGAATAAAAACCGCTGCAAAGGTCCAAAAAAACTTTCACTTGTGCAAGTATTTTGATCGTTTTTTGTCCAAATCTATACTTTTTGACCCACATTTGGACGAAAAACTCATTTGGTCAATCACCGTTCAGTTTCATCGTGCCGCTTTACGTGCCGGGGTGTCTACCCATTTCGTCGGGCAGCGTTGCACGATCTGTTCCCCTCGGTACATTCGGAAATAATACCCGTCTTTTCTCAATTGCCCTCTTAGTCTTTCGATGGGCGTTATCAGTTTTGCTTTCATTGTTGATTTATTTAGCATTCATTCTCGTTCGCATTACGGACATATACGTAACGTCTTTTCTTCGTCATGTTCGCGGGTCTTTAGCCACGCGCCTCCTTTTTGTCCATTGTCCCGTCTGAGAGACGGCTTTGGAGGGTGACAGGGTGACCGGCTGACCGGCTGACCAGTTCCTTATTATAATCTCACACACGCGTGTGGGTGTGTATAGTTTTAGAAAACAACTGGTCATCTGGTCATCTGGTCTATTCTTTTTTTATTTCTACAACAATTCAATCTGCCAGCGTCTGTCATAAGACAAGGCACGTTCTCTGCCGCTTTAATGACTGTATGGGCTTTGATACCGCCTTTTTTTGCCTGTTTTGGGATTCCGTTGCACGACAAAAAAGAAGCGATAACCCGCTTTATTGGATTACCGCTTAAATTAATTCGTCCACAGATGAAACTGATGGAGCAGATTTTTTCTTATAAATCATGACCCATGCGTCTTAAAAAAGCTGTTAAATCTTCACCGGGCAACATACTATGTGTTGGACCCTTTTTTGCCTCATCCACACGAGCAAAGAACTCCTCCTTAGACATGCGTGTAGGATCGTCGGTCATTTGCTTCGCCAATTTACGTCTCTTGTGGACTATGTGTTTGTCACGTTTGTCGTAATCATCCCGTATCTCCATAAGCAGATGGCAAAACTCATGCCTGGTGAGTATTGTCTTATACAGATTAGTCTCTCCGCTTGTATGTATCAGCGTGATACCTCGCGTTGCCATCAACGCAGCACGGAAACGTTCATTCTGGTCAAATAGGGCTTGATAGGCTCGCCGCAATAAATGCTGATAATCCCTACTCTGCCGGTCATAGGCCTCTCCACGCCACCATACTATTTGATATGTTTGCCAAGATGCGACACTTCGTTTGCGGGCATTACCTCCTTTCAACTGACATATCTGTCGTTGTTTATCTGGATCTTGCTGTTTGAGCGATTGCAAGAAACCTTCCATACTATTGCAGAGCACACTATCCATCCGGAAAGCATTACTGCATAGATTGCTCAATACACCAGATGGATACATCCCATTCGAACGGATGTCTAAGGTATTAGTATCTTGGTCATAATAATCAACCAATTGGTGCTTGTTTTTTTGCGTAGAGATGTCAGTATTCATTGTTCGGCTTATAGTTACGCTACATTATTTTGTTGTCTCTATAACTTTTTTAATCAAATATCTCCATGGATTGACAATGACACCTACTGTCTTCATCGCATTGGAGGAGATATCAATAATACTCTTTTTCACCCATATGGGATAATATCGCTGGTATTCTGAAATAATGGTTAATGATTCACCCAGTATTGATATAACATAGTTAAAACCACGAACATCGTTCCATGGGTCATGACATGAGACATGACAAGTACTTACTATACAATCAGGTTCTTTAACTACGGTTATCGGTTCAGGCACATTATAATCAGTTTTATCATTATCCTGCATAAATTTACGGAGTATTGTTCCTTCGTGGTATGGATTGGAATAATACCATATATCAGATGCTGTTGGCATCATTTTATACGCAGATTCATCAATCTTTGTCCATGCTTTCACATTCACATGATCTAACATGATGGAAATGCCTTCTACCAATTCACCCATATTCATTTTGGGCACCCATACACCATGTGCATATTCAAGAATTACGCAGAATAGATAACCCGTGTTTTCGTACAATTTATTAAGAACTTCCGCCTTGATAATAACGGCTGCATCATGCATTTTATCTTCAGCATCAATTGTATCACCTATGGCATAGAACTTATTCTCGCACACAAGCACTATTTTATTTGCTTTAATAAATTCACGTAAAACAGGATCAGAAAATCCATCTATTATACCTATCACAGCCCCCCAAAAACTATCTTTCTTACATTTTTCCAGAACTGTCTTTACGAGAGTTGGATTTATTTCATTTTTCCAATAAGAATGATAAAAATCCACTATGTGTTCTTTTTTGACCCTCAAGAACTCCTCGCTTACATCGACAATTTTATGAATTCCTTCTTTCAAGAGTTTGTACTCAGAATAATCTTCATTAATGAGTTCAGGCGTTAATTCGTGATCTATAATATGCTGTATGCACCACACCTTACCATTCACTTCATTTGTAAAATCATGCACAATTGAAATAAAAGGCTTATCACCAATGGTCGAAGTGGCTTTATATAATTCAGATATAGATTTAGAACGGCTTAGAAATTTCAAAAGACCCAATTTGTTATAAATCTGTAAGTCTGACAAGTACTCTAATTCAGGTACAAATGCAGTGATTAAGGTTTTAGAGGTTTTATAGGGTCTTAGATACACAGATACATACTTATCCCTTGTATTGGCACGCAATTCTACCATTACATAATTTTTTGATAGAAGGTAATGCGTATTTGGATATTTAGGATCCACTAACTTCAGTCCTTCTAAGGGACTGGATTCAAATAACTTACGCATAGTTTTATTTTTTTTTACTATACAACAATGCCAATTCAATATGCTTTTTATATTCTTCGCACATTTGTTTGTTCTCTGAATAAGACATTTTTAAATCAACCAAACATCTGGAACAATACTCAAAGAATTCACAATCTTTGCAGAGCACAGATCTTCTAAAATGAAATATTGAAGACCACTTATAAAGTAGTTTCTTATCAATGCCGGACTGTAATGTACCTATATAATGACGAGTGTCGAATTTCTCACATGGATACAACCGGCCATCTGTATCGATAAAGATGTGTCGCATGTCATCCAAGCAGGTTCTTATCTGAATTTTCTCGCTACCTACATTCAATTTTTTATTTGCATCTTTAAGCAATTCATCCAGCATTATAGTATAAAAGTCATATTGACCGTTTTGCTTATGTATGACTGCCTCTTCCATGAACTCTTGCATCTTACTCATATCATCCTCATACAATTCTCCTTTTTTAAAATTTGGATATATGCGTGCAATATAAGGAGGTTTTTCTCCTAATAACTCTGCAAATTCTGGAAATGTCTTATTCATTTCCATGATGTCTTCAATGCCGCCAACCGTAACAAGCAATTGTATTCGCTTTTTATACTCAGCAGGATATCTCTCTTTGAAACGTAGCAGATTAGATACTACTTGGTCATATGTTCCTCCGCCTGCAATATTTCTTCTATTTCTATCATGTATTGATTTACACCCATCAAGAGACACACTGATTCCAATGTTGTATTGCATCAACCTATCCACCGTATCATTAGTAAGAAGCAATCCATTTGTTGTAATATCGAATAGAACTCTATCGCCAAAGATAGCATATAACCTTTCAATCATGTATATAACCTGACTGAATTTCACGAGGGCTTCCCCCCCATAAAAGGATACTATAATCGTATCAGTTTTGTGTGCTTGATTTTTGATAAACGATATAGCATCAAGCATTATTTCTTGCGACATGGAATTGTCGGCATGCTTTCTCATGCCAGCATATTCACCGGAATAACAACAATAGGAACAGCGGCAATTACACTGCTGGGTAATACCTATCGTAAAATCAGTTATTTCCCTATGTAAGAATCTATCTGAGCCAGCGATTATTCTTCCTATCTCTTCCATCTGCTGTTTAGTTATTATATCCGCAGGTCATTCTTTTATAAGCATGACCCGTTGCATTCTCACATACAATCCAACAGGGAGGATTCGAAGTAAAGTCTCCATTCCAGAGTTTCTTTGTATCCAAGTCCGTAACATCATCCATAGTCGAATCTTTAAATGAAGAAGAGCCAACTTTTGAAATTGTACCCAATTGTTCTGATACTTCGTCTTGTGACAAATTCATGGCATCTGCCAATTGTTCGATGAGTTTTGCTTTATGCTCATCATCAAGTTCAAACTCAGAATTGGTTACTTGATCCATTACAAATTGCATGGTTTCATGCACATGATCCGCAATTCCTTCCCCATTAGGGATGTTACTAATTGCATTACCAATCACATTTTCCAGATAATCAATAAAATCATTAAAATCAGTCATAATTGTTATTTTTTTTATTTTATAGCGATTTTACTTATAATTTACCACATGGTATGCATAGCGCAGGCATAATCTCCCGAATGCACCGTTCGTTCGCCATGAGCCATACATTTTCCTTCGTCATACTCGCCATTAAAATATGAGCAGTCTCCACAACGGCAAACAGGTTCACGATCATGTTTATAACCTGCCGCATCTTCCCATTCTTTATGTTCGGGTTCATCTTCTACATACGAACGGCTTCTTGAGGGTGCCGATTCTTCGAACAAGTCTTCTGCCGCTTGCGAACTGGCGACTGCACCACCTAAAAGCAAGAGGCCGAGCATGATATCGGTACTCCACATAGTGGTATGATCCGGTATAAAATAGCCAATACCAGCACCGACAAGAGCACCAATGAGAGCACCGAGAAAGGTACGCCAAGCCTCGTGAAAATAGATAATAAAACTTATCACAAACCCGATAACAGCCCCCCATTGACCAAACATTTCCCACTTACCATCCGTGAAGATAGCACCAATAATAGCACCGATCACAGCAAAGAATATTGCACCCGCTATATAGCGACCGGACATCTTAAAAAGACCGACAAGCAAGCCTAAAAGGACAATAATGGATAATATATCGCTCATATAAAACTATTTTGTTTGCAAATATACTACTTTTTAAATTATATGCAAGAGTTTCTGCATTTTTTGAATTTCGGTAGGTATTTTGGCATGAATAAATAAGTTCTTATATCAGTTGAATTTATTGATTATAGATGATAAAACTTTTAGCTCTATAAACCTCGTTTTCCCAATATCCAATTAGTTTATAGCCATTATTAAGACATTGTAAACCGTAACAAGCCTGACGTGTTCCATTTTTCCAATTGCCAACATACACACCCTGATTGTTAGCAAATTTCAAGAGCCCGCTACCATTTATTACTCCGTTAATCCATGTACCTTCAAATGATGAGCCATCGTTCCAATAAAACTTTCCTCTACCATGAGGTTTCCCTTCTCTCATTTCTCCCAAATAATATCCATTTGCGACGTTTAGTCTTTGAGCATTTCTTGGTTGCGGTGCTTGCGTGAGGCAAACGTCATTACTAAAATATTCGATTACATACGAGCCATCAGGGTGAACCTCTATTCCATAGCCTTCTCTATGACCGTTAACCCAAGTTCCTGCAAAATAATGATCTGAAGTCCAGAAATATATACCGCTACCATCGATATTATCATTCGAGAACTCTCCTTCGAACCTACTTCCATCATTAAAGATATACGCTCCGATACCTTCTCTCTTTCCATTTACAGCTCCACCCAAATAGTAACCATTTCCAAAATCCAGACGTGTCAGTTTCTTTTTGGTTCTTACACTTTCTCCTACATTAATATCAAATACAGGTGTTTGAGTTTTAGTTATTTTCCTATCAAGATATGCTATTTGAGAAAGTTCAAATGTCAAGTCCTTAGTGTCATTGAATATATTTTGCCATGAAACTTGTTCTCCAGATCTTTCAACATTAAAATTGAAACTATCAATGAATGAACTGGTAAAAATGCCTCCTCCATTTCCATTTGTCCAACCATATTCTCCTTGTGATGCTCCTGAACTAACAATGTTTCCTCTACGATTTACGAATAAATCCCGGATTTTAGCAGATGGATAACCGGTCATAGTGGAAGAATTACTCTTTGAAACCATTCTTCCCATCGGGATATTACCATTATAATAGGAGTTACAACAATCTGCTATAATGATAGACAATCTTGGATTTTTCTGCTGTAAAAGTGAATTAAGATACTCTACAGAAACAAACTGATCCTCACTATGTGCCCCTAAACACATACGAGGAAATTTTGATACGTCATTAACCGAACGTCCCCCGTGTCCACTATACAAAAATAAAACGATGTCATCTGCGCAATTTAACGTTGATACAACATTAATCAAATTATTTTTGTTACATAGATTCCCATTATAGTAATAGACCTTTTGGTTATATCCATCCGCTCTTAGTGCATCTGCTATCATGTTTGCCCAATTTTGAAACATTCTGGCATCAACTACTACTCCATTGCCGATTTGGGAGTCGTTTGAATCTACGAACATAATAGTGTGTATTGTTTTTGCTGATAAAGAAAATGCGACACTAAGTAAAATCAATAAAATGGTTATTCGTTTCATATGCTTACAATATAATTTTAAACTAATGCCATTATTCTACCACTTGAATTTCTTTCAGGCTCATCACAACGATGGTTGCATTGCGCCATCCTGCCATAGGAACATACAACGTACCCTTCACTTTGACATGCTTGCCTGCATACTGAGCTGCGAACTCCCTACCCGTGTATTTAAATTGAGGAACGACCATAAATGCGCTTTGGTTGGGCTCTACCCAGTCTGACACCTCATCCCATTCTTCAAGATATGGAGCGACTTGGATGGGTTCGGAACTGGCTACAACAAAACAAATCGCGTAGAATTCTTCTATGGTATCCGGGTATTCCGTGATTTTCTCAAAGTATTCGCCATTATGTTTCCACATAACCAGCGTTCCCTCAAATTCAATTTCTTGCGGTTCATAGCGTACAGCAACCTCCTCCACCGCAGGCGTTTCCTCTACGATAGGTTCTACCGCATCAACTACCACTTCTTCTTCAATTTGTGGTTGCGCGTCCGAGTTGGTATCGGTCTTCTTAGAAGAAGAACAGGATACACATACTGCCATCATCGCCACTACAGCGAGTGAAACTAAAGCTTTTGTTTTCATACTATTAATTTTTTCGAGTGCAAAGGTATGAAAAATTTATGAAATACACAAAAGTTTTTTTAATTTTTTCTTAAAAATGTAGGTTTTGGTGATTTTTCGATGAAAAATATCGGATGATCTACGATGACAAAGGACAAAGCTCGCATGCAATGCTAGGGAAATGAAGGGAGAGATAACCGGCATGAGATGCCGGACTAACAAACAAAGAGCGGAGCTGACGATCCGCCAAGGGGACGTACTATTACGCGCTCTCCGAAAGAGCGCGCACAGGACACTTGTATATCAGAATACAAGTTCAACGAAACGGATGAAGCCGGAATGTCGGAATGGAATTCCGATGACTACATACGAGTACCTATGAAGTTTGCCTTACAAAAGCTCCCATCGCGATCCCAATGATGGTATTCACACTCCACTGTATTAGCATCTTTGTAATCAAAATCAAAGCTTGTATGTCCGCCATCGTCATAGCCACGCAATGTGATTCTGCTGCCTCCATAATCTTCCCATTTCAAAGAAGTTGCTAACCAATATTTCGTATATAAATCCGATGAATAGATTTTATGATTAACATCATGGAAAGTAATAGTAAATTCCTGCTCTCCATCCCCATCGCATGTCATGGTTCCGACAAAGTGCCATGTACTATTATTCCAGAAATCATCATAGTCATTCACAGGCGGATCATCATCGCCAGGATGATGATTCATTTCGTTGCATGATTCTTCTGAATGAACGGTTGTTTCCGCATATATACACGACTCCAAAAAATCCATTGACTCTTTCAGCATCTCGACGAGTTCGTATTCTGTGCTCCAAAGATACATTGTTCCAGAAGCATCGCCATACGAATATTTTACTTCAAAACACTTCTTGGTTGTATTGTCACAATCATCTAAATTCGTTGTAAACAAATCATGTGTACTGCCGTTATGGTCTCCATGGGGATCATTTTCGGTATATATGATTGTTTCTTCATTAATCGGATGCCACGGATATTCGTATTTTATGCCCGCTCCCGATATACCTTTATCATCTTCAGTATATTCAGTAACAATGATACGTGCGTACCCATCACATCCTTTCTCACCCAAGCGAACAGCATATCCATATTTGGGCAACACAGCTATTGCATTATGCCAGTCAGAAGGGAACAAGGAATCGATGGACAAAAGATAGTCTGTTTTTCCGTAACAGTAAAATGCCACAAGACCATTTCGGGATACAAAATTATTGTTTTTATCCAATGTTATCCGATAGTCGTCGAATTGAATATATTCCGATGCGTTATTCTGTAATGTTATTCTCTTAGTTCCTTCCGGATCCGGTATATTGAATGTAGGCTCATAGTTAATGCAGCCATTTATTCCAATAGCACAGACGCATAACAGCGATTTTATCAAAGTATTCATTTTCATGGTTTTGATTATTTACGTATTCCATTCAGTGTAGCAGTCCAGGACTGTTCATTTCCAAAAATAGGGATCTGCCTATAAGTAAGATTGGCTTTAGCAGTATTCTTGCTTGTTCTCACGATGTTAATCTCCACAATGTGTACACCAACTCCATTCCAAGAGCCTTGTTTTCCGATAAACAATCCATCTTGTGTTTGTTCAAGCACGGTCACATTTTCCGCCCAATCATTGCTGTTAAGGAAACCTCCATAGGTAGCATTTTGTTGAGCCAAGTTATTGATTTTGATTGAGAAATCAAATTGTGAGTTATTAGAGAACTCCCAATAAGTACCATTCCATTCACCGCTACCTACACCTTCGCCACCACCCGGGTCATCATCCACGGTTTTTGGTTTATCCTGCGTTACATGTAGTGTAGCAGTTGTTTTCTTACCAGACACAAGCACCATAGATACATTTACATCTCCAACTAAAGTTTTCTTTCCTTCGTTGGGCGCTACCGTTACTCGAAACCAATCCGGAAACTTTTCAATTTTACACCACTGTGGCGCGGTAAAATCCCATGCGGCAATATTATTTCTTAAAAGACTAAAATCCACTTTATCCGTTCCTCCTTCTGCTGAAAAATGCATTTCGGAGGGACTTAGCGTCAGTTCCCCTTTGGTGGTAAAATCAATAAATTTGCTCCTATATGTAGTTCCGAACGAATTCATATAAGCACAGCAGATATACGATGTCAAAGGATGCAAGTTTGTCAAATGCATTTCTCCTTCAATACTCTCTTCGGTAACAATCTTTTCTCCAGTACTCTTATTCCAACACTCAATTCCCATAGATGAGACATAACTCATTTGCTCATCATCCCCAAAATGATATGAGCCCATGAAAGAAGCGGTTGTTTCTTCGACAGTAAGTAAGTCAAGTGATACGATATATTTCGGAGGCAATTGTTTGATAGTATTTTGAATAGGATACAATTTGTCAATGACACGCGAAGAAGAGAATACAGGTATTTCCGGCATTGGTTCTCCACTCCATAACCGTTCATTCCAATCGTCAATCATGTCTTCATACATAGCCTTAAGTCCGGTTTTGTCGAAAGCCATTCCTTCGGCATTGTACATCATTCGCCACGGACGTTTAATAACCGACAAAACTAGCGACTCTCCTATTTCGGTCTTGAGTTCATATTTAGTTTGTTCATCCAAACCCGGGGTATCCAACATTTGGTATTTTACTGCATTAACCACTCCAGTTATAGCATACCCCAAAGCACTAATTTGTCCTTTAAAGATGCCTGTTGCGCTACCAGTTGCGTCAATCCATAAAGACACCTTGGTTTCGAATTCATTTAAATGTTTTTTAATGATTCTTATTGTTGAAGATGTATATTCGTCATGATAATCTTTTCGTTTTGCTTTGTTAGGAGAATTTGTTTCTTTTTCAGATGTCTCAGAAACATTTTCATAGCCAGAAAGCACTCCGTTCTCATATTTCAACTTCGTCAATGTATATTTGTCATATCCATCAACCGTAGTCATAAAAACTGCGTTTTCTCCAGTCATTCCTTTGGCGATGTCAAAATCTACCAATACGACACAATTTTCATAGCCTAATAACAAATAACAAAGATTTTGAACTTTATTCACACATAGATATGGTATCACATCCTGAAATTCCAAACCATCCGTAGTGTATTCCACTATTACCCACTCGTCAAAATCAATGACAGTGCAGGGGAAAGGATGGTCACTCTCATACTCTTCCCCCAGAAAATCCAATTGCATGTAATGTTTCTGCGATTCAAATTGATTTTGATCCCAATTGCAAGAGCCAAAGAAAAAGCAAAGGCAGGTTATCAATACAAAAAGTAGTTTGTTTTTCATTATTCTTAGTTATTTTGGTATATATATGATATTCCGAGGTCAATTTAATAGGTTTATTTTACCTATTGTTTATCATGTGTGAAGGATTCAAAAACCAGCCCATCTATCAACCTACGCTTACGTTATATCAATAATTCTTATCTCGCCTTATTGGCTCGAACGATTCTTTCTTATCTCGCCTTATTGGCTCGAACGATTCTTTCTTATCTCGCTTTGTTCGAACGATTAATTCTTATCTCGCCCGATTAGCTCGAACGATTAATTCGGCTGCAAAATTACAACAAAAAATTGGAATATGCAAATAAAAATGTAATTTTTTTGCAAAAATACTTGCGTATGTCAAACTTTTGTTGTATCTTTGCACCAAATTTGTGAAAGAGCGTCACAAATGAAGCATAAAAAGGATCATTAACATTCATAAAAAGGATAATTAACATTTATAAATCCTATAAAAACACAAACAATTATGGTGCGTACAACATTTAATCGTCTTCGTGCAGTAAAAGACAGTCTTCCTCACGGCAGTATGGATGCCATCGCTGCTGAGTTGCAAATCACAGGAGAAGAGGTAAGAGCATATTTTAACGGTGAGGGTAATGCCGATTACCACATCGAGCCCGGTCCTGACGGTGGTATCGTAGTATTTAGTAATACTCGCATTTTGGAGGTAGCCCTGCGTACGGCATGGGAGGTACAGAATGCACTTTAATTTGAGATTTGAGAATTGAAAATTGAAAATTTAAGGTTTTGCAGCAAGGTAATAGCTCTGGCGATCTACGTCGGAGCGTTACCTTTTTTATTTTGTGCGAGCGCGTATGCACAAGAGAATGCGGGGGTAAAGGAGGAAACGCGTGAGAAGGTAGATTTATGGGAGGATTACCGTAAGCCGGTAGGATTGACGTATGGAGTTCAGGCTCGGATCCAGACGTCGTATCTATGGCGCGGTTTATATTGCGGCGGTCCGAACATTCAGGCGAGTGCCAATGTAGGTTACGGAGGTTTGTACTTCGACGCATGGTGGAACATAGGCGTGAGTGATTGGACGTTTCATAAATTTCAGCCGGAGTTGGATTTGACTCTGGGTTTTAACCGCTGGGGATTGAATATCTATGCGTTATACATTCATAATTTCGACACACCATTCTTCGATTTTGGCAATTCTCCGGATCGCACCAATCGTTTGGAATTGAATGCGATGTACACGCTGAGCTCTAAGATTCCTCTGACATTCCGATGGGCTACGCGCATTGCGGCATCGGATTGTTACATCAATGCTTCCGGAGAGATAGTTCGGGCATATTCGAGTTATGCCGAAGTGAGTTACACCCAGCAGTTACGCGACGGATGGAGTTTATACGGTGCGATCGGAATGACGCCATGGAAGGGTTGCTATAATGCGAATGGTGCAGCATTGCAGAACATTGAGGTGCGAGTTCGCAAAGATTGGGAACTGGATCACCGCTGCGGTTTGATGGTACAAGGACAGGTTTGCGTCAATCCTACGGCTCCTGTTGACGTGCTGCTCACCAATATTGCGTTTGGAGTCTATTTGAGGTGAGGGAGAGGATTTTAGATTTGAGATTTTAGATTTGAGATTTGAGATTTGAGAATTGAGATTTAAACATATAACAAACAATAAAATTTTAAGGCAATGAAAAAGATTTTCACATTGGTGCTTGCCGTGATGGCAACAGTCAGTACATGGGCTTACGAGTTCCCGGGATTTGAGTGGACCGTAGGTGCAGACGTCACCTCAACTTATTTGTGGCGTGGTTTGAACTTAGGTGGTTTGGCCATCCAGCCGGACGTAATGATCGGTTTCGGAGGTTTAAAATTAGAGGGTTGGGCCAACATCAGCCCGAAGGACTACACCTTCAAAGAGATCAACCCGGAGTTGGATCTGACTCTGTCCTACTCGATTGTCGGTTTGACGGTAGGTGCTACCCACTATTACTATTTCGACAAAACCAAATTCTTTGACTACACCACTCCGACATTGGCTGATTATCAGGCAGGTACGTATGCTACCAACCAGACGGAAGTATTCGGTCAATTCGCCTTGGGCGACTTGGTAGAGAAAGCACCGTTGACCATTACATGGAGCACATTTGTAGGTGGTGACGACTGGAAAGAATTGTACGACGATCCTTCTGATCCGGACAAATTAACCGGCATCAAACGTGCTTATTCAAGCTATTTGGAGGTTAAGTACGACCTGAACTTGCCGTTGAACTTCACATTGACTCCGACGGTAGGTATGACTCCGTGGGCCAGTACGTATAACTTCTATCGCGATGAGTTCTCGGTGAACAATGTTTCGCTGAAACTGAACTGGGAGTTGGAAGTAGGCGACCACTTCTGCCTGGATGTCTATGCAATGGGTATGCTCAATACCGTAGGTATCAACAAGCAAAACCTCATTCCGCAAATCAAGGACAGCTACTATAATCAGCGTCTGAACGGCTGCATCGGCGTAGGAGTTTGGTTTTATTAAGCATTCAGCCGTCAGCTATCAGCATTCAGAAGTCAGCATTCAGGATGGATCAACAGAAAAGACAACATGTGATCGGCGCGCTGTTAGGCATGTGCATAGCAGCGCTGCTGATTTGGGGTTGGGATAACGAAGATTCCGAGAATACCTACCATCATAACCAGGGAAAGGTTTTCGGAACGTATTACAACATCCGCTATGAGGCATCTTCGGATTTGGAAGAAGAGATCCAAGCGGCCTTGGAGGCGTTCGATAACAGTCTGAGTCTGTTCAATCCCCACTCTATTCTGAGTGCTGTAAACGACAACCGCGACACCACAACCAACGCCACTTTTGAGGAGATGTGGATGGAAGCGGAACGCGTGTATGCGCTCTCGAACGGAGCATTCGACATCACCGTTGCACCGCTGGTGAAAGCCTTTGGTTTTGGTCGCAAAAGCGATCAGCTGTCAGCAATCAGTCCTCAGACGATAGATAGCATCCGACAGTTTATCGGTTTCGACAAGGTGCAACTGATTGATCATAAGGTCATTAAGTGCGATCCTCGGGTTCAGATAGACGGAGGGGCCGTAGCGAAAGGACAGGCATGCGACATGATTGCCTCCGTGCTGCGGGAGCAGGGATGCGAGAACTACTTGGTTGAGATAGGCGGCGAGATCGTTTGCAAAGGCGTGAATGCTGAAGGTCATCCTTGGCGAATCGGCATCTCGAAACCGAATCTGAATAACGAAGGAGCGCAGGACGAACTGGAAAAAATCCTATCCGTGAGCAATGTCTGTATGGCAACCAGCGGCAATTACCGTAATTTTTACTACGACGGCGAACAACGTCGCAGCCATACGATTGATCCTCGTACGGGTTATCCGGTACAGCACTCCGTTTTGAGTGCTACCGTCGTGAGCAGCAGTTGTATGCGAGCTGATGCATTGGCAACCGCCTGCATGGTCTTGGGCGCCGAAGAATCGCTTGCGATGATGGAACGCGCCAAGGACGCAGCTTGCTACCTGATTGTTGCAGAAAATGACAGTTTATCAGTCATTATTTCCCAAAAATGGGACGAATTGATAAAAAAATAAAGAAAAGTCTTGCATATATGCAAAAATTGTTGTAACTTTGCAGGCTTTTTCGGAAAAAAAGTAAAACGTGAATAGTCGTAAAGGATTCATAATAATGCTGATGATGGTGTTCCTCACAAGTTGCGGGGAGTACAATCGTTTGTTGAAATCGCGTGACCCGGAGGAGAAATACCAGGCGGCGTTGCGATATTTCAACGACAAGCAATATGTCAAATCCCAAACGCTATTGGACGACGTAGCCGCGTACTACAAAGGAACCGAGCGATCGGAGGACGTATTGGCTTATCTGGCACGCAGTTATATGGGTCAGAAAGCCTATGAATCCGCCACCGATTATTACCAGGCTTATATCCGCAATTACCCAAAGGGTAAATATGCGGCGGAAGCCTATTTTCAGGTAGGGCACTGCCGCTATCTGGACGCCCCTGACGCCCGCTTGGATCAAGGAATCACCATGGAGGCGATATCCGCATTCACCTTGTTTGTGGAACTCTACCCGGAGAGCCCTTATGCCGAGCAGGCGTATCAGGAAATGGCAGAACTATACGACAAGTTGGCGCAAAAAGAGTTATACAGCGCCCGGTTGTATTACAACTTAGGAACGTACTTGGGCAATAATTATTTGAGTTGCGAGATCGTATGCAAGAATGCGCTCAAGAATTACCCGAGCAATGCCTATCAAGAGGAATTCAGTTGGCTCATTTTTGAGTCCAAGTACCAGCAGATGGTCAATTCCTTTGAAGAGTTGAAATTAGATCGTGCCCGCGATGCACAAGATGAGTATTACAATTTTGTAACCGAGTTTCCCAACTCCAAGCATCGCAAAGAAGCCGATCGCATGTTGACTCAAATCAAGAAGGTCACGAAGGAGTGAGAGTTGAAAGTTGATAGTTGATAGTTGATAGTTAAAAGTTGATAGTTGAAAGTTAAAAGATTATAGATATATGGATTACAAAAATTCAAAAGCCCCCAAAAACACGGTGACACGTGACATCAACCAGTTAATGGAACCGGTTGGGAACGTATATGAGACCGTAGCAATCATTGCCAAACGCGCCAACCAGATCAGTACCGGTATCAAGCGCGAGTTGGATGCTAAACTGCAAGATTTCTCTATTCCTCAGGACAACTTGGAGGAGACGTTTGAGAACAAAGAGCAGATTGAGATCAGCCGCCAGTACGAGCGTCTGCCGAAACCGACCTTGATGGCCACTCAAGAGTTCATTGACGGCGAGTTGGTGTACCGCACCGGCAACCGTGATGAGGCATTGAAATAATGCTGAAAGGCAAGCACATCTTAGTCGGCATCAGTGGCGGCATAGCAGCGTATAAGATACCGGAACTGATTCGTTCGTTAGTCAAAGCGGGCGCGGAAGTAAAGGTAGCTACGACGAAGCACGCGCTGGAGTTTGTAACCGAATTGACCCTGCAAACCGTATCCGGAAGCAGGGTTTATTCGGATGTGTTTGCAGCTATCAATGATCATTCGACGGAGCATATCTCTTTACCGGATTGGTGCGATATGATGATTGTGTCTCCGGCGACTGCCAATGTGGTCTGCAAGATGGCGGCGGGCATCGCAGATGATGCACTCACCACCACTATCTGCTCGTGCGCGGCGCGCAAACCTATTATTATCGCGCCCGCGATGAACGATAAGATGTGGGAGAACCCTGCTGTTCAGCAGGCAATTGCCACTCTTCGCACATGGGAGAGAGTGCAGGTTATTGAACCGGCGGAAGGATTATTGGCATGCGGGACCAGCGGCAAAGGTCGCATGCCGGAAATTGATGTATTGCAAGAGGCGATCGAATATGCGCTTACGCCTAAAACGATGCAAGGCAAACGTGTCCTCATCACGGCAGGCGGTACGCAAGAGAAGATTGATCCCGTTCGGTTCATCAGCAATTACTCGACCGGAAAGATGGGCGTAGCGTTAGCGCATGCCTATGCCCGTCACGGCGCCGAAGTGACTATCGTATGCGGCAGCGTGAGCGTTCCTTTGCTCAACCCGTTCGGCACGATCCATCGGATTGATGCCCTCAGCGCTCAAGAGATGTACGAAGTCTGCCGGCAAGCATGGCCGCAACAGGACATGGCGGTACTATGCGCCGCAGTAGCGGATTTCACACCCGCCGAGCAAGCGACGGAAAAGATCAAGAAAGAGGCCGTCCGCATTCAGCCGTCAGCTATCAGCATTCAGCCGTCAGAATTCAGCCATCAGAGTTCTGTTTTCAGTATTCAGTTGAAGGAAACAGCTGATATCGCCAAATCGTTAGGCGAGAGCAAAAAAGCGGGACAAGTGATCGTGGGTTTTGCATTGGAGACAGAGCATGAAAAAGAGAATGCGCTCCGCAAACTGGAGCGCAAACACATGGACGCGATTGTTCTGAACTCGCTGCGCGACTCCGGCGCAGGTTTTGGAGTGGATACCAATCGTGTAACTATACTCCAATCCAGCGGTCATTCCGTAGAATTACCGCTGCAGAGTAAAGCGGACATAGCAAACAAAATTGTTGAACTAATGCTTATTTGAAGATTCCGAAGATACCTTTTTTCTTAGGCTCTTCGGAGTCAGAAGCTTCTGCTTCCTTCTCTACATCTTCCTGCACTTCAGGTTTCCACTCCTGGCGTTCCTCAATTTCGCCAAATTGATTTTGTACGTAAGCAATAACGTCCTGTAACCCTTCCGTGAAGTGCTTAAAGTCCTCCTTGTACAGGAACACTTTATGCTTCTCAAACGAAGGTACTTCTTCCCCCTCCGTTTGGCGGCGTTTGCTCTCTGTGATACACAGATAGAGATCTTCATTTTTAGCCTTACGCACGTCTAAGTAATAGATACGTTTCCCTGCTTTGACCGAACGGCTGTAAACGATTTCCTGTTCGCGTCTTTCTTCCTTCTGATTTTCCATTTTGTCCAATAATTTTAATAGAATTTCCAAAATTCGCTGCAAAATTACAAATTTTCTTGCACATATGCAAAATATTATGCAAAAAATATCAATTTTTTTTGCTATATTTAGATTTTTTTTGTAACTTTGCGCAAATTTTTAGTATATGATCAATAGAACCATGGTTCGAACACGTGTTATACAGACACTGTTCGCTTATTACAAGAACCCCGGAAAAACGGTAACGACCGCCCGTACCGAGTTGCGCAAAAGTTTTGCAGACACGTACGATTTATACTTCGTTATTCTGGATTTCGTAAATGAACTGACTGCTTACGCGCAGACGCAATTAGAGGAACAAAAGACGCGTGCGCGTGCTACTCACTCCAATTGGACGGTCAACAGACGCTTTGTGCAAAACCGTTTGGCGCAGCAAGTATTTGACAATCGCGCATTGCGTGCCCGTATGGCGGAGCAGCATCTGGCATGGGACAGCGGCATGTCGGCAGTAAGCGATGTCTATCGCAAGATGGTGGAAAGCGATTTTTACAAGGAATACATGGAGGCAGAGACTTGCTCATACGAGGATGACAAGCGTATTTGGCGGCAGATTTACCAATACCTGTTGGCTAATAACGAGGCGTTGTACGAAGCATTGGACGAGATGGAGGTTGTATTGGACAAATCCAATTGGACGGTAGATGCTGATGTGATCATCAGTTATGCCATCAAGACCATCAAGCGTTTCAAATCGGACAGCACGCCGGATACACCTCTCTTGGAGATGTTCGACAGCGAAGACGAATTGCGCTTTGCCGTAGATCTGTTAGAGAAAGCGATTGCTAATCATGTGCAGTACGAGGAGTTGATCAACGCCCATCTCAAAGGTTGGGACGCCGATCGTATTGCATACATGGATCGCGTGATCCTGGAGACCGCGTTGGCTGAGATCTTAGAGTTCGACGAAATACCGATGACCATCTCGCTCAACGAATACATCGAGTTGGCCAAAGAGTATTCAGGCGACAAGAGCTACATGTTCATCAACGGTATCTTAACCGAGATCCTGCGCGACTTGAAGAACGAAGGGAAGTTCTTTAAGGGATATGCCGTCAATTAAGGACGAGCATTTTTGGATAGAAAAACAGAAAGAAATAACGATTAAATAATTATAATTATGCTGAATTACATTTTATTGGATTTATTCCCGGCAGCATCGGCTGCAGACGGCACACAAGGCCAAAGTCAATGGTCGTTTTGGATCATGATGATTTTGATTTTCGTAGTATTCTATTTCTTCATGATTCGTCCTCAGACGAAGAAGCAAAAAGAGTTGCAAAAACAACGTGAAGAGATGAAGAAAGGCGATAAGGTTGTGACTGCCGGAGGTATTTACGGCGAGATCAAAGAGGTGCAAGACACCACCTTCATTATTACGATAGCCAAAGACGTAACCATCAAAGTGAGCAAAGACAGCGTTTTTCTGGATGCTGCTGATGCTCAGGCATCTGAGAAAAAATAAGTGTATATGCCCTCTTTTCTGCGTCGCATACAATGGACGGACGTAATGACGTTCCTCCTGTTCATCATTTTGGCCGCCTTCATTTGGTACGGCCGTGCGATGCATTCCGAGCGCACTACGCGCGTGCCCGTACTTATAGAATATACAGGCAAGCCGGGTTCGATCGGTCTGGGCGAGGAGGGACTGCCCCAAGAGGTAATGATAGAAGTGAGGGATGCGGGATCGGTACTTAATACCTATCATGCAGAACCGCTTCATTTGACTATTGATCTGCGCCCGTATATTCATGGCGACAAGGGCACCATCCAAGTGCCCTCCGATGCTTTACGACGCAGCATCAGCGACTTGCTGCAAGGAACCAGCAGTCTGGTAGAGACCTATCCGGAACAGATCACTTGCACTTATTTCACGGAGCAAGAAAAGACGGTGGGTATTGCCTTTGCCGGCACAGTGGAAGCAGCTACGGAATACCAGCTGGTGGGTACACCCAAGTTGGGACGTACCAAAGTCAAGATCTACGGTCAGGACAAGACGCTCAACGCCATCGACACGATCTATACCGAGCCGGTGGAGTTAACCAATCTGACGGACACCAACACCGTGCGTATTGCGTTGGCGGTACCCGGAGGCGTTCGTACCGAGATGGACAGCGTGGATCTAACTATCATCACAGAGCGTTTCACGGAGAAGAAGTTCAAACTGCCGCTACATGCCATCGGCGTCCCGGAAGGGAACACCATACGCACTTTCCCTAACGAAGTGGAAGTGAACGTACGGGTTGCTTTGCGTCATTTTGCGCAAGTACAAGCCGATGATATTCAGGCCGTTTGCACTTATTCGCAGGAGAGGTCAGAAACCATGGAAGTGGAGTTACGCTACTCCACTCCTTACATTACCTCCGCATGGGCATACCCCGCGGTAGTAGAATATATGTTAGAATAATGAAAAAGATTCAAATGGTTGACCTGCAATCGCAGTATGCGAAAATCAAGCAGGATATAGACGCCGGTATTCAGGAAGTGATCGATAGCGCTTCTTTCGTCAAAGGACAAAAAGTGGCGGATTTTCAAGCTCACTTGGAGCAATACACCGGTGCCAAACATGTGATTAACGTCGGTAACGGAACGGATGCGTTACAGATTGCTTTGATGGGATTGGGTCTCCAACCCGGAGACGAGGTGATCACCCCTACCTTCACGTTTATCGCTACTGCAGAGGTGGTAGCCTTATTAGGGTTGACGCCGGTAGTAGTGGATGTTGATTGGGAGACCATGAACATGGATGTTGAAGCTGTCCGTCGCGCTATCACTCCGAAGACCAAAGCCATTGTACCGGTTCATTTATTCGGTCAATGCGCCGACATGGAAGCGCTGATGTCCCTGGCGGAGGAGCATCATCTGTTCGTAGTGGAGGATGCCTGTCAGGCTATCGGAGCCCGGTTCACATTCTCCAACGGCGAGACCAAGCAAGCCGGCACTATCGGACACATTGGTTGCACTTCCTTCTTCCCGTCCAAGAACTTAGGATGCTACGGAGACGGCGGTGCTATTTTTACCAACGATGATGCGTTAGCCGATCGCATGCGCGCCATAGCCAACCACGGTATGGTCGTTCGATACCATCATGATATGGTGGGAGTAAACAGCCGTTTGGATAGTATCCAGGCTGCTGTTTTGGATGCCAAGTTACCGCATCTGGATGAGTATATAGCAGCCCGTCAGCGTGCAGCCGCCTATTACGACGAGGCGTTCGGTAATAACGAGAAACTGCTGATTCCGGGTCGTCAGGAGCATTCCACCCATGTTTTCCATCAATACACGCTTCGCGTGGTGGGTACTGATCGTGATAAACTGCGTGAGGCATTGGCAGAACGCGGAATCCCCGCTATGATCTATTACCCTGTACCGCTGCACCAGCAAAAAGCATATTTGGATCCGAGATACAAAGACGGCGATTTCCCCGTTGCGGAACGTTTAGCCGCATGCGTTCTCTCGCTGCCTATGCATACGGAACTGGATGAGGAACAGCTACGATACATTACTTCCAGCGTGCTGGAAGTAATATAGATTTGAGATTTGAAATTTGAAATTTATTAGTTATGTCATCTTTCGGACTTCATCAAACCCTGTCGCAGACGACTAAGTTGACCCCGACACAGATCCAGGTGATTCGTATGCTCGAATTGCCTTCTATCGAGTTGAACCAACGTATAAACGAAGAGTTACAAGAGAACCCTGCGTTAGAAGAAGGACGGGACGAAGGGGTATTGAATGAAGAAACGAACGGCATGGAAGACGATTTCGACGCCAACTACATGCCTGAAGACGGTTATGAGGACGGACGGCAACGAGATCCACTTCAAAACGAAGATTTCAATTACGAGCAGTACGTATCGGATGACGAGACTCCCAGTTACATGCTGCGACAGCCGAATAATCCGGTCGAAGAAGACCGGCGTGAGGTACCGATCATCGGAGGCAGCAGTTTGATTGAGGAACTGAAAGCGCAAGTCTATCTGACCAAAATGACCAAGCCGCAACGGCACATAGCCAAATGGGTGTTGGGCAATATTGATGATGACGGCTATTTGCGCCGTACCACCGAGCAATTGGTGGACGATCTGATGTTCCAGGAGCAGATCTCCGTAACGGACGAAGAGATGGCGGAAATAGTACGTCAGATCAAAGAATTTGATCCTCCCGGCATAGCTAGCGCCAATCTGCAGGAATGTCTGATCAAGCAGTTGGAAGTGAAAAAAGAGAACGAGCATACCGATACGGAAGCCATTGATTTAGCGCTACAGATCTTGAGCAACCACTTTGAGGCTTTCTCCAAACATCATTTCGACAAGATCCAGCAACGTCTCAAATGCACAGAAGAGCAATTCCAGGCAGCGGTACAAGAGATTGTTCATCTGAACCAAAAACCTGCGAATGCCTTCACCGGATCGGTCTATGATACGCAGCGGGAAACCATTATTCCGGATTTCACGATAGAAGACCGTGATGGTGAGCTGTTCGTTTCGCTCAATACAGGCGATATACCGGAGTTGCATGTAAGCCGTGAGTACAGCCAGATGCTGGATGAGTACGAGAAGATGCCGAAGAACAAAGACACGCGTGAAGCCAAGACGTTCATCAAGCAGAAGATCAATTCGGCACGCAGTTTCATTGATGCCATCCAGCAACGCAATGAGACGCTGATTCGTACGATGACCGCCATCCTGCAATTCCAATACGATTTCTTCAGCGACGGGGAAGAGACGAGTCTCAAACCGATGGTGCTGCAAGACATAGCCGACCGAACGGGATACGATGCCTCCACGATCTCGCGCGTGAGCAATAGCAAATACGTGCAGACGCGATACGGGGTGTACCCGCTGAAGTATTTCTTCTCCGAGGCGATGACCAATACAGAAGGGGAAGAGATCTCTTCGCGTGAGATCAAGAAGATTCTCTCGGAACGCATAGCAGCGGAAGACAAGCGCAATCCGCTCACGGACGAACAATTAGTGGTAGTACTGCGCGAACACGGCTATTCCATTGCCCGTCGTACGGTAGCCAAATACCGTGATTTATTGGATATTCCCGTTGCCCGTTTACGCAAATCGGTATGAGTCGCGCGTTAGACATAGCAGCCAAGATACTGAGCGTGGTTTTCTACCCGCTCTTTGTTCCCACTTATGGCATAGCACTCTTCTGCTATTCGTATGGCACGTTGGTACAACCCATGCATTGGGTATGGATCACGGTAGCAATCGTCGGCACGCTGCTGCTGACGGCTGTTATTCCGATTACTGCCATCTGGATCATGATGCGAAAAGGCTCCGTTACGGATATGCAGATAGCCAATCCCAAAGAGCGGACGATTCCTTATTTATACTCCATTCTCGGATTTGCTTTTTGGTGCTATCTACTCATCAGCATTCTGCAAGTACCTGTATATCTGTCTTTTGTCGGCATAGGAGCCACGGTAGCGATCGGTTTGGTAACGCTCATCAACCGTTTTTGGAAGATTAGTGCGCACTTGACCGGATTAGGGGGTCTGTTCGGCGGACTGATGAGCTATTGCATCGGTATAGGAGCTATTCCTACGATAGGCACGATGTGCATCTGGCTCGGAGTTGTACTGATTGTCATGTACGCGCGCCTGCGCCTGAACGCACACACGCCCGCACAAGTGTGCGCAGGTTTTATATTAGGTGTCGCATGCACGGCAATACCCTATTGCATCTATCATTTATGGGTTATCAACTGAAGATCATCATAGCGTTATTTTGCCTGATGCTGAGTCATAGCGTCCAGGCATACGATTCGGACGAGAACATGCGCATCTCGCTGTTGACCTGCGCGCCCGGAGAAGAACTATATGCCCGATTCGGTCATACCGCTTTGCGCGTGTACGACTCTATCCATGATATCGATATTGTTTTCAATTATGGTATCTTTGATTTTGAGACGGAGCATTTCTATTGGAAGTTCGTCAAAGGCGATACGTGGTATGAGTTAGGAGCATCCCCCATGAAATGGTTCATGTACGAGTACGACATGACCCATCGACCGGTGTATGAACAAGTTCTGAATCTCAATTCCCAGCAACGCGAGCAGATATGGCAGGCGCTCACCATCAATTATCAGCCGGAGAATCGTCAGTACCTCTATAACTTCGTTTTCGACAACTGCGCCACGAGGCCTTATTATCTCATTTCCAAAGCTTTGGAAGATAGTATCGAATCGGATTATGCGGGTCATAGGGGATGCACATACCGCTCCTTCATCCGGCATTATACAGGTCCTTTGTCCTGGGAGAATGCCGGCATCAATCTGCTCTTGGGTTCCAAAGCCGATCAGCCGATGAACAACGAGCAACGGTTATTCCTGCCGGAAGAGCTGATGTTTTACTTGGAATCGGCACATCTATCGGACGGCACCCGGATTGTCAGCGAAAGTCATGTAGCGCCGTTTGCAATAAAAGAAACTCCATGGTACGCCTCCTGGCCATTCGGTTTGGCACTCTATTTTGCTTTTGTGCTCGCTATGAGCCTCTATGACCGCAAGCGCGGTCAATGGTCATGGTGGGTAGAACTGACCGCCGGAATTCCATACCTGCTATTGCTGGTGATTGTGGCGTTCCTCACTTTCTTTTCCAGCCATCCTTTAGTCGGTTTCGGATGGAGATTACTCATTATTCCTTTCACCCATTTATGCGCAAGACTTATCTATATACGACGCTGATTTTCAGTTTTCTATCCCTTGCCGTATCAGCAGCGCCACGATTAACGGTAGTAGCCGTAGTGGATGGTTTAACGACAGAGAACCTGTCTATGCTTCGTCCATACTGGCAGCATGGCGGTTTACGCACGCTCAGCGAAGAGGCTTTTCAGACAAGCGTGTCCTTTCCACATCTGGTCTTTGGCGGAAACGAGACCACAGCTACGCTCATGACCGGCACAACCCCCGATCGACACGGCTACACCATGGACAATTATTTCCTGCGGAAAGACCGTATGCAGCACGCGATGTTAGAAGACGCAAGTGTACGAGGCATAGGCACCCCCTTACAACTGTCTCCCAAATCGCTTCTGTCGCAAACGATAACCGACCGGATGCGTTTGCTCTATCCTAATGCGAAGATCTACGCAGTCGGTATTCAGCCCGAAACGACGATCTTATTGGCGGGACATGCGGCTAATGCGTGCTGTTGGATAGACAACCGCGGGCAACAATGGGTCTCCACAGCTGCTTATAGCGAAGGATTGCCGGCAGCAGCATACGACCAAAACCGCGCCGGCAAGATAGCCGGTTTGGCAGCGGAAACATGGACACCCAAAATGGACATGCCGGCCTACTTATGCCCCACTCAGCAAGAACGCCGAAGAGGATTCTCCTATCCCGTAGCCGATGTGCTGCTGCATGCTCCGCAAGCTAATACCGCCGTGATCGAATTGGCGCTGGATATTCAGCAAAAAGAGCATTTAGGAACGAACGCGACGCCCGATATCCTGATGCTCCAACTCAACACCCTGACACCGAATGCGACATCCGATCATATAGCCTGCGCAGAACAGGAAGACATCTACCTGCGGTTGAATCAGGATTTAGGTTTTCTCATGGAGCAATTAGACCGCCGCATCGGGCATGATCATTACCAAGTGCTGGTAGTAGGTCGTCCGATCTTGGGCATGGGAACGCAACAACTCAGCACCATCAATATGCCCGCGCAACAATTCAATGTGGATCGTGCCTCGGCACTCATCAGCACCTATCTCATGGCGCTGTATGGCCACGAACGATGGGTGGACGGCGGTTTCGGTCAGGGAATCTATCTGAATCACACCCTCATAGAGCAGAAGAGAGAGAACTTAGAGGTGATGCAACGCCAAGTGGCTAATCTGCTGATGGAATTTGAGGGTGTCCAGGTAGCGATGCCCTCCCATGAAGCGCTGCTCTATCCAATGCTGAGCACGACCTTGTGCAAACGCCACATGGGCGATGTCGTATTCATGCTGCAACCGGGATGGATACTGATGAATAACGACCGGAATCAAGCCGATATGGTGGTGGACGAGCATCCCCAATCTCCCCTGCTGCTTTGGAGCGGCACACTTCGCGCCATGCCACAGGGACAACTGGATGCGACAGACGTTATGAAATTGATAATTGAGAATTGATAATTGATAATAATATGATTTTTCACGAGATTAAAGTACATTATGATCGCCAGACAGGCGAGGATAATCCGGGTAAAGTAAAAGAGATCTACCTGGTGGACGGAGCAGTTAGTTTTGCGGATGCAGAGAACTGCCTGATGGAGGAAATCAAACCCTTTATTTTCGGGGATTGCGAAGTGCAGACGTGCAAGCGGAGCCAGTTCTTTGAGGTTTTTCCGAATCAAGACGGCTCATATTGGTATAAAGCGCGTGTAGAGATGATTACCATCGACGGCGAAAAAGAGACCCGCAAGAATGTATCGGTTCTGGTACAAGCGAACATGCTCGACGACGCTGTCTTTGCACTCAAACAAGCGATGGGATCGTACGACTGCGAACTGATCTCTATTGCCAAAACGCAGATTGTGGACATTCTGCATGCCGTTCAATAAGAGGATTCCATGAGTGCGATAGCGGAACATATACGCGAGGTACGTGCGCATATACCGGCGCATGTGACCTTGGTGTGCGTTAGTAAGTTTCAGCCCGTAGAAGCTATTGTTGAGGCCTACGAAGCGGGGGAACGGCATTTTGGAGAGAGTCGTGTGCAGGAATTGCAACGCAAGCAACCTCTTTTGCCCTCAGACATAAAATGGCATTTCATCGGTCATCTGCAAACGAACAAAGTGCGTGATTTGCTCAAACTCCGTCCGTACCTCATCCAATCGGTTGATTCATTGCACCTGCTGCGCGCCATCAACGACGAAGCGGCAAAACAAGGCATTGTGCAAGATGTGCTGTTAGAGGTACATGTGGCGCAAGAGACCACGAAAACGGGCTTTGCTCCGACGGAGATAGAAGAGATCAGTACGAAGACGGATCTCTTTGATCATGTCCGCATCAGCGGTCTGATGAGCATGGCGACCCATACGGAGAACGAGACCGAGATCCGCCGGTGTTTTACGGAATTATCCCATTTGAGATCCGCCATGTCGCATGAGGATGTCATCCTCTCAATGGGCATGTCCGACGACTACCGCATCGCTATTGATTGCGGCAGCACGATGGTTCGGATAGGAAGTTCGATTTTCGGGGAAAGACCGGCAACTGTTAGTGCTCCCAAGCCACCACTCCCCAAAGCCGTTTTCTTCGATCAGGACGGCGTTTTGTATAACTCGATGCCTTATCATGCCGCATCATGGGCATGGGCGATGACCAAACATGGCTTGCCCTATACAGAGATGGAGTGTTACCGCAACGAAGGGCGCACGAGCACCGGCGTCATCCGGGAGCACCACCAGCAGATGTTCGGCACCGATGCCACTCCGGAACTGATCGAAGCGATCTACAAAGACAAAACGGAGCATTTTACAGAGATGACTGGCGGTTTTCCCGGTATCATCCCGTCTGTGGATCAGGTGCTGCAATACCTGCATGCGCATGGTGTGGAGTGCTGGGTGGTAACGGGTTCGGGTCAACGCAACCTGATCAATGCCCTCAACGAGACCTTTGACCATGTGTTCAAAGGCATCATCTCATCTTTCGACGTCAAGCACGGCAAACCGGATCCGGAACCGTATCTGAAGGCATGGGAGCGGTCGGGATGGAAGAAAGAGGAGTGCTTTGTGGTAGAGAATGCGCCATTAGGCGTACGCGCCGCGAAAGCAGCAGGATTGTTCTGTATTGCCGTTAATACGGGTATCCTGCCGGACAGCGATTTGGCGGACGAAAAAGCAGATCGTATCTTCCCGGATATGCAAACTTTATTAGAATGGTTTCAAACTAATTTCGAACAATGTACACAATAATTGCCCTTCCATGGATGCTATGGGCAGCCATTGCGCCGGCACTCCTGCTGTTTGCATACATCTGGTGGCGGGATCCGAAGAAAGAGCCGTTTAACGAACTGTTCAAAGCGCTTGCTTTGGGTATCAGTATATGTATTCCGGTGGCGGTGTTAGAGTACGGCATCAAAGCGCTTCTTTTCGGAGCGAACGGCGAGCCGGCAACACTATTCGGCACGACGATGGAGGCATTCTTCGTAGCGGCTTTGCCCGAAGAGGGTGCCAAACTGCTCGTTTTATGGCTGTTACTGCGAAAGAACAAGTATTTTGACGAACATATAGACGGTATCGTGTATGCGGTATGCGTCGGGCTGGGTTTTGCGGTAATTGAGAACATCATGTATGTCATCACCTCGGACAACTGGGTATTGGTAGCGCTCATGCGCTCGCTTTTGGCGGTGCCGGGGCATTACGCTTTCGCCATCCTCATGGGTTATTATTTTGCGCTCTATTATTTCGTGGACCGTTCGCAGAAGAATGCCTTTATGATGTTCTTCATGCCGTTTATGGCGCATGGTATATACGATTCTCTGGCAATGAGCGGTGCAGCTAATCCCATCGTGGGCGGTATCGCTTTTGTGGTGCTCATCATTTTCTGCATTATCATGCAACGTCATGCGCAGCGCCGTATCACGGAAATGGCGAACCGAGACAAACAAGAAAATCTATACATTCAAGAATAGAAAGACATGAACGATGAACGTTATTTGCGTCTGTTAAGCGAGAAGTTTCCGAACTCTCAGTCAGTGATCACGGAGTTGATAAACTTGCGTGCCATCCTCTCTTTGCCGAAAGGGACGGAGCATTTTGTGAGTGACCTTCATGGTGCATCCTCGGCGTTCATACACATGATCAAGAATGCCTCGGGGGTTGTTCGCAAGAAAGTGGACGAGGTCTATGGCGAGAGCATCTCGGAGGAAGAAAAACGCGCCATCTGTGCTCTCATCTACTACCCTGACGAGCGGGTGGAACTGATCAAACGTTTCTATGCCGGGGAGAAGGTGGATGCTATCTTCGCCATCAACGCCCAACGTTCCACGCTGCATACGCTGGAGGAATGGTACCGCACGCGATTGCACCAGGTGGTGAACATCGCCCGCGCCGTGACCATCAAGTACAGCCGTTCCAAAGTGCGCCGTCTCCTTCCCAGTGAATACGCGTATATCATCGGGGAGTTGCTGCATGAGTCCAACCTGGAGCAACACGACCGTCAGACGTATTATAACGCCATCATCGATGCCATCATCGAAACGGGAAGCGCAGAGCAACTGATCATCGTCATCTCGTACCTCATCCATTCGCTGACCATCGACACGCTGCATATCATCGGCGATATCTTTGACCGTGGTTCAGGAGCCGCCAAGATTCTGGATGTGCTCTCGACGGTACGCGAATACGATATTCAATGGGGTAACCACGATATTGAGTGGATGGGCGCGATGGCGGGCAACATGGCGCTGATCGCGACCGTGCTCCGCGTCTCCATCCGTTATGCCAATATCGAGACGCTGGAGGAAGGATACGGCATCAACCTGCTGCCGCTGGCTAACTTCGCCATGACCGTTTATGGCGATGATCCATGCCGTATCTGGCAGACGAAAGATTTTGAGAACAACCCGCGTCTGACCCGTTCGGCACAACTGATGGCGAAAATGCACAAAGCGATCTCGATCATTCAGTTCAAGTTGGAAGGACAGACCGTTCTACGGCATCCGGAATGGCACATGGATGACCGAGCGATCCTCCATCATATCGATTTTCAAAACGGGACCATTACCCTGCCTTTGGAAGAGGGGGAAGGAGAGGTCTATAGCCTACTCGACACCAACCTGCCGACCATCGACCCGAAAGCCCCGTATGCCCTGAGTCAGGAAGAACAAGATCTGATGGATCAGCTGTGGCGTTCGTTCCGCAAATCCGAGAAGATGCAGAAACACCTTCGGATGCTGTACGAACACGGGTCGCTGTATCTTGTTCGCAACGGCTTCCTGCTGTACCATGCGGCTATTCCTATGAATGCGGACGGTTCGTTTACCGAAGCCGATGTGTGCGGTCAACTCGTCTCCGGAAAGGCGCTCATGGATCGAACGGACGCCATCATTCGTCAGGCTTATTACGGCACAGGACAAGACAAACAAGACGCCCTCGATTATATGCTGTATCTCTGGGAAGGCGCCCATTCACCGCTCTACAACAAGGATAAAATGACCACTTTTGAACGCTATTTCTTGCCCAAAGGCGAAGCTTGGGAGGAACACAAAGGTGCTTATTTCACCTTGGCAGACGAAGAAGAGACATGCGAGAAGATCTTAAAGGAGTTTGGTCTTGACGCTGCGACGGGACGTATTATTAACGGTCACGTACCTGTTCGCACCATCAAAGGAGAGACACCTATGCGTGCGAACGGCAAGCGATTTGTGATAGACGGCGGTTTCAGTAAGCCCTATCAGGAGAAAACCGGAATTGCCGGATACACGCTGATTTACAACAGTCATGGTATTCAACTCGTGGAGCACGAATCATTTGAGTCTCGCGAGCAAGCGATCCTATCCGGCAGCGACATCCATAACCGCACTCTGCTGCAAGATTTTACGGGCAAACGCATGCGCATCCGCGATACCGACAAGGGTAAGGAACTGCTTGAGCAAATCACGTTCCTGGAGCAGTTGCTCCAAGCCTATCGTTCCGGCTCCATGCGCGAACGATGAACAGACATTGATGTGTGAAAGTGTGATTGGCGTGAATCTACAAGCCAGAACGAATTCATACATCTTTATGTGTTCAACGCAGATTTCCATGCCAAATTCCTCCTATTTCAGTTTAAATCGCCCCATTCCTGCAAATAAATTTGCATATGTCAAAAATTTTGTGTATCTTTGCAGCGCAAAATTGATATACAAAACACTATGGCAGAGAAAAACATGGCCAACGGCAAAGAGGAAATGACCCCGATGATGCGGCAGTTCCGCGATATCAAAACACAGTATCCCGACGCGATGCTGTTGTTCCGCTGCGGTGATTTCTACGAGACATACGCGGAAGATGCCGTCCGTGCTTCGAAGATATTGAACATTACCCTCACCCACCGTAGCAACGGTGGCGGTTCATCGGCTCAAGCCTTGGAGATGGCGGGTTTTCCGTTCCATGCCTTGGACACCTATTTGCCTAAGTTAGTGCGCGCCGGACTGCGCGTTGCCATCTGCGACCAATTGGAAGACCCTAAGTTAGCCAAGAAACTGGTCAAACGCGGCGTAACAGAGTTGGTTACGCCCGGCGTGAGTTATTCGGACACTACCCTAACCCAGAAAGAGAACAACTGGGTCGCATGTCTGCATTTTACTGGCCGTCAGAACTCAGCCGTCAGCTATCAGATCGGCATCGCCTTTCTGGATATTTCGACCGGTGAGTTCGTTGCCGGGCAAGGAGACAGCGATTATATCGACAAACTGCTCACCAACTTTGCGCCGAAAGAGGTGCTCCTGCTGCGTGGACGCAAGGCGGAGATGGAAAACCTGTTCGGCAGCAAGTTCTTCACGTTCGAATTAGAGGATTGGATGCTCGTTGAGAGTACCGCCCGTGAGCGACTGCAGAAGTTATGGGGCGTGAGCAGTCTGAAAGGTTTTGGATTGGAGAAGATGCCAGCAGGGGTAACCGCAGCCGGAGGTATTCTGATGTACCTTGACATGACGCAACACCTGCAAACCGGACATATACAACATCTGAGCCGTATAGAGGAGGACAAATACGTTTGGTTGGATAAATTCACGATCCGCAACCTGGAACTCAACTACCGTCAGACGGAAGACAGCCGTACGCTGTACGACATCATCGACCGTACGATCACGCCTATGGGCGGGCGGTTGTTGCATCGTTGGATGGCTTTTCCGCTCAAGGATGTGCGTGCCATCAGGAACCGCCAAACGGTCGTGGAGCATTTATTCCGCCAGCCTGAGGACCGAGAAATACTCCGCGAGGCACTGAACGAAGTGGGCGACCTCGAACGAATCGTCAGCAAAGTGTCCACCGGCCGCATCAGTCCGCGCGAGATGGTACAATTAGGTCGTGCCCTACGGGCAGTCAAACCGATCAAAGAAGTGTGCGAAGCGGCTCAACACAATGCGTACCTGTCGCTACTCGGCGAGCAATTAGATACGTGCTCGGAGATGCGAAGCCGTATTGAACGGGAGATCGTGCCCGATCCGCCTGCCGCGCAAGGACGCCCCAACATCATCGCCCGCGGGATTGATACCGAACTGGACGAGCTGCGCGCTATTCAGCAAAACGGCAAAGAATACCTGCTCCAAGTACAACAACGCGAGATTGAACGCACAGGAATAACCAGCCTCAAGATAGGTTTCAACAATGTGTTCGGGTATTATCTCGAGGTGCGAAACACGTACAAAGATCAGGTGCCGCCGGATTGGATTCGCAAGCAGACGCTCGTCAATGCAGAACGATATATCACCGACGAACTCAAGTCGTACGAAGAAAAGATCACTACCGCAGAGGACAAAATACAGATCATTGAGAACCGGCTGTATCAGGAGTTGATATTGGCGTTATGCGAATGGGTGCCGCAGATGCAATTGGACGCCAATGTGTTGGCGCAACTGGACTGTCTGCTTTCGTTCGCAACCGTTGCGGCGGAACACCGCTACGTCTGTCCGGACATCAATGAGAGTCTGGTGATCGATATTCGGCAAGGACGGCATCCGGTCATAGAGCAACAACTGCCACCGGGCGAACAATACGTCGCCAACGATGTGCTTTTGGATAACAACGGCCAGCAGATCATCATCATTACGGGTCCGAACATGGCAGGTAAATCCGCACTCTTGCGCCAAACGGCACTCATTGTGCTGTTAGCACAAATGGGTTCGTTCGTCCCTGCGGAAAGTGCATCCATCGGCGTGGTGGACAAAATCTTCACCCGCGTCGGCGCATCCGATAACATATCGCTCGGCGAATCCACCTTCATGGTGGAGATGAACGAAGCCGCTTCTATCCTCAACAACCTGAGCGAACGCAGTCTGGTGTTGTTCGATGAATTAGGACGCGGTACCAGCACGTACGACGGAATATCCATCGCGTGGGCAATCGTGGAATATATCCACGAGAACAAAGGGCACGCCAAGACCTTGTTCGCGACCCACTATCACGAGCTGAACGAGATGGAGAAGAGTTTTGACCGCATCCGCAATTACAATGTGTCCGTACGCGAAGTGAACGGCAAGGTCATATTCCTGCGCAAACTGGTACGCGGCGGTTCGGAACACAGTTTCGGTATCCATGTCGCCAAATTAGCCGGTATGCCCGCTTCCATCGTAGAACGCGCCAATAAGATTCTAGCGGATCTCGAACATGCTGCCAAGAACGGAGACATCGCCAAACCCACCGAACAAATCGGGCAAAGTCGCGAAGGGATGCAACTCAGTTTCTTCCAACTGGACGACCCGGTTTTGGAACAGATCCGCGATGAGGTCAAAATGCTGGATATCAACAATCTGACCCCACTCGAAGCGTTGAACAAACTGTCGGAGATCAAGCGATTAGTGGGCGGGAAATAACCATTATAGAACTCAAACAATCAGCACAAAAATATGTCGAAGAAAAAAAAGATCATCAAAAAGCGGTACATCCTGCGGACTATTCTTGCCTCGTTAGGGGCTGTCATTCTGTTGGTGGGAGGCTTCGCTATGAAGCATTACTACCGCCTGGAAATCAGCAACTTCGAGTCCTACAACGAGGAGGGACATGCTTATAATATCTACCCTGGAACCAGCATCGATGAGGTGCTGGATATGATGGAGGCGGATTACGACATCGGCAGCCGGCAGGACGTGATGCTGCACGCACGATTACTGCATTTCAATTATCCCGAACCAGGACATTATGAGTTTGAGTCCCAATTGGCAAACCGCGAACTGATTGAACGGCTTAAGATCGGCGCCCAAACGCCCGTACACATCACCTGGAACAACACCATCCGTACACGCGAACAATTAGCCGGGCAGATTGCTTCGAAACTGATGATGGATAGCGTCACGTTGCTCGAACACTTGGAGGACGACGAGTTTCTCCAGCCGATGGGCTTCAACAAAGAAACCAGCCGCTGTCTTTTCATCCCCAATACGTACGAGGTCTATTGGACCATTACTCCCGAGCAACTCTTTGCGCGCATGCAAACGGAATACAAACGTTTTTGGACGGCTGAGCGATTGGAGAAAGCCCGGAAGATTAACCTCAGCCCGGTGGAAGTGGCGATCTTAGCCTCCATCGTAGAGGAAGAAAGCAACCTCAAACGCGATCAGGACACCATCGCATCGCTTTATTTGAACCGTCTTCGCAAAGGCATGTTACTGCAGGCAGACCCGACGGTCAAATACGCCAACGGCTTATTCGGCGCGCAACGTGTGCTCACGCGCCATCTCAAATCCGAAAACCCGTACAATACGTATGTGTATCCCGGACTGCCTCCCGGAGTACTCAAATGCCCGAACGCGCAGACGATAGACAAAGTGCTGAATGCGCCGAAGACCCCGTATATCTTCATGTGCGCCAATCCGGATTTCTCCGGCACGCATGTTTTCTCCGTATCGCATGCTGAACATCAGCGAGTTGCGAATGAATACCATCAGAAACTGAATGAACTCAAGATCAAATGATTTGGGACAATAACGACGATATACGACTGATTGAGTGTAGCAACGAAAAGCGCACCATCCAGCGGCATTTGGACGAATGTCGTGAAGAACGCCGTCCCTATGTGTTCATCACCAACACGATGACCATCAAGCCGCTCAGACGCCTTTTGGTGCCGGTATCGATGCTCGAAGAGGAGACCTACAAGGCGGAGATATGTACGTACATCGCCCGCAAAACAGGCGCACACATCATCCTGCTGCAAGCCAATGACTACGGCAGTCACGCGCGGCAGAACGTCAATCGCATCGTAACGCATATCAAAGGGATTAATGATAAGCTATCAGCCATGAGCCCTCAGCCATCGGAAAACAGTCCTATTTCTTATGAAATCGTAATGGCGCGCAAGGACAGTTTCAAACTGATTCAGGAAGCAGCCGAGCGGCAACGGGATTTCCAACATGATCTGTTAGTGCTAACCGCCAGCCGGGAATACGGGCTGGATGATATACTCTTCGGTCCGCCCGAACGCAAAGCCATCCAGCGTGCTTTGGTTCCGGTTATGCTGGTTAATCCAAGAGAAGATTTATTCTCATTATGCGATTAGAAAGTTACAAAAAGTGTCTTTTTGCAAACTAAAAGTGACAATTTTTAGTTTTTTAACACTTTTTTACAAAAATATTTGGTCATATAGCAAAAAAGCAGTACCTTTGCACCGTGTTTTTCATGGTATTAGATTTAAGGTTAAATGAAAAGATTGGGTTGTCGGGAGACAACCTTCTTTTTTGTGTCTATATGTCGTAGCAGATTGTTCATCCCCTGAGAGGATATGATAATACACAAAAAAGGCATCATATCGATGCCTTTTTGCGGAAGAGGGGGGATTCGAACCCCCGGTACAGTTACCCGTACGACAGTTTAGCAAACTGTTGGTTTCAGCCACTCACCCACCCTTCCTTGGCGTTAGCCGAAACTGCTTTTTTCAAAAGCGAGTGCAAAGGTACTGCTTTTTTTTGATATATGCAAATTTTTTCGCATTTTTTTTTATTTTTATGACCAAAGCAGCTTCTCTAAGCCCGACATGTTAGAATAAATAGCCCATTTTGACGTAGAAATTCGCCCATTTGGAATTATCCTGCTTGTCAATCGGCATACCCCAATCCGCGGAAAGGACAAAATTCTCGTTCATACCGATCTTCAATCCCAAACCGGCTGTCATGTGCGGACGGTAGATATCTTTAGGATCGGTGGAGAAATAATCGGAGAATTGTTCCTTGGGGTCATGATTGGCATCAAAACTCTGTTTGAGCGTGGTATAAGTGCCGTTCGTATGCAGCGCCACCAGTTCGTCCAAGTTATAGGGCTGCGTGATCACACCTAAATCGAAGAAGGGATTCAGCCCAATGAAGAAATGCTGCCGTCCGATATCAAAGTTCGCCACGCGGAAACGAAACTCCACGTTCGCATACGCAAAACCATTCGCCAGAATACGATTCGCCATCATACCACGTACCGAGTTACCACCACCCAGTCCTTCGTAATAAACACGCTGGATGAAAAGCGTATTGAGGTAGTTGTTCATGTAGAAGGGCGATCTTCCGGCGATATTGTTCTGCAACCCCACACGATAAGCAAAAGTGATGCGGTCAATACCATTCTTGTCCTTGAAACACGGCACATAATGACGGAACGTGAAATTGAGCTGCAAATGGTTATACCCCGCGGACGCCTGCTGGCCATATGCTGCATTGAACGCCGCCGAATAAGTCAGGAACAAGTCCGTATAAATACCCTTATTCGGTCCCTGGCGTTTGTCACGCGAGTCATAGGTGATTCCGACACGGGCATAGGGATGCCATCCGCCGCGCATCTCCTCCGAACCGATCAGTCCCCATTGTTTGTATTTGTCATAGAGCAGTTCTTCATTCGGGTTAAGCGCTTTCTGATGCGGCAAAGTCGGGTCATAGACGTTCTTGCCGTTGAGCATATTGATATCGCAATCATCTATAATATAACCCAATACACCAATACCGGCATTCCATTTCAGATCCTTATAAATCGTACCCTCAATATCTCCCGCCACGCGGATTAGGTCACGCTTATATTTATAGAACACGCGCGTGCGATAGTCCGGCAGGGACATTTTCGAGGAATCTTTGTTCCAACTATGCCACGTGGAGTTATAGCGCGACTGATAGCCGTTAAAGCCATAGAAATCGCACATCGCATCCGGCAAATACGTTGCATCCAAGGTCAGACGATATCCCGGGATGAGGTATTTCGAGTCGTAGTTAAAACGGAAAATACCATGATGCTTGGTCGTATAAGCCGCCTCCAAATAGAGGGAATGGATGTACTCCGGATATTGCGAACCGTCTCCGTAGTAATACACATTCGTCAAAATTCCGCCCTGAAAGCCATAATCGGCATCATACGCGATAGAAGGCAGGATACCGAAGTTCCAACCCGTTTTAATCTTACGCCCTAACGAATCCACCTCCTGCGGTTTCGGTTGACGCTTCGCCATCATCGGAGAAAAATGCAAAGCGAAAAGCGTAAGAAGCAATACACTTATAAATCTATATTTTTTCATTATGATAATTGATTTTCTTGAACGACACCATTAGGGCAATATCAACGCGACAGCTACCCCTAAATAGGTTCCGACGGCATACCCGACGAGACCGATTACAATACCCGAGAGGAGTACTTTCTTATTCTTCATAGCGCCCACCACCGGCGGAACGAAAGGAGGCGAACAAAGCAGCGCTATTTGGCTGACGCAGAACAAATCTCCGCTCACTTTGGCAATGCGGCAGAAGATCAAATGCAATACCGCCGCCATGATCATTACCCACCCGACAAACAAACCGATCATCAGCGAACCGCCGTTCACACTATGAATATCAAAGAGCGAAGCCACAATGACCGAGAAAATGAGAATAAAGAACATCCCCAACTCAAAGGTCTTCGGCAACTCACGCACTTTCTTGAAGAAAGAGGCGATGATAGAGAGCGTCGTGATGGTCAAGATCACCACCAGCTCGTTCAGCGTACCCGTCAGCAACTTCGCCAAACCGGCTCCGATAGCCAGGAAAAGGACACTCAATCCCAATCCGGCAAACATGCCGCCCACGTTCTTTTTGGCAAACATACCTTGGTAATTCTCAATATCACGGGACTCAATCTGCTCGTCCGCTACACGACTGTCTCCTTCAGTATACGGCAAAATCTTGCGGAACACTTTGTATCCTCCGCCAATAATGAAGAATATATAGGGCGTGGTAAGTACCATTTCGAACGCCAGCACGATTGCCATTACCGTCTTATCTACGCCTAAGGATGCGCCTAAAGCGTTGAAATTCATCGTTCCTCCGGTATAGATTCCGGTCATCATGGCAGCTACTTTGTTAAACTCCGGAACCTCCGGCGTACGGAAAATAAAATACCCGCTCACTACCGCCAACAATACGGCTACGATGCCTCCTGCCAACGACCATAACGTCTTCGGAAGGGCTTTCGTCCATAACTTAAAATCGCAGTTGAACAACATCAGCGGGATCGCTAATGGAACCGCAACAGACATCAATGTGGACTGCAACTTACCGAACGTAACCGCCTCCACCGTTTCGGGTTCGAAATGCACCAAACCCGTTAGCGCAAAAAGGATACCCACCGCATAAGCAGCCACTACGGTACCTATCTTTCGCATCACAGACCAGCGTTTGAAACACTCAATAATCAACACCGGTACCAGCACATAAAGTGCTATCAAAACATACACTCTTATCATCTCTAAATTCTATCTTTCTTTGCGAAACACCCGCACTTGATACATATATTCTTGCAAAAACATCCAAAATGGCAAGGTGATAAACAAGTTCAGCGGAATGACAAACACTTGCCATACATACTGAACAGAATTATGAAAAGCAGGATCTTTCACTTTCCATCGGATTAACAACCACATTCCCCACAACGGCACCGTAAACAACGCGCTAATCAGGAAAAGCGGCGAAAGAAGCACTAAAATAATCAACAGTAACCAACGCGGAATACGATGATGCTTAAACTTATTAAAAGGAGCCGGCGGATTGGCTTGCAGTTGAGCGATATTCTGCTCATAATGTTCGTCATCCGGCACCCACAGAATCTGCTCACGCATGCGATTCGTCAACTCCTCGCGCAGAGCCATGATCATTTGCGGACGGTCCAATTCCGCATGATCGCGTACAAACTGCGTCACGTTAATCGGTTTGCCGATATTGATGGTCAAACTGTCCCACAAATGAAAATAATCGCCATACTCCAGCCCGACAGGCACAATATAAATCGGCTTGTCTGCCCCGAACTCATCGTTGGCACGCAGCGCTATTCGGAAAATGCCTTTCCCCAAAGGCAGCAACGAGTGCATCGGGCGATGGGTGCCTTCCGGCAAAATACAGAACGGCACGCCATCCCGTAATGTGTCCACCGCTTTGTTTATCGTCTCGTCATTATGCCTTACTTCATCCAATCCGTCACGCACACGATTGATCGGCATGATCTTGAGCCAATTCAAGATCTTCGCCTTCTTGGGATCTTTGAAAATATCCGCGCGTGCAACGAAAACCTTACGGCGATGGTCAATCCCGAGGACCGCCATCGCATCGCATAAAGCATTGGAGTGATTAGGGGCAAAGATGATTGCCCCGTCATTCGGAATATTCTCACGCCCCACGTACTGAATATTCCGGTACGAATGCCGGAACATCCAGTCCACGTATGGGCGTAAAAAAGTGTATAACTTATCTTTGTCCTGAATCTTGCTCATCACCCTTTTTCTTCCCGAAAGAGTTTCCGATCAGTCCACCTTGATATCTTTATTCACATTCTTGCTACCGATCATAGCATAGAACAGTATATAGGCTACTCCGATAACAGGAACGATATAGCTGAGCAGATAGTTATTCTCACCCGAACCTGCAATCGCGCTCTGGATATACGGAACAACGCCACCACCGACAACCATCATCATAAAGATACCCGATGCTTTCTCGGTGTACTTACCCAATCCTTCCGTAGCCATATTGAAAATAGAGCCCCACATGACGGAAGTACAAAGACCGACCAGCACGATGAACAACGCAGCTATCGGCATCGCCTGCATCTTAAACGCCCAGTTCACAGGCAACAATATCTGCGCACTTTCGCCAAACAACATCGCGCAACCCATCAGTAATATCGCCAAAGAGGAAACGCTGATAACCATATCACGGGAACTGACTTTACCGCCAATAAGCGAACCAATAATACGCCCCGTCAACATCATCAGCCAATACAAACTGGCAATAAACGTAGCCTCATCATATCCTTTATCCGCCGCTTTGTCCAGATAACTGATCAGCGTAGCCGGTACACCCACTTCAACGCCCACATAGATGAAGATCGCAATCGCGCCCAGCACAAAATGGCGGAATGCCCAAGGGCTGCGCTCATATACTTTCTTCACACCCGATGCCGGTTCTGCTAACGGCGTTAACCACAAGATCAAGAAGATCAAAGCGAATACGCCCATAGCGATATAGAGCACTATATTGACATCATCAATCTCCTTGCCAACTAAACTCTCGCCTATGATAGCGCCGACCAGCATAGGCGTCAGCGTACCGGCTACGGAATTGAGAGTACCGCCGATCATGTTCAACTGATTACCTTTCTTACCGCCGCCACCTAACAGGTTCAGCATCGGATTCGTTACCGTATTGAGCATACAGACGCAGAAACCGCAAATGAGCGCGCCGAAAAGATAAACCGCAAAACTATCTGTCACACCACTCAGCCACTGGATAGCAATACCTGCCAAACCTAACAATACAGCGGTCATGGCCGTCTTCTTATAACCAAACTTATCCAGAATATTACCCGCCGGAATACCCATAATCAAATAAGCGAGGAAATTGAACATATTTCCAAGCATTCCCATTCGTTCCGCTTGAGCCGGGTCGGTAAAAGACTCCCCCCAAATCTTTCCAACAGGAGCAGCAAGATTGGTCACAAACGAAATCATCGCATACAGAAACATCATCGCGATGATCGTGATAATTCGCAAAGAACTAGATTGTTTTGTACTCATGATATAATCAATTTAATATTAATTTTACTATTTCGCCAATATTAATTTTACTATTTCGCCTGCAAAGTTACACTTTTTTTTTGACATAGCCAAACAAATCCATCATTTTTATTTGCGTAATTGAATTTTTTTTTGTAATTTTGCCCCGAAAATCAATTTATCGATATGAAAAATACCGAAATAGAACGTAAATTTTTAGTCAATTCGGATGCTTTTATCGCCCAAGCTACGGAGCAACACGAAATCATGCAGGGCTATCTCTGCAAAGAACCCGGCAAAACCATTCGCGTGCGTATACGCGATGAGCGCGCGTTCCTTACTATCAAGTCTTCGCGTTTACGCGAAGGGTTAGCCAAGTTCGAATGGGAGCGAGAAATCGATCTGGCGGACGCCAAGGAACTGATGCTCATCTGTCTGCCCGGAGCCATCTCCAAAACACGATATATCATCCCAGCCCCTGCTTTTGAAGGAGCTCCGCGATGCTGGGAAGTGGACGTTTTCCACGGCCGTTTGGCAGGACTCGTGTTAGCCGAGATCGAATTAGGAAACGAGGACGAACCTTTCCTCAAGCCCGAATGGCTTGGAGAAGAAGTAACCGGACAACCGCAGTATTACAACGCAAACATGTAAGCCGTGAAAAAATTCTGCTTTATACTATTGAGTTGGCTCTCTTCGCTCAACCTTTGGGCGTTGAATCCGACAGGAACGCTTCCTGTCGTCTATATCAACACCCAAAACAAACTAACCGTCAGCGACACCGAGACACAACTGCCGATGACGATTTACATCGACTCCGTCACACCAGAGTACCATTCGCTCGGTTCGCAACAAGCACCTCTTTCCGGAACCATCAAAGGACGAGGGAACTGGACTTGGTCGGGATTTGACAAGAAACCGTACAAGATCAAACTGGACGTCAAACAGAAAATTCTCGGCATGCCCAATAACCGCCATTGGTGTCTTTTGGCGTGCGCAGATGACTTCTTGGGATTTCTCAAAATGCCTGCGGGATGCAAGATCAGCAAAGCGCTGGATATGCGATGGACGCCACGTTTCCGGCCTGTCGAACTGGTAATCAACGGACAATACAAAGGGCTCTATTTCCTAACCGAACACGTGCGCATCGCCTCCAATCGCGTGCATATTCATGAACAAGCGGACTACGAAACACATCCCGATTCGATTACCGGAGGATGGCTCGTCGAAATAGATAACTACCGTTCGGAAGGCAATATTGAGTTCCGGGAAGGAAACGGGCAGTTTGTGATGGTTTCACTCAAAGAGCCGGAACTCCTTTCCTCCGCACAACGCACCTATATCGAGCAACAACTGCTTCAACTGAATGCCGATTTATACGATCTCTCTTCCCATTTAGAACACCGTTTGGATATGAACGAAGCGGCGCGTTACTACCTTGTGCAAGAGATCATGGAGGATTGCGAATCGTACCACGGAAGTTGTTATCTCTACAAAGATCGGGACAGTCTCGGCAGAATGGATCCTTGGAAGTTCGGTCCCGTTTGGGACTTCGGAAACGCATACAACCGCCATCAGGAGACATGGATTTACGTTAATCCCACTTGGCCGCAATATTGGATTGGGCAATTAGCACAATGGCCTGAGTTTCAACAAGCTGTACAAGAACAATGGTGGATCTTCTACCATACTCAAAAAGACTCCGTTCGCGCAGAAATCCGCACGTTAGCCGACCGGATTGAACAAGCTGCTATTCGGGATGCCGAACTATGGCGGAACACCTCCAATTATTGCGACAACAGCAATTATAGCGATGTGCGCGACCGGTTCTTCAGACGTTACGATTGGCGGATTCAATGGCTTTATGACCAATGGGGCGAAGGCATCCAACCCGCCACATGGAACATCGAGACCCCTTCTTCCGATCCCTCTGTTACCAAGAGCCGCAAAGTGCTGCAAAACGGCCAACTGCTCATCGAAAACAACGGCCGCAAGTACACCATCCTCGGTCAAAAATTACAATAATTCGCCCTCACTCATCTCCCCCCCGCCCCCACGCCTCGCGCTCAAACACATCAAACATAACACATCAAACATAACACATCAAATATAACACATCATCATAACACATCAAACATAACACATAAGAACTATGTAACAAGGGGTTATCCTAGACCTTACCCGTACTCTCATGCTTAGGTGGAGCTATGGATTAGGCTGGCACTTAGTAAGGTTAATGAATAACGACTGATTAAGTAATACATAAGGAATAACTAAAGTTTCACGGGCGAAAAAAGCCTGAAGAGATCTAATATTAAAAAAATAACATGGCAAAAGTGGCAAAATCTTTTGTCAAAATCTAACCTCGCAACGATCAAAGTATGTGTTAAGGGTAATTTTCCTTTCAATTTTCATTTTATCTGCACTTTCTTTCTCTAAAATTTGTTCACGTCAAAAATTTTTTGTACCTTTGCACCCGCAAAAGTGCTTTGGGTGTGCCCGACATGAACCAAGCGAGTGTTTATGAGCGCACTTTTGTACGGCAGTCCCACGCTTTGGGTGTCTGCGTAGATGCGCGAGGTGGGATTGCAGACATATTTAAAGGCGTTTACTTACGCTTGTTTTTGACTCATTGAAACCTAGGAAATTTCAATTAATCATTCACAAAAACAAGGCAGTGGTAGATGCTCATGGGGTGTATCATGCACCCGCGTGTACCTTATATATAGGTATGCGCGTGTGTACGCATATACACAGCGTGGGTTTCTGCATTGCTTATTCGGAATGATTGGTTTTCCTAGGACCACAATGAGCGGATAAGCAAGAGAAGAGATCCGCGTTTTTTGATGTCCGAAAAGGAATACCGATTTTCCCTATATTTCCCATCTTAACAACGATCCGGCAAACGCCAGAGAATTGTTAAGATGCTTTTTTGTGTAAATCTGTTTAATTTGTGGACAAATAACATGAAACCAAAAAGTTTGATCCGGAGACGGAAGACATACCGCGATGAGGAAGGTGTAGTAGTTGGTTACGGAGCCGAGGAAACTTATTTTGTTGCTAATCCCCGTGACTACGAGACACATCCTTTGCGTGAAGGGGAGATCCGCAATACCTCAATTTTTCATCGTTCGATGACTGAGGCTTTGCTTGAACTCTCTGATCCTGTCCGCAAAGCCGAATGGAGCAAGCGTTGGCACGCCCAACTCAACGAGCCCGAACCGGATGCTCCTGTTGACCGCAAAACCGGCAAGCGCCATATTTACCTCCGCCTTGATCGCTACGTTCAATCCGTCCTCCAGCGTCAGATGCGCAAAGAAGCCGGATTGCCGGGAACAGAGAAGTAATTGGTGTATAGTGTACGGTGTATGGTGTAACACACATCACACATCAAACATCACACATCAAACATAATACATAATACATAGCATCGTTCTCCCGAGGTGATCGCGTGATGGTCGCGTTATTGAAAGGAAGTTGAAAGGATGATGGAAAGGAAAATAGAAAAGGAAATAATAACAAACAAAAAATGCGCCCGCAATATAATTTGGGCGCGAGAGATCTTTGAAATATTGTACACAAATAGCGATTTATAAACGCAGAAAATCGTCGATATTGGAAGGTGTGATGGCACTAAACGAAGCGTCAGGATAAGCGTTTGAGAAAGCTAATGGGCAACGCAGAGATTTACGCTCATTCCATTTGAACTCAAATGCCCGAAGCGAGCCATCCAGTTCTTCTATGTAGTCTATTTCTGTCTGCTGTTTAGTTCTCCAAAAATAGGATTGAGCAAATGGATGACGGTAGTTAATCTGTTTCATGCGCTCTGCAATTGCAAAATTTTCCCACATAGCTCCGATGTCAGAGCGGGTCTCAGCCAAAGAGAAATTTCCAATGACGGCATTACGGATACCCATATCCCAGAAGTATATCTTCTTGCTGAACTTGAGTTCGTTCCGTAGATTACGGGAGAAGCTGCCTAATCGGAAAATGATATAAGATTGCTCAAGGACAGTGATGTACCGCTCTATGGTTTTAGCATCGATTCCTACTAATCCACTAAGTTCGTTATAACTGACTTGGGAGCCGATTTGCATAGCCAGTGCTTTGAGTAAAAGGACTAATTTGTCCGATTTGGCAACTTTATCAAGCGTTAGAATGTCACGGTAGAGATAGGAGTCTGTCAGTTCTTTGAGGATATTTGCTTCCTGTCCGGGGTTTGCAACCACTTCAGGATAATATCCATACACCAAGCGATGAGGGATTAAGCGAAGTTCTTCAATGAGCGAGGAGTGTTCCACCATTTCGTTAAACGTGAGAGGAAAAAGCTTAAACTCTCGCTTGCGTCCGGTGAGAGGTTCGTTGACTTTGGATGCCAATTCAAAACTGCTGCTTCCAGTAGCAATAACTTGCACATCCGATAGCTGATCAATGATAATTTTGAGTTGCACCCCAATGTTCGGAATACGCTGAGCTTCGTCAATAACCAGTACGCGTTTAGTGCCCATTAGAGAGTGTATTCGCTCTGCGGAAATGGCGGTAAACAATGTTTGAACATCATTGTTATCACCATTCAGCCAAAGTACATCTTGTCTTTGTCCTAATAATAATTGTAACAGGGTTGATTTCCCGACTTGCCGTGCACCCATCACAATGATGGCTTTGTGGCTACCTAACATGGACTCTAATTGAGGTTGTAAGAAACGATTAATCATAGCATCTATCATTTGAGGGTGCAAAGATACAAAAAATAAATGAAACGACCAAATAAAATTGAACTTTTAAGGAAAATAATCCATAAAAACTATAACTTTTAAGGAATTTAATCCGCAAAATCGCATTTCTTGTGTAGAATATTCAAAAAAATAACACATCAAACATAATACATTGCGCATAGCGCACAGCATTGCTCGCAGAGCATGTAATCTTACGGGAATGGTTCGATAATCCCTCGGGATTGACTCGGGAATGATTCGATGATGTCTCGGAAATGAAAGGGAAATAGAAAGGAAATGAAACAAAACAATAACATACATTTGGCATCAACCGATACTTGTACCGGCTGTGCGGCTTGTGCGTCTGTTTGTCCGACGGGAAGTATTTCTATGAAGGAAGATAGAGAGGGCTTCTTGCAACCGCATATAGAA
>Ga0247610_10000464_pt1 | contig 57272 bp, 57 predicted proteins | sample 174DNAGHGhighgp2_FD_193483 | JGI IMG/M metagenome (GOLD analysis project Ga0247610, IMG submission 193483) | Sheep rumen microbial communities from Palmerston North, Manawatu-Wanganui, New Zealand - 1742 DNA GHGhigh gp2 | ecosystem: Host-associated > Mammals > Digestive system > Stomach > Rumen...
AGGATTATTGAGCGCAGCTGTCAATGTAGTTGGTGCTGTAGCAAATGTAGCTAGATATACATTATATGGTGTAAAAGCATTATTAGGATGCGTTATTCCTTTAATGAGATCTATCACATATTTCTTTATTCATACTAGAGTAAAAGCTAGTGATACATTAGCTATCCAAGCTCAGTTTATTGAAGCTAATGCAAATAGACTTCAGTATTCTGATACCTCTATGGATGATGATAAGAAAAAGAAAGTTATAGCTAAGCAGTTAAAGATTGCTGAAAAGCTTCGCAATTGGTCTAACAAATTAGCTATAGATAATAAGAAATCTGAAATAGCTGCTAATGTAGATATGACTAAGGAAAAGAAAACTACAGCTCAAGATTTCAACGACCAATATCCTGATGAAGGTAATACAGGAGATTTGTTTTAATTTTAAAAATATAACATTGTAGTAAATAAGTGATTTTGTCTCAAGCATATTACTTAAAATATACTAATAAAAATTAGTGTATAATAAAAACTAAAATAATGATAAAAATCATAAGGAGGAAAATAATATGATTTACAGCAATTATAATGAATCAGCTGTTGCTATCGATTATTTAAAAGATGCAAAGAAATTCGGTATTACTGTTCCGTCTACAAGAACTTGCTTAGAACAGAATTTGTTCATTAGCGGTATTGCAGAATCTGCTATGCTTGATGCATTTGAAAAGATTGGAACAAGTGAGAAGGCATATTTTGAATCTGGCGTCGAGGTAGTTAGAGAATCCGTATTTGATTCTATTAAAGAAGTCTTTGCAAAGATTATCGAAGCTATCAAGAGTGCTTGTGAAAAAGTTATTGCTTGGTTTGTTGAGAAATCTCATGAATTTGGCAAATACTTAAGAGAGAAAGCTCTTGATAAATGGTTTGATAAGATTAATCAGATCAAGGTTACAGATGAAAAGGTAGAAAAAGCAAAAGTTCTCTGCAAGACAAATATGAAAGAAAGTCTTGATGATCCTAACAAGCTTCAAACTGGTGCTAAGACGATGGCTCAGAATGCTTCTAAATTTGCTCAGAGAGTTATCGATAGCATTGAAGAGTATGACGATGCTAGCAGCTTAAAGAAAGCAGCTACCTCTGCTATTCTTGGTGGTGCTGAGGGTGATTCTATGGATTCTATTCTTAAGAATCTGAAGAAAGAATTTATCGCAGAAAAACCTGAAGATGTAACTGTTGCTTGGGCTTTGGCAAATGCTAAAGTATTTAAAGAAGTAGTTCTTGCTGGTAAGCAGAAATATTTCATTAAGAAGTGCTTTACTGATGAGAAGGCTGAGATCAATAAGTCCATCGCTGAACTTAAGAAATATGCAGATAAAGATGATAAGTCTGTTAGATCTAGAGTTGCTCGTGCTAAAGATGTTTCTTTGGCAATGGATGCTTGCTATCGTACATACATGGATCTTATCAAGAATCAGTATGCTGAATCTAGAAAGATTCTTGTATCTCTTGCACAGTATGCATCTTCTGTAGCTAAGAGCAAAGATAAGGATGAAAAGAAAAAAGAAGTTAAGAATGAAAGTGTAGATTATTTCTATATGTAATTTAATTAATCCTCCTAGGGAATTTCCCTAGGAGGATTTTTTGTCAAAGTTACTTTTTAGAATTGTATATTATATTTATGATAATACAACGGTGTATTATCATAGCTTGAGATGCTGAAACTCAAGTAAATAAACAGCCAGATTGTCATGAGTGACAATAATCTGAATAATCCTCTGCATGACGGAGAAGATTTTGAATCTCTCTGTAAAAATGCAGAGGACATCCTGTTCGATCTGAAATTAAACTATAAGTTGTTTCAGACCGAGCGGAAGCATAGTGATAGGTACAGAGAAAAGATTCTGCACCTCTCAACGAACCTGCTTACAACTTCGAAACTTATTGATTTCGAAGCTAATAAATTATAATTAAATTATAATTTATAGCAGGGATTTGAAGAAAGTCTGATAAATTAGTATTAGGCTTTCTTTTTTATTTAATTTTCAAAACTTCTTATTAATAAAGGAGGATAATATAATGTCTATATTTTCTACTCAAACAATAAAAGCTTCTAGAGGAAAATCATCTTTATATAAATTTAAAAATAGTCCTGTAAGAATAGCACAAGAAGCTACTTATGTATATGGAGCTGAAACTACAGATACTAAAGATTTTATGACTTCTATAGAAAATATTATGAGTCAAATGAAATCTTTACAAATTAAACAAACTAATGTATTAAGATTAGCAAGATTAAAAGTAACAAATAGAGAAGTTGTAGATTTAATTCCTAAAGCTAAAGCAGTTATACCTTATGTAGAATCTATGCCAGATGATATATCTATAGATATTCCAAATGCTAGGGAGTATCATAATATGGAATCTAGATCTATTGGATTTCATAGTATCTTTATGGAATTGAAGAAAGAAATTAATAGTATAAATGAATTAATGACAGTATTAAAGAATTTATCTATTGGATATAAAATTCCTGAATCAGAATCATTATTAAAGAATTGGATTGAGAATAGACCGGATTATAGAGATTTCAGTGTAGACTTTATTAATTATTTTAGTTCTCCTGTAAAGTCTATAGATAAATCTATGATGATAAATTATGTAAAAGATTTCTTCTATATGATGGATAATTATTATAATCTTATTAAGAATTCTTCAGAATTTGCTTGTAATTCTTTAAATAATTTATATAATTCTTTATCTTCTATTAAGCATTGTGAATTAAAATCGGAAATATTTGATAGAGCAGATGTAAAAGAATTAGTAAACGAGAAGGTAAATTATATTCATAATATGTATACCAATGCTGTAAAGTATTTATATACTTATCAAATTTCTTTAGAGCAAAGATTTGATGCTGATATTACGGCTGTTAAGATGCTATATGATCAGATGAATGGTAGATTTGATGCTGAAAGTATAGAAGATAATTCATTAGATGATGATATTGAATATGGTAGATTTCTTGCTGAAACTTCTATTATTAATGAAGCAGATGAACCCAAGAAAATTAATACATATTTGGTTAAAATTACTAATGGTCTTAAAGTTGCTTGGAATAAATTAAATCAGAAACTTGATGATGGTAGAAAGAAATTAATGGAGAAATTCTCTAATAAGTTAGATGAGATTGATAAAAGTTTTGATAAAACTAATCCCGATTTCAAGATTACCAATTATCCTAATTATGATTTTACAAGATTAGATAATATAAAAGTTATACCTTTAAATTATGAAGAGATGAAAGAAAGTCTCAAATCAGAAAATGATTTTATCAAGAAATATTACTCTAATATTCCTCATGATGAAAAATCTAGTTTTAAAGATGATATAACTAAATTTGTAACTACAAGTAGACAAGATTTACAAGTTACTCCTGAAACCTTACATAATATGATGAAGTTTGTAAGAGAAGGTTATGATAATCATCGAAAAAGTGTGCAAACTGATATAGAGACTATAAATAAAGCTAATGAAGCTATTACGAATATAGCTAAGAATTTAAAGAACGAAAATACGGATAATAATAGTATCAAAGTAGATACGCAAACTACTAATAATGGACAAACTGGTAATACTAATGTAACTATTCATAATAGTGCCATTATGTATGGTAATACTATTACAGAAGCAGATGAAACTCCAAAAGTAAAAATAGAAGATAATCCGACCAGAAAAGCAGAAAATGCTGCATCTGATCAATCTTTTACAAAAGATATATCTGTATACATGAAGGTTACTTCTTCTATTATTAGTACTAAAATGAAAATTTTAAAAGATCATTTTATGCTTTCTGTAAATTGTATTATTCATGCTGCTACTCCTCCTAAGAAATCTAAAGAGGAAAAAGAAGAAGCTAAGAAAGAAAAGGAAAATAAATAATAAATATCCCTGGAGGATAATCCTCCAGGGAATTATTTATCTTCTTATTGTTCCACCACCTGCAGATATAAGTGTTGTTGAAACAGTTAAAGCTCTAGATGCAGTTTGAACTGTATTTCTATTTCTCTGACTAGCGGTAGAAGTAATTTGTGCTGATGACTGTTTATTATTAGCACTATTAAATGAAGCTACCATTACAGCACCTGTAGAACCAACTGCTCTTTGTTGAGATGCATCTATAGATCCTTGTCTAGATGTATTAGTTTGCTGACTATTGACAGTATCTTTAGCCTGTTGTTGGCTAGAATCTGATCTAGATGCTGTTTGTGCTGTACTTCTAGAAGAAGGATTTATTTGTCCTGTACTTTCAGTAGATCCTTGAACAAATGTCTGTACAGGATTAGTTTCAAGATTTCTTGAAGGAACTATTGTTCCAACTTTTCTTAATACTAATATGGATGATATTGAAAATTCTCCACACATATTTTTATAAAAATCTCTTCTAGAAGATATCAGATACTGTCCATTATATCCTACATATTTACCAAAGTTATTTACAGTAACAGATTTGTTTATAGTAAATATAGATGGATCTATATTTTGTTTTACTATCTGTATACCTAAAGTATCTTCTTCTAATATATTTTGATATACGGTAGCATCGTCATCTCTTATATAAATAGGTTTAATATCGTTATTTATAGTTGCATTTATAACAAGATTAGTAGTATTAGTAGCACCATCATCTGATACAGTAATAATTTGGTTTGCCACTTTTTCTCCACTTTGTTGCTGAATGATATTGGACATAGCAGGATTTACATAAATATAGTAAGATCCGTCTCTAATCTCCATTCCATCCAAGAATATCTCATCACTTGTAAGAGATTTAATATCCATTATAATATTTTCTGGAGTTCCTTCACCAGTAGATATAGCATTACCATTTCTAGATAATAAATATGTCTTATCATAATCCATAAAAAATCTAAATCTGGTATCATAGAATGCTTTTTGATCATATAAATATTTAATCAATTGCATTCTTGTTGTTAATGGAGGTATTATAAGAGTTTCAAATATATCATTATATTTCGGTAATTCTACTATAGGTGTTTTCGTATTTTCTATAGCTGCAGCTAATACTGTCATAGTATTAATATTATTTTTTATACCATTATAAGTTATTCTACCTAAATTATCTAATTCTGGATCTGTAAGACCAACAGTTAAAGATCTATATGCATCAGCAAAATATTCATCTTCAGATATAGTTTGAGAATAATTAGGATTATCAGAAGATGCTGTATAAGTAAATAATCTATCTAATAATACTTTATGAATGATATTGTCTGTTTCTGCAGGAAATATTATTATAGTAACTCTAAACAATCCAGTAGATCTATTATCAAGTATAGATGTATATAAAGAATCACCTACACATAATCCTAGATATATACCTGGCATTTGTACATCATCATATAAATATTCATGAAGTACATATTTTATTTGTTCTGGAGCTATATCAATGACAGTTATACCATTATCTGGTGTATATTGTATATTTATTTTTGCTTTATATGTAATTCTAAGAGAAGTTACTATATTTGAAGTAACAGGTCTATTTACAATTGATGCTTGTACAGATGAATTAGATCTACTACTATCTACACAAGTGGTCCTCTTAGTAGGTACATAATCATTTACCCAAGCAGGAACATTCATACCATTTGATTTATAGATATCTATTATAGATTCTTTTGATGCACCTGCTTGAACAGCTGCTGATACTAATTCTCCTACATATCTAGCTTTATCTGAAGCTGTCATAGAACCAGCTAATCTTATATCATATCCTCCATTAATATCTGTACCTCTGACATTAGCCATAATTATCACCTCCTTAAGGATTATAAGGATGTAAAAATAAACAAAAAATAAAGGTATGGATTTCTCCATACCTTTATTCATAAATACATTAACTTCATCGGATTATTTGAAAAATATTTAGAATTAATATTTTCCAATTTTCCATTATCTTGTAAATTATTTAAGTTAATCTTTATTACATCTGTAGAATTAGCATAATATGGATAAGCATAGCTATAATCCAAACAATAAAATCTAGGTTCTATTCTGCTTGCTAATTCATCATTAATCTTACCTGATAATTTTAAACTATCTATAGTAAGTTTAATATCTTCGGTTCCAGCTACATCATAAATACAATTTATCGCTTGATCTATATTTAATACAGAATACAGATTTCTTTCTCTAAATATATTCATAGCTAATAACAAAGGATAATTTAAAGGTGATAAATTGTATAATTTAGACATTGTATCAGGAGATATTTTACCTGAGTTTTTTGAATATCTTATAGCCGAATATAAATCCCAAAAATCTTTTCTAAATTGATCTCTTTTTTCGTTTATAGATACCATAATAGATCTATCTTCTTGATGATATTTTTTAGGATATAAATATGATGTATTTGGAAATGCAGCACATAATTGCAAAGGATATATATCTCTAGATATAATTAAATTCGGATTACCATCATTTACTTTATTTATCAAATAAGCTATTAATACAGTAGTCTCATAATTATCTCCACTATATACAAAATGTATATCTGGAAGATATGGACATATTAAATCTAATAATTGAAAATTGGATGAAACAACATCTTTAAATTGTTTTATTTGAGTTTTATTATAAAACAATTCATTATATTCTTTTACAAATTTAGTATAATATTCTCCAGTATTTAAACTAAATACCATAAAGAATCTTGTATGTACTCCTAAAGTTTTAAAGAATGATCTATAGTGAGCACATAAATTTACTAAACATGTAGTAAGATCTGTATAATTTCCTATAGATAAATCAACGTGTCCATGCTCACTAAATACAGACTTTAATACAGAATATAAATCTACAAAGACATTTAATTGTGTAGCAGTAGCAATGGAACTATTAGAAAAAGTCCTATATACTAAATATTGTAATGTATCGTATTTTACATAGCTTCCATATATTATTTGTTCTACACTAAATACATCACTCATAATTTTCTTCCTCGGTAGATTCTTTAATTACATTATCTAAATCAGAATCACTAGAACTAATACCCAATAAGAAATCTTTCATATTAAATGTATTGGGATCTTGTTCTTCTTCATCTTCACCATTATATATACTTTGAACAGCATCTTTAAAATCTTCTCTATTTTTAATACCATTTAAGATATTCTTAGTATCACCAAATCCAGCTGATATTAATCCTTCAGCCAATTCATGTACTCCTTCAGGACTTGAGAAAGAATATCCCTTTAATGTAGTCTCTCCAGTTTCATCTATCTTAATCTTTCTTATTTCAATTTTTGCTTTATTTATATCAGGCTCAGTTCCTTCTTTAACCCATTGAATTTTTCTTACTGTACCACATGTAGACATGTGTTCATCAAAGTTTATATTATAATCTTCAAATACATGATATTTAAGATTAGCAGAATTATTAAACATACTAGCCCCCTTAAAAATAAAATTATAAAAGAGCCGTAGGAGAATTACTCCTACGGCCCAGTTTGTTACATTTTACACACCCAGACCTGTGATAAGTCCAGAACCCTGAACAATACCAATGCTCTTATATACTTCCTGAAGAGCATGAACAGGAACCTGCTTAATTTCAAGCATGAAATTATGATTTCTGTTGTACTGCTGATACGGATTCATAGGAGCATCCAGGCATGCTCTGATCGTTACCTCATAGTCATAGATCTCTTTGGTCTCTTTGTTATAAGAACCATATACAAGCTTAGCCAACAGATTAACATCTACGAATGTAACCTGGGTAAACTGTGCACGAGGTCTTCCCCATGAGCTTCTGTCCCACTGATTCGGAACAAGAGTCGGATCATTTGACTCGGAAACATATTTCTTCCAGTCAATCTTGTTATTCCTGTTTCTATAGAAATCAGGAACGAGTTCAGAAAAGATATCGATACCATCCTGAGTCAGGAAATAACGATCCCCTTCTTTCATAAGAGAATCTCTCTGTCTCATTCTGGAAATGACATCATTTCCTTTTGTTGCTGCCGCATTTGCCAGTTCGCACGCACAAGGCAAATCAGAATTTTCATTCTTTGCATGATTGAAGAAGAAGGACATAAAAGGTCTTCCGTCCTGTGCTGTCTCAAAAAGGCAGCCTTCGAAATCAGCAAAAGTCTGTCTGAATGTAGCAGCTACGATGTTAGCAAACTGATTAGAGTGGATGTAAGCAGTATTTGCAATAGATGCAAAGTTTACTAACGGTGCACCATCCTTGTTGATACAATACTTCTCCCTCTTCTGTTCTGTAACATTAGCCTGTTCTTCCATTTCAGATTCCTCCTTTGAAAATGAAAATAAAAAATTGTTATATTGATAAAATAGACAAAAGAGCTGTCCAAACTAAGAGACCGAATTATAATCGTGCGCATTATAATCGATCTCTTAGTTGGACAACTCCAATCTATTCATCACCATTATAGTATATAATTATTTAATCTTTTACTTTAAAGGTTCTTATATTTGTAGAATTTGATTCTGAATTATATTTATTGAAATAAGACAATTTAAACTTAGTACTGAAATCCATTTTATTTGCTTCAGCTTCTAAGTCAGAACCTAAATATTGTCCTTCAGGAATAAATGTAACAAAGAATAACTTCTTGTCATTATTTCGTATAAAAGTATACATATGATTATTAAATTGCGATAAATCAATATCAAAGAAATACTCTAAAACTGTACTATCTTTAATATTCATATTCATAATTGAAGAGAACCATACTCTTAATTCATCGTTCATAGAATCATATTCTACATCAGTACCATCATCAGCAGTAAATGATTTCTTCATTAAGTAGTTTGTAATATCAAAATCTATATCTATAATGCCAAGCATTTCATTGATATCACTTTGAAAATTATTTACTTTCAATAAGGTTTTAAGATTTCTACACCAGCCCTTATCATAATTAGCATTCTCTTTAAAGAATCTCTTCTCATATTTAATATGAGATTTATATAACTTCAATAATGTAGCATCATACTGTGTAGTATTGAATAGATCCAGAATATCTTCCATAGTATCCATTCTATAGAAATTAATACTATCAGTTTGAATCATTCCGTTGCAAGCTAACAATGAAAGATAATCAAAATTTGTAGGACAATTATCTCTATTTACAGATAATCCTGCAATCATTTCTGATTCATCTTTAATCAAAAGATTATAGAAAATATCTGTACATGACTGCCTACATATAGCATAAGGTTTCATATCGCCTACATACTTAATTTCGAGAATCTTATTTAAAGTACAAACTACATCTCTTTCTTCTTTACCATCGCTAGTTGATACAGTTACAATATTTGCTGTAAAGAATCCATCAGGTTCAAGAGGTTTATATTCTTCCAATGTTTTAGCAGGAATAGGTCTTCTTGATTTATCTGCATAATCAAGAATATTTACTATACCTCTTTTATCAACAGAATCAGATAATAATCTAATCATATTAATATTATCGCCATCTTCTTTAAAGAATATTACACCTCTCATATTAGCTAATTTATTTCTTTCAGGTGCTTTATCAAACTTCTTTACATTTTCTTCCATCCTATTTCTCCCATCCAAATTGTACTTTTAATTTTTCAGATTTCTCTTTCCATCTATCTTTCCATTCATTCATAAAATAATCAAAATCATAACCATTTTCAAATCTATCAAATTCTTTAGCCAATTCATCAAACATTTTTTGCGTAATTATTTGTTTATAAATTGGATTTACATTATAACAATATTGACACTTTGTATTGTATCCTTTTACAATATAATCTTTATAAATATATTCTATAGTAAAATCTGTATTTATATCTATTACTCTTATATCATCTCTTACAGCATTAGAATTATATTCTTTTAAATGATTCATTAATACTCTTCGTACTACATCGGCAACTTTATCTGTATTATAAGTATAATGCATATAAAATTGTATTATTTGTAATACTTTGATTTCATTCATTGTATTAGGACTATATTTCTTTATCATAATATTTCTCCTATACATAAATATATTATACAACTGTATCTGATATTATAAAATTTAACAAGAATTACTGAAATCACATCACTATAATCTTGATATAAGGAGGTATTCTATAATGGCATTACTTAGTACAGAATCTGTATTAAAAGAAATAGAATATGCACAAGAGCATTCTAGTGATTATGAAGAATTATTAGGAAGAATAAGTAGTCTATTAGAATGCAATTATGGTGATAAAAATGGATTCTTAAGATTAAATGAAGCTGAAGAATATAATAAAGTAATAGAACATCTTCGATTAGAAGTATTTGATATAGATAAATTTGTTAAAGTAAATGATTGTAAATGTGTTACTAATCCCAGAGCATTTATAAGACCTGGTATTCCTTCTAATGATGGATTATTATCTAATGAAATATTTGGTCTTACTATGGATGAAAGATCTGGTATATTTGGTTATATTGATCTTCATGGATATTTCATAGATCCTTCTTGTTATAAAGCTTGGTGTAGAATTAATCCAAAAATCAAATATATAGTACATGGTGAGAAAAGATTTAAAGTAGATAAGAAGGGTCAATTGGTAGAAGATCCTGAAGGAGAAACAGGTATTAAATGGCTTAAATCTATTTGTGATCAATTAAAATTTGAAAAGAAAGATTCTATAACAAGAGATATCTCTAGACAATATGTAGAAATGAATAGGCATAATATGTGGATTGATAAATATATTGTCATTCCTCCCTTCTATAGAGATAAGAATACTACTACAGATAGATCAGTAGGTTTAGGTGGTGTAAATAAATTATATAGTAATCTTATTATAGCATCTAATGCTTTGAAAGAAACTCAAGATTATTTATTGAACCCTGAAGATAGCATGTATGCTAGAGTACAAGAATATATACTTAATATCTATAACTGGTTTTGTGGTAACGCTGATAAAACTATTAAGACTGATATGGGTACTGGATTATCTGGTAAATTTGGTCTTGTGCAAGCTGCAGCATTATCAAAAACTGCTAACTATACATCTCGTTTGGTTATTTCTGCTCCTGAATTAAAAGTAGAAAGACCAGAAGATATGATGGTTACTTTTGAAAAATCAGCTATTCCTATTGCTACATGTTTAGCCGATTTCAAAGATTTTATAATTTTCAATGTAAAAAGATTCTTTGAAAATGAATTCATGGGTAAAACAAACTGGGCTGTATATAATAAAGATTATACAAAGCTTGATTATTATGAATTAGACGATCCATTAATTGAATTTTCAGATGAAAGAATTAAACATGAGATGGACAGATTCTTGCATGGTTACAATAATAGATTTGTACCTATTCCTGTACCATTAAAAAATGCTCCTAAACAATATCATTTACAATTTGCTGGAGTACCTAATAATAATCCTGAATCTGTATTTCATAGAGATTTAACTTGGCTGGATGTATTTTTTATAGCAGCTCATCAATCTGTTAAGGATAAACAAGTACTAATAACACGTTTTCCGATTGATTCTTACACAAATCAGTTTACTACTGGAGTGGAAGTATCGTCTACAAAAGTTACAGAACCTATGTATTATAATGGAGAATTCTATCAATACTATCCTAAGATTAGGCAAGAAGATATAGGTAAAGATACTTCTAACTTATTTATTGATACTCTTAGAATTTCTAATATATACCTTCCTGGTATTGGTGGTGACTATGATGGTGACCAGTGTACAGTTAAAGGTGTATATACTACAGAAGCGAATGAGGAACTTAAAGAGTTTATGTATTCTAAACAGAATTTCGTATCTTTTGGTTGTAAACCTACAAGAGCTTCTGAAGGTGATGTTATTCAAGCTATCTTTGCTCTTACAAGAGTATTATCTACAACTAATATTACTACAAGCAAAATAGAATTTGGTTAAATAAATGCCGGAACGGGATTTCCCGTTCCGGTTTAAATTAACTATATAATTTCTTAAGTTGAACTATTCTATCGAATACAAGACATATTGTAGATAATCCTACTTTGTCTCTCTTAAGCAGTATATATTCTTTTTGATCGGTATCAAGATTATAAGCACAAAGTCTAAAGATTTTCTTATTTATTATCTTTAATTCATATACACAATTTCCTACAGGAAGTCTTTTATATATCTTATCATCAGTAAGTATATCTTCATTAGTTGATACATAATCTGTAATAAACTTCATATGATCTATATATTTATAAGTATCCTTATTCAAATGAATAAGCTTTAAAGCAAAATTATTTACAATATTATGATTATTCATAATATCGTCATATGGATCTTTATATTTAATAAAGTTTATACTATAAGCTTGTATAATAAACAAATTATTAACTATCTGATCATTATAAGTGCATTTAATATCAGTCTGTATTGATTTACCTCTAGACATTCGTATATCAATATATCTAGTATCTTGTAATATAATATCTAATATTTGTAATCTATGATCTGTTTCAAAAAATTTATCATAGATTGTTGTAGTTTCTTTCTCAGAGTCAGGAATAACAATATTATCAAATTTAATTTGCTCTAACTCTTCTATAAGATAAAACTCAGCAAATTTATTTATTACTATTTGCTGACCTTTCAACACACTAATATCTATATATTTATTCATTTATATCACCTCCCTTTTTTGTGTTATTGCCTTTATTTATAAGTTTTTACATACTGTAGCACTTTTTAGTAATGATTTTAAATCAAAACTACATTTTTAGGAGGATTAAAGTTATGGCAATTGGAGATCAGGGTACTAGTAACTACGGAAAGAGCAATAATAATTCAAATAAGAAATTATTTGAATACACTTATTACTCAAGAACAAAATCCAAAAACGATGAGTCTAAGAAAGCTATTAATATTTCTTACAATGCTGGACTCATGAAAATTGCTATTGATGAATTGGTTGATGGTTTTAAGTATGATACTAAAGGTATCGCTAATGTATCTCAGACTAAAGCTAATCTTCTGATTCGTGAGATGAACAGATTTGAAGAGTATATTAATACTGCTAAAAAGATTGATCCTGCTAAGGGATTTGGTATTGTTTGTGGTATGGGAGAAAAGACCACATTTATTGGATTTAGAACCAATGAAAACAAAGATATCATTATGTTTATCGGTAAATTCGATGATAATGGTATTATCTTGGAAATGGCTGATTATACATTCCCTAAAGATTATGATTTCTCTGTTAATTGGACAGATGTAGATAGCAATAAGCTTGAAAAAGTTTATGATAATATGCTTGAATATTCTATGATTAAACAGTCTATTGCGGATTTTGCTCATTATATGAATGGTGCGCTTGCATATTCGGTACTTGATACAGCTAGATGGGATTATGCTAGAATGATTAATAAGATGAATCCTATCTATGATGCTCTCAATATTGAGAGAATTAATTATAGCAATCAGAATCGTTCTAATAGTTTCTTGGACAATTCTACTGTTGCTACCAGCGTTGGTATGTTAGACGTACTGTCTGGAGATTTTGATATTGAATAAGCCAGGACAAGTTATAGGGATCAGAAAACTGATCCCTATAATTGATTTTAACTGTATTGTAGATACTGAATATGGATTATTGCAATTGATATTTGATCAATATTATGATTTATCTGTTTTTAATAAAGATAAATTTGAGATGCCTACTAATAAAATTCTTCTAGAATTATATACTAGAAGATGTAAGAATCCTTTAATACCTTTTGTTAATGAAGGTATATCTGAACAAGATGCAGATGATTATTATAATCAATTTATGAATAATAAATATGAGGAAATAATAAATAGATCTTGTGGTACAAATATTCAGATTGCTATATCTAATTTTAATAATTCTAATGGCGAGGTACAAGCAAGTATATTATGCCATAATGAATTGGAAAAAGAATATATATCAGGATTAGAGGAATTTAAATCTAATAAGATATATATGGATGAAGAGTTTAAATCTGAAAAAATATTATTTAACCAAGTATATTTGAGATATATACACGATTTGCCTTTATATTTAAAACAGTGTATAGGAAAGAATGTATATTTTTCTTCTGCTTATTTAAATATGAGAGAAGAAGATCCTAATTATTTAAAGAAGGATGATACACTTGGATTATTATCAGAATACTCTTACATATTATCATATGATCTATATAATATGGATTATTTGAAAGGGGAAACATAATGGTTCAACAGATATATGAAAATTTTAAAACAAAATATCCTGATACACAAGAAGCAGATACAAATGTATCTATTAAAATGAATAATACTAATGTTGTATCTGGAGAAGTATTGAGAAAGATTCAGTCTAGAACCTTAAAACAGGTTTCTGATTATATTTCTCATACTTTTGGTCCTATGGGATCTAATACCAAGATTATTACCGGAGCAAATAGAGAGAATCTTACTACAGCTTATTCTAAAGATGGACTTAAAGTACTGAAGCATATCATGAGTAGCGATGCTTTGGAAATGTCCATTATTGAAGAGCTTATTGAGATTACAAGATCTGTAGAAAAAGAAGTCGGAGATGGCACTACATCTACAGTTATTTTATCTTCTTTTATCTTTGATAATCTTATCAAGATTCAGGAGAAGAATAGTTTAACTCCGTATAATCTTATTAGAAAATTTAAATCTGTTGTAAAGAAAATCAAAGATGAGATTCTTACTCATAAGATCGATTTTACTGCTGATCTTGCTTATGATATTGCTATGATTTCTACCAATGGTAATGAAGAAATCTCTGATATTATTAAGCAGATTTACAATGATTATGGTACAGATGTGGATATTTCTTTGGGTATTTCTAATACATCTGATAATCAGTTAAAGATTTATGATGGTTTATTGATTACTGAAGGATTTTCCGATGCAGCTTATATAAATAATCCTGTAAAGAATACAGCAGAAATTCCTAATGCTCATATTTATTACTTTAAAGATCCTATCAATACTATGGATATGATTGGATATTTTGAAAGTATTTTAAAGCATAATATCTATGATCCTATGGAATTAAATACTGAATATATTCCTACAGTAATTTGTTGCCCTTCTATCTCAAGAGATCTTGCATCAGCTTTAAAGAGATTAGTATCTATGCTTTATTCTTATAATGATAGTGATATGATGGATCAGAAGCCTCCTATTCTTATCATTACAGATATTGTAGCATCAGATGAAACTATCATGGCTGATATTGCTGATCTTTGTGGTTGTAAAGTGATCAGTAAATATATTGATCCTGAGCAGCATCAGAAAGATATTGAAGCTGGACTTGCTCCTACATATGAAAATGTATGGGAATTCTTTGGTACAGCTGATATGGTTATTGCTGATAATAAGAAGACTAAGTTTATTAATCCTCCTCATGCTAAAGAAGGAGATCCTATCTATTCAGCAATGATTAATTTCCTGGAAACAGAGATTAAGCAGAATGATGCTAGTAATAATGCTAATGAAAGTGGAGCTCTTAGAAAGAGATTATCTGCTCTTAAGGGTAATATGGTAGAATATTTAGTTGGTGGTGCAACTGTTGCTGATAGAGATGCAGCTAAAGACTTAATTGAAGATGCTATTAAGAACTGTAAGTCTGCTTCTCTGTATGGTGTTGGTTATGCTGCTAACTTTGAAGGATTAAGAGCTTCAGCTAATATTTATAATTTCTTAGCTGATGAAAATATCAAAGATGATATTGAGATTGATATCTGTGCTGCTATCTTTAATGCTTATTTTGATACTGCTAGAATTCTTTATGGTACCGTATCTAATAATAAAGAAGATATAAATAAAGCTGTTATAGATAGTATGCAAAATAATCAGCCTTTTAATATCAGTTGTGGATATATCTCTGATAACAATAATGATTCTAAGGTGTACTCTAGTATAATGCTTGATATTAATATACTTGATACATTATCCAAGATCATTACAATCATGGTTACATGTAATCAGTGTACTTTACAAGCTCCTAATCTTAATAATTATTGATAATACAATTTTCTGGGGAGGATTTTATTCTCCCCAGAATTTAGTCAGGGGGTTTATTATGACATTTGATGAATATATAGCAAATCCTTTAATCAAAAAGAATCCATTATTCAATGCAATGGTAAGGGAACATTATAGATCTGCTTATGAAAAGAAATGGGGAATACAGATGCTTAAAGAGCATGGTAATATTAATCATTTCCTTTATCATGATAAGCATCATAATGCTTACTATGCTCATTTTAAAATTCCTTCAGAAACAGTAAAAAGATTCTACTATGATGTAGTAATTAAGTTTACCGCAGATCAGCATGTAGAAGCAGGTGGACAAGATTTATTTAAATACAATGTCCAATTTTATTCCAATGATCCGGCATTTTGTTATTTTTATGCTTATGCTTTTAATAAAAATAATATGTTTATTAAGGAATTATCTGGTAAGATGATTAAAGATTGTCTTACTAAGAAACCTAAAGAGAAAAATCCTGAAGAGAATACTGGTTATGTAAAGACAATTTTCTTTGCATATTTATATATGAAATCTTCTAAGCTTAATAATAGAGAAAAATTTAATTCTACTTGTATGACATATACACCTGGACATCTTATTGGTAATATAGAGGATGCTCAAACTAAAGTTGCTAATAGACAAGATAAAACTCCTGAAGAAAAGGAACCTGAAAGAAAAAGAGCTGAAGTATCTGATAAAGATAAAAAGAAAAATGTTATTGTTAAAAAAGGAATTGAACCTATAAAGAAAATTACTGCAAAGAAAAATACTGGGAAAAGTAATGTAAATGTAATTAAAGCCCATAATCAATCTGGTAAAAAGAGCAAAAAATAAATTGAATATATACTATAAAGATGAAGAGAGGTAAAATTCAATGGCAAATGTAAAAGATTTTACAGTTCCACAGGTAGACAAGTGGAAACCGTTACCAGAAGATGTAATTTTCAGCCATAATAAAAATGTAATTATGGCACCAATTTCAAAATTATTCAAGGTACAAGATGGAAGCAATACAAGATTAGATTATTTTATGATGAATACTAAGAAGAGTTATAATAGCGACGATCTTAGAGAGCATTGTTGTGATTATTTAAATTATTTTGAAAAATATTATGATGCTGAAAAAGAATACTTTACTAATATGGCTTATATCAAATTCATGATGGAATGCCATATCAATGAGTATCATCAGAATAATTTAACTATGGATATTAATAGATATATACTGCAATCTAGTATATTCAATAAAGTGAATCAGATGGTTAATGATAATTATAATTTGGAATTATCTTATAAATCAGCCAATAATCCTCAGCTTCAATATACAGATGAACATGCCAAAGTATTAATGGCAATGAGTATTCTGATTAATATGTGTATACCACTGATCACTCATTTTGCATATACTAGAAGAGTTCAAGACATTGATGAGTTTTTACTTGATATTTATGACTATATCTTATATGCACCTCCATTTAGTCATGTTGATATACCAAGTAAGATTTATGAGACTTCTATTAGCAATGTGACTAAGAATGAGAAGAATAATATTGTAATCTGGAATAAACAGGGAATCAGAGGAAAAGATACTATTACTCACTCTATGGGTGCTGTAAGAAATATTATAATCAATATTGTACCTAAGTATACATTCGATAAATCTATGGTTAGTTTGAATTATACTTCTATCCAGAAGAGTAATAAATATCAAGTAACCGATATTAAATTTGAATATTCTTATGTACCTCTTAGTAGTTCTAAGAGAGAGGGAGAAGATAATTCATCAGAATTGGATAGATATGAAGCTTCTCTTACAAAAGTATCAGAAGCAATGTATTTACAATCTAAGTTTAATTGTGAATATACTATGAAAGTAATCGAAAAGTTGTTCGGGCCTTTTAATCAAGAAGAAATTGACTTCTATATGGAAAGGCTTAAGAACAACGAAGGACAGATTATAAACGGATTCCAGAAGCAATTGATTTTTAATTTGTTCTATAAGTACTTTGTAGATACAAATTCGATCAATGCCATCAATGCAATTGATTATATAAAACTTATGATAGCTGCAAAACATATGATGCAAGCTAATAATATGGTATTCATGCCTTATATAATATCTTCTAAGGTAGATAAAGTTGTAGGCAGAAAGACTTTGAATAGGAAAGAGATGGCTAGAATGGAAATGTCTCAGAACTTTCCGTTGATTGTACAAAAGTACAAGAATGAAAAGATTTACAAACAGATTTTGGGAACGATTGCTACTATAATTACATCTTCGTTCCATATTATAGATTTTAATGATACGACACTCGATAATCGGTTATTGAATATTGATCCTGATATGATAATCGAAGAGTGTTTATTATATATTTTACTGATCTAATCATTATGGCTAGAGTGTATTTACACTCTAGCCTATCTATTCTACGAGGAGAATTAATATGAATAAAAAGATATTTGTATATGCTAAAGCCAACACCATGAAAGGTCATAGATTTACAGATGATGTAGCGATTTGTCTTGCTAAAGATATCTATGAAGCTTTAGATAAATTTAAAAGATTGTATTTAAAAGCTAGTATTGATGATATATCAGAATGTAAATTTAATGAAGATGGTGATGTTATTATTCTTACTGATTATTGAGGAGATTAATATGACTAGTATAATGCTTTTAATAGTATCTGTAACACTTATAGCCATATCTTTACGAGATATACATTGGGCTAGCAAACAGCATTTACAAAATAAAATAGATACATCTTGCGATACTATATTATCAGCAAAAGATGCAAAAGAATTAACTGATGAATGCAATAGAAAAATTATAGAAGCGCAATTCAATGATATAATGATTTGCATAAAAGAGCAATGCAATGATGGTAAAAATAGATTAGTAAGATTCACAATGCTTCCTGAAGTAAAAGAGAAATTAGAGCATTTAGAATATGAAGTAGAAACGGTGTATGATAATAGTGATGATATAGTTACTGATCCTAGTACAGCTAATTATATAATTAAATGGGGTAAGGAGGAAGATATAAAATGATAGAAGCAAGTGAGGCGTTAAAAATAGCTATAGGGACTAATAGTGATAAAAATCCGACTGAAAAAGAGTTGGAATATATAAAGGAAGAAATATTAAAAGCTGTTAAATACGGTCTTACAAGAACTATTACACCGCTATTAATATCAGAAGAAGTTAAACAAGAATTATTAAATTCAGGATATACAATAACAAGTATATCACAAAAAATATTTGATGAGCATTATTTATGCGATATAGATTGGACTAACGTAAAGGAGGAAATTTAAAATGCCGGTACATGATGATTTAGGAAAGAGAATGAAAGAAAATTACGAGAGTATTCCTAAGTATAGACTTATGAGAAGAACTCCTGTAATTATCAGAATTGATGGTAAAGCTTTTCATACATTTACCAGAGGATTCAAGAAACCTTTTGATATGGTTCTTGTAAGATCTATGCAAGAGACTATGAAATATCTCTGTGAGAATATTCAGGGTTGTGTATTTGGATATACTCAATCTGATGAAATTTCTCTTCTCTTAATAGACTATAAGAAGTTTAATTCTTCTGCTTGGTTTGATAATGAGATTCAGAAAATGTGCTCCATTTCTGCTTCATTAGCCACATTATCATTCAATTTTACTTTTCATAATATGTATTCTGATATAGATCCTGTATGCCTATTTTATAGTGAAACAGATAAAATGGATGATAGTGATAAAAAAGAAATTAAAGAAAATTGGAAGAGAGCTAACGAATTTGGTTTTTATAATCTTGAAGATCTTGAAAAGTATTGCTCTAAATATAGAAATAAATCATATTTATCCGATACAGGTGCTACATTTGATTCAAGAGTATTCAATATTCCAAAAGAAGAAGTTACTAACTATTTCTATTGGAGACAGATCGATGCTATCAGAAATGCTATAGAGATGGTTGGTCAGGCTAATTTCTCTCATAAAGAACTTCATAAGAAAACTTGTAATAATATAAAAGAAATGCTTAAAGAACAGAAAAATATAAGTATGGAAGATTTTGCTATAGATCTTCAGAGAGGTTCTTGCTGTTATAAAGAAACTTATACAAAAGATGATGCTATTCGCACAAGATGGGTAATTGACCGTAATATTCCTATATTCAATGAAAATAGAGAATATATCGAAAAGTGGATAATTCCTGAAGAAGAATAAGGAGTAATTATGGATATAGAAAGATTTAAGAATTTTCTATTATCTGTAATTAGAGGAGCTAAACTTGCCAGTGGAGGAAGGGTAATCAATTGCAGATGTTTTGATTGCCCTGACTCTGCTGATCCTACACATGGTCATTTCTATATACGTATTCCTCAAGCTAATGATGAACCTTGGTTATATTATTGCCATAAATGTCATACTAAAGGGGTATTATCTCATAAGTCTCTTATAGCTTGGAATATTTATAATCAAGATGCTGGTGAAGAATTGATTATGCATAATAGGAATTGTAAGAAGAAAGCTTCTAATAGTAAATATTATAATAAAGCTATATATAATATTTATAATACTCGAATTACAGATGGTGATATTACAAGATTAAAGATACAGTATATCAATAATAGACTTGGTTTAAATCTTGATATGAATGATATTAGAAATCTAAAGATAGTATTAAATCTTAGAGACTTATTAGATTCTAATTGGATAAATACTTATACAAGAGATCCAAGAATTGTAGATCAGATCAATACATATTTCTTAGGATTTTTATCTATAGATAATGCTTTTTGTAATATGAGAAAAGTATGTAAAGATGGTATAGTAAATAAGTCTATAGATAAGAGATATATCAATTATTCTATAGCAGATAAATTTGATACAGGTGAAAGATTTTATACTATACCTTCTAGAATAGATCTCAATAGTCCTTATCCTGTTAAGATACATATTGCAGAAGGACCTTTTGATATATTATCTGTATATAAAAATGTAAGAAATGAAGAACCTGGTATATATACATCTATAGCTGGTTCTAACTACATTGGTCAAATCTTATTTTTCTTGGAAACTTATAAATTACCAATGGTAGAATTACATCTATATCCAGATAATGATAAATATGGTTCTAATGAAAATATGAAAAAGATTAATGATACTTTGTCAATATTCAACTTTCCGTTTTATGTACATAGAAATATGATGGAAGGTGAAAAAGACTTCGGTGTATCTAAAGACAAAATAAAGGAAAATATAATGTGCTTAAGAGGATAACAATGAAAGATGATATTTTTCAAATTTTAACAAAAGTTATATTAAAACTAGTTTCTGCATTCCTTGTATTGGGTATATTTTGTTTATTTGCATCAGAATATATTACATATACTTTTCATTTTGCTCAAATAATAGATATAGCTGTAGCTTTTATAATGTTTGGCGGTATTTTGATGACGCTATATGTTATAATTTATCTTTTGATTGTTAAAAAATAATTTGTAATAACTATTATATAATAAAATAGATTTGAAAAATAAATGATCCAAAAATTATGAGGTAAAAAAGATGCACAAGAGTTCTCACCCACTGATTGACGAAAATGGATTGCTTGTTGACTTTTTACCTGTGTAATTTTTTGAATAAAAACATTTTAGCAATTACTTTCTTCATCAAATTAATGGCCCTTCGGAGTAACATCCGAAGGGCATTAATTTTCACATTTTATTAAAAAGCTAAGAAAGGAGCTAATATCAATGGGCAAGTTACTAAATACAACGTATCAAGAAACAGTTGATACAATGACAGGATTTTATAAAGATTTAGTAAATCATCCTTTCTATCATTTTAATGATAAAAAGCCTATAACTGTAACTTATTATAATATAAATAAAACATATTCTAGTTTAGATCCTGGATCTAAACTTCAATATGATAATATAGGCAATGAATCTCCTATTAGATATAATAGAATTTTTGATTTTTTGCTTTATGGTACTGAAAAAATAAATCTTAATTCTGAAATGGGAGATTTTGGTCTTGAAGATGATAAGATAGAAACTGATGGATATGTATTACCTAATACAATTATTCCTACAGAAGGTGATTATTTTGAAATAAATCATATAGAAAGATCAAGATTCTTATTCCAAGTTACAGATGTACAAAAAGATACTCTCGATAATGGTTCTAATGTATATAAAATTCATGCTAAATTAGAGTATCTTGATAATGAAGATATTATAAACAGAATTGTCCATGATTATAAAATGATCTTCTCTAGAGAAGGTACTAATATGGCTACTGTCATAAGATGTGAAGATTATGATATAGCTAAAGAAATGGACAGATATGCTGTAATGCTGAAAAAGTATTTCAATGATATCTTCTATAATACTTCTGTACAGACTTATATTTATGAGGATCTTACTCCAGTTAAGATTTATGATCAATATATGATAGAATTCTTAATTAGAAATGAGATTATGGATAATGGTGAAGACTATGTATTTGTAAATCATCAGATTCCAACTCAAAAGACATTTGCTATTGATTATGATAAAACTATTTTTAGATATTTTGAAGAAAAGAATAAAGATATTATCAAATCAAGATATATCATAGGAGCAACTCCTATTGCAGCTTATGGTACTATATTCTATTCAAGATACGATGATTATTTCAAAGCTGTATATAAAGATACTTCTGCTAAATATTTCAGCTATTGTCTTGATGAAGAATTATTATATAGAATTTTAGATCATAATTTGGTAGAAGATGTAAGAGATCCTAATGGTAATACTCCTATTTGGAAGAATATTATCATTAAATACTTCTATGATGAAGAGGTTACTATTGATGAATTAGAATCGATAAAAGAAATTGATTTTAAGTATGCAAAAGAAGCATTTTATCTAATGCCAATATTGATTTTCTGCTTAGAAAAATATATCGTAAATATTATCAATAGCCAACATATGGATAATTATGATTTATATAATCATTAAAACATGTAATTTAAACCTTTAAAGGAGGTATATTTGTTATGGAAAAAATAACCAGCAAAATGGATTCTGTATTTGACGATGTTGCAGATTCTGTTACAGATTTTGATGTAATGTTTGATGAAGATGATCATCTTGTTGATGTTGTTGAAGGATTTGCTTCTAATGGCAAGCCGTTAACAGGTGATGAATTTGAAGATATTCATCTGAGTGATGACGAGAAGGGTGATCCGGATAGCACTTTTGATCTGGATGATGATTGCGATCCGAATGATATTAAAGATACTCTTGGTGATAAAGATGATCTGTTTGGTGCTTCTCTGAAAGATGTTGAAAATGGTTCTGAATGGGACATCGATAACAATAATAAGGACTTTAAGATTGAAGAGAAGGATAAAGCTGAGAAGTGGTTTGAAGATTCTGACAAAGAATATCAGGATAGCGATTTCCATGGCTCTGTAGATCCGGAAAATATCAATAAGTCTCTTGAAGCTCAGAGAGAAGCAGCTGCTTTCTTGGAGTCTGATGAAGAGGAACCGGAAGATGATTTAGAATCTAAAGATGAATCTTTCGATTGGCTCTCTGAAGATACTGTTCATGATGATATTGATTCTACTTCTGATGTCATGGATAAAGATCCGAAAGATCATTTTGATATCGAAGATGAAGATGATCCTGTATCTAGAAAAGATGATACTGAAACAGATGACGGTGTTGGTGAATTAGATGAATTTGCTAGCTTCTTGGAATCTGATGAAGAGGAACCGGAAGATGATAAAGAAGATGTAAAAGAAGGAAAAGATGAGTCTGAAGATGATGAAGAAGATTTAGAATCTAAAGATGAATCTTTTGACTGGTTCTCTGAGAATGATGAAGGAATGCTTGCAGATAATGACGAAGCAGAAGTACATAGTGATGTACAGTGCGATGGTACAGAAAGCTGCAATTGCCCTATGTGCAAGGAAAAGAAACTTCATGATTCCGAATTAGCAGTAGGTGATACTTTTGCTCAGGAAGCTAAAGCTTTCTTAGAAGATGATACAGAAACAGATATTACAGAAGAGGAAGCTGATCTTGATTCTGAAGAACCTATTGAAGATCAGAATGAATGCGGAGATGATCCTGCAAAAGCATTTACTGATAGAGAGCAGTATGAAAACGAAGCTGCAGCTTTCTTGGATGCTCCGGATGTAACTGATCCTGTTACTGAAGCTAAAGATGAAGATGAAGATTTGGTAGATCCTGTAGAAGATCTTGAAGACTTTATTGTAGATGATGCAGATGATTTACCGTAATTAGTACTAAAAATGAAAAGGAGAAATGAAATGGATAACGAGATCAGATTTTTATATTCGGTATATCCTAAGAAACCTATTAAAAATCTTTTACCTAATAATAGGCCGATCAATAGTCCTAAGTCACTTCAATTAACAAAAGAGCAGGTTTTATTCTGTATGAAGTCAGGTACTGTTTATCGTAGATTTGGTGATGGAAAAACTGAAAGAGTTACCACTTTAAATATTGATAGACTTCATAATAGAGAGTTTATCGAAGAGAATGATTGGAAAAATAAAAATGATTCTCAAGTGGTAGAAGAAACTGTAAGTGCTCCTGAACCAATTAAAGAGCCTGAAAAGGTAGAAGAACCTGAAGCTGTAATTGTTAATGAACATGAAGAAAAAGAAGAGACTACAGAAGAAGTTACTGAAGAGGAAACTGTAGAAGAAGTTATTGAAGATACAGCAGAAGCAACTGATACTGTAGAAATCGAAGAAACAAATGAAGAGGAAGAAGAAACAGATGATAGAGGTACAGTAATAAATACAGAAGCCGAAATCTCTGATCAGAATTCTACAAATTCGTCTTCTAATGATTATTATAATAATCATAACAATTACAGAAAAAAGAAAAGACATTAAAAATTATCCGGATAGCGTAATGCTATCCGGATTTTTATTTTTACAATACAAAAAAGAAACCATTACGGTGAGTCCACAATTACTATGGATCTCTCTGGTTTCTTTTTTCCTTACTCTTCTTATTTGGGTCAGTGTCCAGTTGTAGAACTGTCCCAGCTCTCATCAAAAATATCCATATATTTTCTCCTTTCTTTTCTCCATAACCGGTTATGGATATTTTCATAATTATAATATATAATTATATACTCTGACTATGACTTATTATCTACATATTCATTTCTAATATAATTATTTAGATTATCTACATTAGGTTTATCAGATATATAAGCTTCAGGATGAATTAATTTAAGTAATTCATCTACTATAGATATTGTCTTTTCAGACATAAATTTTCTTTCTTCTACAGCTTTTCCATTCCACCAATCCGGAGTAGATTGCTCTTCTGTACTGAAACTTTCCCAATCACATATCATATGTACTATAGCGCTTAAAGTCATATCTTTTACTTCGTTAGCTATAGGATCATACCAAAACATAGGATGATGATCATTATGAGTATAATGATGAACCCAAGCTTCTTGATATCTTTCTTCTATTTCATCTTTTTCTTCTTGAGATAATGATTTTTCTTCTTCTGTCGGATCCCAGTGTTGTCTATACGGTTCAAATTCATAATCTGAATATTTACTATCATCATGATGATTTATTGCATCTTGTAAATCTCTTATAGCATAAAATAAATCTTTTCTTGTATATAACGCTTTATTTACAGGCTGAGTGAACAATCTAGACTCTTTATTCAATAATGGTAAAAATAAAGTCTTATATGCTTTTTTCACACCATTAATATGATTTTCAAGATAATCCATATATACTTGCTGTTGTTCATATCTATGAGTAGAATATGAAGAATTATTTATTTCTGAAGAGATCATCGTTATATAAACCTCCTTTTTTATTTTTATTTCTTTCTCTTTCTATTTCTTCCATCATCTTATTAAATTTTTCTTCACTATGAGAAAAATCACAATTTGTAAGCATTGATTTGCCTGTTGATTCTGGATGTATAACTTCATTTATTTCTTTACAATGATTAATTTTATTACTATTTATAATAGAAAATAATTTGCTCATTAAATTTCTCCTTATAAAATATAACCCAGGAGAATTATCTCCTGGGCATAATTATATTAACAACATTCTTCATCATTTGAATTCTTTACTTTTTCTTGTACATCAGGATCGCTAAGATCTACTTTAGAATTATCTTCACCAGCTTGTTCTCTGTATCCATAATACATAGAATCATCATAATCTGTAAATAATCCATAAGTTTTAACCTTATTGATTATCTTTTTACTACCTAATTCTGCTCTTAAAGCTCTATATCTATTAGCTAATTCTTCCCACCGTTTTCTTTCAGATTCACTAAGATCCGGGTTAGAATACAAATAATCTTCCAGAATATTTAATCTAGAATTGATACCTCTAAGAATAAACATTGCATCATCTTCATCATTGCAAGTTTTAACTCTAATCTGAAACTCATAATAAGAATCATCAAGAGACTTTAATCCACTTCTCTTCAAAGATTGGAACATTGATAATTCCATTAATGAATGAAGATTCTTTGTTTCTAATACTTTTGTAATATCTCCACCTTCAATTAATATTTCAGTTTCAATCTTATCTACAGAAGCAATAGTTTTATCAATCTCTAATTTGGTTAATCTGGAACCTGTAAATGCTTTAGCATCTTTGAGAGTATCTTTTACTATACCAGAATTATGCTTCATATCTCTATACATGATAAGCATCCAATTCATGATAGAAGGAGATCCTTGCTTAGTAGATTCTGTAGTACCAAATACAGAAGAATTAATTTTCTCCATAGCTGTAATAAGATCATCATCTAATTCAGCATTCATAATATATTCATTGGTAGTAATATCATCTACATCATCCTTAAACATGATGGAAGATACTTTATACATTGTATCTTTGATAGCAAAGATTATCAATTGAGCATAATTTACAGAATCTCTCAAATAAATAATATCATCTTGCTTAAGATTCTTTAAATCTATAAATGTTTTTACATTATAGATAGTTCCAGGATTAAACATAGAAGAAATTTCATATATAATAATAGAACAAATTTCTGTAGCTGTTAATCCAATATCAAATAATCTGGAATCTAATTCAAGATCATAATTATCCAAAGTTACATTATCATCTGTAGCTAAAATAATCATAGCATTAGAAGGAGTAATATCTGGATTAATATGAACTCCAAAGAAATTATTATCAGTATTATCTGTAAAAATTACACTATTACAAATATAAGTACAATCAAAGAAATCATTAAGAGCTTTCTTAAAATTCTCCAATCCTGCAATAGTGGGCTCAATCCAAGTTTCTTCAGCTTTATTATAAATCAGACTTAATAATGCTGATTCAAGTTTTTCTTCTGATTCAATCAGTTTGAATTTATCCATTATAGTATAACCTCCTTTAAATGTAGGTATTTATTGAATTATAGTAGTGTTGAATTATACAAGGAAAAATACATCTTTATAATTATACTATCAGAAAAGGAGGTATTATATGAAACAAGAAAGAAAAATTGATAGTGATGGTAAATTATTAGATTCTAAATTTTTGAATAAATCTAAATTTTTTGAATTATTAGAGTCTAATGATGAAAAGAAAATACAAGAATGGCTGGTTGATAAAGGAAGAATTAAACCATATTGTCCTATTAGATTCATAGATCCAAGCAAAGAGAATCTGTAAAAATCTACATATACCACCACATCTCTATAATTGGTTCATTTTACATTAAATTAGGAGGTATTGTAGATGACAGAATTAGAAAAAGTATTAGGGGAAGTAAAGCAATCTGCTAAACAAATTGCTATTAACAAAACAGATGAAGTTAAAGTAATGGTTGCTATGCTCAATGATAAAGAATTTAAATATCAGAAGTATGAAAAGAATGTAGGTAGGGTAGGAGAGATTAATCCAAGATCTCAGATGGTTAATCTTGCTACTGATATTATTTTTAATGCTACTGGATTAGAAAAAAAGAATTGCGCTTATTTAGCAGATAATCTTACTTTTACTAAAAAAGATGCTCAGACTATTATAGAGCTCAATAAAGAATTCTTAGATGTCTATACTAGTACAGGACGAAAAATAAACCTTATTCAGAATGAAAGAACTGAAGCTAATGTATATACTAAAGAGATGGGTAGTACCACTAAAGCTATTCCTAATAAAGAAGATGGTACTATTAAAAATATTAAAACATCTCCTTATACAAAATTAGCTTCTCAATCTTCATGCCCTAAGTATAATAAATAGGAGGAAAATATAATGAATAATAACTGGATTGATGTAACTGAAAGAATGCCCGATTTAACTATAGATAATAAAACAGAAATGGATTCTGATTATGTATTATTATCTTATACAAAAATAAATCGTAATACGAAAAAAGAAATAGATAAAGGTGTTGCTCTTGCTTATTATTATAAAGAAAATGATGATTGTTCCGATACTAATCCTCCAAGAAAAGGATGGGAACCTGTTTATTTTATGGACAATGATGATGATGATATTTGTGGTTCTAAATATCTTTATGAGGTAACTGGTTGGATGCCAATTCCAGAACAGTATGAAAGACCATTTATAGTTCATGATGAAGATAAACAATACTTATAAAAAGTAAAAATAAATCCACTAGCTATATAGCTAGTGGATTTTTAATTGTCCATAAACATCTATATTAAACCGAATAGATATATTTAAGTATTGGGTTGATGGTTACGGTGTTACTGTAGGTTACTTATTTTCAGAGTAATATCTCTGAATGTAACTGAGAATTACATTCATTGGTAAACTCTGATATGCTTTCTTTGGATCTGCAAATCCATAGAAAGACAAAATATCAAGAATTTTTGTCATATTTATTTCACCTCCTCTTATATTATATTTATTCGGTTTTTAATAATATAAATATTTAAGCTAAATACTTAAATATACCATAAATATAATATATAAATAAAAATAAATATAACAAATAACTTAATTATAATTGTAATAGTAATTGCTAAACCTCTCTTATTATTACAATGAGAATGAATCCTGAATCATTGTTAGCATTGGTTTTAAGATTTGTTCATTCGAAAATTTCTCCTAATCAGCCTCTAGCCATATGGCTAGAGGCACTTTTTATTATAAATACATCCTTATAAATGTAAAGGAGGTTTTCATTATGAATATTCCTAAGTTTTTAACTCAAGAAGGAGACGCTTTGGTATTTAATAGAGAAGATGAAGAGTTTGTATTTTATGTACCCGAAGTATTCTTCAATGATAATACTAAAGCACCTATAGCAGAAATATCTGGTCAGTATGTAACTACTATTGGAATACTTGTATATTCCTTAATAGATAAGAATGGTAAAGTGTCTGGTTATCATCAGTTTACTTTCCCTACAATGTTTATGTGTAAACCATCTAATATAGAGAAAGTAAAGAATTTCAATCTAGCAGCATTATCTGGATTAACTGAAGAAACAGAAGGTGAAGAAGGAAATGTAACTGGATCAGATTATAGAATACTTCATTTCCAGAAAGGCGATGAAGTTATATCTCAGATGAATGTACCTCAGTTGATTGATAATGTAGAGATGTTTTTCAAGCTTACTATGATTACTGCAAAGATTCCTAATATTATTCCTTATGATAAAATTTGGGAATTATTCTTAGAAAATATGGATATTAATGGTGATTCATATGCGGCTCATGCTCAGTTTTTAGGATTACTTTCATCTGGTATTGCAAGAAATCCAAAAAATATAACGGAACCTTTTAGATATACTAGAATGGATAAGATGACTGGTTATACACCTGTATCTGTAAAACTGTTATCTAATTTTACATCACCGTTTACTAATATATCTTCTGAAGGATTTGATCAAGGTATCATGAGTGCTGTACTTATGAAAGATAAACCTGAAAATGAAATACCTCATTCTCCATTGGAAAAAGTGCTTATGGAATAAAAAGAAAAAATCCCTGCAGACTGAATGTCTGCAGGGTTAATGCTTAGATTTTTAGCTATAGAACTGCTGGATCTGGTATTTGATATCTGACTCGATATCTTTCAGGTCCTTAGGGATAACATAATATCCCTGCTTGATCAAGTTCTTTTCAAAGACATATAGAACCTGACCTTTCTTCTTGTAATCTTCCTTGCCTTCAGCTTTGCCAATGTTATCGAAGTTGAATTTATCCTTGATAACAGTGCCGCCATTCTTTACCAGTACCTCGAAAGCTGCAACGTACATACCCGGAATGTACTCAGAAGATTTTAACGGGTTAAGTCTGATTGTCATTTTTGTTCCCTCCTTTTTATCGGTCAAATAGTTAATAGAAACAGTTCTCAGCTTACTGAAGTCTTCAGAAATTCCAATCGGAATCTTGGTGTTATTTTTAACTTCAGCTGTAGCCTTAGTTTCTACCGCAGGCTTATTTGTTATTTCATTGGCTTTGTCTTTAGAATTTAATCTAGAAGCTGCCTTTTTACAATTTGCGAATGACAACTTTCTATTCATCCTATTCTCAACCTTTTCAATATTGAACTGAATATAGTTGAGCCTGTTACCGGTATAATCCTTTCTGGTATAATAAAATTTAGTATTGCACTTCCAGGAAATCTTAATATAATCTTCTATACTCTTAAGAGCGATCATAAAGTACTTATCTTTTTCACGCTCATTTTCACCAAGAAGTCTTACATCAAGATCATTGATTACCTTGTCAAACTCCCTTTTGAGAAATACATTCTCTATCAAAAGGGTATGGGTATTGAAAATGATATTACTGCCGCCGGTTCTCTCAGTTTTTCCATTAGACGGATTAAATTCGATCAATCCTATATGAGTTTCTTTATTTGCCAGATCCAGAACAGTATCCAGCAAAATGTCAGCGAGATCTGACTCCTCAATAAGATTTTCTACATATTTAGGAATGTCTATTTTTCCATCTTCTTTTACCGCCGGTTCTTCTTTGATCTGAGATGTTGTGAAAATTTTATTCTCCTTCTCCACCTCATCGTTGATAGCTGTAACATTATTTTCAGGAAATGCATAATACTCTACTACGTCTATTATGCGAGCTGAAAGTTTCGGGCCCACTCCATAAGCCTTAGAGATCTTTTTGATCGTATTTTCACGATCTTTGTCAGTCTTTATACTAGCTCTCATTTCTTTGAGCTGACTGATTTTGATGATGCCAATCTTCTTGAGTTCTGTCACTTTTAAACTAGACAGCAACTCACCATCCTCATAGAGTTGGTAAATATCATCATTTCTGATAAATGTTATCTTACCATTTTCTTTGCCCTCTTTGATTCTCTGATCGCATCTTTCTATCATACAGCCGGTTCCAGATGATGCCATATTCATTTCCTCCTTTTGCCATTTTTTATCTTTTCGTTTTTCAATTTTTTGTTCTTTTTTAATTGCCTTTTTGAGCTTACGCTTATTATAATCATTAAGCTCAGATTTCGTTTCCAATTTCTTTAAAAATTCTATTTCATTCATATATTCCTCCTTTCTTCTGGATGGAGAATCTTTCTGATCTTGGTTTTGGTTAGTTCTCTTTTTAACTTCCTCCTTTCTTTTTTAGTAAGATCATCAGATTCGAGTTTTTCTAAAATTACCTCTTCAGGTAATTCTATTGGTTTATTTTTATCACGAATTATATCCATGATTAAATCCTCCTTCACTATTATAATATATAATCATTGTTATTTTTAATATTTACTACAAGTTCCTAGTTCTATAGAATTCAACATAAGTATAAAGTCTAGGTTTATTCTTTAAACTTTGGCAAATAAAAAAGTATAAAAAATTTATAAGGAGGAAAAAAGCATGTATCCTGGATCAATTTTTAATTTATATGATCAATCTGCGATTGGTTCCGCTCCTGCTATCACAGATAATACGTATAGACCTTTGTTTTTATCCGTAGGATCTTTTGATAAAGGCTATGAAGGATTCAATCGTGTATACGGTAAAGACTTTTATCGTATCTACGGATCCAAGATGTATTTTAGCAGACATGGTCAGAATGCTATTCAGACAGCTAATTTGATTAATGCTGGCGCTGAATGCTTGATCTATCGTGTTGTAGCTGAAGATTCTACCTTGGCTAATCTTATTTTGGTTGCTAATGTATCTAGTGCTGAAGAACAAAAAGAAGTTAACGGTAATAAGATCTATATCGATGATCAGGGTAATGAGACAACTGAAGCTATTAAGGCTCAGTATCAGAAAACTGATACATCAGGTAATCCGTTATATAAAGATCCTACCACTGGTGAAGAGACAACTGAAGCTACTCATCAGGAGCAGAAGAAGGATCAAGGCGGAAATCTTATTTACCTCGATGGTGAAGGTAATGAGACAACTGAAGCTACCAGAACTGAAGTAAATCCTGATACTGGTGAAACTATTATTGTAAATAACGATCCTTGTATGATAACGGTTAATAATGAACCGGTTATGATTACTGAATACAATGATCCTGTTATGATTACAGTTGCAGTTGTTAAATGGACTTCTGAATCTGTAGAAAATGCAGTAAAATATGAAGATGTAGTTAATAAGGCTCAGGAAATGTTTGATCCTGATCATGGTATTTATCCGCTGATGATCTTTACTGATATCGGTCGTGGTAAATCTGAAAAGGCAGTTAGACTTGTTCCTAATTATGCTACTTCTATGACTACAGGAATGATGTTCTACAATCTGCTTTGCTATGAAGGAACAACTCAGATTGATACTACTACTGTTTCTTTCAATCCTAGAGCTATCTATGCTAATAAAGCTTATGGCTTAACCAAGGATTCCATGTCTTTGGTTAATAGTGCAGAAGTAGATACCATTTATGATGCATATATTGAAAAACTGTCATCTATTATCGGTATTGATACTGAAGTTCTTTCTACTTATGATATGGTTTATGGTTATAATACCAAGGGTATTGCAGTTCCTGGATTCAGATTGGATACTGAAAGTGCAGATATCCGTACAGATTATGGTATTATGCTTAGCTATGGTGATAATGGTTCCTTTGGTGAATCTCCTATTACCGATGCTTATGAAGAACTTATGGATTCTATTAGAGCGGTATATGCAGGTGAAAAGGATGAAAGAATCTACGATGTAGATGAATATCGAATTGTAGCTGTTCTTGATGCTGGTTTCTCTGATAATGTAAAAGAATCTATTGGCGAGCTTGCATCTTTCCGTAAAGATTTCATGTTCTTCCGTGATATGGGTTATGATATGACCAATCTTATGGAGATTACTTACAAGGTTGCTGATATCAAGAATAAGGATAGATATACAACTTTGATTTGTACTACATATGAGGTTAAAGATCCTGTTACATTGAAGAATATTACTGTAACTGCTAACTATGACCTGGCTACTTGCCTTGTAAAGCATTTTACAGACAATGCATTTGCACCTCTGGCTGGTCAGTTTAATGGTTTCGTTCTTGATAATGCTATTGAAGGTACAGTTAATTTTGTTCCGTTGATCACTCCGAGCGTAAATCAGAAGCAGGCTATTGATGATCTTCGTGTAAACTATGCTATTTTCCAGGGCAATCTGTGTACAATTCAGTCTGAATATACTATTCAGGATGAGTATACTGAACTTAGCTATACGAATAATGTTATCGCTATCCAGGAGATTATGCGTGCAATTCGTAAGTACTGTCCGAAGATTAGATTTATGACTGTTGATGGATATGATATGACTGCTTATGCTAAGGCTGTTAATGACTTACTGAGCAATTATAGCAATAACTTCTACAGACTGTACTTCGAGTACACTGCAGATATCCTGAAAGCTAGTCAGAAGATCTTCTATGCAACTATCAAAGTACAGTTCCGTCCTTGGGAGCAGACAGAAGAGTTTGATATCTTTGCTCTTGGTCTTGATGCTGATATCGACGGCACTGCTGAATTATAAGAAAGGAGGGTAAAAAGCCATGGCTAGCAATAATAATCATACTGCTAATTTTATGCCTAACAAAGGTGTATTAAATGAGTTTACTGTTAGACCTATGAACCTTGTTCAATACAATGCGTTCAACGGCGTAACTGACTTCTCTCAGATTGGTCAGTTTACAATGTATGAAAAGGGCTATCAGATGCTTGCTGTTCTTAGCATGCCTCCTTTCATCGAAATGCTCGCAGATAAGGATGCTAACGCTAAGCTGTTAGCTGATAACTTCAGACATATTCTGGAGAATGAATTTAGAGGTATGGATGGTCTGCCTGACCTGACTGGTGATGCTGGTATGAATATCTCCGATGGTATTAATGAGCAGAACCTTATCGGTAAGGTTAGTCGTGATACTTCTATCCAGATTAGTATGACTTTCTATGAGAAAATCGGTACTCCGTTAATCAAGTTCTGTAATTATTACTTGACTGGTATTAAGGACCCGGCTACTCAGGCTCGTACTTATCATAATCTGATTCGTTATGGATTAATGGAGCCGTCTTATACTAACGAAGTATTTACTTTGTTATATATTGCTACTGATTCTACCATGATGAGATTGGAGAAAGCTGTATTGCTTGCTAACTGCCAGTTGACTAAGGCTGAAGAGTCTATATACAATGGTAATAGAAGTGATATCGGTTCTTCTCAGGAACTCACGATTGAGTTCAATGCATTCCCGATCTATGGTTATGAAGTAGATAAGGCTGCTCATAGACTGCTTGAGAACCGTACTGGTGTTGAAGTTACTCAGGGTGAGGCTGGTATTACTACCTTCACTAATCATCATGATGATGATTCTGTACTTGCTCTGGATTCTTATGCTTACGAGTATGGTATCTTCAAGGATGGTAATCCGAGTGCTAACCAGGATCTTATTGAACTTCAGAAGCAGACAGAAGCTACTGAAGGAAAGAAGTATCTTGATTGGTCCAAAGAACACCAAAAACCGAAACAGCAATAATTTAGTTCTATTGTCAGGGTGGTGTGAAAACACCACCCTGGCTTTATTGTTTTTTATATTGTTTGACATAAGTATAATCATCGTAAGGAGGTATACTTAGATGGCAATTATGAGAAATGCTTCTTTTGTTCAAGAAGTTACATCAAAAGATGAAAAACCGATATCTAAGGATAGAAAAATTAATTCTAAATTAGATTTATTAGATAAAAAGATGAATAATCTGTATAAAGATATTTATATATCTAGACCAGATGATAAAGATAATTTAAATAGTATTGTAGATAAACTTGATACAAGTATTGATAGATTACAGAAATCTAATATTGATGTAGCTGGTATGTCTGAGCTCATTAGAAGAGTTGATACTGACAATATGCCTAATACTAAAAAATATATGGATTCTGTACAGAGTTTATTTGAAAATGAAAATCTAGTAAACTCTTTATTTATGCAAGATTCAGTAAGAAGATTTATAATGGCTCAAAATGGTCAATATGATTTGATCTGTAGATATCTTCCTAGATTAATGGATGCTCTTGAAATTAAAAGAGATTTAGTATTATCTGCTGATAATTTTTCTAAGAGTTTCATTAATCCTAAATCTGTAAAATCTAATAAGAAAGATGTAGAAAGATTTAGTGCCAATGCAAAAAGATTGGAGAAGGAATATGATTTCTCTAATTTTATTACAAAGACATATATGAATGTCTCTAAATATGGTGAAGATTTCATTTATATAGTACCTTATAATGTAGCATTTAAGAGATTGCTTCATAAGGCTAATATGAGAGCTTCTAATCCTAAATTAGGACAGTATAGTTTCTTTGAATCTGCAGATAATACAGTAAAGCATGTACCTTATGCAAAGAAGACTATACTTAATGAAGGATATGGTAAATCTAGAGAATTCCAATCATTTATAGAGCATACTAGTTCTATATCAGATGAAGTGGATGCAGAATATTATAAGAATTTTACAGGTGGAGGAGTCACTCTCCATTTCAATGAATCTGGAATAATAGGAGAAAAGATTAATGAAGCTGTAGTAGTTAATCAGTTGCAGCTTAAATATCTTAAAGAATCTGTAGATTACGCATTTAAAAATGATGTTTCAATTCATGAGAAAACTCTTCAACAGGATTTTGAAAAGTTGAAACAGGATAATGATGGATTATCTGCTTCTGTATCTGCAGATGGATTGATTACTCCTGATATATTAAATAAAGATCCTAATAAGATTGATGATAATTTTACTGGAGCTGTATTAGAGAGAATTAAAAGAGAAAATATAGTTCCTGTATATATTGGAAAGAAGTGTGTAGGATACTATTATCTTGAATTTGCTGAAGATATTTCTGCATGTGGATATTGTGGTGGAGTTCATTCTCAGATGCCTGGTATATCCAGTGGTATTAACTACGGTGCTAGAATGTCTGAAGATCAACAAGAACTTGCTATTAGATTTATCTCTGCTAAGATTTCTCGTAGTATTGATGCAAAATTCATTAATGCTAATAAAGATCTTAAGGAAGAAATTTATTCTATTTTGAGATATAATGAGCAGTTTGATATTACAAGATCTGCAGATATAGGTGTTACATTTATTCCTGCAGAAGATATTATTCATTGTTATTCAGAAATGGATGAAGATACTCATCGTGGTATTTCAGACCTTGAAAGAGCTGTTATTCCTGCTATGCTTTATATTCTTCTTTATCTTACAGATATTATTGGTAAGATTACAAGATCTACTGATAAGAGAGTATATTATGTAAAACAGAATGTTGAAGCTAATATTGCCAGAACCATGATGAATGTTGTAGCTCAGATTAAGAAAGGTAATATGGGTGTAAGACAGCTTGAATCTATGAATAATATCTTAAATATTGTGGGTAAATATAATGACTATCTTATTCCTGTTGGACCTTCTGGTGATTCACCTATTCAGTTTGATATACTTCAGGGACAAGATATCAATACTCCTACAGAATTAATGGAGAAGATGGAAGAAGCTGCTATTAATACTATTATGCCTATGGAATTGGTAAATGCTACATTTAACCAAGATTTTGCTACTACATACTCATATAGTAATAGTAGAGTTGTTAGAAGTGTATTTACAAGACAAGGCCAAACACAAAGGTGGATTTCTCCTATATTTACAAAAGTATATAATTATGAATTCAATGAATCTTATAATATCATTGAAGTTATATTACCTCCGCCAGTATATCTTGTAATGAATTCTTCTCAACAGCTTATTGATAATATCTCTCAGATGGCTGATAAGATTATTGAATCTGAAATGCCTAATGAAGATGATGAAGTTAAGCAAGAATTCAAGAAAGTATATCTTAGAAATAATCTATCTACTTATATTGACTATGACAATATAGAAAGAATGATAGATATTGCTAGGATGAATGTAGAAACTAGAAAGCCAGCTGCTACTGAAGATGGTGAAGCTAGTGATATGTATGGATCTGGTGAAGAAGATTTTTAAAATTAATCCCGTAGGGTTTGATCCTACGGGATATTTTTTAAACAAAATTTTGATCTAATACTTCATTTTGAGATTTCATAAATTTCATTATAGTTTGCATATGCTTTTGTTTTTGTACTTCTGTTACAGATCTCTTATACAAATAATCATATCTTTCAGTTCTCAGAAATATATTAAAGCAGTCTCTATCATTTTTATCTTCTTCTGCTTTAATGGCTACAATGTAATCTGTGTTTATAAAATTCCCATATACATCTTCTACCCATTTCATAATATATTCCTCCTTTGATATTGTATTTACTGTATTATGGTGTTAAAAACATTTAAGTAAATATCCCACGAAAGGAGAGTTAATATGTCAACTATAACTTTTAGTTTAATATTAGATACATTAAAAAATATAACATTCATTGTATCATTTGTAAGTATTTTTGTAGAATTTACTCCTATTAAATTTCATCCAATATCATGGATAATGAATAAATTATTTAAATCACTTAGAGAAGAAATAGGAGAAGTTAAAAAAGAAATTAATGAAGTAAATACTAAAGTTGATGAATTGAAAATAGAAGTTGCTAATGTAAAGACTGAAGTAAATGAATTAAAACAGAAACAGCAGGAACATGAAGATAAAATACAAGAAATGATTAAAGAGAATGATATGACTAGTATTGCTCAAATTAGATGGCAAATAATAGAGTTCTCTAATTCAATTGAAAATGGACAATTACATACAAGAGATGAATTTCTTTGTATAAAAGATAACTTCAATAGATATCATAAGTTAATAGATAGACATAAAATGACCAATGGATATCTTGATGAAGAAATGGCTAAGATCAATAGACATTATGAAGAAACAAAAGGATCTTCAGCTTTTTATATTTGATAAGTTTGCCATTGCACTTTACGTGCCTCTTTCTTTTTTAAACCCTAGGGAGAAATCCCTAGGGCTTTTCTTTTTTGTCAAAGTGCCAGATTATATTTATATATTATAGTTATGATAGAACAGTAGTAATTACTGTATCTATTAAACAAATACTCCTGCTTATTCAGGAGTCATAATGGGTATGATGCACCTGAAGCATCCCCACAGTGAAGTCCAACACTATTGGAAATAAAATAGGACACAGGTAAATTATCATCCTGTTTAAATAAATGATAACTATGGTTAGTAAGGACCAAGCCCCGTAATTAGGGGAGAAAGGAGGTTCATATGATGAACCTTATCGCTAGATCACTCGTAGGCGCAGGTATCGGTTATATGGTAGGTAAAACTATCGATGAATTGACGGGTAATGTAGATCGTCGCCAGCCTGCAGAGAAAGCGGCAGCGCTTCCGCTCTATAAATTGGCGCATGAAAATTCTGTAGCATGGTTCCAAGCAAAACTGCAAGATGCAGTTGATATGATGCAGAATTCTGCATTTGCACCTGGCAAGCGTGTTCTGATTACGAATGCACAGGCACGTGAATTCCGACAGAGAGCACTTGCAGCTCTGCCGGAAAGAAAAGTAGGTAGCAGCGGTTACTCGGTTCAGATCGGGATTACCGTGTGTGATGTAACAATCAAGGATTCTGCGCTTGACTGTGAATACGAACTTGCAGTATGTGTAGAGTTCAAAAAGATAGGTGGTGTTATTGTACCGGTTGCCCATCTGAGCGACCTCTATGGAAACGTGGAGGGTCACTGGTATTCATATGCAGATGCATATAACGCTATGCATGAAGAGTACCAGAAGGCAATTGACATTGCTCGTAAAGCAGGCATGGTTAATCAGGAGATGGTTGATCATGCTTACAACATGGGCAAGAAGGCTGGAGGGGCTAGAAAAGTCCCCGACTTCATCAAGATCAACGCCGAATAATATTCAAGCGGTAGTATAATTATCGCTATATAAAATCAGACCGCCCAGATGATTATACAATCTGGGCAAAGCCAAATCATTTATTTTTTTACAAATAGTAATCCCGAGGCTTTTATAGCCTCGGGATCAAATGAAAAGAGAAACGGAATATGAACGAGACCAATTTTTTAATTTTCTCTAAGATACTGCTATTTATATAGGTGTTAAAAAATAAATCTCCGGAAGTTTCCTCCCAGAGATTTATTTTTATTCTCCTTTCTTTATTACCTTTAAATTAATATCCATTACTAAATTTCTTATCTTCTTATAATCAGGCTGGGGAGGCAGTGATGTATTCTTTGTACATTCTTGCAAATGTCTTTCGTATTCATCTACTATCTCAAAGAATTCAGGACGTATATCATTATTTTCTGTAATATACTTACCATTTCTTATTTCCATAAGAAAATCGTGTTCTTCTTTTCTATGAGTAATAATCTGCTCTTTTTCAAGAATATCAAAACACATCAAAAATAGACGACATAAATGCATCATGTGCTTTCCTATCTTTGCATGTTCCAGAGCCTTCTGATTACGTTTACCGATTTTACCATATTCTGAAACACAGTTTTTCATTTCATTCCACATACCACAATAATCTCTTAAAGGATAATGATGTAAATTTACATCCATAAAAATCTCAGTATCGTATCCTTCTTGCTGAGATTTATCAATATATAATTTGATATTTCCATCTTGCATATCAGGATACCTGTTTACAAAATCATCCTGCATATAAGATAAAGTATCTAATATATGCTTTTCAAGATCAGATTGCTGCATTGAATGAGCTGATTTTTGGTTTAAACGATATAACTGAGCTTTAGCATATCCACCAAAAGAGCCAATACATTTCTTAGATAAGAAAATATGAGCATTATCTTTCAGCATTTTTCCTTCTTCAGAAAGATATAAATATTGATCGTCATCCAAACCAAGCATTTCAATAGTATTAGGATTTACATTAGCAAGCAATGTAGTTATCTTTCTTAAAGAATAGATTGTAGTATCTGTTGCTTCATTTACTACTTGATCAAAATGATCATCAGAAAATCCTCCAGCTAATATATCTTCTCTGGAATTTAATGCAATACCTCTTACATCAATATCGCTATTTTCATTATTTGTACCATAAGCATAGCTGCCACCAAGACCAAGCATAATAATATTTGATCCAAGTAAGATCCCATCTTTTGTTTCTATCAAAGCATCACCAGCTAAATGACGTTCTTTTCTTAAGAAATCATATTCTTCTTTCTTTAAAGCTTCTTTAATTTTTTCGTACATATTTTGTTCCTCCTTATAAAATAAAAAATAATCCTAGAGCTTTCGCCCTAGGACTTTAGAAATACAATAAAATAGGCGACTCGGCAGGAATAACAGTCTCCCATAGTTTTTGATATAAATATTCGCCTCGGTTACCAACCATAAACGCCGCCTGTAATAAGGGTAGCAGGAATCGAACCTGCACAACAGGGATCAAAACCCTGGACCCTAGCCGTTAGGTTATACCCCTAAAATGGATCCTAGAAAGTTCTCCTTTTGGAAGACTAAGTCGTGCCTGTTGACTTAGGAGGTAAGGATATGAAATTCGGACCCGGTATTTCACATGAACAAAAACAGAATTGGACTCTATATAAAGTTCTCTTTATATTGCGAAAGGGTATTAAAGCAATTAAGATATGAAACGCAAGAATCCCATAGTTTCACAAAGGAGATTTTTATGTATCATTTACTTAACGATGTATTTATGTGTTCTGATTGTAATAAAATATTGCAGAATCATTTTCGTATCCTGAAGCAATCATAATATCAGGTCTATCAATTTTAACCCTCAATACAGGATTATGAAAAGCGTTTCTAAATTTCGCTGTATACTTATTAGCCAGATAACCATTTTCTCCTATTAATTTACCAGTATCATGAGATACAATATAAATATCACTATCACCTCTTGCTTTTATGAAAAAGAATATAGGATGTCTCTTATCTCCTTCATAACAATCTGCCTCTTTCATCCATTCTACCATGATGTCACTGATTATCTTTGCATTGTACATTTGAATTCTCCTTTCAAATAGTTTGTTTACAAATGTCAATATTATAATATATAAACATAATAGAATTTACTAAAATACAGTGTCTACTTATATATAACTAGAAACTACTAATGAAAGGAGGAAAATTATGGCTATTCTCCAACAGATGGTACAACCTAGAATGGTGTACATACATAAAGAAACAACAAATCAATCTTTTATAGATATGCATAATTATCTTAAAGCTAAAGGTATAGCAAATAACGATTTCTTTCTAATATTATTTGATCCAGGATTAAAAGGCATTAATCCTTACGATCCTAATCTACCTCAGCATATTAAAGTAAGAATAATGAATGAGTGTAGAATTAATTATTGGTATTTCTTGAGAGAAGTAGTAAGAATTCCTCAACAAGGTGATACAGGAAACGGTACAAGATATCATCTTAATCGTGGTAACTTGGCAATAAATTTCCTGTTTCAAATAAACTTCAATATGTTTGTTATATTCCCTCGTCAGAAAGGTAAGACCACTTGTGCGCTTTGTAGATATCTTTGGGTATATAACTTTGGTACTACAAACTCTGAAATTATGTTTATGCATAAAGATCATACTGGTTCTAAAAAGAACCTTAGAGACCTTAAAGCTATTAGAGATAATCTTCCAAGTTATCTTCAGATGTCTTCTGCTATGGATCATGAAGGTAAGAAGCTTAAAGTTCCTAATACTATAGTAAATATACAGCATCCTTATAATAACAACAAGATTGTTACTTTCCCTAGTGCTAGAACTAAAGATGCTGCTAATAATCTTGGCCGTGGATCTACTCAACCGTTGCAATATTATGATGAGTTTGCTTTCATTCCTTATAATAAAGAAGTATATTTGGCTGCAACTCCTGCATTCTCTACTGCATCTAAGAACGCTGCTAGAAACCATGCGCCTTATGGTATTCTACTTACTACTACACCCGGTGATTTACTTAATGATAGTGGTAAATTTGCTTATGATGTATTTAAAGGATCTATCCCTTGGAATGAAAATTATTATGATGCTACAATGGAAGAATTTGAGGGTATTAAGAAACTTAATAAGACTACATTCTTTGGGGTACAATATACTTATCAACAATTAGGAGATGGACAAAAATACTTTAATGATATCTGTATGCAAATGCTTTACAATTGGCCTGAGATCAGACGAGAAGTTTTACTTGAATGGGCTGAAACTTCTAGTGATTGTCCTTTCAGTAGTGAAGATCTTGATGTTATTCAAGCATATTGTAAGCCTCCTATAAAGACATTGCTCTTTGGTAGATTTAAACAGTATCAGTTTAATATTTATGAAGATATTGATACTGCTTATCCTCCTATTGTCGGAGTTGATGTATCCGGTTGTACTTATAAAGATGCATCTGCTATTACTGTTATTGATAGTAAGACAACTAGAGTTGGTGCTACAATGAATTGTAACTATATTCCTGCAGATGATTTAGCTATGGTTATATATGAATTGGTATCTAAGTATTTACCTAATGCTATAGTAAATATAGAGTCTAATGGTGGATATGGTAGTTCGGTTATAGCTATGCTAAAGAAGACCTCTGTAAAGAGAAATCTCTATTGGGAAATTAAAGATAGAGTGGTTGAAGAAAGATTTGATGGTATGAGAATGGTACAGCATAAACAGAAGATGAGAGTTTACTGTCTGTATTCTACTCCTGCTGTCAGAAATAGACTTATCGAAATATTATTTGAAAGAGTAATGTATCATAAAGATAAATTTATTGCACCTATACTACATGAAGAGATGAGAGGTATGGTTACAAAGAAGAGTGGTAAAGTAGAACACTCTGATTCTACCCATGATGATCAAGTATTCTCTTATTTAATGGCTCTTTATGTATGGTATGATGGTAAGAATCTTGCTGAAAACTGGGGTGTAATGAAGAATACTCTTAAGACTGATTCTAATAATGAATTAGATGAAATTACTCTAGAAGATAATATAGAGAAAATAGAAAAGGTAGATCCAAATATATTAGCTGAATATGAAGAAGGATCTACAATGGCTGAAGTAATGCAGTTTATAGATGAGAATTCTAAGTTTATTAATTCTAATCAATTTAAAGAGCAGATGAAAGACGTAGATAGAAATAGACTTAATAAAGATCTTGTAGAAGATAAAGTATTAAGACAAGCTTATTGTAAAAATTATGGTATAGATGAAAGAATGGTAATTAATGACACTCCTGGAGTTTATACTCAATTACCTCCTGAATTATTTGAGGGTGGAGATGAGGAAATGGATTTCAGAGATGACTTTGATTATCTATTTGATGATGCTATAGTTTTTGACCATAATGGTAATAGAATAGATAAAAATACTTTAAGAGGTAATTTATCTAATCAATGGACTAAGGTATAAACAATATAATAATGATTATATAGTGGAAGTTCTTTTATATTAGGACGGATATAATAGTCTTTACTATATGATCTAAACTGTAAACTTTCCAAAATAGTTTAGCCTGAGGAGTAATATCCTCAGGCAATTTTTTATTTTTTATTAAATAGAAAACTTCTACATAAATATTACTTTATAGGGAGGTATATAATAATGTATCAAGATTATTTTGGTAGTGTAGATACAGATGCAGGTCTTGCTACCATACTTAGTAGATTTGATTCTCAATATATTATTGATGTCGTAGGTGACTCATTAAATATGAGATTCAGACCTTTTAATTTACCTATGCCTAATATGGTACAAATATTAGAGAGACAATTCGAGATTATATATCAAATGTCTCCTGATTATAAAGAAAAAATAGATCAATGTAAAATTGATACTTATAGAGAAATTATTAATATTATCTGTAACTTCTATAATCTTACATATTCTGAAGAAGTACAATCTATGGATATGCAAAGTTTACATTCTTTTGCTTATATATTGTATGATATGTTTATTTCAAGATTTACAGAGCATATGATTAATTTCTTTGCAGGATATATTGTAAGAAATGTAGATGATATAATTGCAATGTTAGATTCTAATCCTAATACTATAAGAATAAAAGACAATACAATGTATCAATCTAAACAATTTACTGATCCTAAATGGATTTTAATTCATCAGAATGTAAATAATATTCTTTATAGTATGACTGCATATGATATTACTATTGATCAAATGATTAAATATTTTGCTCCTGATCCTAATATGGCTGATTGGATTAATAGTCTTATTATAGATAATGGTAATATTTACAAGAATCATTACTGTATTTACATATTAAATGAATCTACAGCTTCTAATGTATTTACTGAAGTAAAATTTGCTTTACAACGTAATACTCAAGAGCAAGTATATATAGGCGAATTTTAATACAAAGGAGAAAATGAAATGAACGAGAATACTATTACACCTGAACAGGTAGAACAGATCAACAAAGTAATGGAAGAGAATAAAATGCTTAGTGAAGAATTAAAAGAAGTAGCAGAGATGCCTTCTAATAATGGTGTAGAAGAGCATGAACCTGAAGAAGGTGAATCTGTTAAAGCTTTAGTTACTGTTGATCCTATTACAGGTGAGCATAAAGTACAGAAAGTATTGGCAGAAGATGATGTCGAACCTGAAGATGAAGAAGATAAAGAATTCTTTGATCGTCTTGATAAGATCGAAAGTGGTGAATTAAGAGTTAATATTGATGATTCTCCTGCTAATATCAATGAAGTATTAGATATTATCAAGAGTGATAATGCTTTAATCAAAGAAATCTCTAGAGGAACTAAAGGATTTGAAAATATTTCTGAAGATGCTATTAGAAAACTTCTTGAAGTTGCTAATAGAAAGATGAAAAAAGAAAATTTCAATGCTTATAAAGAACTTCCTAAAGAGATTCAGGATATGATTCTTAAATATTGTACTACTGGAGGAGTTCCTATAAATACTCCTAATGGTAATCAGTTTAGAAATATGATCGCTGATCAATTAGTAGATGAATTTATTTCTAATATTGGTTACAATCGTATTCAACATGATCTTTCTACAGAGATCGATTCTATATTTAAGGATATGGAAAAGGAAATTGCCGATAAAGCTGTTGGTTATTCTGAAGAAAGAGAAGCTAAATATAGAGAAGAAGCTGAAAAGATTGAAGATCCTGAGAAAAAAGAAAAAGTAATTGCTATTCTTAATGCTATTCAGGAAGGTTATGATCTTACAGAATTAAAAGAATTTGCTAAGAAATGCAAAATCAAGAGATATGAACTTGAAAGACCTGATAAGATCTACCAAGACTTTGTTCGTAAATATAAAGATTCTGCTCAGAATGTATATGGCATTGATTCAGCTGCAGCTGTACTTCTCAGAAATCTTAATAAAGATGAAAATGGTAATCCTGTTGCAACTGAAAATGGAGAAGTAATCATTAATTATGATGAAAAGAAAGTAAATGCTTTCTTTATTGCATTTGCTAAACAAATCATGAATTATGATCCTGAGCATAATATCTTACAGCATGCATATATTTACTATGTATTATATAATGCAATGTTTACCGATATCAATATTGGTGAGAAGAGAGCTTCTTCTATTACTTATATGAATAATGTAAAAGAAGTAATCAATAATTTGGTTGAAAGGAATAAAGCTCTGTTCTCATAAGAAAGGATTATTATGGGAAAAACTATAATGATCGGTGCTAATATACCTGTACCGATCAAAGAAACAAAGCCTAAAAATAAAGGTACAATTTATGTAGATTTTGGTTCAGAAACTATTAAATGTCCTTTTGATGTAGAAGATATAAAATATATAGAGAGATTTGAAGATACAAAAGATGATCCTATATTAAGATATCTTTATATATTAAGAGGTCAAAATCATTATGTAGTAAAAGCACCGATAGAAGCTGATCCAAATTGTAATATGTATACTTGGTGTATCGTGACAAGAACTTTAATAAATTCTTAAATATATAACAAAAAAATAAATACTGGTGATATCTTATAATAAAAAAGGGCAGATAATTGAGACAATCAATAAAAAATATTGATATTATCCGCCCTTTCGGATATGGACAACTTAATCTTCAGGTGGCGCCTAAGATTAAGTTATGAATCTTTAAAAAGGGTAGATAATTGAGACACTAAATATAAATATTTAGATTATCTACCCTTACGGTTATGGTCAATTACACTATATTAGGTGGCGCCTCCTATAGTGTAATTATGAATATATTTACATAAATATAGTATATAACTAATTCCCGTTTTTCTCTTGACTTGGAGTAGCCTGTAATGGGCTACTCCTTTTTATTTTTGAACTTTAATATAAATGCGGTTATAAAACCCAAAAATCTTTAGAAAGGACGTGAAAATATGAGACTAGCTATCAATGCGGAAGTTCAATCTTCCTTCAAAGTTAAGCTTACTTATGATAATGCTGCTCCGAAGACAGTAGTTTTGTCTATTGGCGATCTTATTGATTGCGAGTATAATTCAAACGGTCTTAGAAAGCATATTACCGGTAGAATCATTAAGATTTCTGCAGCAGGTACCGATCCTAATGGATGGTGGCTTATGGTAGATGGATCTGGCGATTTTGATACCAATCAGGTTAGATTTACAGTTATGAATATCATAGATGTAGATATTATTCAGAAATATGATACTCAGCATAATATCAGTACACCTAATGATAGAAGCGGTATTCTTAGTCTTAAAGTTGTTGATGGTAGACTTCTTTATACTAAAGATGGATATCATTGGGAATACATTAAGACACAATGGTATAGAGATGGAATTAAACAGGAGCAAGGAACTGTTCCTGCTAATATTCCGTATCCTGAACCTCAGTTACCTCCACCGCCGCACCCTGGACCTATAGTATATCCTGAAGATGATACAATTAGTGATGAATCTTACTAATTATATTATATAACAATCAACAAAATCTTTTATAATTATAAGGAGGAAATAAAAATGTTAGAGATTAATCTTGATCCGAAATATGTAAATCCTTTGCATGTATGGTGCCAGAAGGATGAGAATTATGTAAATCAGTTTCCTGTTCCGAATCCGGACGAAGATCCTGATGTAGAGCCCGATGTTGATCCGGATGTAGACCCGGACAATCAGCCTGAGGAGCCGTAAAATTAAATATAGTAAATAAGGAGGAAAATACAATGCTGGAAGGATTTGTATCTCCTGAATTGGTTAAACCAGTTAAAGTTTGGTTGCAGAGAGTTGATGGATATGGTGAGTTAACTATTCCTGATAATTATCCTGCATCATCTTCAACTTTCTCTTTGGATTTTTCTGAAGAGGATAAGGCTGCAGTTGCAGCTATGGAAGCCAATATAGGTACTTATGATTCTATCGTTAAACCTGAAGATCTTCCTGAGAATACTATTCTTGGTGCTTATGTAGGTACTTTTGATGTAGTTGGTAAACCTGGAGTTGAGACTCTTCTTTCTCCTGTTCAGATCAATGCACCAAATGCTGTAGCATATCACTATAATGAAGAAGCTGAAACTTGGGATCAGATCGAAGATGCTCATGTAGTTAATGGGTATGTATATGGTACTCTGGATTCTTTCTCTCCTATTGCTGTATTTGGAGTGCAAAGAGATACATATTTGGATACTTCTAATTATGTAGTAAAGAGACCGTTATTTGTTGCTAATGGTATTCCTGTAGTAATCTATAAAGATGAAGAAGGGAAGACTGTAGTTAAGGATGCTAATGGTAAGATTACCGAGCTTCCTGCTAATGCTTATGTTATGGGTGGTACAGTTGATGGTTCTTCTATTGACTCTACATCTGTAACTGTAAAAGGTGCTAAAGTTTCTAAGATTTTAGCTGGTTCTTTCTGTGATGATCCGGAAAAACCGAGTATGGTTAAGAAGGCTGTAGTTAATCTGATTGACAATGCTTGGGTTGGTGGTATTACAGGTGGTTATTATGCATCTAGAATTGATGAGTATACTATCAATGCTACTAATGCATATGTAAGCTGGATTGGTTCTTCTGAATCTATTTGGCAAGATGCTGCTGGTGGTGCTAAGAACTGTGGTACGATGGATGTAATGAATCTTTCTGCTAAGTCTTATACCAACAGATTTATTATTAATGGTGACAATTTAACTTGTCCGTTGCTGTTCTTAGGTGGTAACTGTGGTTATACCTATACTGCTAATGCTAGTGGTAACTTCAAGAATAGTAATATTCAATACCTGATCTCCGGTGGTTCTAATGGCGGTACTGATCTTGTATCTAAGCTGAATGTGGTTAATTCTGAGATCTTTATCTTCCAGAATAATAACCGCGGTTTTGTTAAGAACGTACATGAAGCTAAGTTTGAGAAGTCCAATATTAAGAATCTCTTTGTATTAGGTGATTCTACTGATTCTACAGTTAATGGCCATACATATAAGGTAGAAAAGATTGAGGTCATCAATGGATCTACAATCGAAAAACTTTATGCTGGTACTCAGGATGGTACTGTTGTAACTAAATATGCTGATCTTGCTGCTGTTCTTGGTAAGATTGTAGTATGTGGTTCTGCTTCTAAGTTCACTTTTGGTGAAGAAACAGGTTCTACTGCATTTGGTGATCTTATTAAGAGAGTATAAAATATTTATTTTGGAGGTATAAAGATATGGCAATACCTGAAGGTGCGGCTCATGTTAAAAATAAACCCCTCCAATTTAAAAGAGGAACAGCAAAGGCATTCTTGATAGCAGATCCAATACTTTTATCTGGACAGCCTGCTTTTGAAACAGATACTTACAAAATGAAAGTCGGTAATGGTAGACTTCGTTATTCGGAGTTACCTTATATTGGCGATCATAGTAAGCCTAAGGATGGTAAATCTGCTTATGAAGTATGGTTAGATGAAGGTTATGAAGGATCAGTTGATGATTTCTTACAATTTATAACTGGACCTGCTGGAAAGAGTGCTTATGAGATTTGGTTATCATTTGGTAACGAAGGTACATTGCAAGATTTCCTTGATTCCCTTATAGGTGAAAAAGGTGATTCTGCTTATCAATGTTGGCTGGATGATGGAAATGTAGGTACTCTTACTGATTTCTTGAATTCTCTCGTTGGTAAATCTGCCTATCAGATTTGGCTCGATTTGGGTCATACTGGTACAGAAGAAGATTTCATTGCTTCTCTTAAAGGTGATAGAGGAGAAAAAGGTGATTCTGCTTTCGAAGTTTGGAAGAAAGAATATGGTACACCTGAATCTACTTATGATGACTATTTCGAGTTCCTTTGTGCAATTGCATGGGGAGAAATAAGTGAGTATTTGTAACAAACAATATATTAATAGCTGTAGAAAATTACAGTTTATTAATTTAATTAATTAAATCTTTTACAAGGAGGAAAATAAAATGGCAGTGAATGAATATCAAAAGATTCTGCTTGCCGGTACTCAGGCCGAGTATGATGCCTTACAGTCCAAGGACAGCACTAAGGTTTATTTCTGTACTGATTCCGGTAAATTGTATCGTGGTGCTGTAGATTTTACTAATTCCATGGTAGTAGTTGCTGAGAAGCCGGCTTCTCCGTTGGCTGGTAAGATCTATTTCATCACCAGTACTAACACTGTAGAAGCTTACGTAGGTAATGCTTGGAAGACCTTCCAGATGGATTATGAAATCTCCGTAGCTGGTGGTGGATCTGGTATTTCTTCTAGCTCTACCGATAGCAAGCTTGCTACCGCTAAGGCAGTATGGGAAGCTATTGAGAACTATGCAACTTCTGGTGATTCTGTTAAGAATATCACTCAGACAACTGTAACTGATCCGGAAACTAGTGTAACTACTAAGGTTCCTGGTTCCATAACTATCACCAAGACTGATGATAGCACTTCTACTCTGAATATCGAAGGTCTGTTGAAGACTCCGGTATGGGATGGTACTGCTCGTACACTTACCTTCCCGAACACTGATGGTACTACCTATGTGGCAAATATCGGTAAGGATATCTTTATCGATCCGACTGCTAATAACCGTTATGAGAACGGTAATATCTATCTGTACCTGAATGATGGTACTCAGGGTAGTACGGCTACAGAGATTGTTATTCCGGTAACTTCTCTGATCACTGATTACTTTGGTACTGACACTGATTCTATCAGCGTTGATATCGACAATACGACTCATGAAGTATCTGCTCGTGTAAATATCCGTCCGGATAGTGCAGAGGTAGGTTCTGAGTTCACCAACGCTTTGAAGTGCAACTCTTCCGGTATGTATGTAGATCTGTCTGCTTACACTCCGACCAGTGGTGTTGAAGCTCTTGTAGAGAGCATCTTCGATGTAACTGGTATGAAGTCTACGATCGCAGCTAACACCGCTGCAGCAGCTGCTGCACAGGCTACTGCTGATGCAATCGCTGACATGAGTGCTACTGCATCTTCGATCGTTGCTCAGGTTAACGAGAATACAGCTAACATTGCTGCTATGACCGCTGCTTGGGGTTGGGGTACTTTTAGTTCTACGACCTGATTTATACTTTCATATTAGTTTTATCCTTTTACATTGGCCTAGGTGGGAAACCACCTAGGCTTTTTTTATTAAATTAATGGAGGAATTATGATTTATTTAATTATTTTTATCATAGGTATGACATTTGGATTTTTTATATTTCCAATATGCTTATGGATAGAATATAAAATAATAAGTAAAAAATATGGAAAAGAAGAAGCTGATAAAATAATCAAAAAATGGTTGTAATGACATTATAGTAATATTTATATTAAAGGAGGTACCTATTTATGTCTGTTAATACATATAATCAGATATTAACTAAAGGACCTGAATCAGCATTACCTGTAGTAGAAGATGGCAAATTAAGATTTACAATTGATACAGGTAGGTTATTTGTAGACGGTTCTAATAATGCAAGAACAGAGATAACAGACTTTGTTAAAGGTTTAACTGAATCTGAAATTAAATCTCAATTGTCTCCTTTAGCCAGTAAAATATATATTGCATCTGATACTGGAAAATTATTTATATATAATGCTACTACTGATAATTGGGAAACAGTATCCAGAGATGCGGAAACTGTAAATGGTAAGACCGTTGGTGCAAATGTACCTGCAGATGCGGTATTTACAGATACCAAAGATGCCGCTCATATTGATTATAACAATTCGATTAGTGGATTGACTGCAACAAAAGTGCAAGGAGCTATTGATGAAGTTGTTAGTGTTAAACAAAATGCTTTTGAAAGAATTTCTTATGCAGATTGGCAATTATTAACTCCTCAGCAACAGGCTGCTAAACCTTATTACATCTATGATTATCCTGCTTCAGCATCTGTTCAGGTTCAAGCGGAAGATGTAGACTATGATAATACTACTAGTGGATTAACTGCTACAGAAATTCAGGATGCTATAGATGAATTAAATGTAAAAGTTGACAATAAAGTTAATGTATCTGATATGTATAATTTATTGTATCCTATAGGATCTGTATATATTAGTATTACTAATACTAATCCGTCTACTATGTTTGGTGGTACATGGGAATTAATGGGTAATGGCTATTTAAGAAATAATGCTCCTTCTATAAGTGGAGGTAGTTTAACTTCTGGTAGTACTACACTTACTGCAGATCAGATACCTGCCCATAGTCATACTGCTACATCTAGTTCTGCTGGTGGTCATACACATACTTCCACTACACAGAGTACTGGTGGACATACTCATACAAGTACTACCGGTAGTTATGGTAGTCATACTCATACAGCAACAACACAGAATACTGGTGCTCATACGCATACTTTAACTAGTAATTCAGCCGGTGGTCATACTCATACAGCTACTACTAATACTACTGGTGAGCATACTCATAATACAAATGAAAAAATGCTTTGTGGATATACTACGGATGCACAGTTAGCATATAACTGGGGAAGTAATATGGAACGTCCGCAAAATTCACGTCCTGTAGGAACCACCTCAGATGGTAACCATTCTCATACATTAACTACTAATAATCAGGGTGCTCATTCTCATACTGCTACTACTGGCAGTTATGGTAATCATGCACATACATTAACTACACAGAATACTGGTGCTCATACACATACATTAACTACTGATTCACAAGGTAATCACTCTCATACATTAACTACAGATAATCAAGGTAGTCATACACATACATTAACTACATCTTCTGTAGGTAACAGTACAGGTCATACTCATAGTATTGAACCTACATATATAGGTATATATGCATTTAAACGTACAGCATAAGGAGGAGTTGTATGTATTTTTCTGTTATAGTTCCTACATATAATCCACGCAAATATTTAAATAAATTGCTGGATAGTATTAATAGTAATCTTTGTAAAGATGATATTGAAATTATTATTTCTGATGATATTTCTACTGAAGATTTTACAGATATAGTATCATCTTATAAAGATGATCTTAATATTAATATATTAAAGAACGATAAACATTATGGAGCTCCGTCGTATGGTAGGCAAAATGGAACTATTAATTCTATTGGTAATTGGATATGCTTTGCAGATCAAGATGATTGGTTTGCAGATCATGCTTTTGATGAAGTAAAGAAGTTTATTGAAGATAATAAAGCGCAGAATTATATTGTAACCGATTTCTTTATGATAGATGACGATGGTTATTTAGAATTACAAGAAAAGAAACAAAATTGGACACATGGTAAATTCTACGATAGAGATTTTTGGAACAAAGCAAATATTCATTATGAGAATACACAATATTGTGAAGATATTGGATTATCTGTTCGTATAAACTGTGAGCTTGCAGAGAGAGGAGTGGATAGATATTATTTTAATTATCCAACTTATTATTGGTATCAACATGATGATTCTTTATCAAATGGAAGCAAATATAAAGAAGATGGATATTTCTTTAAATCGTTTCCTGATTATATAAAAATAACTCTTGGAACTTATATTACTAGATATGAAGAAGCAGAACTTAATGAAGAATTAGATTTTTATTATAGATTTAATATATCTTCTATGATGATGTATTTATATTTTTATTTTCAAGGAATGCTTAGAAAAGAAAATTTTTGTCCCAAAATACCAAAATTATATTATAAAATTATACAAGAATATTTTGTAAGATTTTTGGTAAAAGCTGGATATAAAAACTACAAAGAATTTTTAAATCAAATATATAAAGAAAAAGAATTTATAGATGAATTTTCAAGAGCAAGAAGTGAATGTGTAAAACAAATACCATTCATCGAAATAGAATCTTTCGAAGAATGGATATCCAAATTAAAATGGAGATCTTGAATAATATAGAAAGGAACAATATTATGGCAGCAATATCTATGGATGGAATTCCTATTACAGCATTGCCTGCAGATGCTGAAAATATAAACTATGATAATAGTAATAGTGGATTGACCGCTACGCAAGTTCAAGCGGCGGTTGACGAAGTTAGTACTAATGTAGCAAGTGTACAAAATGAATCAAAACTGAACACTCAAGATCTAACTACATTGAGTAGAACTAAGAATATATTACCTATGACCTTAAGCAAAATTAAAGCGCTTAATACTACTGGTACTTGGTCAGGAAATTCATATACTTATCAGAATACAGTTTATACTATCAATACTGATAGTAATGATAATGTAGTGTCAATAAGTGTAGTAGGAACTCCATCGGGTGATAATTACTTATCATTATTAGATGGTAATACTCCAAGTGGTAATTATATATTGAATGGAGCACCATCGGGTGGAGGTAATACAACTTATTATTTAGGAATAATTGCTGATAACAGTGGTACTACTATAAAAGATATAGGACAAGGAACAACAATAGTTTCAGTAACTAGTAGCGCTTTTGTAATAATTCAAGTGAAAACTAGACAATATTTTGAAGCAACTTTTTATCCAATGTTACGTAAAAGTACAGATGATTCTACATTCGCTCCATATATCCCATCTATAAATAATAAAGTAAATAAAAATATAGAAGATATTAGTCAATTAAGGAACACTTTAACCGATCTATTTATTACAGGTCATACAACTCTTGCTTGGAATGATTATGAAGGAAGATTAACCAAAGAAATTCTTGGAGTTACTGACTGTAAATGTTACATTTGGAATTTGCATTGTAGAGCATGGGAGAATATAATATTTACGTCATTTATAGGCGAGACCTATATTGGTATACGAGCGTGGGAAAAAACGACTCCAAATGCTGAACAGATCTCATTAAAACGAACAGGCTCTCTTGAAATCTATTGGGAAGGCATATATTTAGGAAAATCTATTGAATTTCCATAATTTAATACACATTTAACAATAAAAGGGCAAATTAATAAAATCATAATTAAAGGAGGTATAATCTCATATGAGTTACGGCCAAGTAAATAAACAAAATGGTGATATTATACCATATGCTGGAAGTGCTATTAAAGTATTTCCTAATGCATCACAAGTACCATATGATAATACAGATAGTGAACTAGAAGCTACAGATGTACAAGATGCTATAGATGAACTTAAAACAAATTTCCAGGCTGGTGTTGATAGCGTTTATAATGCTATAGTTGCTAAGGGGACAACACCTGCTAGTAAATCCCTTAGCGATGTAATACAAGGTATTGCAGATATTGAAACAGCTACTGTCCATACAGAGACATATACTGCTTCTTCAAGATCGTCTAATCTTGATATGGGTGAGAGTCATGAATATAGGTATATAGATACTACTAATGTACCTAATTCAAATAGTGGCACTTACACATATCCCTCTGGATCTACTGGCGGAACTGTGGATATGTTAGCTGATAATACATATCGTTATGTAAATGCTGATAATGTATATGCTAAAGGTAAAGAAGATGCTCCTAGACAAGAAAAATCTTGTACACCTAGTACATCTGCGCAAACTGTAAATCCAGACTCTGGTTATCTACTCAGCAAAGTAAATGTCGCAGCTATACCAAATTTGCATACTTCTAATAGTATGATAGTGCCAAGATGGGGAACTAGTCCAGGATCTACGGTGCCCGCAACAACAGTAGCAACAAGAAATCCAAGAGTTGATTTTAAAAACTCAACAACTTATGGTAATGCTGAAATGATAGAAGTTGCTATGCCAGAGGGTTATTATGCTTGGTCTTGGGGTAATTCCAGTTGCTGTATACCTACAGAGACTAAAACAGTTACAGCTGGAACTAGTGCAACTACTGTTACTCCATCAAATTATAATAGCGGTGGTAACTATTTAAAGTATTTGAAATCGGTTACTATTAATCCTACTCCCTCTCAAGAGAAATCTATAACATCCAGTAGATCTGCTCAAACTGTTACCCCTGATAGTGGTAAATTGCTCAGCAAGGTGACTGTTGCTAAATATCCAGACGCTAGTGGTACATATACTGCATCATCTAGAGGATCAGCTCTTGATATGGGTGCTACTAATAATCTTAGATATGTAAATACTAATGGTGTACCTAATTCTAATAGTGGTACTTATACTTATGGATCAGGTTCTACTGGAGGTACAGTAGACTTGGGTGCTACTAATAGCTATAGATATGTAAATGCTAGTAATGTATATAGTAAAGGAGTATCTGATGCAGATGGTAGAGCTAATCCAAGTAGTACAAACTGGAAAGCCGGTCAAACCAATGGATTGGAAAACTGTAAATTCATAAACAGATTTTGGACGATGGGTGCAGATGCTGTAGGAGACTATTCATATACTTTTCCTAAAACAGGATATTATGTTGCATTCACATTGTCTGTTGCAATGCCTAGATTTTCCGGCAGTGTATCAAGTTATAATGCATCCGATATTGGAAATGGATGGTGGTGCTCTTGGTGGTGGGCGGCAGCTGGAGCATCTATGACTATTACAAAACCACAAGGAGGAGCTTTTCTCTTAGCAGGTAGAGAATAGTTTTATTAATCTCGGAGAGATTAATTCTCTCCGAGTGTTTATTTTTGCATATATGCTATATATTTTACATTATAATAATCTTGATTAAGGAGGTATTTATTATGTATATATGGCATAAAATACAGGATGGAATACCTGATCAATATTTTGTTTGTCATAATGGCAATATATTGTTTAAAATACCTAAATTTATAGGTAGACTGTTTAAAAAATAATATGAAGGAGGTTAATTCTCATGGCAGATCCGAATTTAAGTACCGAAGTAGAAGGTACTTTACGATATACTATGGAATCCGGTGCGCTTTATATGGATTGTGGTGAAACCAGAATCGAAATTACCGATTTCGTTAAAGGATTAACAGAAGAACAGATTAGAGCTATTGTACAACCATTACCTAAAGTTTATATATCAACAGATTCTGGTAGATTATTAGTATATGATAATGAACGAGAAGATTGGATAACTATAGGTGGTTCTGGAGCAGTAGATTGGGCAGATAATGCTGGTACTGCCACTTATGCTTTTAATGCAGGTACAGCAACTAAAGCGTATAGTTCTGATCATGCTACTAATGCAGGAAGTGCTGTATATGCAGTTGAAGCTACTCATGCTGGAACTGCAGATTATGGTACTAATGCAGGTACTGCAGATCATGCATTATTAGCAGAAACTGCAATATATGCATTGAATGGTGGTACTAGTACAGAAGCTGAACATGCTGTAAATGCTGATACAGCTACATACGCTATAAATGCCGGTACTTCTGTACAGGCTGATCATGCAGATACTGCTACATATGCAGGTACTGCAGATTATGGCATCAATGCCGGAACTTC
>Ga0247610_10000465_pt1 | contig 57247 bp, 62 predicted proteins | sample 174DNAGHGhighgp2_FD_193483 | JGI IMG/M metagenome (GOLD analysis project Ga0247610, IMG submission 193483) | Sheep rumen microbial communities from Palmerston North, Manawatu-Wanganui, New Zealand - 1742 DNA GHGhigh gp2 | ecosystem: Host-associated > Mammals > Digestive system > Stomach > Rumen...
AGGCTCCATTATCCCGTCTGACTGCCTTGCTTGAGGACTTACTGCGTTCCCTTACTGTACTTGTATTATAGCACCGATTCGCTCGGTTGTCAATACCTTTTTTGAAATTTTTTATTTTTTTTTTTTCGGATGGCTGGCTTAGCCAACCATCCAAGAGGCTACGCCCCAATTAAGGCGGGCGTAGGAGCCGATGCGGGCAAGCTTGCCCTCGACCCCATGCTCTTTGGAGCCGATACGGATGTAAAGGTGGTTAGCCTTTACAGTGATAGTGAACAGGTGGGTATTGATTCTAATCTTCATGACTCGATCCTTTCTACTGACCATTGCTCTTCCTTACAATGTAATAATAGCACACCAATAGACCAATGTCAAGTATTGGGATGAAAAAAATTAAAAAAATTTTTTCGAAATTTAGTCTTGACAACTGCGAGAGGTCTGTGGTATAATTTTTCGGCGGCAGCCGGTCGAGTACGGGATCGGGTCTAGATAAAAAAGATGGCGGTCACCGACCGCCGCCAAGAACAGATACCCACAAATTCCAATCCGAGTAAATCGGTCTTGTATCAATAGCAGTATTCTTAATTAGAATCTCGCCATAGCTGACTACCGCCCACAGACAGAGTAAAATCATAGCAAGTATGAACAGATTTTTAATAAGCACCATTGGATGCCAAACCATTTTCTTTTTCATCTCTTGAACCTCCTTCGATGGTTTAAGTATACTATTTTTTTAATGGTTTCGCAAGTAACCTTAACAAGTATTAAAGATACTTGTCATAGTTACGTTTGTTGACTTTTTCTCTTTTCTTTCTCTTGTCTTTGAAAGACCCAGTGCGGAAAGGGATGTCCTGTGGTGGACGAGTCTGCTTGAGAATCTCAAGACCATTGATAGTTCCGATTCTTTCTGATTTCTTCTTGTTAGCCATTTCTAACTCCTTTTGCTCTTTTCAATTCCTTACAAATAAATTATAGCAAAATAAAAAAGGCTTGTCAAGCCTTTTTTCTTAACTTCTAATTCCACCGAGGACTTTTATTAGAATCAATCCGATTGTAATAGCAAGCATACAACAATCTTTTATTTTATCAGCAACAGGACGTTTGAGAACCCAACAACGAGAGACAGAAAGTACATTTGCAGTTAAGTAGATACCTTGACCCACATAGAACATTGAGCCGACAGTACTCTGTCCAATTATCAACAGAGTAAGGATAAGATAGTTAGATACTTCAAACATTTTCTGAATTTTAGTCACAGTTAATCTCCTTTCATTTCCTCATTGATTACGGTACTATTGTATCACGCGTGGGCGTAGGTGTCAAGCAGTTTTTTAACTAATTATTTGGTGAGTTTCAGGCTAGTCGAAGAAAAAGTACTTCTGCGCAATAGAAAGCAAAATTTTGCAAACGCCCTAAATAAACTAAAAAACGCGTCGTGGCGGTCACCCACGGCGCGCTCAAAAAAAGAGGCTACTCGCCGTATTTCTCAGCGAGAGCCTCGTCGATGGCGTCCCAGACAGCCTTACCGTCTGCCCATGACATGATTTCTTTGTGCCATGGGTTGCGAGTAGCATCGCACTCCTCGATAGCCTTGACTTCAAAGTCATAAGCCTTAGCGATAATTTCCTGTTCGTGCTGTGGTCTGTTGTAGTACATCATTTTTTGATCCTCCTTAATTGGTATACCTAAGTATAGCATTTCCTAAGGGGTTTTACAACCCCTTGGATTGTATTTATTAGAGAACAATCTTTGCTCCCTTTTCTTCCACGAAGTAAGTATCGTGTCCAGCCTTTGCCCAAGGCTTGAGGTTTTTCATATCGTCATCAACGAGGATGCCATCTTCCTTGATGAAGTCAACCTTTTTGCCGTGTCCTACGATGCAGATGAAGTTGTCCATGTTGAACTCTGCAACGTACTTCTTGAGAAAATCAATTTTTCCCATTTTGCCATCTTCGTTGGCGGCTTTGGTGAGGATGTAAACCTTGTTACCGAGTGCAATGAGGTTTACCATAACCTTGATATTTTCAGCGAATGGCTCAAGATTTGCCATACCTTCACGGCTGAGAGCAACGCCCTTATTAGTAGCATAAGCCTTGTGGAAGTTAGCGATAACACCGTCCATGTCGAAGTAGTAAGTCTTAGTCATTTTTTCGATCCTCCTGTCTCTCTCTGGTATTATAATAGCACAGGTGGGGTAGCATTGCAAGGGGTTTTGGGAAAAAAATTAAAAAAATTTTAAAAATTTTTTCATCGCAAAAAATGTACTAACAGCTGTACTATTATAAAAAGCGGTGCGCTCCGGCCGCGAGCACACCGCCAATAAAAAAGAGCCTTAGTGGCTCTTAGGGTCGATGAACTCCTTCGACTCAATGGTAGCACCGAAGCGTACCGCGCAATCTCTGAGCCATTCGAGGTTTGATGACCAAGCACCGTGGGATCCATCTCTGTAAACTAATCTGTAAAGTGTTCTCATTTCTTTATCTCCTTTCTTTACTGTGTCTACATTATAGCATGGAAAAAGGTGTTTGTCAACACCTTTTTAAAATTTTTTTATTTTATTTTTTAGAGTTCATTGTATCCAAGTTCTTTGTGCATCTGTGCAATTCTCTTGAGTTCTTTAACCTCTTTAGTCTCTGTGTCGAAGTACCTACTAATCTGTGATGGTCTTGCAATTAATTTAGTAATTAACTTATTGGTTCTTTTGTTTCTAATAATGATTATTGCTGTTGTTGTTACTGTGTGAAGTTCTGGTCCATTCGGATGTCCTCTGTCGATCTCAATGGTCTTGACCTCTTCACCAATCCCAATCTTCTTAATTATTGCTTCTCGAATTTCTCTTTCTGTTTTGTAGTGCTTGCTTGTCATTGTTCTTTACCTCTCTTTCTGTCTTTAGTATAGCACAACGGCATGCATCTGTCAACACCTAAATTAAAAAGATTCATTGTTTAGAATGAATCTTTTGTATTTATTATTATTTCATTATTGTTGTTTTATTGTAATTGTTCCTTTGTTATTGATGTGATTAGAATGAATCTCTTGTATCAAACATTTCAACCTCTTCAATTGTGTATTTGTTTGTATTCTCTTTTGTGTTCTTTTCATCAGCAAGGTTGCGAGCTGATTCCTCACTGTAGCACCAACAAACAAGTGATGTATCTTCAATACCTTTACTGTTGATGTAGGTCTGTACGACTGCCCAAGTAGTTCTCATTGTTCGATCCTCCTTTATCTCTTCTTTGTATCTAAAGTATAACATGTAGTTAGTCTGTTGTCAATAGTTATTCTTGTATTTATTTAGATACATAACACTCAATCCCTACCTTACCTCTTCTCCCATGGAGTACCCCCTCCCCACTCCTACCCTACCATGGTACATAGTATGTATGTATCATTATTTATTATTTATTTTATTTTATTTTGTTTGTATTAGTTTATTATACATCATCATCACTCTCTTGTCGTCAGTAGCCGACTCGACTAAGCGAGTGAACATGACGGCCTGGTAAGACTCAAATCCATACTTCTTAATGATTGCATTAATTAATCTGTCATACCTAAATGTTTTTGCGCTCTTCATCTTTCGATCCTCCTTTATCTTTCTACAGTAAGTATACTACATTAATGATGTACTGTCAATAGTGTACAAAGAAAAACATTGTGTTATTTTTTTAACAAGGCATCGACTGTGATGCAATAGAAAGAATTGCTCTGCCTTGATGAAGAGGTCGCACTGACGAACATGTGGCGAACGTTTGTTCTTTTTGGTAGATAGGTGGTATTAGGTAAAAAGAACAAGCGTTCTTAAAGAATAGATTATAGGAATCGAACAAATAAAACATGCGTTCGATTTGCTAGAAAGAAAAATGTGAAGCATCTCTTCTGAAATAAAAAGTGGCTCGCTGCGACCAACAGCGAGCCAAGCAAACGGGGATTAAATGCCGGGTCCCCTACCTCATTCTCAAACGATTTCAAAAGGAATCTAGCAACTACAGGGGGTGGTATTTTCGGGAGAAAATTTTATGAAAATGAAAAAATGATTTGGTCTGCACAATTCCCGATCCAAAAAATATTTTCGCTTTCACATTACCATTCAAAATACCTTTCCGTTAAACTATATCTTCTCAAATTCATCTAATCCGCTATGAATTTTCACAACCATATTAACCTTATCTATCATTAACAAACTTAATCCTCGTATAATAAGGTCTGCCGCATCCTTATCTATGCAACAATAAGTACAGCCACCTATATCATCAATATAGTCCCGCCGCAATCTACAATAAGGTGGATCATTTACTTCTTTATCATACCAATAACACTGCGTGGCAACCTTAACATTCATATCTCTTGTTCCTCAAAATAAAACTCTAAATCTGCTAATGCATCTTCTAAATATTTATATGCCCATAAATCTATATCAGTATCTTTCAACACTGCATCTATTTTATTATAAGCTATCCCAATTTCATATATCTTTTCTTTTGCTATCACAATTGACGCCACCTTTTATCATGCTTTTTATGATGCTTTTTTATTACGTCTAATACTTCATCATACAGTAAAATCATTGCTCCTACCAAAGCCATAATGCTCAATAACAAAAGCACAATTAATAATATTACAAGTATAATTTTCATGTCTGCGGCATGTCCTCCCACTGATAACTAAACTTTAATAATGATTCTTCTAATTGCGGCGGCTGTACTTCACTGTTAGTCACAGGTATATAACAGCTTGGCCGCACCTCTATATCATAACATTGATACTTTCTTGCACAGGTTTCACACCAACTATTTCTCATGGCTTGCGGCGTCCTCCAATTCTACACGTTCATTATTTTTATTATAATAATATCCATATTCTAAAATATCTCTTACAGCATTATCATATCCTCTATTTAACAACATTTTAACTCTCCAAGTATCTGTTGCAAAACAAAAGATTAATCCCGCAATAAATCCAATTATAAACCACATAATATCCTTATTTTATATTCCCCACTGTGCCAGCAGTACTGCCACTGCCGCAATATACAGGACTAGTATTCCATTTTTTATACATCCAACCCTGAGGACACTGTGTCATAGTTAATCTGCACATACCGCAAGGTAATATATGCGGACAGGTTTGCGATGTTATACAACCAGTGCTAGTACTAGTATTATTAATTTCCATTTTCTATTTCCTCTGCTTCTTTATATACACTTTTCCAAAATGCGGAACTACCACTTCGATAATCTTTAATTTTAAAATTCAACCTATACATGAGCTTCTCTAGACCTTGTTCAAAAAGATCCTCATCGCCCGGCCGCACTTCAATCTCTAATATCATAAACTGCGGATAAATATCTGAACTCATTACTCTAACTTTCATTTTATCTACAGGATAATTTACAAAAGTAGTACAAAAGACTCCGTCTTCTGATATATCTAAATCATCTGCAGAACTAAGCACAAAATACGTATGATGTTTGTTCCAAAAATATCCATCATTAGGTATTTTTATAAAACTACCCCAATCATTATGAATCAACCTCACTGGTTCGTTCTTCTTCCCAAACACTAGAATCCTCCTCTAAATTCAGGTAATGAATATCGCGGCCTGCGGCCCGAGCAAATTTAATTGTACGACCAACAGCCCCAGTCATCTTACCCTTCCACACAACCAATAACGTATCTATATTATCTACCATATTAAGATTTTGTAAAGCATAGCAACCTTTGCTATACTTTGATGCTATATAAGAAACCGACATTGCGGCAGCAGCAAGTTGCTGTCCTTCTTTATTAGCTTTTCTAGGATATGGAAAAATAAGGTGCAGATTATTACCCGCGGCAAGAACGCATTGTCCAAAAATTTGGTCAACACCTTTTCCACCTGCACAAAAACAATCATGCGGCGGCCCTGTTAAGTCGGATCCACGGAACTGGTCCAATTCAGCCGCAATCCACTCTCTTATTCTATCCTCTTGACCTTCAATTTCGCTATGTCGTAGACCTATAATACCTATTCTCATAATCCCTCCTAATCCATAGTTGCTTCAAACTGACAATTTTCACAACTTGGTTGTTCACAATAGTGTCCATCTATTGGACAATACTGATTTTTAACTAGGTCTCTTGTTTTATATATCACTTTATTAGGTGCTTCATACCCAGTTGCATCTGGGTCTAAGTATCTATCGCTCATTTAAATAACTCCTCATAATAAAAATCTTCATCTGGTTCCCAAATGAAGTCTGGTAATGGTGATAATGCGGCGGCAGTAGGTGTAAAACCGGTAAAGGAGGGTGCCGCCGCATAAGGTGTATATATGACTGTACCATGTTTGCCAGTCATTTTATATTCCATGATTATATTCTTAATCCATTGTTCATTATGCAATAGAAAGAATATATAATCAGCTTCAAAAAATATTAATCTGCGGCGGAGCTTGCTTGGTGAATGCGCCCAGACTTGTTTCACTGGCATTCCATTCTCTCTTGCCCATACGTAGCCGAGAGCATTTTCGTCAGAATATAATATATTTATCATATCTATACCTTTTGGGCATATAATATCATATATATGCTGCGAAAGCAAGTCTATTGACTGATAATCTCCGCCTATAATCGCAACATTTGGTATTTTATCTTTCATTTCTATATATATTATAACAAAAAATTTTGAAAAAAGCAAATATTACTTTACCTGAGGAGCTTGACTCGGTGAAAAATTTTTGTTATAATAAAGATGTAAGATAATTGACCAAAGGAGTAAAATAAATGTCAGAAGAAAAAACAACCTTAAAGCTGGATTATACAATTAAAGAACCTGCGGCAAGGGTAGAATTAGTTAATAAAATAATAGCATCTACTGACCCAAATAAATTAACTCCTAGGTATCTTGAGATAATGGCGGATTATATGATATTCGCTATGGATAAACAAGAAAGAGCAAAGAAGAAAATACTAACAGATAACCATATGGTTACTGTTAATAAAAGAGAAACCTCATTTGAAGGTTTAATAGCTAAGTTTGAAAATGGTGAAGATGGTATTTATAGTATGATTACTAATGATAAAAATATTATCTTTACACCTAAAATATCAATTACACCGCAAGACATCGAAGTAGTTCCTGGATTAAAGCAACTGCGCGAAGCAATAGAAGATTTAGAAAAGAAGCTGCCACAAGCCAGCGGCCGCCAGAAATATATTATTAAAAAGTCTATTATTGAAATGCGGAAAGACCAATATATTCTAAAAAATTCTTACTATCAACCTATCCATATTACTAATCTTACTCGTACTTTCTCATATATTCCATTAATTGAAGAAATTCAAGTTGAACCTGATGGTTCACTTAATATAAATGGTTTTTCTTTATTAGTTCCAGAACATGTTTCTATTGTCTTATGTAATTATTGTAAGATTAAGCAAGATACTTGGGATAGATTTGATAGTGATGCGCGCTATGTAATTACTGATTTAGAAAATTTAATAGAAAGACATATAAAAGATAGATACCCAATGTTTTATGATTTAATTATTTATAAAATAGATGGTATGACTAATGAGAATATTCAAGCGACTCTTGAAAATGATTATGGGGTGCGGCATTCAGTGGAGTACATCTCATCCCTCTGGCGCAAGAAGATTCCTAAGTTGATTGCGGAAGCAGCGCAAAAAGACTGGTTAGAGTGGCACTTTACCTATGAAGAGTATGGTAAATGGAAAAGATGTTCGCGTTGCGGCAGGATCAAATTAGCTCATAATATGTTTTTCTCAAAAAATAATACAAGTAAAGATGGATTTTATAGCATTTGTAAGTCATGTAGAAATGCTAAGACTAATAAAAATAAACAAGTAAAGACAATTAACTATAAAGGGGTTAATTGGGCAAGATAAGATAACTAAATAAGATAAAAACTCATAATTACTGAGTAATAAACAAAGGAGAATAGTGTATGGGTCAAAAATTAACTTGTCAAAAATGCGGCCGCACTATGGATGAACTCAAGTTTTATACTTATAAGAATGGGCAAAAGACTGAAATGTGTAAGGACTGTTTGACTATGCATATAGACAATTATGATCCTAACACATTTTTGTGGTTGCTTGAAAAAATGGATGTACCTTATGTTCCATCTGAATGGAATATATTGAGGGATAGAGCTTTTGCTAAGAACCCAGATAAAATGAACGGTATGTCTGTTTTTGGTAAATATCTTTCTAAAATGAAGCTGAAGCAATGGAATCAATATGGTTGGGCAGATACTGAAAAGTGTCAAGCGCTTCAAGCTGAAAAAGAAAGAAAAAATACTGCTCAAAGGAAGCAATCAGATGAAATATTCGAAAAGGAATTAAAAGAAAAATTTGAAGCGGGAGAGATTTCTGAAGCTGAATACAAGACTATGATGTCTACTCCAACGCAAAATAAGGAATATGTGCCTAAAACTTCCGCAGAATTAGATGCACAGTTTCATAATCCTTTCCAAGAACAACAATTTGCTCAAGTAGATTTGCCGAATCCTGCGGCAGACCTCACTGAAGATGATATGAAATATCTGGCTTTAAAGTGGGGTACTTTGTATAAACCACAAGAATGGATTGATTTAGAGAAAACTTATACTGAAATGACCAATTCATTCGATATTCAAGACGCAGATACTATTAATTCCTTAATTATTATTTGTAAACTAAATTTAAAAGCAAACCAGGCCCTGGATATGGGTGATTATGAAGGTTTTACAAAACTTTCAAGAGAGCTAGGTAATCAACGTAAATTAGCTAACTTTGCGGCGGCGCAAAGAAAGAAAGAAGAAAAAAATGATTTCGTTGATAGTGTAGGTGAATTAGTAGCCTATTGTGAGAAAAATGGTGGTCAAATACCAAGATTTGAACTGGATGCACCTGTTGATATTATTGATACAGTTATTAAAGACTTAAAAGAATATACTAAGTCACTTATTTATTCTGATACTGCTCTTGCTAGGCAGATTGAAGAATATATTAAGAAGAAAGAAATTGTGGATCAACAGAAGAAAGATAGGGAAGAGGCTAAAGATAAAGGTCTTGAAGCACCTGAAATGTCTGATAAAGATTTTTTGGAATATGCTAATAGCTTAGAAGAGCAGAAACAAGAGGATGCGGCTGCACTTAGTACAGAAACTGAATCAGAGGATGCACAATGAGCTTACAAGATTTGATGAATCTTTCAAGTCAGACTAGTCATAAACAAGGTCTTTCTGAAGAACGCTTAGCTAATCAAATGTCTAATTTAAGACATATGATTAGTTTCTTTCGTGAATATCCAGACTATTTTGTAGACTTTATCAAAGGTCCGAATAGTAATTTCAAATTTTATTTTTATCAAAGAATTTTTATTAGAGTAGTAATGCGTCATAGATACGTATATGCTACTTTCCCAAGAGCCTACAGTAAGTCATTCTTAAGCATGATGGTATTAATGCTTAGATGTATTTTCTATCCTGGTGCAGAGTTATTCGTAACAACAGGAGGAAAAGAGCAAGCGGCAAGTATTACAATCGCTAAGATTGAGGAAATTTGTCGATTGATACCAGCTTTTGAGAATGAAATTGACTGGGGTCGCGGAAAAACAAAGAAAACAAAAGATAATGTTGAATATGTATTTAAAAACGGTAGTAAGATTAACATTCTGACTGCGCGGCAGTCCTCTAGGGGGCAGCGTCGTACCGGCGGATTGATGGAGGAGTGTGTTCTAATTGATGGAGATATTCTGAATGAAGTTATCATACCTACAACGAACGTAGATAGAAGACTTCCTGACGGCAGCCGCCATAAAGAAGAGAATGTTAATAAGAGCCAGATTTATATTACCACTGCGGGTTGGAAGAATAGTTTTGCTTATGCTAAACTGATTGAACTATTGGTTCAATCTATTATCGAACCAGATCAGGTTATGATAATGGGTGGAACCTATGAGACTCCAGTTTGCGAAGGACTACTCAATGAAGATTTTGTTGACCAATTACGCATGCAAGGTACATTCAACGATGAATCTTTTGACCGTGAGTATAGAAGTATTTGGAGTGGAGATGCTGAAAATGCTTTCTACTCTGCGGAGAAATTTGATAAATATAGAGTATTAAATCAACCAGAAGATGAATATAGCAATAGAAGTAGCAAAACTGCTTTTTATGTTATTGGAGTAGACGTTGGTAGAATAGGATGTACAACTGAGGCTTGTATTTTTAAGGTTACACCACAACCTAAAGGCTCTGCAATTAAGAGTTTGGTTAATATGTTCAGTTATGAAGCTGAAGACTTTGAAAGACAAGCTATTAATTTAAAAAAGTTGTATTATAGGTACAAAGCAAGGACCATAGCAATAGATGCTAATGGTTTAGGTGTTGGACTTATTGATTTTATGACAAAAGCACAAGTTGATCCAGATAATGGTGATATTCTTCCTCCATTTGGAGTAGAGGGTGGTACTTTTGAGGATATTATAAATCAGTATAAGGATGTAAATAAAGCACCTGATGTAGAGAAAGATGCTATGTATCTAATTAAAGCTAATGCTCCTATTAATACTGAAGCCTATAGCTATGCTCAGACACAGATGAGTAGCGGCAGGGTGCAGTTCTTAATAGATGAAGCAACAGCTAAAACTAAACTGATGTCTACTAAACTTGGTCAGAATATGACTTCTGAACAAAGAAACGAAAGGTTGATGCCATTTGTTCTTACCACAGCTCTTAAAGCACAAATGTTAAATTTAGTTGAAGAGAATCAAGGAGTTAATATTATTCTAAAACAGTCCAGCAGAAGCATAAAGAAGGATAGATTCTCAGCTTTTGTATATGGAATGTATTACATAAAAAAAGAAGAAGAAAGAATGAGAAAGCGAAAAAAGAGAAATATTAACGATTTCTTATTCTTCTCGTAGATGGCGGCGGCAGCTCGGGCGCGGAACCCAAGCACCGGCCGCTTTTTAGTTAGGAGGTTTAAATGAATAGAGGTACTCGTATTAGAGGGATTGCTCTAATTCTTGCTCTTGTTCTAACTGGATTTGCCCTGTTCGATCTTGCAATGGTATTTTCAGCAAAAATAGTTATTTATATCTTCCTGGTGCTTGCGACAACAGTAGGATATTATTATAATGAAGACTTTACTGAGCCTAGTTGTTATGGAACGGGTGTAACTCGTCAAATCAAAAAAGAACTAAAAGATAATTATGATGGCGAGAGATTCTATACTATGCCACTTAGTGATGAAATAGATGAAGAAGTGGAGGTATTAGATGAATAAAAATATTTATAGACAGACAGATTCTCGATGGTCAAGCCTTCCATATCCTACAAAATCTTACTCATTTGGAGGTTCTGGATGTGGATGTTGTGCGTGTACTCACGTAATTATCGAGCAAGAAAAATATAAGAATTATACACCAAAGAATATTCGTCCATATATGGTCGAACAAGGATTTGCCACAAAAGGTCATGGTACTACATGGAGTGGGATTAAGAAAACTCTTGAACACTATGGAAATAAAACGATTAATCATCCTACAATGGATAACCTTTTTAAAACACTTGATGAGCGCAAAAAGAAAGGACTCCCATGTCTCGGAGTTATTTTGTTCCGCGCAGGCGTTAAAGGTGGTATTCGTTGGACAAGTGGCGGTCATTATGTAGCTTTCGTTGATTATAAAGTACAAAATGGAAAACACTATTTCTTTACAAAGGATTCAGGAACACGCCATCACGATGGTTGGTATGCATATGAGACTACAATGAAGGGATTAATTCCACAAGTTTGGTCAGCTCTTCCACCGACAGGAAGCACTGGCGGCAGTGATATACCAGCTCCTTCTGTTAATCCAACTCCATCTCCAGATAAGTTAGCTGTTGATGGTAAATTTGGTCCAGCTTCTATCAAGGCTTTACAGAAGAAAATGGGTACACCACAGGATGGTAAAATTAGTGGTCAGTTATCTAAATTAAGAAAATATCATAGTGGATTTAGTAGTGGTATTTCCTATGGTAGCGGTGGTAGTAGTTGTATTAGAGCATTACAAAAAATGCTGAAGTTAAGTGGTCCAGATGGTCAGCTTGGTCCAAATACAATCAAGGCATTACAAAAATATCTTGGTTTAAGTGATCCAGATGGATATTGGGGACCAAATACTTCAAAAGCTGTACAAAAATGGCTTAATGGCGATTTAAAGCCAGTTACGAATAGTTCTAATAGTTCTAGTGCTAATAAGACGCCAAGTACTCCTGCCGCAACCCCAACGAAATCTGTATATAAAGTTATTGATGTTTCTGTGTGGCAAGGAGATATTGATTGGGCAAAAGTAAAAGCTGATGGAATAGATGGTGCTATTATTAGATATGCAGATGGTAGTACTCTTGATAGTAAATTTGATAAAAACATGAAAGCTGCGAAAGCGCAAGGACTTCATGTTGGTGCTTATATCTTCAGTAGAGCTAAAACTAAAGCAGCCGCAGAAAAAGAAGCTGAAAGACTTTATAATGCTTGTAAGAAATATAATCCAGACATGCCATTATATATTGATTTAGAAGCTAGTTCACTAAGTAGATATGCTAATCAATCTGCATCTGCTTTTATCAATAAAATGAAGGCTCTTGGCGGCAAGCCTGGAATTTATGCTAATTTAAATTGGTTTAATAACTATATTAAAACTACGAATTATGTGAATTATCCGCTTTGGATTGCTCAATATAATTCAAAAATTACACACAAAAATCCTAGCTGGTTTGGAATGTGGCAATATAGCTCTAGTGGTTCTGTAAAAGGAATTAAAGGTAGAGTTGACATGGATAGATGTTATGTTGCCTATTGGAACCAGAAATAAAAGGAGAGAAAAATATGGCTAAAACAACTGATCAAATTGTATTAGAAATATTTGATGGAAAATGGGGTTCTGGTGACGAACGAAAAAAGAAACTTCAAGATGCGGGATATAATTATGATATAATTCAGAAAAGAGTTAATGAAGTAGCTGCGCATATGAAGTCTCGTAAAGAAGCCATGAAGCCTTGGTTTGATGCATGTAAAGCTCAATATAATTGGTCTTATAATGCTAAATATAACTGGGGCAACTGGAGTCCAAGAAATATTGCTAAAAGTAAAGATTGGGGAACTTGTATTACTTTTCCAAATACTGTTGCTATGCGTTGTGGCTTAATTAAAGAAGGCGGAAAGATTATTACATCTACTGGTTCACATAATGATAGTAAAGCTACTCAGAATAGTTTTTACAATAATTCTGTGAAGGCTATGAATAGTATTAATGGAAAATATTGGAGTAGTATTAAATATCCTGAAAAAACTGTTGGTACTTTAGTTAAAGAAGGCAAGATTAAAGAGGGCGATATTATCGGTTTCATGGGACACACTGCTTCTTATGCTTATAAAGATAGCAAAGGTAATTTGCTATTTAACCACGCAGGTCATGCCGCAGGAATCTATGATAATAGTAAACCTGGCTCTAATAGAGCTGCATTGAATGTAAAATCTAAATGGATGTCTAATAGGAAAGTCTATGGAGTGTTTAGTGTTAATACATTCATTGTTCTTACCTCTTGTATCAATGGTACAATTACTTATAGTGATCGTTATATGGCGGGACAAAATGTAACTATCACTATTAAGCCAAATGCTGGTTTGGGTGTACAAAGTATTAAAATAGATGGTAAGGTAGTCGGTGCTACCACTTCTTATACTATTAGCAAAATTGATTCACATCATATTATTGAAGTTGTATGTGGAACTGTAAAAAAGAAAACTATTGATGAAATTGCTCAAGAAGTAATTGCAGGTAAGTGGGGTTCTGGTGATACTAGAAAAAAGAATCTTCAAGCAGCAGGCTATGATTATGATGCAGTTCAAAAGAGAGTTAATGAACTGTTAAATCCAGGTAAAAAGTCTATAGATGTAATTGCACAGGAGGTTATCGATGGCAAATGGGGTAGCGGAGACACGCGTAAAAAGAAACTTATTGCCGCTGGATATAATTATGATGCAGTACAGAAAAAGGTCAATGAATTACTGGAGAAGAAAGCCTCCGTCAAAAAGACTTATTCAGGAATCTTACCTACAACAACAGTAAGAAAATCTAATGCTCAAGTAATTGCAGATACAATTAAATGGGCAAAATGGATTGCCGGAGATAATAGATTCCACTATGGATATACTAATAAAGCTAAAGATGCTAATGCTCACCATAATGGATGTTATTTCTGTGGAACAAATGGTAAACAAAAACGCAATATGTTAGATCCTCAATTTACATACTGCTGTAATCCATTTGTAGGTGCGGCTTGGGCACATGGTGGATGCATACCTAAGGCACTTAGTTTATGTAGAAATACTAGCTCTTGGGATTTCGGAAAGAATAGCGGATATGCTAAATCTAGTTTATTTACTAATCTTGGTCATCCTGCTAAATCAAGTTTAAAGCCTGGTGACGTACTTTGCAAAGATGGTCATGTAGCTTTATACATTGGTAATGGAAAACTTGTTGAAGCTGGTAGTGGTGATGATAATAAGAGAAATTCTACAAAATGGAATAATTCTATTAGAATTACTACATTAACTGATGCTAGATATAAAGGATTCCCTAGAGTACATAGATACAACTCTTCAGTTAATGCTACTATCACTATGTACTATGGTGAAGTTGGTAGCAGAGTTGAATTATGGCAAAAATATCTGAATTGGTATTTTGATAAGACAGTTGTTACTGTTGATGGAATCTATGGTGATGCTACATTAAAATATACTAAGTGGTTCCAAGAAAAAGAAGTTGGTAAAGGTCAAGGCGATGGCTGGGTTGGTCCTAGAACGCTTGCAGCCGCAGCTATAGTGAAAAAGTAAGGACATTTTTCAAAAATTAAATTAACTTGATTTTAAAAATACAATAGCAAACACAAAAGAAGGAGATAAAATGAGAGCAAGTAGAGGAGAAATTAAAATAGAGGATATTCTTGTTGCGGCGGGGGTAGATTTCGTTGAGGAATATTCTTTTCCAGATTTAGTTTCTTCTTCTGGGAGACCTCTTAGATTTGACTTTTGTGTATTCGATGACAATGGAGATATAGATTTCTTGATTGAATATCAAGGAATACAACATTACCAAGCTAAAAGTAAGTTTGGTGGATATGAAGGGTTACGTAAGCAACAGTTTAATGACATGCGAAAGCGCATTTATTGTGAAGAGCGTGGCATTAAACTGATTGCTATCCCATATACCGATGAGCATCGAATAAACTATGATTATATTTTTAGTTTAGCTGGTTATTAAAATTGGACAAAACTAGAAAATTTTGATATAATAAAGTTAAAAAGTGAGAGGTGTTATTTTGATAAACAGAATTGAAGAGATTAGGAACAAAGGATTTAATATTCCTTTGGCTGTTGGTGATAACACCGAAGATGTATCACCTACTTTAGTAGGAAATCATGCTTTTTCTAAAATTCGAGTTGGTGCGCAAATACTTGAAGATGCTACTATTAATAATTTAGGTAGTTTCAAGAAAGCAAATAAGCAATTCGGAACCAAAAGTTATATATTAAAGGCTATTGCAGACCAAAATTTACCAAAATTAAGAGAGATTTCTAATTTTTATTATAGAACAAGCGGTATCTATAATAGATTATGTAGATATATGGCATATTTATATAGATATGACTGGGTGGTAACACCTTATATTAATGGCGGTTTAGGTGTTGCGGCAGATGCAGATGTTAGTTTAAGTAATAATAATAGAAATAAAATACTTACAAACTTTTTTAAAGCATTAAAATATCTTGATGAATTTGAAGTAAAGAAATTTTTTGGCGATGTTGCTTTAAAAGTGATTAGATTTGGTTGCTATTATGGATATTTAATTCCTAATGGTAATAAAATGTCTGTTCAAGAACTGCCGCCAGCTTATTGTAGGTCTAGATATAGTGTAAATGGCAGACCTGCAGTAGAATTTAATATGGCTTTCTTTGACGATATGTATTCTAATAGTGAGCAGAGGGCAAAAGTATTAAATTTATTCCCTGCTGAATTTAAAAAAGGATATAAGGCGTATAAAGATGGTACTTTAAAGCTTGATCCAGGTGATTCATCTGGTTGGTATCTATTAGATATTAAAAGTGTTATAAAGTTTAATCTTAATGGTGAGGATTTTCCTCCATTTATTTCAGTTATACCTGCAATTATTGATTTAGATGAAGCGAAGGATCTTGACCAAAGGAGAATGGCTCAAAAGTTACTGAAAATTATTATTCAAAAGATGCCTATAGATAAAAATGGCGATTTAGTGTTTGATGTTGATGAAGCACAAGCACTTCATAATAATGCAGTAAGAATGTTGAGTCGTGCAATAGGTATTGATGTATTAACTACATTTGCTGATGTAGATGTAGCCGATATGTCAGACAAAAGTAATACTACTCAAACTGATGATTTAACAAGAGTAGAAAGAGCAGTTTATAATGAAGCTGGTGTATCTCAGATGCAATTTAACAGTAATAGTAATACTGCTTTAAATAATTCTATTCTTAATGATGAAGCATCGCTTTATAATTTAATTCAACAGTTTGAAGGGTTCTTAAACTTATTATTAGAGCCTTATAATAAGAATGATAGAAAGTGTTATTATAAAGCGCAAGTGTTAACCACTACGATTTATAATTACAAAGAGATGGCTAAATTATATAAAGAGCAAGCACAGATGGGTTACTCAAAGATGTTACCTCAGATTGCGTTAGGCCAATCTCAAAGTTCTATTTTAGCTACTGCTTACTTCGAGAACGATGTTCTGGATCTGGTCAGCGTATTTGTTCCTCCACTTACATCAAATACTATGAACGCTGAAGCACTAGCACAGAGAAACGGAAACAAGAATGGCGTGGGCTCGTCTAACGGATCCTCAAGTTCTAATTCAAGTGACTCTGAGGCTGGCCGCCCAGAGAAACCAGACAACGAAAAATCGGATAAAACATTAGCAAATAGAGAGTCTATGTAAGAGGGAGATAGAAAATGAGTTTACCACATAAATCTATAGCGACGATTGAATCACCACAATTCATTAATCTTCAACCTCTTGATATTAATCCGTTAATGTCAAAATGTGAAATTAAGGTATTTTACATAGGTGAAAATCGTAATGGTAGTTATATCAATAAGGATGTAGCTACAGAAATGGCTAAGACATTACGCGGCGCTCCTATCGTTGGTTATTATAGTGATGATAAGCAGGACTTCAGAGACCATGGTGACCAATTAATTCTTGATGCAGATGGTATTCATTTTAATTGCTTAACAAAGCCTTATGGTTTTGTTTCACCGGATGCAGAAGTTTGGTTCCAAAAGTTTAATGACTTTGATGATTTTGGTAATGCTGTTGAGAGAGAATATCTTATGACAACTGGTTACCTGTGGACAGAGCAATTCCCAGAAGCTAAAACAGCTTTAGAAAATGGCGGCCGCCCACAATCTATGGAACTAGATGATGAGCATCTTGATGGTCATTGGAGTGTGAACTCAGCAACTGGTGCAGAGTTCTTTATTATTACTGACGCAGTAGTGTCAAAGCTTTGTATTTTAGGTGAAGATGTTGAGCCTTGTTTCGAAGGCGCCGCAGTTACAGCACCTAAATTCACTCTTGATGAAAACTTTAATCGTACTTTATATAGTATGATGAAGGATTTAGAATTTGCATTGAAAGGAGAGCATACAGTGGACAATGCTAATATCATTGTAGATGAAGTAAAGACAGAGGACGAAATCGTTCAAACTGAATTTACAGAAACTCAAGAAGAAGCAGAAGATACATCAAGCTCTTCAGAATTTGTTAAAAAAGAAGAAGAGGAGCAAAAAGACGCTCAAGAAGAATCTAAAGAAGATGCAAATGATGAAGAAGAGGAAGATGACGAAGATAAGAAGAAATTTGAAGTAAAAGTAGAAGATGATTCTGCTGAATCTCATACAGAGCGTACTAAACTTGGTAATGAAGTTGGTGGTGCTCCAGAGAGAGAAGAAGAGGAAGAGGAGGAAGATGCTGAACCAGAGTCAGATCCTACTCCTGTTAAATCTAACTCACTTCATACTGATGCAGAATATGAAGCACTTGAAGCTAAATATACTGCACTTCAAGAATCTTACAATGAACTCGTTGCTTTCAAAAATGATGTAGAAGATAAAGAAAAGGATGCTTTAATTGCTCAGTTCTCTATGCTTTCTGATGAAGATAAGAAAGACGTAATGGAGAATAAGAGAAATTATTCTCTTGAAGATATTGAAGCAAAATTAGCAGTAATTTGTTATAGAAAAAAGGTCAATTTTGATTTAGATAATACATCAAAAAATGATAAAGATATGACAGAGAAAACTGTTACTACTTTTAGTTTAGATATGAACGATTCAACTCCAGATTGGATAAAATCAGTTGAAGAAGTTCAGAATAGAAATTAATTAGGAGGGTTGTCTAATATGGCACAAATTAAGAGAATCGGTTTTGGACAAGTAGAGCCTAACCATCTTTCTGCTCAAAAGACAGGCCAGATTTATGCACAGCTTCCTGCAGCATCTGTAAGTGATGGTAAACTGGTTGCTATTGCTCAACTCGAGCAGGGCCAGTTTTTAAAATATAACTATGCTGATGGATTTGCAGGATTAACAGGCGATGGCGAATGGTGCCTTGTTTATTGTGAAGAAAAGCTTTACGATCCTCGTAAGCAAATGCATAGGGACTTTGTTTTAAAAGCTACTGACTTCTCAGATGGTTTTATTTATCCAAGACTTTTCAAAACAAATATTGGAGATATTTATACAACAAATACATTTGGAGCAAATACAAGCGATAGCGCAGAGGTTGCTGGACTTACATTAAGTGTTAAGGATTACCTTGAAGTAGATGCTACTACAGGATACCTTAAGAAAGCTGCAAGCCTTGCTAACGCATCTGTTCCTTGCTTCCAGGTTGTTAAAGAGTACACAATGCCTGATGGACAGCCAGGTGTTAAGATTCAGAGAGTAAAGTAAGAAAGGAGAGAGATTAATGGCTTTAGATAGAACAAATTTAATCGCATTAGCTAAGGCTACTGCAAAAGCCTCTTTAAATCCTTCTGCTAACTTCTCTTATGAAGGAAAGAATCTTACATTCGAGGCTTTAAATGAGACATTTAGGAAAGAAATGAATGAACTTGCTTCTAACTTCCGTGAGTATAGAAGAAATAGAGACCTCATCTTCGAACTTATCGAGGTTGGTGTTGATGAAATTCTTCCTGCAAGAGTTATGCAGAACTACGGACAGTTCGCAGAAGTTAAGACATATGCACAGGGAGATAAGCCAGTATTCTCAACAAGAATCAGTGCTAAATCCAGAATTAGAGCTAAGAACAACTTCGTAACAAGAGTTGGTCTTGCTGGTAGATATGAAGTCTTCAAGCTTGATGGAGATACTTATGAAATTCCTACAAGCGCTTGGGGCGGAGCTGCTCAGATTGGATTCGAAGAGTTCCTTGATGGCAGAATCCAAATGAGTGACGTTTATGACCTCATTCTTGAGGGTATGGACGAAGCTGTTTACAGAGAAATCGCTAAGGGTCTTGATGCTGCTGTTGCTAAGGTAACTGCCAAGAACAAGACTAGCCAAACTGGTTTCGTAGAAGCTCAGATGGATAGACTGATCCAGACAGCTGATGTTTATGGTAAGTCTACTATTTACTGCACATTTGAGTTCGCTGCAACAATGATTCCAGATGACAGATGGGCTTCTAATGAAATGAAGCAAGAGCGTTGGGATGTTGGATATTATGCTACTTATAAGGGACATAATGTTATTATCCTGCCTCAGTCATTCACAGACATTGATAACGCAGTTAAGGTAATGGATCCTTCTAAGGCTTACATTATCCCAACTGGTAGCGATAAGCCAGTCAAGGTTGCGTTTGAGGGCGAAACTGCTGTACGTGAAGTTGAGAGCCAAGAGGATTGGTCAAGAGAGATCCAGACTTACCGTAAGTTCGGTGTCGGTGTTCTTCTGGTTAACCCTGGTATCTGTGTATACACTAACAGTAGTCTTAAAATCACTAATTAGTTGATTGAATAAATACAATATATACGGGGAAGGTTTTTAATCTTCCCCTTTTCTTTGTATATTAAGGAGATAAAAGGAGTTATACGATAATGGTAGATAAGGATAAGATTATCAAGGTTACGAATAGGGATAAAGGTAGTGTAGGCTATATCATTCCAGATTTAGGAAATTTAAATAGACAATTTCAGCCTGGCGAGACTAAGGACCTAACTTTCGAAGAACTACAGAAGCTGTCCTGGATTCCTGGTGGTATGTATATGTTACAGAATTGTTTAGTTCTTGATGATGCGGCCGCAGTAGAAGAGCTTCTCGGTGAAGTAGAACCTGAATATTATTATGGCGAGAAGAATGTGAAGTATCTTCTTCAGTATGGTACTTTAGATGAATTTTTAGACTGTCTTGATTTTGCACCTGCTGGTGTACTTGACATGATTAAAGATTTAGCTGTAGAACTTCCGCTTAATGATGTTCAGAAGAGAGAAGTTATTAGAGATAAACTTGGATTTGATGTAGATTTTGCTGTTGAAATGGAAAGAAATGCTAATGAAGGTTCTAATAAAGAACATGAAAATGGCAAGAGAAGAGCAGCAGTCCCAAAGATGGAAGAAAAGAAAGAAGAAAAGGCTCCTACTCGTAGGGTTGTTAAAGTTATAGAGGACAAATAACTATACGAAAGGAAGGATAATATGAGTGAAAAAGTAAAGTATACATCCTTCTCAAAAATATATGATAGTTTTTATGCTAAAATTACTGATGATATGTATATGGAATTAACTGAAGAAGAAACTGCGGCGATAGCTAGGGAGCTGCTACTTACTGCGGTTCATAAGTTTGAATTTCCTAGAACGCCGCTTGTATATAAGTTAAACCATCATGAAGAAACTGATGCAAATGGTAATACTTATATGGAAGGCGCTTTTAAGGGAAGATTAATTCCAGAAGAAATTAATATTCTTGCTACATACATGGTGGTTGAATGGCTTGGTCAACAACTTGCTTCTGTTGAAAATACTCGCATGAAGTATAGTGGTTCTGATTTTAAATTTACCTCTCAAGCAAATCATATGCAAAAGCTATTAATGCTCAAGAAAGATTATGAAAGAGAGGGGTTCCATTTACAAAGACTTTATAAACGTAGAGTTAGAGACAGACATGGAGTGTTTCATTCTACTATGTCTAAGATTATGGAACCAGAAGATAGAAGATGGACAATTGGCGATGGTTGGCCAGTTAATGAAGAGGGCGATGATGATGAATGGATTGCCGATGGTATCATTTGGTATCCTACTGATGAGGAGGATGAAGAATGGTAATATTAAAAAATGGCATTGAAATTGAAGAGGTCGCTGTTCATGATAATTTAAAACGTATTATTAATCAAGTATATAAACTATTACCTATGAGAGAAGAGGGGTCCAATTGGGAAAAACCATTGGACACTCTTCTTGAGGAACTTAAAGGAATGGATAGGTTACTTATCGGCCAACATAGAACCCTCTTTTCCTTATTATGTAAGATGGAAGGATTATTTGAGTTAACTGAACAGGATGATTTTGAACGCTATAGATGTACAATTTTTGAATGTTTAAGTTTACTCAATACTATTGATCGAAATGTTGGATAGTATTAATAATATGCGAAATAGAGTCGGATATTATGGCGAGGTAAAAAGGGTCGATGAATCTGGCACAGAAGTATCTGGCAAAGGAAAATATAAAAAAGTAACAAGAGTTCATGACCAATGGACTCGTATGAGAGAGGATAAGTTAAGAGGTTTAAGGAAAGCTCTTTATTATTCTTATCAAGCAGCAATATGTCAGCCTTATAATGCGAGTGATGATGCTTTAATAAAAGCTATTGTGGCTATTATTACTAGTATCCAAGATCAAATTGAATTGACAGAAAATCAACTTACTACTTTAGACGCTTTAGAAAGTCAATATGAAGAATTGGCTGCGGCAAGTGTAGAATTTGGAAGAACTAGTGCTGAATATATTGCAGCATTAAATAATATAATTTCTGATAAAGAAGGAAATTATTTTAGATGTTTAATTAACCATGATAAATTAAAAGTTGATTATGAAGATAAAATAATTTCTATTCCTTATATAGAGAATACTGTATCTATAGATCCAGTTCAAGATAATGATGATTGGGTTGAAACTAATTTCCATAATGGAACTGTATTTAAATGGATTCACGGTAATAAAGAAGAATGGGTTCCAGACACATATTGGATTGTTTATATGCAGTATTCAGAAGAAACCGCTTATTTTAGAGGGGAAATTAGAAAAGCTGATGAAGAAATTACTATTATAGTAATTAATGATGATGGAACTGAGTCAGAGAAGACCTATAGAGGGTGGATGACCGGTCCTAATGAAGAAACCCTGATGTGGAATGTAAAGAAAGGTGTAGTTTGGAATGATATGAACTATACCAAGAAACTTTATATTACAAAAGATGCAGATACATTAGCTTACTTTAAGCGGTTTGATAGAGTTATTATTAATGGAAAAAGTTGGGAAGTACAAGCCTATAATGACAATTATAGCAGTAGTGCAAGTAATCCAGACTCTGGTATTATAAGAGTTGCACTTAAAGAAACTTATACAAGTACTGACCAACAGATAAGAGAAATGAATGCGGCGGACCAGTCCACTGACAGTGAAATAACTGGCCCAAATGTATTAGCTCCTTATGATGAGGTGAAGTTCAGCGCTAAGGGTGCTGCCGCCGCAGAATGGGAAGTTAATATTGCCGATAACAACATCATTTCTTACTCTATTGATGATAATAATGATTTAAACATTGTAGTGTTAACTACAAAAGCATACAGAAAAGGGTTTGATATAAAATATGGTGATTTGAAAAAACATATTACGATCAAATCACTATGAGATACAAGGAGTTAAATTATGAGAAAAGATTTAGTTAAAACACAACCTATTTATAGTTCTTTTCTCTCTTGTGATAAAGATACAGAAACAATAATTAAAACATTATTTGTTGATTCTAAACCATATAGTGATATTTTAAAAAGACTTTTAGTTGTTAATAAACCAGATTGTTTGGATACTGAAAATGCTGATTATCAAAAGTTGATTGATTCTAAGTCCCTTGGAACTTTAATTGAAGAGGGATATATTAGATTAAATCCAAAAATTGCAAGAACAGAATTTGAAGAAATTCGTTCTTTTATTCTTATTACTTTTGATAATTTTTCACCAAATAGAAGTAATCCAGAATTTAGAGATTGTACGGTTAATTTTGATATTATCTGTTATATGGATGAATGGTGTTTAGATGATTATAAAGTTCGTCCTTTAGCTATTGTAGGCTATATAGATGGTATTCTTAACTCTTTAACAGATAAGAATAGGTTAGCTGTTAGAAGTACTGGTAATAATATTAAAATGTCTGGTTATGGTTCTTATAAGTTTTTGGGTTGCAATTTAGCAGTTCTAAATGAAGATATATCAATGTATACTTTATCATATAGAGCAGAACATTTTACTGAAGATGTAGAACAAATAGGAGAGGTGGCTATCTCATAATGGTAGATGAGTTGTTACTTATAACGGGTAATGATATACCTTTTATTCCTGCTGAATTAACAATCCATCAGCCAACAATAAAAGAAATTGCTTATATTGGAGAAGAGGCTTTTTTAAATGGGGCTAATTTTTTAAACTTTAGTAAAGATAAATTAGTATTAGAAGAATCAGCTTTTCAACGTATAGAGCAATTAGATGATTTTACGCTATTAATGTCTTTATTACATAATACAAAAGACCCTGCATCTCAACTACAAAGAGTAAATATTGAAATGGTGTTAATGTTAATGTTTCCAGAAGGGAAGGTTTTATTAATGCCAAATATGATAGCCATTGTAATAGATGGTAAAAATCATATTATAAATCAAGAGAATTTTGCTGAGTTTAAAGAAATTGTTGCTAAAATGTTTGTGCTATCTGGTCGCGTTGAAGGAGAGCGGGAATATAATCCTGCTAATGCGGCCGCGAAAGCGATTGTAGATAAAATTAAACTTGGTCGTCAAAAAGTAAAAGATATAAAAAATCAAAATTCTGAAGGACAAAATGAGTCAATTTTGTCAAGATATATTTCAATATTAGCAGTAGGGGAACAAAAAGACATAAATTTATTTAATAATTATACTGTCTTTCAATTATTTGATGAATTTAACCGCTTCAGCTTAAAGCAACAATTCGATCAGAATTTGAGTTTCAGATTGGCTGGGGCACAAGATTTACAACAGCCTGAAGATTGGATGAAGAATTTATATTCATTTGATTAATCAGGAGATATAATTTAAGGAGGAAATGCATTTATGAAGTTTGGTATTCGTGAATGTGCTAATATTGTTTTCCGTGCAAAACAGGCAACAAAGATTGGTACAGCAACATTCCAAGTTGGACAACCAGTGCTTTATATTGATACAGCAACTACTTCTACTCTTGAGCAGGCAGCTACAACTACTTATGCTCAAGGCGGAAGAGGTAACTCTAGACTTATCGCTTGGGAAGGCGACAAGACTCTTACATTTACAGTAACAGACGCTCTGCTTTCACCTATTGGATTTGCTATCCTTTCTGGTGCTGGCCTTTTCAAAGAGGGTCTTTCTGAGAATGAACCTAATGTTCATTTCCATATGACAAGTATGGCTTCTTCAGACAAAGATGGTGTATTTGACATGACTGATGCTGTTGCTCAGTTTGGTTCAAGCGCAAAAGTTTGTGCTGATGATGCTCCACTTTATGTTATGAAGACTGAAGATGATGGTTCTCTTACAGGTGAAATTTTCACAGGTGCAACTGTTGATAATACAGGTAAGAAAATTACTGTTGCTGCTGCTAAAAATACAAACGCTATGATTGATTACTATGTTGATCTCCCAGGAACAAGCGTTTGGGAAGCAGACATTACAGCTGGTACATTTGGTGGTTCATACTATGTTGAGGCTGATACTCTGTTCAGAGAACAGGCTACTGGTAAAGACCTTCCTGCTAACTTAACATTCCCTAATGTTAAGATTCAGAGTAACTTCACTATCACAATGGCTGGTACTGGAGATCCTTCAACCTTTGATTTCACTATGGACGCGTTCCCAGGTTACACATATTTCGATAAGACAAAGCAAGTTCTTTGTGTACTGCAAATTGCTGCTGACATTGACAACAGTGCTAGTGGTGGTACAGATGACCACATCGTAATGCCACATACAGCTGCTAAGGAACATACTGAACCTATGGCAGAAGATAGTACTGACGCAAACGAGGGGGAATAATTCCACCGGAGCCACCAAGTGGTGATGATGATGAACAATCCGTTAAAAGCCTCATAGTAGCTCCTACCGAGATTAGGAGAATGGCAGTTAGAGGAACTCAACGGATCTCTGTAACTGTTGATCCCGCAGATGCAGTAGTGACCTTTAGTTCTGCCGACCCAAGTATTGCTTCAGTAGATTCTACTGGATTAATTACTGGTATGGCTCATGGGTCTACCATTATCACGGTTTCGGCTGGGGATAAAAACGCACAAATTCCTGTTGATGTACAGATCGATATATAAAACTGAGGTTAGTGGGGAGGGTTTTAAACCCTCCCCATTTTTTTTATTGCGGCAAAACTGTCGCAGAAATGAGGTGAGTGAAGCCTATGAGTGCAATTGGTGATTATGTACACTACAGTGCATTAGGATATATAAATCATGGTACAACTTTACGTGGACAACCAGAGAGTTTTGGTGCTGCGGTTTTTAATGCTCAAAGAAGCAAAATAATTCAATCTCAAATAGGAAAAGAAGCTTTCACCGCAACGGAGCGGGCAAACTTAGAAGAAGCTATTACTCAGTTAATGCGTCCTAGTGGAACTGATGAAGAGGTTGCAGCAATTAATGAGTTATGGAATGAAATGGTTAAAGCTTTTGAACAAGAGTTTCAAAATGATATTGCGGGTCAAATTTCAAGAGCGACAGCAAATATTGGTTCATCTAATCCATTAATGGGTGTAAAGAAAATTCAAAAAAGTGAAGGCGGAGGAGTACGTTACTCTACAATTCTTACAAGAATAGGACAAATTAATAATTCTATTCAATTAATTCCTAATAGTAAATCTAAACAAGAATTAATGCAAAGAGTTGAAAATATTTATGATATGGTTTCTAAATTATCTGGAGAAACTAGAGATATACTGGCTGCGACAGGATATAATTTAGAAACAAAAAAAGCTACTGGTGAAATGACTGTCAATAGTAAAATGTACACTTGGGATGAAGCTGGTCCAGTTTTAAATGCTATTAATAGACTAGCCGCAAAGTCACAAGGTGCTGCAGGTTTACAAAAAGGTACTTTGTTTGAATATATGATCGCAGTAGCACCTTTAGTTGGACAAGGTGGTGGATTACAAAAATTACAAGAATCTATTAGCCATGTTGTCGGTACTACTGGTAAATCCCATGTTACTTTTGATCCAAACGATTTTGCTCCTGCAGTAAATTTAGGAAAAGTATTAGGAAATACTTATCGTTATAATGCTAATACTCATTTATATTCATCTACTATTGCGGCGCAAGATAAAGTGGACGTAGAATTAGCTTTTGATGGTAAAACTGCGGGGGTATCAGCTAAAAATATTAATTTACAAGCTGGGTTTGATATACATTTGTTATCTGGTACTTCTATGTTAAGTTTATTAGCCGGTATTGGTACTGATTATGCAAACCATTATTTAAATGTTGTAGCTACTCAAGGAAATTATATGTTAAGTGGTTTAATTAATTTAGCACATGAATCTTTTAGAGTAAGTGCTTTATTGATGGCTTTTGAAGGATACCGCGCGGGAGCAGCTAAAGCAGATGTGTTTATTGTGAATGATAATACTACTGGTAGAGTTAGAGTTTATAATATTGCAGATTTAGTATTGGCTGCGACTTCAACAGTTAATTCTTTTGCAGTAACTGCCAATGGAGGGCCTATTAGTGCTATTCAATTAAAGAATGAATGGAATGAAGAAGGCTATCCAGGACGTATTACAGAATTATTAGCTTCTGTTCATGCACAAAAAATTAGTGTAACATTAAGTCCGAGTATACTTTGACATAATTAAAAAATTATGTTATACTTTATATATATGAGATAAAAGGAGAATTAGATATGGCGAAAACAACATTTGCTAGTCTTAAACTTACTCTTGACAAAGATGTTAATGAGTTTGAATTTAATGACCATAAAATTGAAGTAAAGAAATATCTTCCTATTGAAGATAAAATTGACTTAGTTCAAATTGCTCTTCAACAGTCTGAAGAAAATGGTATTTATAATGAAGCACTTCTTGATATGTTTTTTAATCTTTATATAGTATTTCTTTATACTAATATTAGCTTTACAGATAAGCAAAAAGAAGATTTAGCTAAACTATATGATTTAATGCAGTGCAATGGATTAATTCCAAAAGTAATTGCTAATATGGAAGAATCTGAATATCGTATGCTTCTTGACTATATGGAAAGAATTAGAGAAGATAGACTTAAATATAAACAAACTGCGGCTGCAGTGCTTCAGACTATTATTGAAGACCTACCTGCTAATGCGGAAGCTGCTGCCCAGATAGTAGATAATTTTAATCCAGATCAATATCAGAATGTAGTTGATTTCGCACGTGCCGCAAATGGCGGAAGAGATATTAAGTAATTTAATAAGGCCAGATTAAGTTAATTGAATTGTCTTTATTATCATGATTTGATAGTAAAGACAATTTTTTATTTATACGAAAAAAGTATAAATAATTTATATAAGAGATTAAAAGGAGGAAACGATGGCTGGTAATAGAATTAATTTTGAAGTTAATTTTCAAGTTAACCAGGGTAACTTGACTCAACTTCAAAATTCTTTAAATCAGGTTATTACGACCGCTAATAATGCTAAAGCGACCGGTAAATTAACAACTGATTTACGTGAAGCTAGCAATGTAGCAAGACAGCTATCATCAATTTTAAGCTCTAGTTTTAATAAAGACTTAGGTACATTAAATATTGAAAAATTTAATGCGGGTCTGAAGCAATCTAGTTTAACTTTAGATCAAATTAAAGCTAAACTAAGCGCGCAAGGTAATGCGGGAGCGGCGGCTTTTAATAGATTAACAGGATCTATTTTAAGCACTAATGTTCAATTACAACAAAGCAACAAGTTTTTAAATGATATGGCTACTACAATGGCTAATACATTAAAATGGGGTGTTGCTTCTAGTGTTTTGAATACGATGGCCAATTCAATTCGTGATGCTTATAGCTATACTAAACAATTAGATAGTTCATTAACAAGTATTCGAATTGTAACTGGAGATTCTGCTGATGAAATGGGACGTTTTGCAGAGCAGGCAAATGCTGCAGCAAAAAATCTTGGTTCAACAACTTTAGATTATACTAAATCAGCTTTAAGTTACTATCAACAAGGTTTAGGTGATGAAGCTGTCCAAGAAAGAACTGAAGCAACATTAAAGGCTGCGAACGTTACTGGCGCAAGAGCAGAAGAAGTTGCTGAAAACTTAACTGCGGTATGGAATGGTTTCCAAGCACAAATTGGTACTGAAACTGATTATGTTGATAAACTTGCGGCGGTAGCAGATAGTTCTGCTTCAAACTTAGCAGAATTGGCTACAGCTATGTCCAAGACTGCATCTATTGGTAACAACGTAGGCGTTAGCATGGATCAAATGAACGCTCAAATTGCTACTATTATTGCAACAACTAGACAAGCACCAGAAACAGTTGGTAATGCATTAAAAACTATTTATGCTCGTATTAACGATATTAAAACAGGAGCAGATGGAGCTGAGATTTCATTAGGTAATTATACCAGTAAGATGGAATCTTTAGGAATCAGCGTACTTGATTCAAATAATAATCTTCGTGATACTGGTGAAGTATTTGAAGAAGTTGGTTCCAAGTGGAGTAGTATGACCAGAGAGCAACAAATTTATTTAGCTCAAACTATGGCTGGTCAACGACAAATGAATAATCTTGTTGCCTTATTCGATAACTGGGGACAATATTCTGATATGTTAAATGTTTCTTTAGAAGCACAAGGCACATTGGATGAAAAGAATGCCCGTTATTTAGAATCTGTGCAAGCGCATTTAAATACATTGCGTTCAACATGGCAAGATTTATATTCCACACTTTTAGACACAGACGAAATTAATACTGGCATTGATACAGTTACTAATTTTGTATCAATGTTTGATTCATTCTTAGAAAGTTTTGGAGGCGGTATAAAATCTATATCTGCTTTTGGAACTATGGTTGCTTTTGTATTTAGAGATCAAATTGGTAAGGCTTTGGGCGATATGATTAATAATCAAAATATTGCTCGAAGTAATTTTGAACAATTGCAACTACAAGCACAAGCTGCACAAACGCAGGCTTCTTCAACTAACACTATCTCTGACAAGGCATATGCGGCTGGCTTACAAAGTCAACAACAGAATATGCAAGCTATGTTAGCTGTTCAGCGTGGTTTGACGCAAGAACAACAACAACAATTAATTGGCTTACAAACACAGATTGGTGCTTTAACAGAAGAAGAAACTAAGCAAGAATTAATTTTAAATACATTAAAACAAAAAGTTGCTTTAACTACTGAAGCAGATATAGCTGAAAAAGGATATGTCGGTGCTCTCACAGAAGAATTAAGTAGTAGATATGATCTTGATACTATAGAAACTGATTTAGTAGGAGCTTTAAATGAAAGATTAAAAATTCAGCAACAATTAATTGAAGCCGGCAGTGAAGAAGCAATGACGGCACAAGAAATTGCGCAATTAGAACAAGACATAGCAAGAGCCAAAGCAGCGCAAAAAGCAGACTCTGCAGATAGTCTTAGAACTGCTGCAGCCGGAGAGAAAGCACGACTTCAAGGTGAGCATGATAGTATAATTCAGTATGCTAACACAATATCAATGGCTAAAGCAAGAACTGATATGTTACTTGGTTCACTTACGATGTTGACTGTTGGTTTTGGTGCTGCTAGAGGTGCAATTTCTATTTTAAACGATGAAACTGCTAGTGCAGGAGAAAAATTTAGTCGTTTAGCAATGTTAGCTGCAACCATGGGGCCTATGCTAGCTACTTCTATAGTAAAAGCATATCAAGGTGTTATTTCCTATGGTACTGCATTACAAGCGCAAGCAGTTAAAGCTGCAGAAGCCGCCGCCGCAGAATCAGCGTTAGCTTTAGCAATTAAGCGAGAAGCACTTGCTAACTTAGAGGCGGCTAAAGCACAAGCTTTAGCAAATGCTTTATCTAAAAAAGGTTTAATTACCGATGAAGAATATACTTTATTATTAGCAGGACGTTCAGATTTATTAAAAGCAGATACAGTTGCATTAATAGCAGATGCGGGTGGTATTGAGGCAGAATCTGTTGCTGCTGCAGGGGGAGTTGCTCCAAATCTAACATTTGGTGCCGCTTTAAAACAAGTAGGAGTTGCAGCCGCAGAAGCGTTAATTCCATTATTACCTTATATTGCAATTATAGGTGCTGTTGCTGGTGCTGTTGCATTAGCATATTTAGAATATACTAAATATGATAGAGCTGCAGAAAAGGCAGCTGAAACTTCTGCTGATTTAAAACAAGCTGTTAAAGATGCTAAAGAAGAATTTAATGCTCTTAAACAATCATTAAATTCTTATACTGAGGCAAAAGCAGCTTTAGCAGATTTAACAGAAGGTACTAAAGAGTGGAAAATGCAAGTAATGGAAGTTAATCAGCAAGTATTAGCTTTATTACAAGAATATCCACAATTAGCACAATATATTAAAAATACTAATGGTGTATTAGAAATCACCGCAGGCGGCGTTGATGTTTTGATGAACGATATGATCGAGAAACAAAACAAATTAATGGCTGCTTCATTATCAGCGTCAGCTGCAGCGCAACAAGCTGCAATTGATGCTAAAACAGTTGATTTAAGTCGAAAATCTGGATTGGGTGATGGTACCACTACTTATAAAGTTCAAGGTGAGGACACTACTATTGCCGGTGGTTCTGATGGCAGAAAAACTGTTGAATCTTTAGCTACAGCTATTAATAATTTCCCAGACGCTATGGGAAATATTATGAAAATGTCTGAGGCTTCAGAAGAAGAAATTGCTGCTGCCATTAGAGATCAGATGCAGAGTAACAGTGCTTTAGCTGATACTTTTGAAGGCCTAAATGTTGATGACATGGCTAGTGTTATTAAGGATAATTCATCTGGTTTATATGAATTAGCCAGTTCAATGGTAGCTTTAAATAGCACGGCTGATTTAATTGCTCAATCACTTGTTGATAGTATTGATGATGGTTATAAATCTAAACAAGATTATAATGAATTATCTGAAGGTGATAAAAAAGTTGTTGATGCCATTATTGGCGGAAAAGTTGGCGCTGGCGGTGAAATTAGACAACAAGCTGAAGAAGAATTACAAAGTAAAGGTTTAAATACTCACGAAGAGCTAAAGAAAGCATATTTAGATGAATATGGTGGTACTGAAGAGCAAGCATCACAAATGAATGTTGATGCTCTTCGAGAAGCCATTATTACAGATATAGAACGTAGAATTTTAGCTGACGATGGCGGATTAGAACAGGCTATTGATAGATCAAATCAAATCACTTCTGCTTTAGAATCAAGCGGTTCTAAGTTAGATACAAGTTCTAAAACTGCTCTTGCATCTTATTTAGAGGGTGGCGGAATAGATGCTTTTAGAGGTTTAAGCGATAGTGACCTTAATCAACTTTTAAATATTAAACCTGAAACATTAGAAACTTTGGGTCTTACTAAAGAAAAAATTACAGAGCTTAACAATGCATTAAACCAAATAAAGGAAAATAATGGTTCTAATGCACCTGTACTTGATTTTGATGTAGACGCTCAAGAATTAGAACAGTTAACTAATGAATTACAAAATACATCAGAAGAAGATGAGGTCTTTAGTGAGAATTTACGTACTAATAGTGAGTTAGCGCAAGAAGTAGCAGAATCTATTCTTCGTTATAAAGATGCTATATCAGATTTAGCTGAAAATTACGACGATTGGTATGATACTCTTGAGAGCGGAGATGCATCAGAAATTTTTGATGAATTAGAAGATGCATATGGCGATTTGCTTGATATAGATGGTTCTCAGTTAAGTGATGATTTTAAGAGCAGTACTGAAAATCTCGAATTAATGAAGGAAGCTCTTGATGGTGATACCGAAGCTTATAATGAATTGGCTGATAGGGCATCTGAAGATATTATTGCTAATATTAGTTTAGATGATAATATAGATTATGAACAAGCTGCCGCGATTGTCGATGAAGTTCAAAATTATTTTGATAATAATGAAGCTTGGATCAATGCTAGAGTTGGTGACCTTGTAATTGATGAAGGATTGGCTCAACAATTTGCTAATTTCTGTGCTCAAACTGGATTATGGGGACAGCAAGCTGCTGATGCTTTTAATGCAGCTTTTGCACCCGATGGTATTCAGGCAGAAATTGATGAGGACGGTACTCCTATCGTTACAGATGAGCCTATCGTTAATAAAAATGCAAAAATTACTACTACCAATGCTACAACTGGAGTATTTGCTCCCGAAGCAGTTGGATCTGAAACTGTTGACTTACCAGTTATTAGTGTTAACTATGAATCTACAGTAGCAAATGAACAAACTAAAAAACATAGCGGAGTTTTCGGTGTAAAATTTAAAAAGACTCCTAACGGTGGAGTAAAACATAATAAAGCTGCTAATTTTGGTAGCACGCCCGCAAAATCACGTGCACCGAGTGGCGGTAGTGGTAAAAAAGGTGGAGGTGGCGGTAAAGGTAAGAAAAAAGAACCTGCTAAAAAGAAAGAGGTTAAAAATGACCCTTATTACCGCGTAAACCGTCAGTTAAAACAGGTTGAAAGAAACCTTAAAAAACTGCAAAAAGAAGAAAAGAAATTAACTGGTAAAGAATATCTTGCAAATCTTGAAAAACAGAATAAACAATTAGAAAAACAACGTGAGTATCTTAAAGACAAAGCAAAGATTGCTGACGCAGAAGTTAGAAGACAGCAAAAAGAGCTTGCTACTTCTGGATTAAGTTTTAATAAATCTGGTGAAATTACCAATTATAAGTCAGTAACAGAAAAAGCATTAAAACAAGTTAATGCAGCATATCAAAAGCAGTTAAAAAATCCTACTGACAAAAATAAACAGTATTATGAGTATGTCACTGAACAATATCAAAAATTACTTAAAGATATAGATCAGTATAATAAAGATTTAGATATATATAAAGACATGCTCGAAGAGCAACAAGAAGCTCTTGATGAAGAAATTGAAAATAAGATAAAAGCCTTTAACTATGTCATTGATATAAAACTAGATACAGCTGATTTTGAAAGAGATTGGAAAGAATTTAATAAAAATGTACTTCAAGGTATTAAAGAAGATGATTATTTAAATCTTTCTCTATATTCTCAAAGTGAAATGAAAGATACTCTTGATGATATTAATCTTTTAAGAGATCATATTAACACTATTAAGAAAGAAATTGGTGTTATAGAAAATGGTGGTTTTAGTAAATTTTATGGTGATAATATTAAACAAGCCTATGAAAATTTACAAAAGTATACTAAGGATTATTTAGAAAAGGGAGAAGATTTAAAAGACCTCCAAGATGACATTAAAGATAATTGGATGGATGCTATTGATGCTGCTCAGGACGCCTTCGATGAACAACTAGATGAATATAATCAAATTAATGATTTAATTGAGCATAATGTCGATATGCTAGAAACCCTTTATGGAGATGAAGCCTATGAGCAAGCCGCTAAACTTTATCAACAGCAAGCTAATAATACAATGCAACAATTAGATTTCTTAAGAAAAGAAACCCTATTCTGGGAGAATCAAATGAAGACTGTTGAAAAGGGTAGTGATGCTTGGAAAGAATATAAGAAAAATTGGGAAGATTCTGTTAGTGAATTAAATAAATCAATTGAAGACGCTGCTGATTATTTCTATAAGAAATATGAAGCTACATTTAATAAGTTGATTAAGTCTATGAAAGATGCTTTAACCGGTGGTGATTTTGACAGAAGCAAAACTCAATGGGAAGATTATCTATATTGGGATGATAGATATTTAGATGCTGAATCTAGAGCAATGGGTACATATAATGTACTTTCTAAAGCACAAGATGCTTTAGCTAATAATAGTATTAAAAACCAAAAGGAGCTTAATAAATGGATTGAAGCTACTAAAGAAAATCTTGAAGGCCAAACTAAGATTCGCCAAATTGATTTAGATATAGCTGAAAAAGAACTTGATGTTATTCTTAAGCGTCAAGCATTAGAAGATGCTAGGAATAATAAAACTAAAATGAGACTTCGTAGAGATAGTCAAGGTAACTATAGGTATCAATATGTAACTGATACAGATAAAATAGCTCAGGCTCAACAAGAGTTAAGAGAAGCTATTGAAGATTTAAGATTATTGGCTAAAGAAGACTTTAAAGATACTGTCAGTTTAATGTATGACCAAATTGAAGAATTTGCTGAACAGGCTGCAGATATTTCTGAAAAATATGGTTATCAAACTGAAGAATATGCTAAACATATGTCTGACTTGCAGAACGAATATATTAAACGCACTATGGAAACAGCTAATGATATTAGTGAAATGTTTACTAAGATGTCTCAAGCAACTGGTTTAGAGTTTAATGTTCTATGGGAACAAATGGGAGATAGTTTACAAAATGCACTTGGTGTTGATTCTGTAACATTTGCAGGATTTAAACAATTATTCTCACCAGATGGTGGCGTATATACTGATGCGGCAGAAGCATTTGCATCAAGTATATTTGTTGATCCTATTAAGGCTATGTCTAATGAAGCATTAAGTACATTAAATGATACAACTCAATTATTCCCATCTTCTATTTCTGGATTCACAGATAATTTAAGAGGAAAATTAATTGAAGTATTTAATAATGTAAGAGATGGTTTAGACCAAGCTCAAGAAACATACAAAACAGATATAGATAATATTGCTCTTCAAACAGGACAAAATTTCCAAGATTTAGATTCTAATATGAAGGGTGTTATAGACACTACTAAAGGATTAATTTCTAATAATAATGAATTAATTAATTCATATGGTGGAGTTGTTAATATGTTAAAACAGGTTTCGCAAGAAACCGATAATATGATGGATAAGTTTAAACAAAATAACATATCCACTTTAAATAATGCTGCTAATCAGATTTTAACAGGGCATGATTATACATATCAAAACGGTACCAAGACTGTAGGTTTTAACACTTACGGAATATCAAACCTAGATAATGCATATCAAAATTTAGACTCTATAAGTCAAGCATTATATCTGACAAATGGTTCTAACAACTTTAACTTAAATAGTGGTGCAAATGCATTATCAGCTATCTTTGCGGCTGGTGCAGAAATGATTGCTAATCAAACAGATACTGATTCTGGATTGTATAGCAACATAATGCAAAGTTTAGCGCAACAAACCCAACAGATGATGAGTAATTTAAATTCATTAATTTCTAGCAATTATAATTTAGGTGCAATAGACTATCAAAATGCTTTATCTACTTTACAGCAAGCAATAACAATCAATGCTGATTTCCCTAACGCAGAATCTGCGGCAGAGATTAAACAAGCATTAGAAGAATTAATTAATCTAGCAAGTCAAAAAGCAAATGGTAATCGCAGAACTTACTAGTTAATATATATAAAATAAATGCGGCGGGGCCTTCGGGCTCCGTCGTATCTAGGTAAAAGAAGGATTGCGGCGAGGCCGCCGCGAAAGGAGATACAAGGATGAGTGTAGCCAACAATTTATTGGATGCTATTGATATTTTGGCTGAAAATAAGGTTGCCGCAGTTAAGTTCGATAAAACAGTGCGTGCGACTATAACTGAAGTTGTTGATGCATCTATCGGTAAGTATAAGGTTAAATATCAAAATAGTATCTTTTTTGCTTATGCTCTTGATTTAAAGACATATAGTAAAGGCGTACAAGTATATGTAGTCATTCCTTCAAGTGATTTTAACAAAGACCCTTATATAACGGGGACTGTAAAAAAATCAGCTGCAACTGCTACAGATGTAATTACTCAAGCTGACCGTATGACTATAGTTGGCACTAATGTGATTGAGAATATGTTCCATCATGTGGGCTTTTGTTCTTATAAAACAAATGACCCAGGAACTCGTACAATAGATTTAAGTGATGTAGTAGATGTTGATATTGAAGGATTATCTTTATATAAGCAAGATAGTGAGTACATTCAAATAGGGGCAACATTTCAAACGAAACTGTCTAATCAACAAAGAGTTGGTGCAGGTAATTATGGTATTAGAGTTTATTGTAGTTATTATGATGCCAGATATACTAATGAAGCAAAAATAACAGAAGATACAATTACACGCATATATGAATTAAATGTCAATAATATGGTTGGTAATCCATATAGTTTTGGTGTACCAAGTGAACAATCTGTATTATTTGAAATTGATTCTGCAAATCTTCGTTCTATTGATAAGATAGAAGCATTTTGTGAGAACTTTCCTTATTCAAATGCTGGAACCTCTGATACCTATACAGGTTATTTAAATCCAGCAGATTATCAGTTTTATAAAAACTATGAAAAAACTACTGAAGGAGAGGTTTTTACTAATAGAATTAACTTTGGTGATAAGACTAGTTTTGTTTATGACAAAAGAACACAGGAATGGTATGGCTATAATACAGAAACTAGCCGTTATGATATAGATAAAACAGACATTATTTTATCTAATATATCTTTCCAATTTTATGATGCTCTTACTGAAGATGAATTAAACGGATTATCTTTAAGGATTACAACTCCTTATGGTAATTATTTCTATAAAAATCCAACTACTGAAGAGATTCAGCCAGAATCTTTAACACTTCATGGTAGTTTGAGATTAAAAGGTAAACCAGTAAATTATAAAGAACAAGATGTCCATTTTTATTGGTTTATCAAAGATAATAGTATTACTGCAAATAGTCCAGGTTATAGTAAATATGGCGGCAGTGGTTGGAGATGTTTAAACACTGCATACGTACAAGGTGCAGGTACTTCTTATGCACCAGACACCTATGAGAAACAAGTTGGTACAGATTTATGTTCAGCTAAAGAAACTGAATTTAAATGCGTAGCTGTATTCAAAGATGGCACAGATACTGTTTCAGCAGATAATACTATTAAAATATATAATAAATCTGATGCGACAAATCCAGAAGTAACTTTAATGTCTACTATGGGTGCTGATTTCAGTTTTAATGAAGGACAAACCGATATAATTTGTTATATTGGAGATAAGACCTGGGGAGATGGGGGTTTCAATCCAGATCTATATAATTTTTATTGGACTGTGGCGGTAGATGCAGGTAATCCTCAAACTGTGACCGCAGATAAACAAAATCCAATGAAACTAAGCAATGTTGATGTAGCAGATAGCTATAGATTTGTAACCTATGAGTGTACAGTTAAAAGAAAAGCTATAGATGAAGAAGGCAATCTGATTGAGATTGATTTTGGCTCTGCCGCAATAACATTAAATAATGGAGAACCGAATGGACAATATAGTTTAGTAATTAAAAATGGAACACAAGTTTTTCAATATACTAAAGAAGGTGTTAGTCCTACTTCTCCTACTCTTGATGAGTATGATAGAATGACCCTTCCTATGTTAGAGTTTGATATTTATAATGATAAAGGTCAACTTCTTTCTTTTGGTAGCAATGAAGAAAAAGTTAAGCGTATGAATATCAGATGGATTTGGCCTGGAAGTATGGATCCTAATAATCTAGCTGAAAATGAAACAATGCTTAAACCAGCTAGTGGTGTTGTATTTAAAACCTATGACTTCCCAGATCCAACTAGTAATTCAACACATAGAAAATATGTTGTTACTAAACAAGCAACTTTAACATACGGCATATTAGATACGTATGATTTAACTAAATATGATAATAATATTGTCTTAGAGGTTGATTATAATAATCAGCACTTAAGCGCAAGTACTAATTTTACCTTTACTAAAGATGGTGAAGCTGGTACAAATGGTACTAAATATCTTACAAGAATTGTTCCTAGAGATAGTGCCTATGAAAAAGTAATTATTCGTAATGTTAATGGTGAATACCAAATTCAAGGCGTATCTACAGATTCTAATGGACATAAAAAATTTACTACTATTGGTGGAGGAAGTCAAAGAACACCTTTCAAAGTAGAGATTTGGAATGGCAGTTCAAGTGTTTATAAATCTTCTATTAATTCTGGTGATGGTTTATCTATTACTTGGAGTACAAGTTTACAAGACCGCAATGAAAGAGGGTTTTTATATACTAACAATCCACAAAGAGGTTATTATGCTTTAGATACTACTAAATCTGTTGCAAATAACCAAACCGTTAAAGCTGCGGTAGTAGATAATGATAAAACTTATCATGCTAGCTATCCAGTAGAAGTTTATACTAACCCTAGTTATTATGTAGAGGGTGGATATAGAAATTGTAGTTATAAATCCGATGGAACTAGAAGTGCTTATAGTCAGCAACCTTTTGTAGTAAAACAAGTATCTGACAACAGTTTGGTTGATGCCGTATGGAGTAGCTCTTGGGGCGGATTAATATCACCATATCATAATGATTCGAGATATACTCTTATTGAACCACCAAATACTTATCAAGGAGAGAATATACATAATTATATAATTTGTAGAGTTAATAATAATATTGTAGCCTATATTCCAATTGAATTTTATTTAGATAGATATGGCTTAGCTGGTGTAAGTGATTGGGATGGTACATCTATTAAATTAAATACAACAGGTAGTAATTATATTCTTTCTCCGCAGATTGGAGCAGGAACCAATGATAGCAATGGTTTTACTGGTATTACCATGGGTAAGGCTATGGAAGGCGGTAAAGATAATGTTGGTCTGTTTGGTTATAATCAAGGTCAACGTAGTATTTTTTTAGATAGTAAAACTGGTAATGCAGAATTTGGTAAAAGTGGAGCCTCACAGATTAAGATAGATGCTACTTCAAACGAAGGAACTATTGCTTCTGGCAATTATCCTAATGCTGGAATGAAAATTAAATTTTCTAATACTGGATCAGGAGCAGAGTTAGGTCCATATATCAAATATGGTTCAGGTCATTTCAGTGTTGATAGTGGTGGTAATCTTACTGCTGTTGGAGGCGGACGTATTGGTAGTTGGTATATCACTAGTAATAATACATTAGCCAATAATTCAGATATAACCAAAGCTACAGTTTATTTAAACGGTGGCGCAACAGGTAGCAATGCAGTATTTAATACACCTGGATTTAAAGTAAATGCCAATGGCAGTTTTAGTGCAGCCAACACTAATTTTACAGTTACTTCTGATGGTACTATTACGGCTAAAAAAGGTACTATTGGAGGATGGAATATAAATGAATCTGAAATTTCTAAAAACAATACTTACATGAATAGTGCTGGCTATATGGGCGGTGGTAATTCAGGTATCTATAATGATGGTATCGGACATACAGGATTGAGATGGTATATTAATAATAAGGGTGTTGCTCATTTTTCTGATGTACTTATTAACAATGATACATCTAGAAGCACCCAAACTGCTGGCACTAAGATTATTAATTTAAATAAAACTAATGGTGATGAAGGCTTTTGGGTCAAAAATGATGGTAGTATGAAAGCTACTGATGTTGATATTACTGGTAAAGTTGTAGCTGAAACAGGAGAGATCGGTGGATGGACAATTGATTCTAGTGGAATCCATCGTGGTAATTTTAAACTTAGAAAATCTGGTAATGTTGACATGGGTTCTAATTTCACCTTTAATGGCGACGGTGGCTCTGGTAAAGTGGCATCTGGAAGTGGCAGTAATTTAAAGTCAGGACATGTTACCGGTGGCAATGGCGGATATGGTGGTGGTGAATGTAACTGGGATGATGTAAGTATTTATACTGATTTTTCGCTAGTCGAAAAAGGTTATACTTTTACTCCTAAAGATGGAGAACCTACCACTGTAAAATTATCTTTTCAGCAACCTTCTAGTGGAGCGGCATATCGGTTATTATTACAAAAAAGAACATAAAGGAAGAAAATAAATGAACAATTTAGACATTCAAACATGTGTTAATAATTTACAAAATGTTATTACACAAAGTAAACTACCTGTTGGAGTTATATATTTAATAGTACAAAATTTATATAATGAAGTTGCTCAATTATATAAAGAACAATTAATGGTTGAACAATCTCAATTGCAGCAATCTATAAATAATGACTCATCTTCAATTGGGCAAGAATAATTCATGTATAAACCCACTTTTTAAATATAAATGATAATGATAATTCTGATTACGAGAGAGGGGTTCGGTAAATGTTGACACAATTATTAACAACATTTTCCCCACTGACTATAATCCTATGTATTATTATGATATTTCTTGCTTTTAAAGCAGTTATGGATTATAAAACATGGATGCAATCATTCGCTAATGAAGCGTATAAAAAACGCCAGGATAAAGAAAAAGAACTTGGTGATATACAAGAATTAAAAGAAAGTGTTAATTCAATAGCTGAAGATATAAGCGGTATTAAAGTATCTTTAGTTAAACTAAGTTCTCAAGTGGATACACTTACTGAATCCGATAAAGACGATATAAAAGCATTTATTACCAGAGAATATCACTACTTCGTTGAACAAGTGGGTTGGATTGATGACTATAGTATGGATTGTCTTGAAAAGCGATACGCTCATTATGTAGCATATAGGGGAAATACATTTGTTGGTGAATTAATGAAGGCTTTACGGGCATTGCCTAGAAAGTATGAAGATCGGTTAATTAGAAAAGATAAATAATATAGATGCGGCGGTCCAGTTAAAAACATCCAGTAATATCTAGATCAGAAAGATGTTTTTAACAGGGCCGCCGCAGTGATAAAAGGAGGAATAAAATATGGCGAGTTCAAGTTTGTATCCACCTATTGTTCCTTATTCTATGCCAGCTTTTGTTTGTCAAGAACAAGGAAATCAAGATTCAAGTGGAGCGCAAGAAATAGTAACTATGCGTGTATATTTTGCTCTTTCGTCATATAATAGAATAAGTGAGGTTAAACAAGCACATGTAACTGTGCGTTATCAACAAAATAATGCCAATGCATTGTTTCTTGAATCATATCCTGCACAAATCAAAACATGCGAAGTTCATGAGGTAACAGCACAAGAAGATTCTGCTCGTGCAGTAACACCAGAAAGATTTTATATAGAACTTTCAAGTGCAGATATGGCAACAGGTGCTTTTGAACCGAATGTCACTTATAAAGTACAAATTAGATTCAGTGATAAAGCTGGTAATTATAAAAAGATTTCAGACTTTGCCGCTGATTTAGACCATTTTTCAGAGTGGTCTACAGTTTGTTTAATTCGTGGAATTATTCGTCCAAAAATTAAGGTAGTTGGTATAGACGATGAAACAGAATCTGGACAAAGCCAAGAAATTGAGAATGTTCTTAGTTCTGTTGATTCTATTTTTGTAATTTCATATACTCCAGGTGATAGTGAAGAAACACTTAGAAACTGGCGTGTGGAAATTCTAGACTTACAAGATAATGTATTAGCAGATTCTGGATGGAAAGTATATAATAGTTATGATAATATTATTACTGAAACAGGTGGATCTGTAAGTTTCGAAGCAATCTTACCTTATCAATTATCTAATGAAAGTGATTATAAGTTAAGAGTTACAATAGAAACAAAGAATCGTTATCGAGAAGTTAAAACGCTTAAATTTTCAGTAAGTACAAATGCGGAGGACCAGCTTCCAGGATCCATTGATGTAGATATTATAGAAGAAGATGGCTATGCTAGAATTGTACTAACTTCAGCAGGTGCGACTTTGATTAAGAATTTAACGCTCCGCCGCAGTTCCTCTTTAAGTAATTTTACTGTATGGGAGGATATAGCTAATACGACTATTATTAATGCTCCATTAGATTGGACTTATTATGATTTCACTATTGAATCTGGTGTATGGTATCAATATGGTATCCAGACTAGAGATGCCTATGGCCGCCGCGGTATATTGAAACTTAGCGAAAGAGTTATGGGTGAGTTTGAAGATGCCTTTTTATTAGAGGGTGGCCAGACGCTAGAACAAACACAGCAATTAAAGTTAAGATATAATTTTAATATTTCTAACTTTGTTCGTACTGTTGCTGAATCTAAAACAGATACAATTGGTTCTCAATATCCTTATGTACGTAGAAATGGTAATATGTATTATCGTGAAATACAATGTACAGGATTAATCACAGCCTATATGGATAATTCTAATTTATTCACAAATGCGGATAAGTTATATCATAATTATCGAGAGCGTTATCAAGAGATAAGAGAGGCTGTAGAACTAGTTGCTAATGACTATGACTATACATATGAGAGAGAGTTCCGTCGCGCAGTTGAGGCTTTCTTATATGATGGAAAAATAAAATTGTTTAAATCATTACAAGAAGGAAATATCCTTGTCAAAGTAATGAATGTATCTATGACTCCTAAACAAGAGTTAGGAAGATTAATTTATGATTTTTCTGCTACTCTTGTTGAAGTAGATGATGCTAGTTTTGAGAATTTAGATAAGTATGGATTTATTACTATTGGTACATATAATCCTAATATTACTTTTGAAAGTAATGATATTCTTAAAAGAGCAGCAGATACTAATTTTGCGGCGGGTGATGATGTTATTAAGAAGATTGGTACTGCAGCAGGAATAGGAACTGTTGTAGATGATAAACGAATAGATAACTTTTATCTTACTTACTTGCGTTTAGAATTGGAGTCTCCGCCATATTTAATCCAAACTGGTCCAACTCCTTATGTTATTAATGATAAGGATTATAAAGATGACGGTGAATATGATGGTGAGCCAATAACTGGCCGCGATGATATAGTTTTGGGTTGGTTATTCCAGATTAATGGTGAATATATATTAATTGAACCACCTAATAATATTTATGAATTAAAAGGTGATAATATATATATTACAAGCACTTCTTCAATTATTCCTATGGCACCAACTCAAATGCAAGTAGATTATGTTCTTAATTTAGTACAGTCTGAAGATATTAGTAGAGTGGCTAGTAAGAAAATTTACACTAAAGTTAATGGACAATATATTAATCATTTCGAACCAACTGAGAATATTAGTAAAACAATATGGTATAAATACTATGTTGATTATTATTCAGAAGATGGTAATGCGGAGGATGAAGAAACTTATTATACTCAATTGCTTTCAATCTTTACTATTGAGGTACAAGCAGAGCCTGGAACTAGATTAAAAGTTAGAAGTTCTGCTTCACCTAATACTAGTGAATTTATTATAGACGAGACTGGTGTCTTGTTCCTAGACCCAGGTTCACAAGATTGGACAATTGAAGATTTATATATGTTAGGTACTCGTATAGATGCGAGATACTTATTAAACAAAAATGATGGCGGTAAGCCTACACCAACTGTTAATCCTGATGCTATTGGAACAGATAATAAGAGAACAATTGATGATGATGCTTTAGCTGGTAATAATAGCACACTGATTGAATTTAATCAGAAGCACAATAAAGGGGCGGCCGCACCAGAAAATCCTACAATATATGATTATTACCTTACTGATGGTGATAATGGATTTATGTATTATCGTAGTGAGTGGATGCCTATGAAGGTAACTACTAAAGCAGGCGGTCAAAATGCAGTATTTGATTTAGATTGCTCTGTTGATGCTATGATATTTTATTTTGGTCAAGTTGTGAAAGGAATTTATTAATCAATGTATGAATTTTTAGATGATAAACTTTTCCTACATCAACTTGATAATTTAAGAGTCAGAGAAGAATTTGTTCGTATTACAGTTCTTTCTTGGCAAGAAGACCCTATTCAAGAGATACAAGGAAAAGTAATAAGTGGTTCTTTAAATATAGATGGTTCATCAAGTTTGAGAAGAACAGCCAACCTTACAGTTTTTGCTGAAGAAATGGTAAATGATTTAACTCAGATTGATGATTTATTATCTATTAATCGGAAAATTAAATTAGAGTTAGGTATTGTAAATACAGTACCTGAATATAAATATAGTGTTTTTGATGAAGATTTAAAAAAGAATTTACATTATACGATTAATTACCAAGATAAATATGGAGATATAGTTTGGTTTCCTCTTGGTTATTTTGTAATATTCGATCCAAATATTTCTCATGGCACTAGTGGTGTTACGATTAGTCTTACTCTTAAAGATAAAATGTGTTTACTCAATGGCGATGCGGGAGGAATTATTCCCGCCGCCGTTGAATTTCATACACGCGAACAAGAGGGGCCTACTGGTGATGTTTATGTAGATAATCCTACAATTAGACAAATTATATTAGAAGTAGTTAATCACTGGGGAGAAGAAAATTTAGCGAAGATTATCATATCAGATGTTGATGAAAGAATCAAGCAAGTAATGCAATGGTCTGGTTCTACTCCTTTATATTATTATCAAACAGTTGATGAAGAGGGTATAATTAACCATCATTATTCTGTTACTTATCCACAAGGAGTTGATGCAGCTGATATAGTTACCTATGAACTTGGACAAGATGTAGGATTTATTATTACAGATTTTACATATCCAGGAGAGTTAATTGGAGATGTAGGACAAACCGTAACTAGTATTTTAGACCAAATTATTCAACTTCTTGGTAATTATGAGTATTTTTATGATGTATTTGGTAATTTTAGATTCCAAGAAATTAAGAATTATTTAAATACAACATATACTTCTTATCAATCTTACGGAGAAAATAGTGATGAAGCCACGGGTAATCAAAATGATACTATGGTATCTAAAGCTGAATCACAATATAAATCTGCGGAATTGGTTTCAGATGTTGAACAGAACTATATGATTGATTTATCTGGCGGTATGCCAGTTTATAAATTTATTCAAAGTCCTTTAGTAAGTGCTTATTCAAATGCTCCTTTATATACTAATGTTAAAAATGATTATGTGGTATGGGGCGTTAGAACAGATAGTTTAGGTAATCAATTTCCTATTAGGTATCATTTAGCTATTGATAAAAGACCACAAAAGGTTGCATTAGAAAATGTTGATGGTACTATAACCTATGATTATTATGGTGAACATAAAGGTATTGAATTATATACTGATGAATTTGGTGTCATTAGAGGAAGAAGTTATATTTTAACTATTCCAACTTATACAGACTTACCTAAACTTGGATATACTGATAGATATTATTATGTAATAGATGAAAATAAATATTATGTATGGAAAGAAATTAGTTATCCAAAAGGTGTCTATGAGGAATATACTCCAAATTTTGATACTGTTATTCGTACTAAAGATTGGCGAGAAGAATTATATTATCAAGGATTAGAAGCGACAAATACAGGAACTGATTTTCCTTATTATTATACAGAATTAATAGAAGAATGGCCTAAATTATATGATTTATCTACACAAACTTTTAATCCTGCTATAGCAAAAGACCCAAGTACAATTGATTTTTATTTGGATATTATTGATAGTGGATCAGATATAGGAAAATATAGTGTTTCAAATATAGGCCGCCGCAGCACGGTGGTGAATGAAGATGGAATTAATTGTGTATTTGAACAAGAAGTTCCAGATATAGTATTTATTGAAACTGGACAAGATTCAGATGAAATGCAATTCTTAAAAGAAGAGTGTGATAAAATGGGTCAAGTATGGACTCAAGTAAGTTCAGATGTTTATGATTTATTAATTATGGGCGGATGGCAGAACTCAGCTTATCAAAGAGTTTGTGATATGCTATATCAATATACTAATATGAATAATAGTATTACTATTACTTCAATGCCTATATATTATTTAGAACCTAATACTAGAATCACTGTTGAAGATCCACCAGCAGGAATATATGGAGATTATATAATAAAATCAATATCTATACCTTTGGATATTAATTCACAGATGTCTATTACTGCAAGTAAAGCATTGCAGAAAATATAAGGAGATAAAAGGATGCTAAAAGTTAAACAGATAAGGAAGGATATTAATAGAAATTATTTATCTTCTCAATCTTTTACAGGTTCATCTGTTAGAACAAAAGGTTATGAATCAGATGAGGGTGCTAATACTTTTGATGATTTTGCTATGAGTTATGATTTTGTAAGTGGAGTTACTTATTATTTAAGATTCGCGGCAAAGCGTAAAGTAGTAGAATCAGCAAGTTATAATCCAGAAGATTCTGTTAAGTTTAACTTAATTCTTTATACTGCTAATGGCGGCAGTACCGGAGATCACGCTCAAGAAAAAACACAAACTATTGCAAGAGATTTAATTCTTGATCCATATGTACCAAATGGATATAATAAAGAATGGAAATCTTTTACAATTGTGTTTACTCCAAATGAGTCTTATAAGTTTTTAAGTTTTAAAGTTAACAGAATTGGATATGATTATTTACGTTATCCTGATTATAGAGTACCTTTTATTTATGATAATGCACCTTCTGCGGGTGAAGCTACTTTAGATTTTACTGAGAATGGCGATTTTGCTATAATTAATAATATTTTACCAAGTAATACTGTAGCAGATAAAATCGGTGTTCAATCTGACCCAGGTGCTTTATTTTGCATTAACAGAGAGCCTATATATTTAGGAAGAAGTGGAATCTATGAAATTAATAATGGAACTAAAATTAGCTTTGTAGGTGTAGCTGCTCCTAATGGGGATGATAATAAAAATATCCAAGATTTCATTTTTGACTATGCTTATGATGAGTAATGAAAGGAGTGAATAAATGTATAGTTTTTATGGAGGAAAAGAAGGCCGTACATATGACCTAGTTGCTCATTATGATAGCATATATAAAATGGTACAAGCGTTTCAAGATGGCGCAGCCAATGTAGACGCTAAATATAATGAGTATGTAATTATTGATACTATTATCAATAGAAATGATAAAACAGACCCAGAAAATGGTATTATCTATAGAAGGGGATTAAATTTTAATGAAGACTTTGACCCTCAAGGTGTATTAGAGGGTGATGCAAGTCATAGTCTTAGTCCAGATGATACTCAATCAATTACTTTAAGAGGTGAAATTGACCAGAGATATACTGATGAAACAATTCCAGAAGAGGGGACTGGAACAGAGTTAATAGGTGTTCAAGTTCCTAGATTTAAACACTATGAATATTATATTAGAGATATTGATGGTGTACCAACTGCTGAAATTCATCCTGGCGAGTTAATCCTGGATGAAACAACTCAAGTCCCGCTATTTAATATTACTTGGAAGAAGTTCGTTACAAATCCTGGCGGCGGCGCTGAGTACGTTGGTCAAGTAGTTGGTCCTCAGGGAGAAAGTCCTCTAACTCGTCTGGTAGATTGGGACACGTTTGAAGAAGAATATCTCCACAATCAAGGTAACATGGAACCAGTTAAGGGGGAGCTGATAGCCAACCGCCGCTCTGGTTATGATGGAACTGAGTATGTAGATGATATTAAATATGGATATTGCAATGTAAGAGATGCACAAGGTAATGTCTATGGTGCAGTTCTTTCTATGGATATGCCATATACAGTATTCAAGTTTGAATTTGAATCTGGTTCTGCTTATGGTCCTGTTGTTAGAGAAGTAGCTACTTATGATGATTTACCTTCTGAAGGTGGAGTATCTAAAGATGTTTATTATCATATAATAGATGAGGATGTATACTATATCTGGGATGATAGTAGACAAATTCAAACAGTTGTTAATGAAGTAGCAAATGAGGCTGCATTACCTGCCGCTGCAGATGTTAACACAAAACAGCTGTATTATAGATTAGATAATAATAAATATTATCATGGTATTGTTTCTTCCTCTTGGGATGAAGAAGAACAAGAAATAATTTCTACTGTAACTTGGGAAGAAATTACTTATCGTAGTTATTTACCTGATCCAGGATATGTTGCGACAGAGCTCTGGATTGCGGACACATCAGCACCTAATGCCGCAGATTGGAAATATACGAACCTATTAAGAGAATGTGCTGATTCTCAAGTACATAATTTTTATAAACATTATAATGTAACTATTCCAAAGGGTGTACATGGTACCGATTTTGTTCAGTTTAACCCTGTAAACCCAGCTAATGAGTATAATTTAGTTTACAGATGGAAAGTTTATGATGACCCAGAAACTAAAGAAACTGGTCATGAATATTCTGCATCTGTTGGTACTTTAAAAGTAATTAAAGATACTGAAATGCTAAGTACAGACACTACTACTGGTGATGTAATTAGTTTCATTAAGATTAATTACTTTACTAAAGATGGTCAAGGAAATTATGAACATGATGATATTCCAATCCGCAGAATAGATAGAGTTACATTAGATGGTCAAGGTGGAGTAGCTGTTACTTACGTCGAGGGTAATAATACAACAAGTGAAAACTTAAATCCTGGTAACCCATTACAATGGATTACTAGAGTTGAATTAGTACCTGACACTAAACAAGTTAGAGTTACTTATAACACTATTAATAGAGATACTGGTGAGCAGAACACTTGGACTTCTACAGAGCAATTAAAGATTGTAGATGAAATTGGAATCGAGAATGATAGAGATTTAGCAGGCCGAAAAACATTCTATTATAAATATAATGTTGGTGAGGTTGGTGCTGAAGATAATCCTCATATTCCAATGGGAGAGCTTGCTCTTAATGAAATAGTAGAAACTAAATTAGTTGGTGATAATATTGCTGTACTATATAGTGATTCTGCATTAAGAGCCGAGGTATATGCAAGTGGTAATTACTATGAATTGCCATATACTGGAAGCCTATGGAATGCTACCACACCAGATATTAGAAAAAATAATACTAATTACTTCTATTGGGCAAATCTTGGTCCTAGTTTAAGTGGTGAACATGTATTTGGTAAATTTACGTCTTTAGCCGCATTACAACAAGCATATCCTAATGGTTTTGGTACAGATACTACATCTGAAGGCCGAGAAGGTTGGATTGCTACAGTTGTTGATGGAGATACTACAACACTGTATGCTTTTGATTATGTTAACTCACCGCATGACTGGTATGCGATCTCTAGCATTACTCAGAATGAAATAGATCCAAGTAGTGTTATGATGATAGATAGTCCTTCAGCAAATACTGATAATAGACCTGCTACATCAGCTAAAGATAATACTTTATCAGATAATGGATATTGGTTTGTTACTTATAATACACCAATTGCAGAAGAGTTATAAATAAATGAAAAAGGACAAAACGCTATAATTTTTTTATAGCGTTTTTCCTTTTATTAGAAAGGAATTTTAAAATGGCTGGACAAGGAATCATAGGTCAATTAACTGGTCCTTTCTCTAAAAATCAAGATGTTATACCTCTTATTGCAAGTAAGGAAGGGGTAACAGCGCCAATCTTTTTCAAATTAGGTATTTCTTTAGGTGAAAAGGATTATATGATTTATACCAAAGAGAAAGTAACCAAAGAAGAAAATACAATAAAAGTAGAAGTTGAAAAACGATTTACTTTTGAATTAAACCTAGGTAGCGGGTATGAAGAGTTCTGGTTAGGAAAGACACAAATATATGAATCTGATGATGGATTGAATATAACTGGGTTAAGGTTTCCAGACGGTGCGCCTGCGAGTACCTTAATAGAATATACAATTCTAATGAGAGAGTAAAAAGGAGTTAAATAAATGGAACGAATAAAAGGTATAAGACAAAAGACCGGTAGTGGTCAATATCCTTCATTTGTCCCTTTTGGTACCGATGGTGAGTTCGTTGAAATGACAAGTGAACTCAACCTTGAATATGAGTTAAAACTTGGACCAAAACATGCTGCACAAATTACAGAAGATGAAGAAAACGAAATCACCTATGTTGTGCAAGAATATGCTGCTCCTGAAGAAGCTTCTAATGAGGATAGTCAGTATAATAATCTCTCTTATTATAGAACAAAAACAAAAATTTCTTCTCCTAATAGAGAGTTAGCTCCAGATGTTGTTTTAACTGATTTAATTGAAATGAATCTATATTGGATTTCAAGAGTAAATGGAGTTGAAACAGCAAAATTTATTAAAGGAAAAGAAACACAAATTTTAACTGTTACTGTAATTGCACCTGTTGGTGATCAACCAGGGGTTTACAGAACAGATGTTGAAGAAAGATATTATACGACAGAACGGGATGTAGACCCAGAATAAAGAAGTTAGGAGGAATAGCATATGAGTGCATGGCCAGAAGCCGTATGGATAGTAAAAGAAGTCAGTGCCTCTTTAAATGCTGAAGAGAAAATCAATAATCTATCTCAGCGTTTACAAGCTATTGAGCATAGACATGTTTATGTGGCAACGTCTGCGGGGGGAATTGAAGATCCAAGCAAAGGTGCTGTTCTTTTAAGAATATATCAATAAATTAGAGGAGATGAATTATGGCAAGTATACAAGATTTAAATAGAATTGAAGCCAAGATTCTTAAATGGGAAGGTGAAAGACATATTATTTGCGACCATAATGAAACCCCTCCTCAAATTTATGATGAAAGTGAAAAACATAATCCAATAGATTATACAGAACATTCTATTTGGTTTCAAGTTTATAAATAAGAGATTAAAAGGAGAAGATAAATGGCCGATAGAATTAAAACGGTATCAACATATAATGGTACCTCTTGGGGTTCAGAAGTACCCATTGGAGCAGATGCCAGTAATGTTGATGTAACTTTATCAAATAATACAAAAAGTGATTTACAAACAGTATTAGGTTCAACTCCATCTGGTTCATCTGTTACTGAAAGAATCAATAGTAAAGTTAGTACATCAGGTGGTGATGTAGCTGATACTGTTGTTAGTAAAAATATAAGCAACTATGACTCATCTACTGATGCTGGAAGTGATATTCTCACAGATACTGCAGCAACGATGAGTACAAACACATCTACTTTATGGAGTAGATTTAATTTATTTAGAAAGAAAGTAAGCAATAATTTTGAAAACTATTTTGCTAAATCTAGTCTTGTCGGTTCAGATGTTGGTGTCACTTCTACAGGAGATGATAATACTGCATATACAACCGCAGCAATTAACAACTATCTTAGTAATGTAATTGGATATACAAGTGCAAGTGCACCTGCGGCCGGTAACGTCGCAACTCAATTAAGTACATTAAATAGTAAAACTGCTAGTATAGCACAACATCTAACATATGATGAGTCTTGGAATTTAGCAAGTATATATTTCGGTACTTTAAAAGCTGGATTAGAAATTAGTGGTACAACTGCTACAGCAGGTCAATATTTACAATTTGCATCTACAACCGATGGTAAGTATGTAGGATGGGGCGCAAATACAGGCGGAATATATAATAAAACAACATCCAGTATTCTATATGGCTTATTAACCATACATGTGATCTTTGATTCTACTGTAAGTGCTCCTGCTTTGGGTATAACAGTATGGCGCCAAACGCCGAGTACAAGTGGTCAATATGAATCATATAGTTATTTAGGTTTAATTCATGGATATAATAGCCATATAGATGTAAATATGTGTTTTGTAGTACCAATAGAAATAGCTATAGCTTTACGTTGTCACGTTTCTGGTGGAAAAGCAACTGTGGGAGCTAATAGTTATATCAGATTCACTCCATTTACTATGTCTGCATATTGATTTATATTATTATTTATAATAAGTTTACAGTATTAATTTGTTACTAATCTATCCAAGTTGCCCAAGCGGCGCTATAATGTAATGAAACATTACCAACTCTATTACAAGTTACTATAACATTACCGCTGGTAGTTAATTGAACTAAATGTTGTACGCCAAAACTCTCATTATCCCATGCTACAAGACGTACATCACTAACTGGTCTATATGTACTAGGAATAATACCTGTATAAGTATAGGTTGTTATTTGTGCTCGTATTGATGTAGGCCAATGGCCACACATACAAACATGTCCAAATTTTTCTAAATATATTGATCCAAAAGCGTAATTAACAGTGGTATGTTGTCTAGTATTAAGTTTATCTAAAAGAGTTTTATCTGAGGCGCTCATTAATCCTGCCCTAGAAGTTGTGGCATTAGAAGTCTTGTTGTTTAATGTCGTTACATTATTATTCAGTGTTACTACATTACTATTTAGTGGAATAGTTGTTAAAAAGATTGCAAAAGATTAGATAATAAATTATTGACAATGCGGGGGCTCGTTAAAATCCCCGCTTAATACATAAAACTAAAAGCGCCGGTCACCTAGGCCGCCGCGAAAGGAGAAAAAATGAGCTACGTAAAATTTGGTTCACACCAATATACCTTAGCACCTAGTGGTTATGGTGCTATTGATAACAAAATTACATTCCTCCTTGATAATAGAGATGAATCTATTTCTATTGATGACCTTATCGCAATTCTTAAAGATAGGGACAATACACAAACAGTTGAAGTAGTTAGTGAAAATGGTAAGTCACTAGTTATTTACAGAAACTATCCGCACCTTGCTTCTGTTGCTACAAACAATGATTATATCATTAGCACTACAACAGATCCAGAAACAGGTGAGATGACTACTGAGACTATTTCTGTTATTAGAGTTGCTCTTGAAAACGATGATTTAACTGAGACCGTTTCAAAGAACAGTTCTGATATTGAATATATCGCTATTATGAGTGATATTGAACTTGAATAATAAGGAGGAATATCATGGAACATAGCAAAAATTTTGAAAAGATTAAACACTATTATGATACTGGTCTTTGGTCTATTGAAAGAGTAAGGGCAGTTGTTGGAAAGAGACTTGGAATTACTGAAGCTGAATTTACAGAAATTACAGGTGAACCTTTCTAAAGTATAATTGATAAGTAAGCGGATGTTAAGCTAAAAATGCTTAACATCCGCTTTTTGTGCTTTGGTGTGTTTGGTTGTAAAAATCTCTTACGAAAATTAATAGTTAATTAAACGATAGTAAACATCTACTCCCAGTTATACTCTAATTCTTCTTTTCTTGCATGTTCAAGATAATAAGCATAACCAATTAAAATAGCATCAGCTTTGTCATCATTCTGTTTTACCTCTGCCGCAAACTTAGGAAATAACTCCTTTGCTTTCTCTATGTCTTTTGGTTTCAACATAGCTCTTGTTATACCCCTACCTGTTTTAATTCCAACCATCTTCCTCCAATGAGCACTCGTGCATAATTGCATTTCTAGTTTATGCTTATCTAACATGATAGTTATATCACCATGTGCTATTGTTAGTTTACGATATACATCTATATTATTCTTTACAAATGCAGGTTCTGGTTCTTCTGCTATAATAGCCTGTGGCTTATATTGTTCTACTAATTCTTCTATTCTATTAGTTATCTTACGAATACGTTTCCACACATTACCAGTTGGTGCAATGCACTCTACAAGTAATAATTTATTATTATCAAATATTGCTACACCTGTTGATGTAGTTGATATATCTAAAGACATTATTGTCATATTATCTCTCCTGTTTATTATACTTTACTATATCTAACTAAATTATAGCAAAATTTTTGTAGGTAAGCAAGGACAATTTAAATCAAATAATATAATCAACTACAAACAAAAAAAATGGAGGCTTAATACCTCCATTTTTTAATTACCAGTACTACCAAAGCCGCCATCAGCACGCTCTGTGTCAGTAAGTTCTTCCACCTCACTAAACTCAATTTTCTCATAAGGTAAAATAACAAGTTGTGCAATCCTATCACCTTCTTGAACAGGTCTAATTATATCAGTATCATTATGCAGAACTACTATAATTTCTCCTCTATAATCAGAATCAATAACTCCTACACAGTTAGCCGGGCGGAGTCCCTTGCGGGTAGCCATACCAGATCTTGCAAATATAGCACCAAAGTATCCATCAGGTATTTCTATAGCAAGACCAGTATTAATAACTCCATTAGATCCAGGATGAATCGCTAAAGCTCTAGGTGCATACAGGTCCACACCTGCCGCCGCATCACTTCCCTGTGTAGGTATTATTGCATCTGGTTCTAATTTCTTAATATTAATCTTCATAACTAATCTTCACACTTCCTATAGGGTCTTTTTCGTCATCAAAATTCTTTACAAGGGTTACTCTAAACCATTCATCTTCTATTTCACCTTTTGCCTTTTTGACTTTATATTCTGAAGAATATTTTATCATCTCATAGGAATCGTTCTGTTTTTGTTCTTCAATAAATTTCTTAGCTTCGTCCTCAGTCTCTACTCTATATACTTCTGTTGTTTTAATTAGATGTGCCATTATTTACTCCTTAATGTGAATTTACAATTCTTATCCATATGTTTTTCCATCTGGTCTTTAAATCTGCTTGTATATATTTTAGCTCCGCTAATTATTACTTCTTCCACATTCTCTTGTTTACTAATAAAATCAACAAGTTTCTTATTCTCCACTTTATAAGAAGTTAATAATCCTTGCTCATCTCTAATAAAAACAGAAGAAGATAATTTGACGGGACTCATAAATATTTCTATGGTCTTTTTTCTCATTTTACACCTCTATTACTGCATTGTCATAATTAAACAGATAATAGCAATGGTCAGCATTATCTTCATCTCTAATCCAAATCTCCCATGCATCGCCGTCGGCAGGATCCATTGAGACAAGGCCGCCGCGGTTTTCTATACATTCAAACAACGCCTTTGTTGCTTCTTTTGCCATATCAGCCATATCAGATACTTTATTAAAAATAGTAAAATCTCTCTGCTCATGACAAAGTAGCATAGCATATCTATCTATACTATACTCAAACCAGTTTTCTAATTTAGGATATAGAGCTAATATCTCAGGAATACTCTTCACTGGCATCTGTTCACTCAGTTGCTTATTCATATCGTGAAGGTTTCCCATACTTAGTTCAGCCATGTTACATCCTCTCCTTTTATCTCTTTTATTCTTTATATATTATATCAAAATTTTACAATTTTGTCAATTTATGTAATCACCAGGGTGGTAGATAATATTTTGATTTGCACTTCCTCTTAATTCTAAAGTCAAATCTCTTTCTTCATATTTATAAGGGCCATCTATTAAACAATATGTATAAACTAACACATCTTTAATAGCTGGTTCTATCTTACTTCTCTCTATCAATTCCTGCAAAGTATAACCAGACCAAATATAAATTTTAGGTATGTAGTCTAAATTATCTCTTAAATAGTGAATGATATGCTGCGTTAGAGTCAGATTCTGAGGTGCTAAAGGCTCGCCTCCAAGAAAACTAAAATTCCTCTGCAAACCATTAGCAGTCATTTTATTTAAAATATCCTTAAACAATTCATCCTGCTCTATTGTATATCCACCATCAAAATCCCAAGACTCTGGATTGAAGCATCCAGGACAATGATGGGGACATCCTTGCATGAAGAGGGAGACTGAAACTCCCTCTCCATTGACCATATCATTACCATTAATACCATTTATATGTATTAACATTAATGCCTCCAATTTACTAGTCTGTTGCTATGCTTATATCTATCCTTAACTTCAGCTTGTTTGCCCAGATTAAACGCAGTTGTATAGTTACCAGTTAAATAACCTGTAACTCTTCTAAGTCTTTGAATATGATTACCGCCGCACTTAGGGCATGTTTCATTAATTTCTCCAGTCCAGCCACAATCTAAGCACTGGTCATTCGGAATATTAATAGCAAAATAAGGAATATCCTTATCCATAGCATAAGTTACTAATGTTTCTAAAGCATCTAGGTTGTGCTGTACTGCTCCGTCGAGTTCCACATAAGTAATACAACCAGCACTACTGTAGCCAGTAAGCTGTGATTCAATATCAATTTTATCAAACGGAGATATTTCTTTCCAGACCGGTACATGCATCGAATTTGTGAAATATTCTCTATCACTGACATTTGGAATCTCCCCATACTTAGCCTTAAACTTCTTCATTGCAGTATAGCAGAGGTTCTCAGCTGGAGTATAGTATACACCAAAATTAAGTCTTTCTTCTTCTTTGAACTGGGCACAACGGTCTTTAAACAGTTGTTCTATACGTTTCGCAAGTTCCATTCCTCTCTCGTCTGTGTGGTCGCAGCCTATGAGAATTTGAAGAGTTTCTGCTAATCCTAATTGACCAAGAGCAAGTGTACCATGCTTAAGTGCAGACTTTGGTCCTTCTTCAGGGTCATATCCCTCCATAGTACCATTCATCCACATAAATTTAGCACTTGCCGCATCTTGACTACAAATCCAATCGAATCTTTCAATCAGAATATCTTTAGCATCATGGATTGCATTATCTAGCTTTTCCATGAATACATCAATCAAATCAGCACCATCACTATTTTCTACTTCTTCTTTTGCTTCCATAGCAATAGTTGGCATAATTATAGTAACTGGGCAGACATTTCCCCTACCATCCTTCAGTTGACCGAATCCATTAATATCCCATCCATTGGCAGTTCTACATCCCATTGTTGAGAAGTATGTTTTTGGGTCCTTAGGATCATATCCAGCGTTGCCTGACCAATCTACATTAGCGTAGTTCGGATACAATCTCATAGATGTACTCTTGAGTGCCATCTTGAACAAGTCATAGTTTGGTGTACCTGGCTTATCATTTACACCTTTCCAATACTGGAATATACCACAAGGGAAAATAGGGGTAAGACCAAGTTTACCAACACCTTCCATAGATACTGTAAGCAGTGCTTCAGTTACCATTCTGCCTTCTGGAAGTGTGCAAGTACCATAATTAATACTTGTGAAAGGAAGTTGGTTACCACTTCTGCTTTGAAGAGTATTTAAGTTATGATACATACCTTCAACAGCTTGATGTACTTCCTTCTTTGTCATATCAAGAGCATATTGATAAATCTTACTATCTTCTTTAAAATAATCATCATCAATACTTAATTGTTCATTTCTTGCATATGTGATAATTTTATCTAAATTATCCTCGTCAAGATTGCCTATGTACTTACATCCATCTGCATAATGTTTATA